>Ga0180217_1003707_pt1 | contig 12689 bp, 5 predicted proteins | sample eDN3rd37CBELigOP_FD_128521 | JGI IMG/M metagenome (GOLD analysis project Ga0180217, IMG submission 128521) | Enriched Organic Plus compost microbial communities from Emeryville, California, USA - eDNA 3rd pass 37_C BE-Lig OP (version 2) (version 2) ... | reverse complement strand
TCATTCTATCCCTTACTGCTGGTGGTCCTGGTGGAACGACTTACAGTGTTGCGTATGATATTTATCGCGATACGTTCCAGAACAACCTATTCGGCTATGGTACAGCAAAGGCAATTGTTCTGTTCGTTGTCGTCTTGGTCATTACCATTATTCAGCTTACATTGTTCAAACGCAGGGAGGTTGAAGCATAATGAAAAACCGGAAAACGATTGGCAGAATCATACTAGAAATCGTTATGTTTCTTGCATCACTGCTGTTTCTATACCCATTATTCTTGGCAATCAACAACTCTTTCAAATCATTCGGTGAAGTGATGCGCGATGTTATTGCGCTGCCTGAGAAATTAATGCTCGAGAACTACTCCTATGTATGGAAGTTTATCGATTACCCAAAACTGTTCACGAACAATCTAGTGATCACTGTTCTTGGCTTAGCAGGTATTGTGTTCGTGTCATCGATTGCAGCCTATAAGCTCGCACGTACGAAATCTCGTTGGAGCATTCTAATCTACATGCTGTGTATTATGCCAATGCTCATTCCATTCCAGTCCATCATGCTTAGCGTTGTGCAGCTGGCGAATCAGTTGAATTTGTCTGAAAGCACGGTTGGTCTTGGATTGCTGTATTGGGGCTTTGGTGCTCCGCTTGCGGTGTTTATCTACCACGGCTTCGTGAAGGGGATTCCAAAAGAAATTGATGAAAGTGCAACGATTGACGGCGCATCAGGCTTTAGATTGTATTTCTCCGTTATCTTCCCGTTGCTTAAGTCCGTAACAACGACAATTGTAATTATTGACGTCATGTGGATCTGGAACGACTTCCTGCTTCCATTGTTGCTCGTAAACGGCTCTCCGGATACTAAGACGTTAACGCTAGCTGCCTATACCTTCGTTGGTCAATATACTTCTGACTGGCAGTATGCGATGACAGCTATGGTTATGGCGGTGCTTCCTTCGATTGTCGTGTTTATGTTCCTGCAAAAGTATATCGTTAAGGGCGTTGTAGCAGGCGCCGTTAAAGGGTAAGGGCTCCGTAGATGGTGAGGTTACAATTGCTGTTGTCAGCGCTACGTAAATGGTGAGGTTACAATTGCTGTTGTCAGCGCTACGTAAATGGTGAGGTTACAATTGCTGTTATCCACTGATTTCTAGAAGTATTTTTAATGTAGAAATCAGTGGACAAAGGCAACCGCTTCGCTTTTCCACTCTCACCATTACTCCGCTGGGGTGTCTTCGTGGGTGTTGCTGCGTTGCCGAACCTGCCCATTACTCCGCTGGTTACAATGAATGGTTGTTTTCTATAATGAACTCAAGCAAACAAGTCGATATAGTAGCTAGGTCTTCCTATAGACCTAGCTGCTTTTTTTGTAGCACAAATAACAATGCAAAGAGGTGAAATGGATGGATATCGCAGCAGCATCAGTCTCCAACAGCCTAGCTTCTGTTAAGCAGGAAGTTTCAGTTAGCTTGTTGAAAAAATCATTGGATCAGAATAAGGACATGGCTTCCCAGCTGATCACTAAAGTGCTAGAAGGTAGTCTTGATCCTAATCTAGGAAACAAGCTTGATATTCGCGTGTAATAGTAAGCTGTAGCTAGAGCGTCTCAATCGATTGATTGGGCGCTCTTTTTCTCTATTTATGACTCTTGTTAAAATGGGCTAGCTAGACGAGTAAGAACGTATTGACAATATTTCTCTCTTATGTTTAACTATATATGAGCATGTGTTCATATATAGTTAATAGTAACAACAACTAATAAATTTATAAGTAATTAATCGATCTATTGGGTCTCATATCATACATGATACAAACAAGACTAACCAACACTATTACAACGATCGATCGATTGATTGAGGAGGAAATGATATGTCAGAAGAACATCGACATCACAGCAATCAATGTCACGATAATCATAGTCACAGTCACAGCCATAGCTCTCACAATCACCATAATCACAGCCATCATGGATTGCATCATCATCATGGACCTGTGGACGGCAACCGTACTGGACTCATTATTGCACTAGTTATTACAGCAGGTATTATGGTGCTAGAGTTTGTAGGAGGATTACTGACAAATAGTCTAGCCTTGCTATCGGATAGCGGTCATATGCTTAGTGATAGCAGCTCACTGTTATTTAGCCTCATTGCATTTAGCTTAGCAGCAAAGGCAGCTACACCTAAGCGCACCTTCGGCAATCATCGTTTTGAGATACTGGCTGCTTTGCTGAATGCTGTTACGTTATTTATTGTCGCAGCATTCATTATTATGGAGGCGATCGAGCGGTTTAGCGCTCCCCCTACTGTTTCTAGTGGAACGATGATTTGGATTGCTTGCATCGGTTTATCGGCTAATCTACTATCTGCATATTTTCTTATGAAAAAAGGGGATGTCGAGCATAATCTGAATATGCGCTCCGCTTACCTGCACGTAATTGGCGATGCGCTTGGCTCAATCGGAGCAATTGTTGCAGGGATCATTATGCTTAGCTTTGAGTGGTATTACGCTGATCCTATTATTAGCGTTATCGTAGCCCTTCTCATTCTGCGCAGTGCTTGGGGCGTATTGAAGCAAAGCTTGCATATCTTAATGGAAGGAACACCATCGTCAATCGATCAGCAGGCTGTACTTGAAAAGCTGTCTAATTTGCCTCATGTTATTGACGTGCATGATCTGCATATATGGACGATAACGTCGAATATGGATTCGCTTAGCTGTCATCTTGTCATAGAGGATGAGGCCGACCAGCAAGCGGTACTACGGAATGCGATTAAGCTTGTGGAGGAGCAGTTCGGGATCTCGCATAGCACGTTTCAAATTGAAACGTCAGCGACGGTGCATGAGCCGTGTCCTGTTTGATGGCTCCGTAATCGGTGAGGTTTCAGCGCTACGTAAATGGTGTTGTTCCGATTGCTGTTGTCTCTCTGATTTCAGCGCTCCGTAAAACGGTGAGGCTGCAATTGCTGTTCCCCTCTGATTTCAGCGCTACGTAAATGGTGTTGTTCCGATTGCTGTTGTCTCTCTGATTTCTTGAAGTATTATAATGGTAGAAATCAGAGGACAAAGGCAAACGCTTCGCTTCTACACTAACACCATTACTCCGCTGGAGTTCTTCGCGGGTGTCACTTCGTTGTGAACCTCTTCGATTACTTGCTGGGGCTGTTCGTGGGCTTCACTTCGTTGTGAATCTTCACCATTTACTCCGCTGGGGGCTGTTCGTGGGCTTCACTTCGTTGTGAATCTTCACCGTTTACTCCGCTGGGGTGGTTTGTAGGCGTCACTTCGTAGGCCATCTTCATTACATAATAAAGGAGCAGCATTGGGGTGAATTCACCCTTCAATGCTGCTCCTTTCACTTACCATTAAGCAGATGCTATTGTGCTGGTTTGTTTTAGTCGACATGCTTATTGCTTTGTTACGCTTAATACTTTATTGTGCTTAGCTTTGTCGCTCTTTATTGCTGCGCTTCTAGGGCTAGTAACACTTTGACAGCTTCCGCTCTTGTTGACTGTCCTCTTGGGTCGAAATGATGATTGCCTTTACCTTGCATGATGCCAGCTTCTGTTGCTTTACGGATAGCTTCCATCGCCCATGATGATATCTGATCTGCATCCTCGTAGTTCAATACACTGTTGTGTTGTGGAATCACTACGGATGATGTGCCGTCTGTGGTTCCTTGACCAACTGCATCCTGCGAAGCTGTTCCCAATGCCCCTTGCTTCTTGTAGTCCAATGCGCGTACAAGCAGCACGGCCATTTCCTCGCGGGTGATGCCTGCCTGTGGCGCAAAACTGTGGTCATTGACTCCATTTACTAGACCTGCCTCATATGCGGCTGCAATCGCTGGCGCATACCATGCATTAGCTGCAACATCAGTGAACGGCGCCGCGCCATCAGGGGATAATCCTAAGATGCGAGCTAATATTGCTGTAAACTCTGCTCTCGTTATCGTATCGTTCGGAGCGAAGGTATTCTCGCTCTTTCCTTCTATGAACTGCTTAGCCGCAGCCTGCTGAATAAGGCTGGATGCCCAATGCTCTGCTGTAACATCAGCAAACACCTTCTCATAGCGGATTAGCACATATCTTCCCGCTTCAGCTGCAGACACTGTGAACTGTCCATCTGCCTTCTTCGCAGGTACGTATTGCAGTGTTCCATTCTTAAGCAGCTGATACACGTTCGTCAACAGACCATCACCACTACCTGCTGTAAAGCTTAGCGTAATGCCAGCTTTAATGGCTGTAAGCGCTTTGTCTGCTTGCTCATTGGCAAAAGTAAGCTCAAGGATTGGCGATTGTGCACTCAGCTGTGCCTGCTTTGCATTGGCTGCTGAATCAAGCTGCTGCTTCACTTCCGCTGCAGTTAGTGTAACGGTCATTTTACCAGTCTGTGAAGCCCATGCTTCCAGCTGCTCGACAGTGATCACAACCGAGAAACCATCTCCTAGCAAGCGCACTGGCTTATGAAGCTTTACTGGATCAAGCGTTATCGCATTCGTTGACGTTGACAAGCTCAAACGAACGTCGTAGTAATCCCCATTCAAATGCTCTTCACTAATCGTCAGATGACCATCATTGCCAGTAGGTTCACCTGTATTCGGTGCTGGAATTGGTGGTGTCGGAGTTGGCGTTACAACAGCTGGATTCGCAAGTATGATTGTTCCGCCATTCATGCGAGAAGGAAGCTCGAATGTAACGGTGCTATCCTGACTTACGACGATATGATTGCCGCTGTACAGCTCTGTCAATATAGCACCAGCCTTCGCATCCACCTCAAACGTTACATTACGCGGCTCATCACTAACATTGATCGCTACATACACTTCATCGTTGTTGTAGGCACGCTCGAACACGATGTATTGATCAGTGTCGCCACCAGCGAGCTTTGTACGAGTGCCCTTGGCAAATACTTTAGAGTACAGGCTGCGTGCAGCTAATAGCTTTTGATAATGCGTTAGCATATCGCTGCGTTCCTCTAGCTCATCCCATGGCATATCGTATCGGTTATCGCCATAATTGCCCTCATCAAAGTTGGCATTTTTACCAGACATGCCAAGCTCCTCGCCGTAATAAATAACCGGCTGACCCTTAGCTGTCAGCATTAGTGAAGCAGCAATCTTTTGCTTGCTTTCATCATTGTTCGCATAGGTGGCGAGGAAGCCGTCCTCGTCATGACTGCTTAAAAATTGACCCAACGTTGCAGCATTATTCAGCTTTTCATTTCTAGCCTGTAACGTTTCCTCTACAGAATCAACGCTGCCGTTCACGAAATCACGCGCAATGTACTTGAAGTTAAAATCAAGCAACGAATCCATCATCCCAGCGCCTAGGTAGCCTCTTTGGTCATCGACATATGCGCCGAATACTTCACCAATTAGCTTAAACTGAGGCTCGATTTTCGTTAGCTCATTTTTGAACTGTGTCCACGTCGTCGGCTCGACATGCTTTACAGTATCTACCCGGAAGTAGTCAATCGTGTCCCCCCGCTCAGTACGTGCACGCTCTAGCCAATCAACCTGCCACGCGTTAATCTGCTCACGAACGGCCGCATCCTCTGTGCGAAGATCTGGCAGTCCGGCTAATTCACCATGCAGATCTCCCGCTCCTGCTGGATTGCGAATCATGCCACTGAACACCGCTTGCTCTTCCTCTGTTGGATAGTTCGGCACATTCAGCCTCTCATCCTCAGCATCCATTCCGTAGCCTGTATGGTTAAGTACAACGTCTACCATCAGCTTAATGCCACGATCATGCGCTTTGTCGATGAGCTCCTTGAAGGTATCCAAATCTCCAAGATGCTCATCGAGCTTCGTGAAATCCTTTGCCCAGTAGCCATGGTAGCCATATTGATATTGCCACGGCTGACCATGACCTACATTCCAGTCCACATTGTCAACGATTGGCGTAATCCATATCGTATTAATCCCTAGCTTTTCTAAATAATCCAGCTTATCGATAATACCTTGGAAGTCCCCGCCATGATACGTCTGAGCATGATCTGTATCATAGCTCTCGCCATTCGGATCATTATTGCTCTCATCTCCATCGTAGAAACGATCAGTTAGCATGAAGTAAATGCGTGCTTCATCCCAATCGAAGTCATGCTTTCCACTAACTTGTCGAGCGTTCACCGTTACTTCAGCAGAGGTTTGATGCTCCACTTGATTCCTATCAATGATCGTTACTGGAATCGATTTGACGCCTGCAGTCACATCATCAGTGACTGAGATCGTTAGTGCCATCAACTCCTTATCAATCGGTACCTGCTCATGGCCGCCCAGCGCAGTCAAATCAGCATAAATACTGCTAATTAGCTCCTTCGGTGTTTCCGTTTCAATCGTCAGCAGGCTGTGTGTATTGTAATCGAAGCTGTCTGGCGCAATCGAAGCACTCAAGTCAATTTTGATCGGCTGATAAATAATTTTCGATACACCATCCACATTATTTTTCGGATCTACGATTTCGATCGTTTCACCATCAATCGTAACGAGGAATGTGTACGGGTACTCTCCTTCCTCCATATCCTGCCACGTATAGCTGTAGTATTCACCTGCTGTATCGTACGCCATTGAATATTCTCTATCGCCAAGCTTCACCTTCACTTCTGAGATACGATGGTGCTCATTACTACGATATAGCTCTTCATGGCGATAGTAGAAGGTAACATCATTTCCTTCGATTATTGGACCGGCTATATACGGTGTTTGAAGGAATTCTGCCTGCCCACTCGTAATTTTAACGACGACATAGCTTTCATCCAGTCTAATATTTACAAATCGATCAGCCTCCGTATCCTTCTCTAACCAGTTTCCTTTTCGTACAATAAAGCCAACCTGAGTGACATTAGGTGCAACCTCAACTAAAGCAATCGCTTTTCCAGCTTCGATGGTGAATGGAATCGCATCATTTATCACGCCTGTATTCCATACCCATAGGTCCCAATCTGTATAGTCTTTATCCTCTCGCTCATATTCAAATTGGATATAGCGTTTCACGTACGACTTGACCTCAACCGTGAAGCTAGCCTTGATGTCTCCTATCGCAGCGGTTATAACTGCATGACCAGGTGACACACCAGTAACGATTCCAGTACTATCGACAGTTGCAACCTGTTGATCACTCGACGTCCACTTCAGTGGCTGGCTGCTCATCACTTGGCCAAATTGGTCTCTAACTGTCGCCGTAAGCTTCGACGTAAAATCAGCATAGACCATGTCTTCCCCTTGAATAACAAGCTCAGTTGGTACTAATGAAGCGACAATTAACTGAGCAGAAGCTGTTAGCTCACCGGCTGACGCTGTAATCGTCGTAGTGCCTTCCTTCAACGTTCTAATTCTGCCGCTATCTGTTATCGTCGCAACGCCTTCATTCGAGGAGCTCCATGTAATCTCCTCTCCTGTCATGATGCGGCCCCGCTGATCCTTCACGACAGCAGTAGCGATCATATCCTTACCTGCTTCCATCGCTTTCTTCGCAAGCTTTACCTCTAGCGTCGTCGGAATGGACGTATCCTCCGTCGCTTCATCGTAAAGCACCATCATTGAGATCGGGTCAACCGTTACACTATCCGTTGCCTTTGACAAAACAGATGTGCCTGCAGCGGTTGCGTTAACGACAACATTCCATTCTCCTGCAGCAGGAAGCTTAACGTTGCGTGCTTCACTTGCTCCATTGTAGATAACAACGATGTTTTTCCATTCATCTCCATTGGCATAATCGCCTAATGTATAGGCAACAACACCATCGGCACTTTCCAGTACATTTAGATGCGCGTCGACCTCTGCCTTTGTCGTCATACGGAAGGCTGGATGGGAGGTGCGAAGCTTAATCAATCCTTTGTAATATTCATTGATATCCGCAAAGCTTGCTTTATTGCCCCAATTGATCTTGTTCACTGAATCCGGGCTGCGATAGCTGTTATGATCGCCATACTTGCTGCGAAGCAGCTCATCACCCGCATGAATAAACGGAATGCCTTGCGCAGTCAGCACAATACCATTTGCAAGAAGTGAGCGTTTTACCGTTTCATTAGCAAATACGTCCTCCTGATCAACATATCGATACGGATTAGCAGCTGCTACAGCATCGTCTACATTACCGCCGTTATTCAGCTCACCGTTTGTAATGGACAGCATATTGAGCTCTTCGAACAAATTCTGAGTTCGTAACACCTTATCCCATAAATTTAGATTGTCGTGAGCGGTCACATAGTTGATCGTCTCCGTTGGTGCGTTCGTAAAATCAGTCGTTGCACCGATAAGCCCCTTCAGAATTCCATCGATGTTGCCTGCTTCTAAGTCCCCTGTTGCAAAGCCTTTGCCAGCTCCATCGCTATCACCTTTAATGGCAGATCGGAAATGATCGTTAAATACAGCAAAATTCAAATCCTTCTGTGAACCCTTCAGCGTTTGATCCGTACCTGGAAGCGGTGTAGAGCCACCCATCCACGGCTCTCCGTAGATTAGAATCGATGGATCAACCTCCTGATGAAGCTCCTGCGTAATTTCAGCCATCGTTGTCGTATCGATAATCCCCATGAGGTCGAAGCGGAAGCCATCGATATGATATTCCTGTGCCCAGTAATTTACGGAGTCCTTAATATATTTCCTCACCATTGGACGCTCGGTCGCAATTTCATTGCCTACACCAGAGCCGTTGGAATAGGAGCCATTGCTGTTCGTACGATAGAAATAGCCAGGCACAATTTTATTGAATGGTCCATCCTCGATCGAATACGTATGATTGTATACAACATCCATGACGACGCGAATGCCTCGCTCGTGAAGCGCCTGAACCATTTGCTTAAATTCAGTAATTCTTGCTGTTGGATTAGCTGGGTCTGACGAATATGAGCCTTCAGGTACGTTATAGTTTTGCGGGTCATAGCCCCAATTGAATTTCGGATTCGTGGATGCAGGATCATTCACCGTCAGCTCATTGACCGTCTGGTAATCGTAGGCTGGCAGCAGATGCAAATGTGTAATGCCCAGCTCCACCAAATGATCAATACCGAGCGAATGTCCAAACTCATCGACGAGACCAGACTCTGTAAATGCGGCATATTTGCCCCGACTCGCTTCACTTACTCCTGAATCCTCAGAAATGGAAAAGTCTCGAATATGCAGCTCATAGATAATCGCATCCGTTGGCTGCATAAACGCTGGCTTCTGATCGTTGCTCCAGCCTGTCGGATCAGTCGCTTCCAAGCTGACGATAGCCGTTCTTGCCCCATTAGCTGCTACCGCACGCGCGTAAGGATCAACGACATAGTGACTGCTGCCGTCTGCAAATTGCACATGGTACATATAATATTGTCCTGCCAAGTCTCCATTGACCGTGCCTGACCATACGCCTTGTTCGCTTCGAGAAAGCATCGTCTCGGTGCCACCTGTATGATCCTCTACTTTGCCAGCCGCATTATACTGACCTGCTTCGTCGTAGATGGCAACGGATACTGCAGAAGCAGTTGGTGCCCATAGCTTAAATGTGCTGCCAGTCGTATGGTAGGTAAGCCCGAGGTCTGAACCGCCGTAATAAAACTTCTGGTCGTTCAGCACGTTACGAAACACTAGCTCTGTGCTATTGAGTGAGGAGTGTCCCACTCGGTATAACTTCGTAACGTCAATCGCATCCTCGTCAACCGTTAGACGATAGAGAAGCTTGCCAAGCTTCTCAGGCTTCACCGCAACGCTCACCTGCTCTGCCTGCTCCATGACATAAAATCCATTCAGTTGTTCAGGCTGCAGCTCTTCAGTTGTCGTAACATTAATCGACGTTAGTGAATCCATAAATGCCGCTTGAACCTTTGCAGATAGATCTACGTCCTCTGCATTGTAATAAACTGTTTCATCCCCTTGAATAAGCCAGACATCAACACTCTGCTGCCCCTGCGGCATGGTAATGATGCGTGTTTCCTCCTGTGTACTCCAATCACCAGGACGTGTAATCACATTAATTATACGAGCATCACTTGTAATGCTTACTGTTGCAAATCCCGATTCGTCCGTACCCGTAAAATCTATCTCTCTACCATCATTAACATCATCCCACGTCCAAATATCCCACTGACTTTGTTGTCCATCCAACCTGTAATAGTGAATATTGTAAGTGTTCATTGTGCTCGGGTCCTTCTCTGTTGTAAATGTAATGGTCTTATCCTCCGCTAGATTTTTTATCGATCCAGCAGGCAATGTCATCGTATACGTTGTATGATAGCTAAGCTTTTCAAGAAGCTTGACGATGACAGCTCCTTCATCTATGCCCGCTTCAACAGCAACGCTTGTGTCGGCAGACTGCAATACTGGCAGCTGGCTTGCATCATCCCAGATTAGCTCTCCTATGAAATTCAATCGTATTTCTGATAGCTCAGTGCTTACATTGTGTTCACCTGCTGCTGGTACAGAGCTTGCCAGTACAAGCTCCGGTGCTTGAAAGCTAATGCTGTATAATGTAGTATATTCAGCTTGTGTGTTTGGTTCTGCTGATACGTTCCAGGATTGCGCAATATTATTGTTTGCGCTTTCAGGAATAACATCGAATGCGCCATGCTCGATGTCGTTATTTCCGCTTAGCACAGCTATCGCTTTAATCGAGTCACCTTCTGCTAGACCTAGCAGTGACAAAGGAATACGACCCTCGAAGCCCGTATCAATGGCGTTGGCGAACTGGGCATCCTTACTATCTCCCCAGCTTGAAGCAATCGGTTCATTTAAATTGTCTGTCTTGTATATCGCTGCGCCGTTAAGCTCATTATTGTTCTTAATGCGGCTCACGACCTGATAGCTTGGCAGTTCCTCTGCAGCGCTAAAGTTAAAGCCTGTGCCCCATGGAGCATTCACATCAACATCAGCTGCAGGTCCACCATTGATTGATATTGCCAGATTAAGATAGAGTCCGTTTTCTCCCCAATTATCCAGCTTCACACCGTCGATCCAATAATATAAATAGGTGCAATCATTCGTCAGCTTCAGGTTATCGATGTGGAAATCATTCCAGCCCTTTGATGCTGACGTGCCTAGGGTCGGCACACTATTCCACAGATCTTCCTTTAAGCCATCCACTGTAATGTAGCCGCACGTTTCATCTTCTGCAGCCACTTCAGCTTCGGCGTAGGCAGCTGATGTTGGAAACAATGATAATAATAATGCAACAATCGAAAGCACAGCCACCCATTTCTTCTGTACGTTAAACATATAGCACTCCTCCGTTCTTCATTTTTCGATAATTTGCGCAAACGATTGCATTAATTGATGACGAGTGCCGCTTAATATTCGCCGGAAACTATGGCGTTTAGCGGCATGTTCTAAGGAGTTTCATATGTATCACACGGAAGTTTGTGCAATCGTTTTCATAAAATATAATAGTAGACCGTACATTTATTGTCAATCGCAATTTGAATAAATTAAAAAGGGAGATGATCTCGCGATGGATGTCTTGCCTAGAGATTCTCCCTTATTTTACGGTAATATTAATAACCTTTTCGTACGTACTTATCTGTCACTTGCTATATCAACTCAATCTTATTTATCAGAGGATTCATCCTCAGCTCCGCTTCTTTCCGAATTCCTGCTTATTTCCGAATGTAAGAAGCTTAATACTTGCTCATTAATGATCTGTGGCTGCTCAATCGTTAGTGTATGATTGGCATCGTGTACAAGGATGCAGGTGATATTTGGAACATTGGTCTGAGCATACTCCATTGCTTTACGAGCGGGATAAAGCACCTCGTGCTCACCGATCATAAGCAAGATGGGCAGCTTGATCGTTGCTAGCTCCTCTGGCTCGATTTTCAGCGGATATAATCTTAATCGAGGGAGCGCGTGATGATAGCCTGCTAGCATAAACTCTCTATAGCCCGGTGCAAAAGGCAGACCTTCCGCTGACAATCCGCGAAATGCTCGATCCACCCACTTCTCCGTTTGAAAGAGCAAACCTGGAAAGGAATAATAGAAAAACCTCCAATGCAAGCGGTGAAAGGCAGCAGCAGGCGCAAATAATGCGAGCTTTTTGACACGTTCCTCATAAGCCATCGTGAATCTCAGCGCGATATAGCCTCCGATGGAATGTCCTGCTAGATAAAATTGATCCAACCCAAGTGAATCAACCGTTTCCTTTAGCCAAGCTACTGCTTCTTCCTTTTGCATAATGATCTCGTTGGCTTCGCTTTTTCCAATATCGCCGATAATATCGATAGCATAGACGCAGTAATGCTCACTCCATGCTTTAACGTTTGGATACCACATAACAGAGCTCATCGTCATGCCGTGCAGCAGCACTAGTGGAGGGTTATTGCTATTGCCAAATTGCAGCACATAGGTTTTGCCAAAGGAAGTATGCAGGTACTGATCGATATAAGGACATTGAAACAATGCTAAGCTCTCGTCATAATGCATGTTATATTGCTCTCGGTATCCACTCTCCAAAAAGACATCCATCGACTATACCTTATCCTTTACACATTTTTCAGCGCTCAGCTTAACCATCTCTACGCTCGAACCTTCTTTCGTCAGGAGGTCGCTTTAGAGATGGTTAGCTTCGCTGTAGCCTTTTACTTGATCAAGCCTTTGGGGCGTTTCTTCGATTGTTATCCACGCTCAGCGCTACGCTTAACCTTCTCAGCGCTCCGCTAACCTTCTCTACGCTCGGACCTTCCTTCGTCAGGAGGTCGCTTTAGAGATGGTTAGCTTCGCTG
>Ga0180217_1003705_pt1 | contig 12694 bp, 6 predicted proteins | sample eDN3rd37CBELigOP_FD_128521 | JGI IMG/M metagenome (GOLD analysis project Ga0180217, IMG submission 128521) | Enriched Organic Plus compost microbial communities from Emeryville, California, USA - eDNA 3rd pass 37_C BE-Lig OP (version 2) (version 2) ... | reverse complement strand
GCTGGCCAGGAAGCCGCCCGTGCCGGTTACCGCCAGCGCGGCCAGCACCAGCCACCAGGTGAGCTTGGGCCAGGGCTCGAGCTGAAGTTTCTGGGGGCCGCCGTCGATGAACCCGCCCACGATGTAACAGAAGAAGCCCAGGCCAAACACGCCGAACACGATGCTGGGCACGCCGGCCAGGTTGTTGATGGCGATGCGGACCAGGCTCACGATCAGGCCGCCCTTGGCATACTCGCGCAGGTAGAGTGCAGCCAGTACGCCTAGCGGCACCACGGCCAGAGCCATGATCATGGTCATCACCACGGTGCCGACGATGGCCGGCAACACGCCGCCCTCGGAGTTGGCTTCGCGCGGATCATCGGCCAGGAACTCGCCCCACCGCGACAGGTACACGCCCAGCTTGCCGGCCCAGGAAAGCTGATTGGCCGGGTAGCCCCGCACGATGTCCTCGACCGCCAGGGCGACCTCCTGCCCAGCGGCGGTTTGCATCACCAGTTGATACCGGGCGTTCTCGTCGCGAAGCTGCTGCACCTGCTGTAACAGCTCCGCGGTTTGGGCCGATACCTGCTCGATGGTGGCTGCCTCGTGTTGCCGGGCGGCTTTGAGTGCCGCTTCAGCTTGGGCGAGTGCTTCGTTCAATTCGTTCACCTGGGCAGTAAGCTCGGCCGCTTCAACTGCTGCCAGGTGTTGCTCTGGTGTGTTTGAAGAAAGCTGTGCCGCTCGCAGCGCGGCTTGGGCCACTTCGAGCTGGGCTACTACATCGTCGCGCTCGATCTCCGCCTCGCGCGTCGCCAGGCGTGCCTGTTCTTGCACGGCGTTGAGCGCGCCGATGCCGTGGTTGGTCAGCTCTTGGGCTTGCCGCCAGCGGTGGCGTACGTCGGTGTGATGCTGCTGGAACGCTGCCCAAACTTCGTCAGGTTGCTCGGCAACCGCCTGGCCATCGACCAGGAAGCGGTGCGGGTAACCGTAGAAGCGGCCGTATTCCACTGGTTCGAGTATGACCGCCCACTCTGGCCACGCCTGCTCGACGACTTGCGGCCCAGCGATCCAGGTGAAGTGCGTGTTGGTGAGCCGAAAGTTGCCGGTGCGAACCTTGTAGCGTACGGCTTCCGTGTGCGTGAGCGCGTCGGCCAGTTGAACGCCGCTCCAGATGCTTAGGGTTAGGGCCGCCAGGCACGTCGCCCCGGCAACCACGCGGCCGAGGATGCGCGGATCGATCCAGAACCAGAACGCCGCCACCGCGGCGGTCACGACGGCCGTCACCAGCCATAGCAGCCAGCCGAACGAGCCGAGCGGCGCCGCTTCGCTTGTTTCATCGTTGTTTGCGGTTGTCTCATCGGTCAGCGGTGCCGTTTCCACCACTTCGCCCAGGTAGCGGGCGGTGCCGTCAGCAGTGGTGACGGTGAACTCCACCAGTGGCAGCGGCCAGAACGTGCTGGAGCCCAAGGTCACGATCAAGGTCAGCAGGCCGGCGACCATCAGCAGACAAACGGCCACGGCTCCGCCCATCAGCCAGGTCATCGGTTCGCCTTGGGCGATGATCGAGACGGCTGGCGCGGTGCCTTGCCGACGGCGCGCGGTGAAACGCCCGGCTCGCGACGGCTCCGGCGGTTTGGCGGACGAAGGGGCAGATGCGGCGGTCATAGTTGGTACGCCCGGCGGCGGAAGCGGAGCCGCACCAATTCGGCTAGCGTGTTGATCGCAAACGTCATGGCGAACAGCGTCAGTGCCGAGAGGAACAAGGTGCGGTAGATCGTGCTGCCCTGCACGGCTTCCGGCAGTTCGGTGGCGATGTTGGCCGAGAGCGTGCGGAAGCCGTTGAAGATGTTCAGGTCGCGAACGGGGATGTTACCGGCGGCCATGAGCATGATCATGGTTTCGCCCACCGCTCGGCCCAGCCCGATCATCACAGCCGAAAACAGACCGCTCATCGCCGTGGGAATGACGATGCGGGTGGTGGTTTGCCAGCGGGTGGCACCCACGCCCAGCGATGCCGACCGCAGGTGGTCCGGCACGGTCGCCAGGGCATCCTCGGCAATGGTGTAGATGATGGGGATGATGGCAAAGCCCATCGCGAAGCCGACGATCAGCGCGTTGCGGTCGTCGTAGCGGCCGATGAAGCTGCCGCGTGGATCCCAGCACAGCGAGAGAGCCGATGCAATCAGCCAGGCCGTAGCCAGGGTTGCCGCGATGACGGCTACCAGCTTGAGCATATTAGCGGCGGCGAACCGCTGCTGCGTCCAATGGCCGCTGGCGTCGCGGAGCCACGGCGTAAGGAACCTCGCGGAAATGAACGCCCAAGCCGCGGCCGAGAGCGGCAGCATCAGGATCATCCAGCCACCCAGCGGCGAGCCGGCATCGTCCAGCAGCCAGGCTTTGACATTGCCGGCGAATAGCCAGCCTTCCACCAGCGGCCCGGCAAGCAGGCCGAGCGAGATCCCCAGCATCACGGCTGCGAACATCAAACCCAGCCGGCCGTGCTGCCAGCGCAACTGCGACTGCGCCGGCAGCAGTTGCCACAGATAAGCGCCTATCACCAATGCCAGCGGCACGGTGACAAACGTGGGGAGAATGCTGGGCACCAGTTGCGACACAAACGGGGCGAACACCATGGCGGCCATGAAGCCCAGCACCACGCTAGGCAGGCTGGCCATGACTTCGATCACCGGTTTGATGCGTGCTCGCGTGCGGCGATGCATGAATTCGCTGGTATACACCGCGGCCAATAGCGCCAGTGGCGCCCCGAACAGCATCGAGTAGAACGTGGCCTTGAGTGTGCCGAACACCAGCGGCCATAAACCCAGCTTGGGCTCCAAGTCGGACGAACCGCCGCCCGACTGCCACACGTGCTGCGGCTCGGCGTAGTTTTCGTACCACACCGGCTGGAAGACTGACGACAGCGACGGCGTCACCTCTGGATGCCCTGCATCGAACTGAGCCGTCCACCAGCCACCAGGCGTGATCGCCAGCAGGCCATCTTCCTTAGGGGCGAACAGCACCTGGTGTAATGCCTCGCCGGGGCTGACCGTGGCTTCGGCCAGCAAGTGATCGGTGGTCACGTAATACACTCGCAGGCTGCCATCGGCATAGCCGATGGCCACGTTGCGATTGCGTGCCGAGGCGCCCAGCGACGTAACGGCTGCCTTGGGCCCCGGCAATTGATGAGCGATGACCATCCTCAAGCCGTCTGGCGTGACTTGGCCGGCGTAAGGAGCTTTATCTTGAACGAGTTCATCATCGCGAACGGGAAACGCACAGCGCGTGACGCCTTCGCTATCGCCGGCGGCCAACGTGATCCGGCCCAACAGGAACGAGAGCGCCGTGAGGCGAGCATCGCCGGGCACCAGGTCAACATCTTCAGCCAGCGCGATCGCGTTCAAGTCGCGACAGGCAAACCGCTGCACCAGGCCGTCATCCCAAGCGACGTACGCCTGGTCGCCTCGAGCAGAGAGCAACACCCGCGATGGCGGCGTGCTTCTTTCCCGAAACGGTAGCTCGTGCGAACTGCCCAGGCTGAGCTGCGTTTTGCGCGTCAGAAAGTTGCGTTTGCTGGCCAAGGCGTGCAGTTGCACCTTGCCGTCAGCCGTGCAGCTGACGATGCGCTGCGGCCCCGCGGCGTAATCGATGGTTACGATTGGGCCTGATGCCAGTTGGAACTCGGCCTCGATAGTGGCGGCAAACCGCTGCTGCCGGAACTGGCCCTGTGGCGTGCGCTCGATGACGGAGCTGCCGGCCTGCATCACCTGCCCTGGCAACAGCGCCGCAAGCTTTTCGGCGATCTTGGGCTGATCGGCAAAGTCGGCGGTTGTGGGGAACGAGGTGGTAAAGCCCAGCCGCGCAAGCCGCACGTGGCCGGTGTCGAACGCCACCGCCGCCTGGGAGCCTGCCTCGGACAAGGCAAACGCGATGATGTTGCCTTCGAATACTTTTTCCTCGCCCAGCGGAGCGAGTGTATCGGCACGGAATAGTCGCACGGTTCCATCGGGCAGCAGCGCGTAACCAATCCGCCGGTACTCATCGACGGCTACGTGAACGGGGGCGCTGTCTTGCGACCAGGCTGGCTCTGCGGAGTGGGGCTGCGAAACCTCGGCCGGCTGAAACAGCGGCAGCACCACCCACACCAGGAACACGCACACCATGCCGACGGCGACCATGGTGCCGATCCCGCCGGCGGTGATCAACGCCGTTGAAACGCGATCGGCCAGCAGCACCTTCCAGCGGGTTTTGCGTTTCCGCTGCAAGCCGGTGAAGGTACACGGGGCCTGGTTGGAATTGTCGCCCGCCATAAACGCTCAAGAGTGCGAAGGCTGGTATGCTCAGTAGCCGCGGACTGGATCGCGGCCGGTTGAGGTGGGAAGGCCATCACGCCCCTCGCTTTGTCGGCAAACGCCGGTGGGGCGTGATGGATCAAGTGGTGTTCAGTTGCCGATGCCTAACTCGCTCAGAACTTGCGAAGCGATGTCGGCGGTGACAGGCAAGTAGCCGTCCTTGATCACGATCTCTTGGCCTTCTTTGCTGAAGATGTACCGGATGAACTCGCGGCGGAGCGGATCAAGCTGCGTGCCCGGCTTGTAGTTCACGTACACCAACAGGAACCGGGCCAGCGGATACTCGCCCGAGTAGGCATGCTCGGCGGTGACGGGAACCGCCGGGCTGTTGGCGTCAGGGGCCAGCGGCACGGCTTTCACGTCGGCCGTGGCGTAGCCAATCCCGCTGTAGCCTAGCGCGAAGCGGTCGCGGGCAACGCCTTGCACCACGGCGGAACTGCCGGGCTGTTCTTTCACGGTGTCTTTGTAGTCGCCTTTGCCGAGCGCGTTCTCCTTGAAGAAGCCGTACGTGCCGGAGGCCGAGTTGCGGCCGTACAAACTGATCGGGGCATTGGCGAAAGCGCCTTTCAGACCGAGCTGCCCCCAAGTGGTAATGTCCTGCCCGTGGCCGAGGTTGCGGTTCTTGCCAAAGATGGCATCCACCTGCGGCAAGGTGAGCGACTCGATCGGGTTATCCTTGTTGGCAAACACGGCCAGCAGGTCGATGCCGGTCGGCAGGCCGGTAGGTTTGTAGCCGTACTTGGACTCGAACTCGTCGATCTCCTGGGCCTTCATCTCGCGGCTCATGGGGCCGAACGTGGCGGCGCCCGAGATCAACGCCGGCGGAGCGGTGGAGGAGCCTTTGCCTTCGATCTCCATCCGCACGGCCGGGTAATGCTTGCGAAAGCCCTCGGACCAGAGCGACATCAGGTTGTTCATCGTGTCGGAGCCGACGCTCTTGATCGTGCCCGAGATGCCTTGCACCGGCTTGTAGCTCGGCAGATCGGGATCGACCGAAACGCTTTGGGCCAGCGCGGCAGTGCCGCTACCACCGAGGACGACCAGCAGCGCGGCCGCCCATCGCACAGGCATGCACATGGGGTGCTCCCAGGGACTGGGAAAATACGCAAACGAAGCTCACCGCAATTTCACAGCCGCTGTGTGAAGGATGTGTGAAGATTGCGCAAAACCCGGCGGGAGCACGCCCGGGAGAAGGAGAGGTGGAGGGATTCTAGGGAACGCGACGTGGCGTGGCCTGATGCGTACGCCAATCCTAACCCGAAGCGTTAGCGAGAGATACAACGAAACGGGCGCCGCGGATGACGAAAGCCCGAAACGCAAGCGAAGGAACACGACGCAAGATGCCGATTGCAAGCGCCCGCCCCACAGGAAGCAGCGTTGCCTACACGCGGGCGGCCTCTTCCTGCACCAGCAGTTCGACGAACCGGTCCAGTTCGTCGTCGTTGCGTTCGGCCGCTTCGGCGCCCAGCTCCAAGAGGCCGTTGATGTTGGGGGGCGAGGCGTTATCCAGGTCCGAGGTCGTTTCCGGCGGCAGACGATCCATGTCGACGTTCACGCGGAGGTATTGGTCCGGAGTGCCCACCGCATCGAACGCCAGGCGGATTTCGTAATCGGCTGTCTCGGCCATGGCGCTCATCATGATGTCGATCAGCGGCTTGACCCAACTGATGGCGCCGTACTCGCGGGCCTCTTCGTAAGGATACGGCCGCCGCACCTCGCCGGTGCCGATGGAGAGAATGGCCATCTGCGAGGCTTTGGCGCCAAACAGCGTGCGGCCTTCGGCGTAGGCGCAGAGCGAAGGGTTGTTGGCAAACACGCCGCCGTCGATCAGCGGGTAGCTCACGCCCGAGAGCGATTTGACCAGCGGCGGCTCAAAATACGTGGGCGCGGCGGTGGTGGCCCGGCACACGTCGCGGAGGTAGAAGTTGCAGCCGTCGGATTCGCGGGCGTCGTGCTGCGTAAAGAACATGGTCTTGCGGCGGCGGATGTCGTAGGCCGTGATCAGGCACGGCTTGAGCAATTGGCTAAGCAGCGTGTCCTGGAAGTAACTGTTGAGCACGTTCACAAGGCCTTCGCACGGGTACTTCTCGTAATTGAGCCCGCCCATCGACCCGATGCCGTGCAGCACGGGAATGGAGAAGATATCGGCGCCGTGCTGGACGTAGAGTTCCTGTGCCTCCACCGCCGAGTAACGCGGGCGGCCGGTATCGCCCTCGGGATACAGGTACACGCAGGTCAGAATTCCGCCGGTGCTGGTGCCGGCGATCAGGTCGAAGTAATCGGCCAGTTTGACGTTGGGATTGCCGGTCCGGGCTTGCAGCTTGGCCTCGAGCGAGACCAGGATGCGGGCGGCGATCAGGCCACGAATGCCGCCGCCATCGATCGCTAGAATGCGATACAGCTTCTCGTGACGTTCGCCGTCGCCATCCATAGGATGTAGCTCCTCTGCACACTACCGAACGCGGGTTGGCAATTGGCTCAGAGTCACGGTATTGATGGTACGCTGTCGACGGTCTGCCGCGCCCCGGATTCGCAGGCCTTTCGGGCTGATACGGCAAACATTCCAAGCGCAATCATCAATAAGCGAACATTATAAAGGCTGCGTTGCCGCGCTCGCCACGGATTCTGCCGCCGGCGAGCGATGATTCCAGCAAGCGCCGACAGGCCAGACATACGGTGGACGTTACCGCCGCCAATGTGCCCGCCGCCACCGGCTACGCCTCCAGGAGACCTTCCTTTCCCTCATGGCTCGATTCATCCATCAGCGACACAAGCCGCCGCGCGTGCTCCAGCAGCCGCGCGAACTGATCGTGGCCTGTGCTCCCCTGCGGAGCAACGTGAACCTTTCGCACATCATTCGCACCAGCGGCTGCTGCGGCGTGCCCCGCGTGATTTGCTGCGGGGCCGCCAAGGTGCTCCAGAAGGTTGCCCGCGATGGCGCCGATACCGTCGAGCTTGAGGTTCACCGTTCGCTGCCGCCGGTACTCAAGCGGCTCAAAACCGAAGGTTACCGCCTGGTGGGCTTGGAGCAGACTACCGAGTCGACCGTGCTGTACGAGTACGCCTACCCGCGTCGGACCGCGCTGGTGGTTGGCAACGAGCGGCAGGGGCTCACGCCCGACGTGCTGGAACTGTTGGACGACGTGGTGGAGATCCCGGTTTACGGCCTGCCGTACAGCTACAACGTACACACGGCCACGTCGATGGCGCTGTATGAGTACTGCCGGCAGTACCCCGACGGGTAAACGGCGTGCGTGGAGAGATGGAGGCTCGGCGCGGAGCCGTTCAGCACCAGCTCTGGCGGCTGGCGAGTGGGCACTGAACCAGGGACGTTCACCGGGGCGCGCACAGCCCACGCGCATCAAAAAAGGCGAGGCGCCGGGGAAGTTCCCTGCGCCTCGCCTGAAAGCTTACCGTAATGGAAGGGCCTGACGGGGCCTCGATCAGTTCTTGCTCAGGCCGATGCCCATGGTTTGCATCAGCTTGAGGTAATCGAGGGTGACGGCCAGGGCTTCGTTGAAGTAGTGATCGCGCTTGATCACCTGGTCCTTGTTGGCGGAGCCGTTGTCGTCGTCTTCGTCAAACACGTCGTCAGCGCTCTTCAAGGCTTCGCGTTCCTTTTCGTAGGTCTTCTGGTTGAGCGAAACCTTCTTGCGGTTCTTCAGTTCGCGGTACCGCTCGATCTGGGCGAGCACCTTCTTGAAGTCGTCGTTGGAGGCCACGCGCTCGGCCGAACGCTGCTTGAGCTGCTCGACCATACCGGGCGAGACATAGTTCAGCCGCTGGTATTCCACGGCCGGCACGCGGTCGAACTTCAAGGCGTAGTCCAGGTCGGCTTCGCCGATGTCCATGTGCGTGGTGACGCTGGGCAGTTCGACATCGGCCAGCACGCCGCGTTCCTGGGTGCTCTCACCGCTGGGGCGGTAGAACTGCTGCATGGTCAGCTTCAGCGCGCCCAGCTTGGGAGCGTTGTCCAGGCGGAACAGCTGGCGGGCCAGGTCGAGCAGGCTTTGCACCGTGCCCTTGCCGTGCGTGGTCTTGTCGCCGACCACCAGGCCACGCTGGTAGTCCTGGATGGCGCCGGCGAAGATCTCGCTGGCACTGGCCGACAGCTTGCTGGTGAGCACCACCAGCGGGCCGTCCCAGGCGGTGCCGCGTTCCATGTCGTCGTAGTGCTGCACGTTGCCGTCAGCGTCTTTCACCTGGACCACGGGGCCCTGGTCGATGAACAACCCGGTGAGGTTGATCGCTTCGGTGAGCGAGCCACCGCCGTTGCGGCGGAGGTCGATCATCACGGCGTCCACGCCCTGCTGCTTGAAGTCCTCGAGCAGCTTCCGCACGTCGCGGGTGGTGCTCTTGAAGTTGGGCTGGTTGTTGCGGGCGCCGGCCATGTCCATGTAGAAGCTCGGCAGGTCGATCACGCCCACCTTGTACGGCTTGCCGTTGGGGGCCTGACCGGCTTCGATCACCTCGCCGCGGGCTTCGCTATCCTTCAGCTCGATGCGGTCGCGGGTGATGGTGTAGATCTTGGGCTGGGTTTCACCCTCGGAGAGCACTTTCAGCCGCACGACGGTGCCCCGCTTGCCGCGGATCAGTTGCACCACGTCGTTGAGCTTCATGGCCTGGGTGTCGACGATTTCGCCATCCTCGCCCTGGCCCACGCCGATCACCTGATCCTTGGGCTTGAGCTTGCCGTGCTTGTCGGCCGCGCCGCCGGGGATGATCTTGGTGATGGTGGTCAGGCCGTCGACCGATTGCAGCGCCGCGCCGATGCCGTCGAGCTCGAGCCGCATGCCGATCTCGAAGTTCTCCAGCGTGGTCGGCGACATGTAGGTGGTGTGCGGGTCGAAGGCCGTGGTCAGCGCCGTGAGGTACATCTCCAGCAGCTCGTCGGAGTCTGTCTGGTGCATCCGCCGGGCGAAGCTCTCGTAACGCCGGCGAACGGTATCCTTGGCTTCCTGGAGCGACTTGCCTTCGGTGATCTGGTTCAGCAGGTCGTACTTGACCCGCTTGCGCCAGCGATCAAGCGCCTCGGCATTGTTCTTGGGGTAGGTCAGCGCGTCGCGGTCGGTGACGAATTCTTCGTCGACCGTGAAGTCGGGATCGGTCTGGAGCAACTGGTTGACCATCGCCACCCGCTCATCCACGCGCGTGAGGAAACGCTTGAAGATCTCGTAAGCGAGGGTGATGTCGCCCTTGCGGGTTGCGTCGTCGATCGCCGTGCGGTGCGCGGCAAACTCGTCGATGTCCGACTGGAGCAGGTAGCTCTTCATCGGATCGAGCGTCTTGAGATAGGTATCGAACGCCCGGGCGGAGATCGTGTCGTCCAGCGGTTGCTTGGACAGGTGCTGGTTGCGCAGCAGGAACGTGACCGCCTGGGCGATGTAACGGTCGTTCTGACTCGGACCTTCCAGTTCGGCGCGGGCGGTCCCGGCCAACAGGCCGACAACAACGGACAATAGGACCGCGGGGCACAGCATCCGCCTGCGCCGCAGAACTTGGGACTGACCGGTCATAAGAAACCTCGAGAGCTACAGATTCGAGACGGTAATAGTTTGACCAGACACGCCGCTGGCAGGGACCAGCATGAAAGCAACCGGCACAAGCCGGGACGGCGTGGCCGACACGGCCAGTTGGCAAGACCTTGCGCTGGCCTGACAACCCTAGTCCGCTTGCCAGGTCGAGCGGCTGCCCAGAGGAAGGTGGCAAACCGACAGGGCCACGTTCCAGATCGACTTGCCCTGGCAAGAACCGCCAGGCGATCTGCGCGTGCGCCCGGTCTGGCCGAGCCGCTGTCCCGTGGACGTGATTCCTCCATGTAGGCGTATTGTCGTCCGAGACAAACTCCAGCGGCCGCTCAATGCGCTTTGATTCCCCACCAAGACCGGGAAAGTGTGGCGAGTGGGGAGGATGCGCCAAGTGGCCCAAGTCATCCGACTTTGTCAATGCTATCGACTGCGCCGAGGTGAGGCAAGCTCAGCTCACCTCCACCGGCAGTGGGGATTGCCCCGGGCAGTGCCACTGCAATTTTCGCAGCGAAGCGACGCGGGCGCACCGATTTAGCGCCAGGTGAAGGGGAGCCGTGGCAGCTGCTTTCAGCCGCGGCGGCGTGTCGTCACCCATTCTCTACGCAGCGGCGGCCCGGAGCGTTCCCGCGTTTTTTACCAGAGAATGTCAGGCCGGGCTGACCAAATCGCCCCCCGCCAGCTAGCGGTAGCCCGCTCCCCCAAGGCTGCCCTTGGCTCGGGGCGGCGCAGTGCGTATTTTCTTGCCCCGCTGGCCAGGGGCGCGACGGATAGACTGCTGGCGCTGCAGCCGGTTCCCAGGGAGGGGAAGATGTTCAAATTACTGCGCACGGCCGTGGTGCTCGTGGGGCTGGGAAGCACTTCCTGGCTCGTCCTCCAGATGCTGGGCATCGACAGCCTGGACGAACTGAAATCGCGGCTGGGAAATACCACCGGTGCCGTGACGCCGGTGCAGGCTCCGGCGGCCGCCCAGCGCGACGTGATCCGCATTGCCACCTTCAACATCCAGGTCTTTGGCCAGGAGAAAATGCGCAAGCCGCACGTGATGGCGGCGCTTGCGAATATCTGTGCGCGGTTCGACGTGGTGGCGATCCAGGAGATCCGCTCCCAGGCTCAGGACGTGCTGCCGGCGCTGGTCCAGCAGATCAACTCTCTGGGCCATCATTACGATTTTGTCATCGGACCCCGGCAGGGACGCACCGACAGCAAAGAGCAGTACGGCTACGTGTTCAACACGGCTACCATCGAGGTCGATCGCCGCACGGTCGCTCCGGTGGTCGATCCGCACGATCTGCTGCACCGGCCGCCGCTGGTGGCGGCATTTCGGTCACGTGGCGCGCCGCCGGAAGAAGCGTTCACCTTCACGCTGGTGAACGTGCACACCGACCCGGACGAAGCGATCGAAGAAATCAACGTGCTGGACGACGTATATTACGCCGTGCGGTACGACGGCCGCGGCGAAGACGACATTATCATGCTCGGCGACTTCAACGCCGGACCGCGGCAATTCACGCCCTTTGCCGGCGTGCCCTACCTGACCTGGGTGGTGGAAAACGAACCGACCAACACCCGCCGCACGCATCTGTACGACAACATCATCTATCACCGCCAGGCCAGTACCGAGTTCACCGGGGCCGGAGGCGTGTTCGACATGATGCTGGAGCTGGGGCTCACCGAGCAGCAGGCGCTGGAGATCTCCGACCACTTGCCGGTCTGGGCGGAGTTCAGCGTGTACGAAGGGGGCACGGCCGCCAAGCTGGCTCGTACCACCGCCGGTCAACGCGGCACCTGAAACGCAAAACGCGTGGCGGCTGCTGGCTCGCCACGCGTCTACGCTGATTCAATCGGCCACTGGTTCGATCGACCAATGGCGGGTCGTTAATTCTTCTGCTCAACCGCCCACAGGTTATCGTACGTGCGGAAGTAGATCCGCCCGCCCGAGATCACCGGGCTGCTGGAGATGCTTTCGTCGTTGAGGTTGTTGGTCGCCAGCAGCTTGAACTCCTTGCCGGCAGCCACCACGCTCACGATGCCATCGCGGGCGGTGAGGTAGATCTTGCCGTCGGCGTACAGCGGGCTGGCCCGGTGCCGATGCACATGCGTCCGCATGTTGTAGTATTCTTCGCCGGTCTTGGCGTCCATGCAGATCAGGTTGCCGTTCTCGCGGCACAGGTAGACCAGGCCATCGACGATCAGCGGGCTGGGAACGTCGGGCGTGTCGCGATCGCGAACCCACACGCGGAAGTTTTCCGCCTCGGTGATATTGCCTTCTCCGCCGGGCTTCAGACCCAGCACCGGGCCGCTCTTGGCCGAGGGCACCACGATCAGCCCCTCAGACACGGTCGGCGAGGCCACGAATCGCAGCGTGGGATTGTAGCGGCCCGGCCGGTTCAACCCGCCACACCGCCACAGCTCGCGGCCGGTATCCAGGTCGTGGGCCACCACGTAGTCGGCGCCGTGGGTCAGCAGGTAGGCATGCTTGCCGTCGCGGTAGATGGTGGGCGAGGCGTACGAATGCTCGCACTCCTTGATGGCGTCGCTGGGACGATCCGCCCGCCAGATTTCCTTGCCGGTGTTCTTATCCAGGCAGGCTACCACGGCTTCGCGGGTTTCCGGGTTGCCTTCGCCGTGGATCAGTTGCAGGTAGAGCCGGTCGCCATCGAGGACGGGCGAGGCCGTCATGCCAAAGGCGATGTTGAACTTGCCGAATTGCTTCTGGAGATCAACCCGCCAGATCTCCTTGCCATCGAAGTCGTAGCACACCAGGTTGCCGTCGGCGAACATGGCCCAGACGTACTTGCCGTCGGTGCACGGCGAGGGGGAGGCCGAGTTGCCTTCGTC
>Ga0180217_1003704_pt1 | contig 12699 bp, 13 predicted proteins | sample eDN3rd37CBELigOP_FD_128521 | JGI IMG/M metagenome (GOLD analysis project Ga0180217, IMG submission 128521) | Enriched Organic Plus compost microbial communities from Emeryville, California, USA - eDNA 3rd pass 37_C BE-Lig OP (version 2) (version 2) ... | reverse complement strand
GCGAAGGGCTGATCCGATCCAGCGGCACTTGACGCCACATCTTCGGGCCGCAAGATGAGGTAGCAAGTTCAGCGAGGCCAGTCTGCCGATGTCTCTCTCCCCCCAGGCCATCAACGTCCTGTCGCAGGTCTCGACCGCGACCATCACGACGGTTCTCCTCAAGAAGGGATTGCGCAACGTCTGGATGCGTGGCGCGCGGCCGCTGCGTCCCGGACAACCGCGGCTCGTCGGGCCGGCCTTCACGCTGCGATTTGTTCCGGCGCGGGAAGATCTCGCCACACCGGAATCCTGGTCGTCGCCGGTCTCCACCCGCACCGCGATCGAGGCGATGCCGGAGGGCTGCATCGCCGTCGTCGATGCCATGGGGATCAGCACGGCCGGCATCTTCGGTGACATCCTGTGCGCGCGGATGGTCAAGCGCAAGGTCGCGGCGCTGGTGACGGACGGTGTGGTGCGCGATCTCGAGGGCGTGCTCGGCACCGGCCTGCCGGTCTGGTGCAACGGCGCTGCGGCGCCGCCGTCGGTTGCAGGGCTGACATTCGTCGGCTGGGGTGAGGGGATCGGCTGCGGCGGCGTCGCGGTATTCCCCAACGACGTTGTCGTGGCCGATCAGGATGGCGCGGTGCTGATCCCGCAGGCGCTGCTCGATCACGTGCTTGCCGAAGCGCCGGAGCAGGAGCGGATGGAGGGCTGGATCGTCACGCAGGTGAACGCCGGCGCCGCATTGCCGGGCCTGTATCCGATGAATGAGGAAACCCGGGCGCGCTACGAGGCATTCAAGGCGAAAGCCTGATGCGATCCGGCTGCATTTTGCGCCAATCTTTCCGCCTATCATCGATATGAAGGAGCGATCATGGACATTCACCGCAGTGATGAGCGGCCGACACGCCGCGGACCGGCCGACTATTTCACCGGAACCGTCTGGCAGGACCCGATCGTGACCACTGCCGCCCCGGCGCGGGTGGCCGCCTCACGGGTGGCGTTCGAGCCGGGCGCGCGCACCGCATGGCACACGCATCCGCTGGGGCAGACGCTTTACGTCCTGTTCGGGGTCGGGCGGGTGCAGGCCGACGGCGGTCCGGTGCGCGAGATCCGGGCCGGCGATACGGTCTGGATTCCGCCGGGCGAGAAGCACTGGCATGGCGCGGCGCCGGACCACGGCATGGTCCATATCGCGATGCACGAGGCGCTCGACGGCAGCTATGTCGAGTGGCTGGAGAAGGTGAGCGACGCAGATTACGCCAAACCCGCGAGCCGTTAAGACTCGCGTTCCGGGGGCGGAGTCATGGACGCCGCCGTCTCCGGAGCTATCGATGAGGCTGCCTCGCGCGGATCCTGCGGGGCGTCACGGTCCGGCTCCGTATCCGTCGGCCCCGGCCAGGCCAGCTCGGCGCGAAGGTCGTCGAAGCGCTGGCGCGCAGCCTGTTCGCGTTCCTCGACATAGCGCAGCGCCGCCTCGCGCGGCATCGGTGCGCTGGTGACCGCCGTGCCGCGGCTGCCCACCGTTTCATCGACGACATAACTCTCGGCGCCGACCGCGCGGATGGTCCATCGCAGGCGGATGACGCCGAGCGGGCCGGGTCCGAGCCGGGTATAGCCGTCGAGGGACGGTGCTTCGGGGAGGGGCGGCGGCGTGGGCGGGGCGGGAGGCGCAGGCATCGCCCCGGCGCGCTCCACACTTTTCCTCAGCATCGCGATGGCCGATCGCAGACGCTCAGCCGGATCGTTCGAGGTCATCGCAAGGCTCCTGCATCACTGCATGGCACTCGGAATAAAGCCATTGCCGTTATGGCGGAAGGCCGGATCAGGCGCAAATCCCAGGCTTTTTATGACGCCATGGGCGTGCCTGCTCGAGCTGGCCAGCCAGCCGGAACAAGGTGGCCTCGTCGCCGAACCGCGCCGCGAACATCATGCCGAGCGGCAGCCCGGCAGCGTTCCAGGCCAGCGGCGCCGACATCGCCGGCTGACCGGACATGTTGAACATCGCGGTGCCCGGCATATAGCGCCGCAGGATCGGCGAGATGTGAGACAGATCCTCGGCCATGCTGTTCAATTCGCCGATGCGCAGCGGCGGCATGCAGAGGGTCGGCGACAGGAACACGTCGCAGTCCTCGAAGAAGGTCGCAAGGCTGCGCGAAATCTGGAAAGCAGCGAGCTGCGCCGCGACGTAATCCGTCGAGGTCTGATGCGCGGCATTGGCCGCATTGGCAAGGGTCATGCGTTCGAAATCCTGCTCCGTCACGGTGCGTCCAAGACGCTGCTCGGTGGTGCGGACCACGAATCCCGTGTTGGCGGCGACGATGGTGCCGATGGCCACCGCCGGATCGGCCGGTAGTGTCGGCGCGCGCTCCTCGACATGGTGGCCGAGCCCGGAGAGAAGCGCCGCGACGTCGCGCACGGCTGCTGCGATCTCCGGATCGATGGCGTCGCCATAGGTCGATCTGTCGGTGAAGAAAATCCGCAGCCGTCCCGGATCGCGTCCGACCTCGTCGCGGTAAGGCCGCTCCGGGGCAGGGGCGGTGTAAGGGCTGACGAGCTCCGGGCCCTGGATCGCATCCAGCATCGCCGCGCTGTCACGCACGCTGATGCTGACGACGTGGTTGCAGCTTAAGCCGCCCCAACCTTCGCCGCGATCCGGCCCCACCGGGGTGCGGGCACGGGTCGGCTTCAATCCGAACACTCCGGAGGCCGATGCCGGAATGCGGATCGAGCCGCCGCCATCGCTGGCATGGGCAACGGGAAGAATGCGCGCGGCGACAGCCGCAGCAGCGCCGCCCGATGATCCGCCTGAGGAATGCTGCGGATTCCATGGATTGCGCGTCGGGCCGAACAGACGCGGCTCGGTGGTCGGCAGCTGGCCGAATTCCGGGCTCGCGGATTTGCCGAAGATCACCAGCCCGGCGGCGAGAAAACGCGCGGCGAGCGTGCTGTCGTGGTCGGCAACGTTGTCCTTGAGCACGTTGGCGCCGAAGGTGGTGCGCGTTCCGGCCAATAGTTCGAGGTCCTTGAGCAGGAACGGCACGCCGGTGAAAGGACCGTCCGGAAGGCCGCGTGCGATCTGGTTGCGGGCGTAGTCCTCGTGCCGGACCACCACCGCGTTGATCTGCGGATCGACCCGCGCGGTCCGGTTCAACACTTCGTCCAATAGCTCAGCCGGGTTGATCTCGCCGCTGCGGACCAGCTCCGCCAGCCCGACGGCATCGAAGTCATCATAGTCCTTGAACGCCATGCTTGCCTCTCAGACGATCGAAGTGGTTGCGCATTTTTGATGGAGCATCGCTCGTCAGGAGAGCACGCCCTGATTGATGACGTTGTCGCGGATCGGATTGCCGTCGAGCACGCTGAGGATGTTTCGGGCGGTCTGCAGGCCCATGCGGTCGAGTGCCTCGCGGGTCACGCCCGCGACGTGCGGCGCGATCACCACATTGGGCAAGGCGAACAGCGCATGGCCGAGCGGCGGCGGCTCCTGCTCGAACACGTCGAGGCCGGCACCGGCAATCCGGTCATTGACCAGCGCATCGTAGAGGGCGGATTCGACGACGATGCCACCGCGCGCGGTGTTGATCAGATAGGCGGTCGGCTTCATGCGTCCGAGCCGGTCTGCATCGAAGAGGCCGATGGTCTCCCGCGTCTTGGGACAGTGCAGGCTGACGAAGTCTGCCTGTGGCAGCGCGGCGTCGAGATTGCTGACCGGTTCGCAGCCGGCCGTGCGAATGTCGTCGGCGGAGCGATAGGGGTCATAGACCAGAACCCTCATCTCCATCGCGAGACAACGGCGCGCGGTCCGGGTGCCGATGCGGCCGAAGCCGACGATCAGCACCGTCTTGTCATAGAGATCGAACGGCAGCGATCCGAGCCGCGAGGCCCATCGCCCATCGCGCACCAGCGCATGCAGCTCGACGCCGCGCTTGGCCAGCGTCAGCATCATGAACAGTGCCTGTTCGGCTACGGACGGGGAGTTGGCAGTGCCGACGACCATCAGCGGCACCTTGTGCCGGTCGAGCGCGGCGACATCGATGGCGTCGTAGCCGACGCCGATGCGGGCGACGACCTTCATCTCCCGTGCCGTATCGAGCTCGCGCTGGCCGAACGGCGTCGCGCCGAGCGCCACGCCATGCACCGGCGCCTCGGTCGCAAGCAGCGCGTTGAAGTCCGCGCTTGATATCAGGTTGGAGAACTGGATGGTGTCGATGTCGTCCCGCTCCTGGAACAGCGCCCATCCCAACGGGGACATGGATTCGGTGATGAGAAGTTTCTTCTTGTTGGTCGCCATGCGTTATCCCGTCAGCCTTTTGCTCCGGCAGAGGACGAGCATGTCGCCTTAGCCGTCATACCATCCCGATCTGAGCAGAAATGGACCGGGCTGTCGAGAAAACGCCTTGCATTGCTGCGATCTTTTCGCCGTGCCCTTGCCGTGGGAAAAGAAGCGGCGCAGCATTCCCGTCTGACGGAATGGGTCGCCGGGCTGTGCCGACAAGGATCGATCGATGGATATTGCCAGGGAGGAGAACGCATCCCGCAGCATCGCGGCGAGATGCTGCATCGTCGGCGGCGGTCCGGCGGGCATGATGCTCGGCTATCTTCTCGGCCGGGCCGGGATCGAAACGGTGGTGCTCGAGAAGCACAAGGATTTCTTCCGCGATTTTCGCGGCGATACCGTGCATCCCTCGACGCTCGAGGTGATGGATGAGCTGGGATTGGTCGACGATTTCCTCAAGCTGCCGCATCAGAAGCTGCGGCAGATCACCGGCTATGTCGGCAAGACGCCGATGCGGATTGCCGACATCGGCCGCAGCGGCGCCAAGCATCCCTTCATCGCCTTCATGCCGCAGTGGGATTTCCTGAATTTCCTGCGCGAGCAGGCTCGGCGCTATTCCGCGCTCACGGTGCTGATGCAGACTGCCGCGACCGATCTTGTTGTCCGTGACGGCATCGTCACCGGCGTCCGCGCGGTGGACCGGACGGGGGCGCTTGAAATCACGGCCGACCTCGTGGTCGGCTGCGACGGCCGGCATTCGCTGGTGCGCGCCAGGGCGGACCTTGCGATTAAGGAGATCGGGGCGCCGATGGACGTGTTGTGGTTCCGGGTCGGCAAGGGCGCGGAGGCCGACGCGGCTTTCGCGCGGATCGAGGCCGGGCGTATGATGATCACGCTCGACCGCGGGGATTACTGGCAATGCGCCTATGTCATCCGCAAGGGTGGCTATGATGCGGTGAAGGCGCAGGGGCTGCCCGCCTTCCGGCAACAGGTATGCGGCCTTGCGCCGGCGCTGACGTCCCGGATCGATGATGTCGCGAGCTGGGACGACGTGAAGCTGCTGACGGTGGCGATCAACAGGCTGACGCGCTGGGCACGGCCGGGGCTGCTTTGCATCGGCGATTGTGCCCATGCGATGTCGCCGGTCGGCGGCGTCGGTGTCAACCTCGCGGTCCAGGACGCGGTGGCGGCCGCCAATCTTCTCACGGATAAATTGCGCGACGGACAACCGTCGTTGAACGATCTCGAGGCGGTGCAGAAGCGGCGCGAATTTCCGACGCGGATCACGCAGGCGATGCAGGTGCTGGTGCAGAACAACGTCATCTCACGGGCGCTGACCCCGGATGGGACGCCCTTTGCGCCGCCGCTTCCCATCCGCATCATCAATGCGGTGCCATGGTTGCAGGGTCTGACCGCGCGGTTTCTCGCCGTCGGGATCCGGCCTGAGCATGTGCACTCAAGGCAGGCAGGTGCGCCTGGCGATAGCTAAGCCCACGGATTATAGGTGCCAACGCTCCAGACCTGCCCCTCAGGATCGCGGCAGGTGAAGTCGCGCCCGCCATAGTCCTTGTCGGAAATGTCAAGAATGATGGAAGCGCCGTTGGCCTTCGCCCTGGCGTAAACGGCATCGGCGTCGGGCACCACGATATAGACGACCTGCGTCACCGGACGATCGGCGGCCGCCGGCTGCTGAATCTTGCCGAAATCGTCGTCGCGTGCCGAGCCCAGCATGATCATGCCGTCGCCGAGGGTAAGTTCGGCGTGGACGATGCCGCCATTCTGGTCTTCATAGACGGCCTTGCGCACGAAGCCGAACGTATCGCACAGCCAGTCGATCATCCTGCGCGGATCGCGATAGCGCATGGTAGGCACCACGGATGAGCTCATCGGTCGGTTCTCCATTCCGGTCGGGATCGCAACGGTAGCCCGCGAATATGATCCCAAGTCGGCGCCATAGCGTTTTTGAGCGAAGTGGAAGCCGCTTTGCGTAAAGAAAGCGCATCAAACCAGAGACTCTACACGTCCAGCAGCTCCTCGCTGGCGAATTCGGCCTTTTCCGAGATGAAGGCGAAGCGCGCTTCGGCCTTGCTGCCCATCAGGCGTTCGACCGAGTCCGCCGTGGTGTCGCGATCCTCGGTCAGCAGCACCACCCGCAGCAACGTCCGTTTGGCCGGGTCCATGGTGGTTTCCTTGAGCTGCGCCGGCATCATTTCGCCGAGGCCCTTGAAGCGGCCGACGTCGACCTTGGCGTTCGCGTTGAACTCCTTCTTGAGCAACTCGTCCTTGTGGGCGTCGTCGCGGGCATAGACCGTCTTGCTGCCATGGGTCAGCCGGTAGAGCGGGGGCACCGCCAGGTAGAGATGACCCTCGTCGATCAGCCTCGGCATCTGACGATAGAAGAAGGTGATCAAGAGCGAGGCGATATGCGCGCCGTCGACGTCGGCGTCGGTCATGATGATGATGCGGGAGTAGCGCAGGTCCTCCTCGCGGTAATGCGGGCCGGTGCCGCAGCCGAGCGCCTGCATCAGGTCGGCGAGCTGCGCATTGGCGGTGAGCTTGTCCCTGGTCGCGGAGGCGACGTTGAGGATTTTCCCCCGCAAAGGCAGCACGGCCTGGGTTCTGCGATCCCGCGCCTGCTTGGCGCTGCCGCCGGCGGAGTCGCCTTCGACGATAAAGAGCTCGGAGCCTTCGGCCGCCGAACTGGTGCAGTCCGCCAGCTTGCCGGGGAGGCGGAGCTTCTTCACCGCGGTCTTGCGGGAGACTTCCTTTTCCTGCTTCCGGCGCAACCGTTCGTCCGCGCGCTCGATCACGAAGTCCAGCAGCTTGTTGGCCTGGACCGGATTGCCGGACAGCCAGTGGTCGAACGGGTCCTTGATCGCCTGCTCGACGATTCTCGCGGCTTCCGCGGTGGCGAGGCGGTCCTTGGTCTGCCCCTGAAATTCGGGCTCGCGAACGAAGACCGAAAGCATGATCGCAGCGCCCGTCATCACGTCCTCGGAGGTGATCGAACTGGCCCGCTTGCCTTGGCCGACACGCTCGGCATGATCCTTCAACCCCCGCAACAGCGCGCTGCGGAGGCCGGATTCGTGGGTTCCGCCGTCCGGCGTCGGCACCGTGTTGCAGTAGGAGGAGAGGAAGCCGTCGGCGTCGGCGGTCCAGGCCACCGCCCATTCGCAGGCGCCGTGGGCTCCGTTGCGCCCGCTTTTGCCGGCGAAGATGTCCGGATGAACCAGGGTATCGGCGTGGATCGCTGCGGTCAGGTAGTCCTTGAGGCCGCCGGGGAAATGGAACGTGGCTTCAGCGGGAACGTCGTCGAAGCCGCGGAGCAGTTCCGGATCGCAGCGCCAGCGAATCTCCACCCCGCCGAACAGGAAAGCCTTCGACCGCGCCATCTTGAACAGGCGCTGCGGCTTGAATACCGCCTTGGCGCCGAAAATCTCCGGGTCCGGCTTGAAGCGGACGCGTGTGCCGCGCCGATTGCTGATCTTCCCGAGCTTCTCCAGCGATCCGACGGGGTGGCCCCGCTCGAACACCATCCGATAGAGTTCCTGCGAGCGGGCGACCTCGACCTCGAGCCGGGAGGACAGCGCATTCACCACCGAGACGCCGACGCCATGCAGACCGCCCGAGGTCTCATAGACCTTGGAATCGAACTTGCCGCCGGCGTGCAGGGTGCACATGATGACTTCGAGCGCCGACTTCTTCGGAAACTTGGGATGAGGATCGACGGGAATGCCGCGGCCGTTGTCGGTCACCGACAGGAAACCGTCGCCGCCGAGCTCGACTTCGATGAAGGTGGCATGGCCGGCGAGCGCCTCGTCCATCGAGTTGTCGATGACCTCGGCGAACAGGTGATGGAGAGCCTTTTCGTCGGTGCCGCCGATATACATGCCGGGCCGGCGGCGCACCGGTTCCAGGCCTTCCAGGACCTCGATGTCAGCCGCGGTATAGCCGGTGTCCTGCCCGGCGCTCCGCCCCGACGCTTTCGCAGGAGCCTTCGCCGGCGCGCTGCCGAACAGGTCGTCTTTCGCTTTCGTGTTCTTTGCCAATGTCTTGATCGTGATTATGAATGTAGATTGTTCGCGCAGTGGCGCGAATCAGTGGCCCTGACTATGCCACGCTTAGGGTCGCAATTGTGATCGTGCCGCGCCCAATCAATAGGCCACGGTCGGCGGGCGGGTTCCGCACCAGGGCGCCTCGGTCCTGCCATCACGCCGGGCCGGAGGCAATGCTGACCTACAGGCGGGGCGGGGGTGGCCGCAGGCATGACGGAAGGCGGGGGGACATGGAAGCTTACGCACACGACCTGATCGCCTTCGTGCGGGTGCATCAGGCCTGGGCGGCGCCTCTGGTGCTGGTTCTGGCATTCTGTGAGTCCCTGGCCTTCATCTCGCTGCTCGTGCCCGCCTGGGGCGTGCTGGTGGCGATCGGGATGATGATGGGGCCGGGCCAGATCAATTTCTGGCCGGTCTGTTTCGCCGGAGGGCTCGGGGCGGCGCTGGGCGACTGGTTGTCCTACTGGCTCGGATCCACCTTCAAACACCGGGTTGCGGAGATGTGGCCGCTGTCGCGCTACCCGGACCTCATCCCGCGCGGTCAGGCCTTCGTCGAGAAATGGGGCGTGCCGGGCATCTTCATCGGCCGTTTCTTCGGTCCGTTGCGGGCTTCCGTGCCGCTGGTCGCCGGAATCTTCGCGATGCCATACTGGCATTTTCAGGTCGCCAATTTCGTCTCGGCCTTCGTCTGGTCCGCCGTGCTGCTGCTGTTCGGAGATATCCTGTCGCGGGTCACCGAATGGATCTGGGGCCTGTTCTGACGAGTGCGGCCGCATCTCCGAAGGCTGCCCTTGACGCCGTGCGGAGGCGGTTCTACGACAGCCGCCATGATCGACGTGATGACCATCGCCATCGCCCGTCGCCGCCGTCGTGTCGCGGCAAGGGCGGACGTGCGCGTCTAGATCATCGCCCCTGCCGCCGGATCCGGTCCGCGGCAGTTTTCTCCCGACATCCGCGATCTGATCCCGGCGGCTTCGAACGAACCGCAGGAGTTCATGATGTATACGCCGCCTCCGTTCCGGACCGACCGCGCTGCGTGCCTCGCTTTCGCCGCGGCCCGGGGCTTCGGTCTGGCCTGCGCCAGCGACGGACGCCGGCCGATCGCATCGCCGCTGCCGTTCTGTCTGGACTACGCCGCGGATGGCACGCCGGAACTTTCCTTTCACGTCGCCCGCGGCAATCCGCTGATCGCGCGGGCCGACGGCAGGACGCCCTGGCTGATGGCGGTGATGGGAGCGGATGCCTATGTGTCGGCGGACTGGTACGCGTCGCCGGATCAGGTGCCGACCTGGCTCTATCAGGCCGTTCACCTGTCCGGGCCGGTCTCGGTCATGTCCGCGCCGATGCTGTCACGACACCTTGATGATCTGAGTGCAAGGTTCGAGGCCATGCTGGCGCCTAAGCCGCCGTGGACGACGGCGAAGATGATGCTGGGCCGGCTCAGGGCGATGCAGAACGCCATCGTCGGGCTGGCGATGACGGTGGAGACGGTCGAAGGCAGCTTCAAGCTCAACCAGTACAGGTCCGATGCGGATCATGTCGCGGTGGCTTTGCAGCTGCGCCGGCAGCCTGCCGGGGCCTCGCGGCATATCGCCGAACAGATGATCGCACTGCGGCCGCAGTTGGACTACAACACCTGCGCCGCAAGCAGCCCCGCGGAGTGAAGGAGCGAATCATGACACTGTCCGAGACCAGCCGGGTTGAAGCCAAAGCCACAGCCGGCAAAATACCGTCGGTTTTCGTCGACGGCGCGGCAGGGACGACCGGCCTCGGTATCCGCGAGCGGCTCGACCAGCTCGGCGATGTCGCGCTGCGGACCATCGACCCGGACAAGCGAAAGGACCCCGGCGCCAAGCGCGCGCTGATGGCCGAGGTGGACCTCGTCATCCTCTGTCTGCCTGACGACGCGGCCAGGGAGACCGTGACCTTGATCGACTCCATGGGAGACGTCGCGCCGAAAGTGCTCGACGCCTCGACCGCGTTCCGTGTCGCGCCGGACTGGGCCTACGGTTTTCCCGAGCTCGCCCCGGACCAGGCCGGTCTGATCCGCAAGGCCCGCAAGGTTGCCAATCCGGGCTGCTATCCGACCGGTGCGATAGCGCTGCTGCGGCCGCTGGTCGATGCGGGCCTGGTGCCGGCCGATTATCCCGTCACCGTCAATGCGGTGAGCGGCTATTCCGGTGGCGGCAAGGCGATGATCGAGAGCTTCGAGAATGGCACGGCGCCGGCTTTCGAGCTGTATGGATTGGGACTGCAGCACAAGCACCTGCCGGAAATCGAGCGCTATTCCAGCCTTGCCCGGCGGCCGATCTTCGTGCCTTCGGTCGGCAATTTCCGGCAGGGCATGCTGGTCTCGGTGCCGCTGCATCTCGACACGCTGCCGGGCCGGCCGACTGCGGCCGAGCTCCAGGCCGCGCTGGCGAAAAGATATGAGGGCAGCCGCTACGTCGCGGTGATGCCGCTGCAGAACGCGGCGTCCGCCGCTGGGCGGATCGAGCCGGAGGCGCTCAACGGCACCAATCGGCTCGAGCTTTACGTGTTCGCCAGCGATGCGCACCGGCAAGCTGTGCTGGTGGCGCGGCTTGACAATCTCGGCAAGGGCGCGTCCGGCGCCGCGGTGCAGAACATGCGGCTGATGCTCGGGCTTCCCGACGTCAGCCTCGATCAGCCCGTACTCGATCAGCCCGTAGAGGTCCGGTAATGGCCGTCGCCTCGGCCCGCAGCCGCGGGACGAGGCGATTTCAAAGCCCGCCTGTCAGGTGGCCCAGAATCAGGTGGCCTGGAAGATGGCCCAGGCCAGATAGGCCTGAGCCAGAAATCCGACCGTGAATGCCAGCGTCCTGAAGACGGGAATGCCCAGCGCATAGACGACGACGTGGGCGACGCGGGCCCAGAAATAGACCGCGCAGGCCAGCACGGTCCATTTGGTCGAATAATCGGCCGCGTTGAGGATCAGCACCAGCGGAGCGAAGATGATCAGGTTCTCGACCGCGTTGTCGTGGGCGAACATCAGGCGGTTGGCCCATTCGGCCTGCGGCTTGTCGTTGCGGGAGGGGTTGGCCATTGCGCCGCTGAGCCCGCGGACCTGACAGCGATTGAGGATGTAAGGTATCCACATCAGGCCGGTCAGAATGACCGTGAGTGTCAGCCAGAACAATTCCCGCGTCATCGATGAATTCCTTCTTGCAGCGTCGTGGCGGCCGGAGCCGATCCGAAGCCTCGGATGGCATATTCATAGACGGTTGTGATGATGCCGCCAACGCGGCTGCGCGGGACGAAGGCGCCAACCTGCGTCATTCCGCTGGAAATCCCCCGCTGTTTCAGGACTGGATGCGGCGCGCAATCCGTCAGGCGCGGACCCGGACGTAGCTGCCCGGCGCATCCTCGATCGGTGGCAGGGCCTCGCTGCCGACACGCCGCGCCGGGACCTTCTCCGGATCGTGGGCGGAGAGCCAGGCAAGCCAGTCCGGCCACCATGATCCCTTGTGTTCGGCGGCCCCTTCCAGCCACTCGGCGACGGTGGTCGCCGAGCTTTTCTCGTTGGTCCAGTATTGGTATTTGCCCGCGGCAGGCGGATTGATGACCCCCGCGATATGGCCCGAGCCGGCCAGCACATACTTCACCGGGCCGCCGAAGAACTGCGATCCGTACAGCACCGACTGCGCCGGCGCGATGTGATCCTCCCGCGTCGCGAGGTTGTAGATCGGCACCTTCACCTTGCTGAGATCGAGCCGCGTATTGTCGATCACCATGTTGCCGGTCGACAGCTTGTTCTCGAGATAGCAGTTGCGGAGATAGAAGGAGTGGTTGGTCGCCGGCATGCGGGTGGCGTCGGAATTCCAGTGCAGCAGGTCGAAGGGGGCTGGCGACTGGCCCTTGAGGTAGTTGTTGACGACATAGGACCAGATCAGGTCGTTCGAGCGCAGCATGTTGAAAGCCATCGCCATCCGGCTGCCCTCAAGGACGCCGTCGATCCGCATCTGTTCCTCCAGAGCCGTGATCTGCGCCTCGTCGACGAACACCATCAGATCGCCGGCATAGGTGAAATCCACCTGGGCCGCGAGGAACGTCGCGGAGGCAACGCGCACCCGGCGCTTCTCGGCCAGCCACGCCAGCGTGGTGGCGAGCAGGGTGCCGCCGACGCAATAGCCCATGGTATGGACCTTCAGTTCCCCGGTCAGTTGCTCGATGACGTCCATCGCCGCGAGCGGGCCTTCTTTCATGTAATCGTCAAAGCCCTTGTGGCCGAGCTCCTTGTCTGGATTGACCCAGGAAATCACAAACACCGTGACGCCCTGATCGATGCACCACTTGATGAAGGATTTCTCCGGGCGCAGGTCGAGAATGTAGAATTTGTTGATCCATGGCGGCACGATCAGCAATGGC
>Ga0180217_1003701_pt1 | contig 12701 bp, 10 predicted proteins | sample eDN3rd37CBELigOP_FD_128521 | JGI IMG/M metagenome (GOLD analysis project Ga0180217, IMG submission 128521) | Enriched Organic Plus compost microbial communities from Emeryville, California, USA - eDNA 3rd pass 37_C BE-Lig OP (version 2) (version 2) ... | reverse complement strand
GTCCACCTCATTCATTTATCAAAAAGAAGGTACACATCGTGTGCTTAATGAAAGCAGCGGAGGAACAGTAATGGGAAGTAAAATTAAGGTAGGCCTAGTTTACGGAGGTAAGTCAGGGGAACATGAGGTATCTCTGTCCACTGCATTTGCCGTTTCGAAGGAATTTGATTATAGCAAATATGAGATTAAGCCGTTTTATATTACGAAGCAAGGGCAATGGCTGTCTGGCCCTGCCATGAATCAGCCACCTGAATCCGCTGAACAGCTGCGTATTGCAGCTAGCACTGGAAAAGGAACGACACATGCTGCACTATTTTCTTTATTTTCAGCTATAGATGGAATTGTGCATGAGGATCAAGTCGATGTGATGCTGCCATTGCTGCACGGTACATTTGGCGAGGATGGAACGATTCAAGGTCTGTTCGAGATGGCGAACATTCCCTATGTTGGTGCAGGTGTATTAGCTTCCTCTGTTGGCATGGATAAAGTATTTATGAAAAAGGCATTTGCTGATGCTGGCTTGCCTCAATGTGTGTTTCGTTACTTCACGAAGCCGCAATGGCTGAAGCAGCAAGAATTTTACTTGATGGAATGCGAGATCGCTCTCGGCTACCCTTGCTTTGTTAAGCCTGCTAACCTAGGCTCTAGTGTAGGTGTTTCTAAAGCAAACAATCGTGAGGAGCTGATTCAAGCGATTGAGTATGCATTCCGCTTTGATCGTAAAGTCATCGTTGAGGAGTTCGTGGATGGTCGTGAGATTGAGGTTGCTGTACTAGGCAATGAGGAACCAGCGGCATCTATTGCAGGGGAAATTATTTCCTCCAACGCCTTCTATGACTACAAGGCGAAGTACATTGATGGCAAATCAAGAATGGCTATTCCAGCTGAAATAAGCGAGGAACAGATGGAGCAAGTGCGAGAGATGGCGATAACTGCCTTTCAAGCGATTGATGGCACGGGCCTGTCACGAATCGATTTCTTCTTAGAGCGTACAACGGGTAACTGGTATTTGAATGAAGCGAATACTTTACCAGGCTTCACACCATTCAGTATGTATCCGCTATTGTGGAGAGAAACAGGCTTAAGCTATAAGGATTTGCTTGATAAGCTAATCCAGCTTGCCTTCGACCGACACGCCGAGAAGCAATTAATTGATTATACTGGTGACCTGCAATAGCATTTGCGATTACTAGAATCCATACAACCTAAAAGCATCTTATTGGCATGATTCGATCGAAAAACGAATACATGCTATAGGATGCTTTTTTCATGCAGCCATCTACTTAAACAACTGCGAGTGTAGGGGAGAAAGTACCTTTGATCATGATGAATTTATGGCTATATGGGCTAATTTTCGATATACTGAACAAGATTAAACATTATACAATGAAATAAGATGATTATAGATCGCGAGGGATATGAATGGGATTTCAAACAGAATTTAATTCAGTATGTAAATTCAAATCAGATCAGGAATTATATGAATTGTTGGAGTACGGAAAGGGTAAGATGGTGAAGAAGGGCTTTCGAGTCTATCCAACCGGACAAAAGGTTATAGCATATACCCCCTCCAATCAAGCAATTGCTATTGTTCGTGTATTAGCTTCTATCGCTGAAATTAACTTTCAAGGTGAAGAAGTGACTCAGGTTGAGATGGAGCTCGTTCGCAAATTAACAGAAGAAGAGGCACGTGTACAAACTGCGCTTGCCGAGGAGATGTTTTTTGGAGAACAGTAATGACAAGAGTTAGATTTGGCTTTGTTGCATTAAGCTTAGAGCTAAAGGAATCGTCACCGTCCAAAACGATGACCTATGCCAGCTTTTCCAAGCTTGCAGACCGTGAGGCAGCGCTTGGGCGTTTAGAGCAAATCGCAAATACGAACTTGCACAATACGCTGCGGCTGCTTAAGCATTGCTACGGCAATGACATTATGGTGTACCGCTTTTCCTCTAAGCTAATTCCACTTGCTACCCATGCAGCGCTCGAGGACTGGGTCCCTTACGACAAGCTTGCTGAGCCGTTTCAAGCGATCGGTCAGTTTGTGAAGGATAAAGGGATGCGTGTTTCCCTTCACCCCGACCATTTTTGTGTATTCAGCACGCCACGTGAAGAGGTGCTCAAGAGCTCTATACGAGATATGGAATACCATGTCGCCATGCTTGAGGCAATGGGGCTAGATGAGAAAAGCAAATGCAACATCCACATGGGTGGCGCGTACGGTGATAAGGAGACGGCAGGGAAACGGTTCATACAGCAATTTAGTGAGCTGCCCGCAAGGATTAGACATAGAGTTACGCTGGAAAATGACGATAAAACGTTCAATGTAGCTGAAACTCTTGCGGCTGCAGAGGCTGTCGGCGTACCAATGGTGCTCGATATCCATCATCACTGGGTCAATCCAGGTTCGATAACGGAGGATGAGCTTATCCATTACTACTGGCCGCGTATCGTTGCTACGTGGACACGCGAGTGTGAGAGGCTTAATGTTACGCTTGATGAGCTGCCAGTTAAAATTCACTCGTCAAGTCCGAAAAGCTTAAGCGATCCGCGTGGTCATGCCGATTATGTTGAGGTAGAGCCGCTGCTTCATTTCTTACAGCAAGCGAAGCAGCATGCATCGGCTATCGATTGTATGCTAGAGGCGAAGGCTAAGGATGCTGCTCTATTCCAGCTAATGGATGAGCTTCGAGTGAAAGCTCAGCAGCATGAGCATATGGTCGTGTTAAATAATGGAGCGATTGAGCTGATCTAAAAAAGTAGAAGAAGTGAACCAGCATAAAGCATAAAGCTATTATGCTGGTTCACGTTTATATGTACTTTTTTGTAAACGTTTTAATAAAGAGGTATTATTTTTGTAATTCTATGAAACAATGTTTGAGTGTTATCGAATTTTGTACTAATATGGAAGTAGACAGAGAGCTATGTAGAAATACTTGAAGGCATTAATAGCTATAGCATAGAGTCAATAGATAGTAATCATCAATGAAAGGGTGATCATAGATGAACGAGAAACAATTGCCCTCCGTTGTAGGCAGCAAAAGCTTTACAGCTGTAGCCATTAACAGTGCTGCTAAGGCAGGAGAATGGGTGAAAACGAAGCTTGGCACTGCACTGAAGCTGAATCAAAAGGTTTCTGCATCTGATTTAGTTACAGAAATCGACAAAGGCTCAGAACGTTTGATTCGCAATTTAATTAGTACACACTTCCCACAGCATGCTTTTCTCGGAGAAGAAGGCGTTGAACCAGGCGCAGAGGCATCCTCGAAGGCGATTGCTAGTGCGAAGGATGCAGAGTACTTGTGGATTGTTGACCCCATTGACGGGACAACGAACTATATCCACGGCTTTCCATACTATTGTATATCGATCGCACTTGCTCATAAAGGCGAAGTTATCGTTGGCGTGATCTACGATCCGAGCTCTGATGAATTGTTTGTTGCGGAGAAAGGGAAAGGTGCTTACGTACATGGTAAACGTCTTGCCGTTTCCCAGGAGCAGACGCTACAAGAAAGCTTGATCGCTTCCGGATTTCCACCGGATCAGAGCTATGCCCTTCCGCTTAATTTGCATGCGATTGCCCAGCTAGCACCACAGGTCCGCAATATACGTGCAGTTGGATCTGCCGCTCTGCATCTTGCTTATGTCGCTGCAGGACGATTAACGGGCTTTTTTGAATATAACTTGAATAGCTGGGATTTGGCAGCTGGCTCGCTTATTATTCAAGAAGCAGGCGGCACAGTAACCGATCGCCATGGTCAGCCTTATCACCTTGAAGCACGAGATGTTGTAGCATCGAACGGTCATATCCATCAACCATTGCTGCAGCAGCTGCAAAGCTCTTTTGATAACTATAATAAGTAATAGATACTCTAAATAAAAAGGAGCGAATTTATGTTTATTCGTAAAAGTATCGTCAGAAAAATGGTACTTGGAATTACGATCGTATCCGCGATTACATATGCGACAAGTGCGTTTGTACTTCTTATTCTTGGTCAGCTAGATCTATTCTCTAGTATACCAACATGGCTATTCGTAGTAGGAACATTAGCAGTAGGTGTTTTTTGGACAGGCTTGTTCGGTTATGTTGCATCACGTTGGATGCTTAAGCCATTAGTTGCTGTTACCGATACAGTTACTGAAGCAGCGAAAGGGAACTTGAATGTTGCTGCGATCGAGGTTCGTTCACGTGACGAAATGTATCAACTTGCAGAGGCTGTTAATAAAATGACAGAGCAGCTGCGTACGATCGTTACTAGCATTAAAGCGAATTCCTCACTCACTGACCGACATGTGCAAGAGCTGCAAGGAGCTGTTAGCCAAACTGCGGCACAGCTAGAGGGGCTAACTATTCAATCAGAGCAAATTACATCCGGTACTTCAATGCAGGCAAGCTCGACGAATCTGCTTCACACTGCAGCAGACGAGCTATATCAATCTGCATTAAATATGCAGGAAGAGGCAAGCGTTGCAAAGCAGCGCACGGAGCATATGAATGCGGCTGCTACACAAAGTGAAGAGGTATTCCATTCACTAGTTGAAGGGATGCGTCATTTAGAGCAATTGAATCGAGGATCACTAGAAACGATTCAGCAGCTTAGTGAGCTTGCTGAACAAATAGGAAATATATCGAGTGTCGTTGGCGGTATCGCTGAGCAAACTCACCTGCTTGCACTGAATGCAGCGATTGAAGCAGCACGTGCAGGAGAAGAGGGGAGAGGCTTCGTTGTCGTTGCACAGGAAGTCAAGACGCTTGCAGATAGCAGTGGTCATGCGGTTGATGAAATTCGCCAGCTCATTGAGCAGGTGCAGCATGGAGTATCGGCAGCAGTTCAGTCGATTACGAAACAATATGAGCTCTCGAGTCAGGAAGCTGAAAATGGCGAACAGTTCGCTAAAGCCTTCCAAGAAGTAAAAGAGGAAGCAGAAAGTGTGTCTGCTACCGTTGAAAAAATGGCTCAGCTGCTTGAAATTCAAGCAAAGCAAGTTAGGGAATCACGTGAGCAAACAAGTAAGGTTGCTCAGGTTGCGCAAAACATCCGTGAAGGTGCGGAAAGCGTTCATGATACGTCTCAGCAGCAAGCTGCGATCATGGAGGAAATTGCGGCATCGACGGACGAGCTGCGCATGAAGTCAACAGAATTATTAGAGAAGGCCTCATACTTTAGAACATAGGACAAGATGGGACTTGCTGCAAGCAGCTTGTCCCATTTTTCTGTTTAGAGGAAGTTCAATAAGCACTGGCTTGATGACGAGGTTACGAGTTTGTAGTAAACTCGGCGTCGAATAAGTTAGAGATTGGAGGAATAATTGCTTGAACGTATATTGGAGCAAGTTAGATGTTAATGATGTTAATTATATCGTTGCAGCGACAGAGCAAGGACTATGCTACATCGATGTAAATGATGATGTCGAAGAGCTAGAACGTTGGTGCAGCAAGCATATTGAGCAAGCGGAATTGATTAAAAACGATGCGGAGCTTCAGGGCTATATTGAGCAGCTGTTGCAATACTGGAGTGGCGAACGGAGCTCCTTCGATTGTCCGCTAGATTTACGTGGAACGACATTTCAACAGCGAGTATGGGATGCACTGAAAGCTATTCCGTATGGCAAGACGGTAAGCTACCTAGACATTGCAGTTTCCGTTGGAAATCGCGCCGCGGTCAGAGCAGTAGGCGGTGCCATCGGCAAAAATCCGGTCATGATTGTTGTTCCCTGTCACCGTGTTATTGGGTCGAACGGTAAGCTGACTGGCTTTAGTGCAGGGGGACTTGGAATGAAAGAGAAGCTGCTAAGCCATGAGCAAGCTTGTTCGGACGCAGCTCATTAACGTAGTTAATAGACAGAGGCTAGCGAGTAAACAGTGAATGGTCCAGTTGAAGCATTATTAATGATATAAGCTCCTATGCAAAAGCGCCGATAGCTAGTATTCCATACTGAATACATGCTTATCGGCGCTATCTATTTCATATTATTTTAGCTTAAAGGCAATGTCGATTTCCTCGATACGCGCAGGCTCCATATGAATAATGTTACCTAGCGCTTTAGCAGAAATAACGGCCATCGCACTGTATTCGGCAACCTCCAAACGATCGAAGGTGCTTAGCAGACTAGTGCCCGTTACGATGGCACAGCAATTTTGGCCGATTACGATCGGGGTTTGCGGCGTCAGCAGCTGAGCAACCTCATTTTCCTTCGTGTACAGATCATCATGCGGTACCTTAGGAATATCACGCAGCAGGATGTAGCTTTCGGGAATCATGCGCGAATCGAATACCTCACCTGTAATGGCAAACGCCATAATGTTCGGTGGGTGCGCCAATATAATTGAGCGTATATGAGGCTGAGCCTCATAAATAGCTGTCTGCAGCTTAATAGAGCGGCTAGGCACTTTTCCTGCTTCTCGCTTGCCGTCCTTAATACGGACGAGATCTTCAGGCTGCAAATATTTACGGTCCATATCGAATGGCGTCGTAAGGATAGAGCCATCAGATAAGCGCTGTGAGAAGGTTCCCTGCGTGCTCGTAAAGAGCTGCTGCTCATAGGAGCGATGTATAAGCTTGCACATTTCACGGCGAGCCTCACGCTCTTCACTGCTAATCACTGACGGTACGAACTCCTCGAGCTCTGGTTCATGAGCAACGATGTCGACCTTCGTAATTAGCTCGACTGGTGTACCGATGCGTCTAGCATTAATCTCTAGACGTGCACAATACTCTAATGTCTCAAAGCGCTGGAACGCCTCGAACATCGTTTCGCCGCCTACGACGACACCATGATTCTCAAGCATTACTGTATTAATGCCGGTGGAGAAGACCTGCGCGATATTGTTTCCAAGCTCCATACTGCCCGGCAGTCCGTAAGGTGCCATGCCAACTGTGCCACACACTCGGTAATCATGAGGCAACATAGCAACGTTTGGAATTTGCCTCACAATACTGAATGCAATAAGTGCAGGAGGATGTGCATGAAGGACTGCTTTAAGATCTGGTCGCTGCTCGTAGATTAGCTTATGGAATGGAAACTCACTAGATGGACGATGCTTTCCAACAATTGTGCCGTCAGCCTTTACACAAACGATATCTTGACGTGTCAGCTCTCCCTTGTCTACGCCGGCAGGTGTAATCCACATATCGCCGTTCTCATCAACGATCGATAGATTTCCACCGGAGGTCGTTGTCATACCATACCTGTATATTCGTTCCATCATCATGACAATTTGATCTGAAGGATGTAAATATTGAATATTCATAAAGCACCTCCTTATATGTAGTCTAATGTTGTTGTATTCAAATGCTTTAGTTTATTCAGTTAACCTCAATACAATACAGACCTGCTTCTACTATAGTTTCGACATAACCTCGTGTGCCGCTTCGATCGTTTGATCAATATCTGCTTCAGTATGCTCTGTCGTTAAGAACCATGCCTCATACTTCGAAGGTGCAAGGTTAATGCCGCGCTCGAGCATACCTTTAAAGAATCGTCCAAACAATTCACCGTCGGTATCAAGTGCCTGATCGTAGTTTGTCACCTCATGATTACAGAAGTGTGTCGATAACGAGCCGCGGATCTGATTAACGGTTAATGCGATATTAGACTGCTTAGCTGCATCGAGCAAGCCTTGCTTAAGCTTAGTCGCTAGTTGATCCATGCGCTCATAGATGCCTGGAGTTTGCAGCACCTCTAAGCATGCGATACCTGCAGAAATAGATGCAGGGTTGCCTGCCATCGTTCCTGCTTGATAAGCAGGGCCCAGCGGTGCAACCTTCTCCATAATATCCTTGCGTCCGCCATAAGCACCGATTGGAAGACCACCGCCAATGATTTTCCCAAGAGCGGTAAGATCCGGCTCGATTGCTTGCTGGTCAGGGAAAGCAGCATACGTTTGAGATGAGCCGTAATGGAAGCGGAATGCGCTAATGACCTCATCGTAGATGACTAGTGCTCCTGCTGCTCTAGACAAAGAGCATACAGCCTCTAAGTAGCCTGGATGTGGCATAACCATGCCGAAGTTACCAACAATCGGTTCGATCATAACCGCGGCGGTTTCATCTCCCCAGCGCTCCAAAGCCTCCTTCAAAGCAGGAATGTCGTTGTAAGGAACGGTAATGACCTCATGTGCGATGCTAGTAGGAATACCAGCACTGTCAGGGATGCCCAGTGTCGATGGACCGGAGCCAGCAGCGACAAGCACGAGATCTGAATGACCATGGTAGCATCCTGCAAATTTAATAATTTTGTTTCTTCCGGTATATGCGCGTGCTACACGAATGGTCGTCATTACGGCTTCAGTTCCCGAGTTTACAAAACGGACCTTGTCCATCGAAGGAATCGCAGACTTGAGCATTTTAGCAAGGTGGATTTCAAGCTCTGTCGGTGTACCGTAGAGCGTTCCGTTTGTTGCAGCTTTAATGATCGCTTCGGTAATGTGAGGGTGAGCATGTCCAGTAATGATTGGACCATAGGCTGCTAAGTAGTCAATATATTTATTGCCGTCGACATCATAGAAGTAAGCGCCTTGTGCGCGCTCCATAAAGACGGGTGCACCGCCCCCGACAGCCTTATATGAACGCGAAGGAGAGTTGACTCCTCCGACGATATGCTGCAGCGCCTCCTCATAAAGCTGCTCTGAGCGTGTTCTTTCGTTTGACATAAGTATTCTCCTTTTACATAAGGGATTGGCTCTGTCCAACAACGATAAAAGCAGGAGCGAATAGATCGCTCCTGCTTTACGTGTAATGATAGAGCATCACTGCTCTTAGTTTAACATATTCTATGCTGAGTTTGTTAATGTCAGTTCGTGCTGCCTGCACTATCTGCCCCATCAGCTTGTGCATCAGTGTCGCTAAGTGCAGCATCTGGATCATTGGTTGGATCAGGCTTTGGTGTTAGCACCTCTTGGACATAGCCTTGAATGTCTTCCTTGCTTGAGTAGCCCAATACAGAAGCACCACCAACTGTCGTTTCACGAAGTAGATCAAACGGTGGGATCTGTGCACTGTCTCCAATTTTCAAGCCAAGACCAAGCTGTCCAAGCTTCAACATATCATTCACACTAATATTTGTATCGATATAAGGTGAGACGCTATCGATAATTTCCTTCATGCGAATAATATTCCAAGTCGATTGCATTTCTTTCGCAACGGTCATTAGGAAGTTGCGCTGACGCTCTGTGCGTGTATAATCACTCATGGCGTCATGACGGAAACGGACATACTGTAGCGCCTTATCGCCATCAAGCAACTGGTAGCCCTCTTTTAGATCGATATCATAGCGGTTTTTGTCGGCATTATCGGTATATTTCATATTTTTTTCTACCGTATAATATACGCCGCCAATCGCATCGACTAGTGCTTTAAAGCCTTCGAAATCGGTATACAGATAGTATTGGATCTCTAGATCAAGCAAGTCTCCGATAGTTTGCATCGCTAACGGTGCTCCGCCAAGCGTAATCGCTGTATTGATTCGCCCTTTACCGTAGCCTTCTATATCAGTGTACGTATCACGAAGAATACTGAACAGATTGGCTTGCTTCGTAACAGGATCGATGGATGCGACGATCATCGAGTCAGAGCGAGCCATCTCATTTTCCTCTGCTTCTCGAGCGTCACCGCCTAATAGTAAAATGTTCACTCGTTCTTTGCCTTCCCATTTTGGTACCTCGACTTCAATGGTTGGCTTCTCTGGATTAATTAAGGAGTCTTTTATATCCTTCTGTAGTCCATCGAGTGAACTAAAAACACCTGATCCCCAATAAACTGCTGCTCCAATAATAAGTGCTACGACGATAAGAATAATTGTTAATAACCACTTTGATTTGCGTTTTTTTGACCGAGTACGCATCGCGTGTTTGGTCCCCTTTCAATATCTGTGTATAATGTTCATGCGTATCATAGACAACCTCATCGCTACTTTTATGGTAAACTAGTTCATGGTCATATTACTGAATCACCACTATGTTTGCCTATAGGTTGTTCAAAAAGTCTACTGTTGATCAAAGCAGCGCCGAGTGCTTTGTCATCGCCAAAATTTTGAACCTGAACAACATTTACATTTAGCTAGAAGTTTTTGTATGATTACATATCATCAAATTATAATGGCAGTAGACAAGTTGTTGCAAGTTTTTCGTATTACCATAATATTTCCCAGGAAATGTCGATGAAAGGAGCTATCATTGTCATATGCTAGCAATAGATGTTAAAGACCTGCGTAAGCAGTTTAAGGTGCAGAAGAACAGAGCGGGTCTGTCTGGTGCATTCAAGGATTTATTTAAGCGTGAATATACACATGTCACGGCAGTTAATGATATTACGTTCCAAATCCCGCAAGGCGAAATATGCGGATATATTGGTGAGAACGGGGCCGGGAAATCAACGACCATTAAAATGCTGACAGGCATACTCGTTCCAACCTCAGGAGAGCTTAACGTTAATGGCTATGTGCCTCATCGAGATCGTGAGAAGTTTGTAAAAGGAATTGGTGTCGTATTTGGTCAGCGCTCTCAGCTATGGTGGGATATCGGAGTGATTGAGTCCTTCCAGCTGCTGCGCAAGGTATATGATGTGCCATTAAACGACTTTAATCGGCGCTTAGATCAATTGGTCGAACGACTGCATCTCGGAGAATTGTTGAATCGTCCGGTACGCAAGCTAAGTCTTGGGCAACGGATGAGATGTGAGCTTGTCGCATCGCTGCTGCATAATCCGGCTATTGTATTTCTCGATGAGCCGACGATTGGACTCGATATTGTCGTAAAAACAGAAATTCGTGACTTTCTATTAGAGATGAATCGGCAAGAAGGAACAACGATATTGCTAACGACGCATGATCTTCAGGATATTGAGGCGCTATGCTCCCGCGTCATTATGCTTGATGACGGCTCGATCATTTATGATGGAGGACTGGAGGAGCTGAAAACAACGTGGAGTAAAGGACGCGAAATTCAGTTCCAGTTCGGTGAGGCTATGTCGATTAGCAGACTACAGCAGCTTACGAGCACAATGAATGTAGCTTGGACGAGAGAGAACGAGTTTACCGCAACATTATTCGTACCGCACGAGGTTAATTTCTCTGAAGCAATGGGACTTGTTGTAGGTGGAGCACAAATTCGCGATATTAAAATATTTGAGACAAACACAGATGATATCGTACGTGGAATTTATCAGACAGGCTCAGCAGAGGTGAAGGATAGCGAGGACAATACACAGGCGGAGCACGTCCAAGAGAAGGAGACTGTGCTGTCATGATGTCTGCTTATCTTGATTTTATTCGCATGCGATTTTTAATGATGCTCGCTTATCGCGTAAATTATTATAGTGGAATAATTATTTATGCCATTAATATTGGTGCGTATTATTTTTTGTGGAAGGCCATCTACGGCTCGCAGGAGACGCTGGCAGGGTTCTCTATCGATCAGATGACGACCTATCTAGCGATATCTTGGATGGCAAGAGCCTTTTACTTTAACAATCTCGATCGCGATATCGCCAATGAAATTCGTGATGGTAGCGTAGCGATTCAAATGATTCGTCCATACAACTATCTGATCGTCAAATTAATGCAAGGCTTTGGAGAAGGACTATTCCGTTTTTTATTATTTATGATTCCAGGCTTAGCTATCGTCTGCTTCATATTCCCTGTCGATCTACCGACAGATCCAGTCGTATGGTTAACGTATCTTGCGATGCTCGTATTTAGCTTCCTTATTAATTCACAGCTTAATATTATGACTGGGCTGTTTGCTTTCTTTGTCGAGAACAATGAAGGGCTTATGCGTATGAAGCGAGTTATGGTTGATTTGTTTTCAGGTGTAATTATACCGATTGCTTTCTTTCCAGGCTGGCTATCCTCGGTGATGAACTGGCTTCCGTTTCAAGCTATCACTTATTTGCCAAGCTCAATTTTTACTGGACGTACACCACTGGCTGAAGCAGGCTCTGTATTTATTATTCAGCTTACTTGGCTTGTTGTCCTGCTTATTCCGATTGTGGTCATGTGGCGGGCAGCTAGACAACGTCTGTTTGTGCAGGGAGGTTAATCGACATGCGATATATGAAGCTAATGCTTGAGTACTTAAAAAACTATGTCAAAAGTCGGATGACCTATCGTGCTGATTTTTGGATCGAGGTAATTTCTGATCTGCTTCAGCAGGGGATGAACCTCATATTTATACTTATCGTTTTCCAACACACACCGCTCTTAGGCGGCTGGACGCAATCTGAGGTAATCTTCGTCTATGGCTTCTTTATGGTACCGTTTGGCGTATTCAATACATTTTTCAACATATGGAATTTTGGAGAGCGTTACATTGTGAAGGGTGAGATGGATCGTGTGCTAACAAGACCAGCGCACAGTTTATATCAGGTGCTGCTGGAAAACATGGATCCGCCGTCCTTGTTCGGCTCAATTGTCGGGATGATCGTCATGGCTGTTTGCTGGCTAGAGATGGGACTGACGCTGCAAGCTATCGATATTGTCGTATTTATTGTGCTTGTGTTAGGCGCAGTGTTTATCTACGGTGGTATCTATACGGCTCTAAGTGCGCTGTCGTTCTATTCTGATTCACCAACAGGCATTGTACCGCTCATGTATAACATTCAAAACTACGGTCGCTATCCGGTAAATATATACAACAAGCTAATTCGCTTTGTATTGACATGGATATTGCCGTTCGCCTTTGTTGGCATTATTCCAGCCTCTTATT
>Ga0180217_1003700_pt1 | contig 12701 bp, 10 predicted proteins | sample eDN3rd37CBELigOP_FD_128521 | JGI IMG/M metagenome (GOLD analysis project Ga0180217, IMG submission 128521) | Enriched Organic Plus compost microbial communities from Emeryville, California, USA - eDNA 3rd pass 37_C BE-Lig OP (version 2) (version 2) ... | reverse complement strand
GGCATCAGATGCGGCGGATTGAACGGATGCGCCGTCACGAAACGCTCCGGGCGAGCCAGCGGCCCCGACAGGGCCGACCAGGTCAGCGAGGACGTGCTGCTGGCGATGATCGTGTCGGGACCGATAGTGGCTTCTACCCGGGCGTAAAGGTCATGCTTGAGCGGGACCGACTCCGGGGCATTTTCCTGCACCCACGATGCCTCGGCGACGGCCTCTTCGAGCGTCGAGGCACAGCGGATCGTACCTTCAGTGATTTCGCGGGATCGAAGCGCTCGAACCTGAGGCAGAGCGCGATCGACGAAGGCGTGAAACCCCGGCATCCAATCCTCCGCCGGGTCCCAGGCCACAACGTCATGGCCGTATGCGGCAAACAGGGCTGACCAGCTCTGGCCGATCAGCCCGGCACCAATGACGGCCACTGTGCGCCGTTCCACGTTTTCACCTGTCATCGTTCGCCCGCTGCAATCTGCACGGTTCCGCCTCAGCCCGGGCGAGGCCCGCGAGCATTAGGCAAGACCAACTGACATAACATTACGTCAAACTGTTACTCTTCGGTGGGCATGTCAATGACCTGCATCGCGTTTCCGCCTACGTGGCTAGAAACCGCCCATTTTGCTCAGGAATTAGCCGCTGAAAGCCCAATTTTGACGCATTACGGTCGACGCAACTTTTCAGTTTGAAAAAGTGATATAACGCTATTGACGGCGCAAAAACCTCCGATCTAAGGTTCGAAAAAAAGGGGAACGCGCTGCATGGCGCACAACGTTGCAATTATTGGCAGCGGCCTTGTTGGTCGCTCGTGGGCCTACTTGTTTGCCAACGCCGGGCATGCGGTTCGCATCTACGATGCGTCTGCTACGAGCTCCGCTGCGGCGCAGGCCTGGCTCGAAGGCGAACTGCCGGCCGGTGCGATGCGACTGGTTTCGGTCGTCGGATCGCTGGAGGAAGCGCTCGATGGCGCGGACTACGTGCAGGAGTCGGCGTCCGAACAGCTTCCGCTGAAGCGAGACCTGTTCGTCCGGATGACCGAGGCTGCTCCCGCGGGCTGCATCTTCGCCTCGTCCACATCCGCGCTGCTGCCCGATGCGATCTTCGGCGTGCTTCCGGCGGCGGATCGCTGCCTGATTGCCCATCCTGCCAACCCGCCGCACGTGCTTCCCATCGTGGAGCTGGTCGGCGGAACCGCGACCTCGCAGGCGACGCTCGACCGCGCGGCCGACCTGATGACATCGCTTGGGCAAGACGTGGTCCGCGTGAAGCGCGCGGCGCCGGGATTCGTTCTGAACCGGCTGCAATCGGCCCTGATCGAGGAAGCGCTAGCGCTGGTCGCAGCCGGCGTCGCGGATCCGGATGACGTGGACCGCACGGTGCGTTCCGGGCTGGGGCTGCGCTGGGCCTTCGTCGGTCCGTTCGAGACGATGGACCTCAACGCCGCCGGCGGTTTCGAGGCCTATGCCACGAAGCTGGGGCCTGCGTTGGCCGCATCCGCGCCAGGCGGTCCCGAAAGCAGCAACTGGAATGGCGCCGCGCCGTCGATCGTGGCGCGTCACCGACGCGAACTGCTCGACGTCGACGAAATTCCGCTCCGGCAGCAATGGCTCGTCGGGCGGCTGAGGGCGCTGCGCGCTCTCAAGGGAGAAGAAAACAGCATGCTTGGGCGAGAGAGGTCATGAGCGAAGCCGTCAAGAAGAACCGGAAAGTCATCATCACCTGCGCGGTGACGGGCTCGATCCACACGCCGACCATGTCTCCGCATCTGCCGATCACGCCGGCGGAAATTGCTGACGGTGCGATCGGTGCCGCGGAGGCCGGAGCTGCGATCCTGCACCTGCACGCCCGCAATCCGGATGATGGTAGCCCCACCCCTTCCCCCGAGGTGTTTCAGGAGTTTCTGCCGCGCATCGCGTCGGAAACCGATGCCGTGCTGAACATCACGACCGGCGGCGGACACAACATGACCGTCCAGGAGCGGCTCGCGGCCCCTCTGCGCTTCAAGCCGGAAATGTGCTCGCTCAACATGGGCTCGATGAACTTCGGCCTGTATCCGATGCTGTCGCGCTATCCCGAGTGGCGGCATGACTGGGAGCCGAAGTATCTCGAGAATTCCCGCGACTTCATCTTCCGGAACACCTTCAAGGACATTGAGTACATCCTGAAACATCTCGGCGAGGACTGCGGCACGCGGTTCGAGTTCGAGTGCTACGACATCGGCCATCTCTACACCCTCGCGCACTTCCTCGACCGCGGTCTGGTGAAGCCACCGCTGTTCGTCCAGTCGATCTTCGGCATTCTGGGAGGCATCGGCGCGACGCCGGCCGACGTGCTGCACATGCGCACCATTGCCGACCGTCTGTTCGGCTCCCAATACGAATGGTCGATCCTGGCCGCCGGCCGCCACCAGATGAGCCTCTGCACCATGGGCGCGATCCTGGGCGGTAACGTGCGCGTCGGGCTGGAGGACAGCCTGTACCTCGGCAAGGGCCAGCTCGCTCGCTCCAACGCCGAGCAGGTCGCCAAGATCAAGCGAATCCTGGGCGAACTGTCCCTGGAGGTCGCCACGCCGGCCGAAGCGCGGTCGATGCTGGACCTCAAGGGTGCATCCGCGACCGCCATCTGAAGCCATCCGATCGAGTTCGGCCTCGCCAGGGCCGCAGACACCTGAAAGCAGGAGAAAAGAGCGTTCATGCGTTTTGTTACTGACACCGGAGGAACGTTCACCGACCTCGTCGTCGAAGGAGACGACGGCCACGTCCGTATGTTCAAGGCCTCCACCACGCCCGACGATCCAATCCGGGGCGTCCTCGATGTCCTGCAGGTCGCAGCCGACGCCTACGGCCTGGACCGTGCAGAGATGTTGCGAAAGGGCGACCTCTTCATTCACGGCACGACCCGCGCGATCAACGCGATCATCACCAATACGGTCGCCAAGACCGCGCTCCTGACGACCTGGGGCAACTCCGAGGTCCTGGTGCTTCGCGAAGGTGGACGCATCGAGCCGTTCAACTTCACCGTTCCCTATCCGAAGCCCTACATCCCGCGCGCCCTCACCTTCGAGGTTCCCGAGCGGGTGCTCTTCGACGGCTCGGTGGACGTCCCGCTCGACGAGGCGGCCGTCTTGGAGATCATCGAGAAGCTGAAGGCCGATAAGGTCGAGGCGGTTGCAGTCAGCCTCCTCTGGTCGGTCGTCAATCCCGCGCACGAGCTGCGCGTCGGCGAACTCCTCGCCGAGCACATGCCGGGCGTTCCGTTCACGCTGTCCCACCAGGTCAATCCGATCCTGCGCGAATACCGCCGGACCTCGGCAGCCGCCATCGACGCCTCGCTCAAGCCGTTGATGACCGCGTACATGGAGACGCTCGAGTCCCGTCTGCGGGATGCGGGCTTCGGCGGACGCGTGCTCGTGCTGACCTCGCAGGGCGGCGTGCTGGATGCCGCCGACGTGGCCAAGCAGCCGATCCACTCGATCAACTCGGGCCCGTCCATGGCGCCCGTTGCGGGTCGCTACTTCGCGCTCCGCGACACGGCGTCCTCCGACGCGATCGTGGCGGATACCGGCGGCACCACCTACGACGTCAGCCTCATTCGCGGCGGGACGATCCCGTGGGCCAGGGAGACGTGGATCGGTCAACCGTTCCGCGGCCACATGACCGGATTCCCGTCGATCGACGTGAAGAGCGTCGGCGCAGGCGGCGGCTCCATCGCCTCGGTCGATGAAGGTGGCCTGCTCTCAGTCGGCCCGCGCAGCGCCGGCTCGGTGCCGGGACCTGTCTGCTACGGCAATGGCGGGACGGAGCCCACGGTCACGGACGCCGCACTGGTTCTAGGCTACCTGAACCCCGAAAACTTCCTGGGTGGAGCGATCACGCTCGATCTCGCCGCCGCCAAGCGCGCGATCGAGGAGAAGATCGCGAAGCCGCTCGGCCTGTCGGTCGAAGAGGCGGCCGCGTCGATCCTCGACGTGGTCACCGAGAACATGGTCCAGGCGATCGACGACATCACGGTCGCGCAGGGCTTCGATCCGGCGCAGGCGGTGCTGGTGGGCGGCGGCGGCGCTGCCGGTTTCAACAGCGTCCTGATCGCGCGGCGGCTTGGCTGCCGGAAGCTGATCATGCCGCAGGTGGGCGCGGCGCTCTCGGCCGGCGGCGGCCTGATCTCGGAGCTGACCAACAACTTCCGCGTCATCGCTGCGACGCGCACCGACCGCTTCGATTTCGACCTTGCCCGCAATGCGATCGCGGAGCTGAACCGCAAGGCCAGCACCTTCATCGACAGCACCGGCGAGCAGGCCATCGAGACCAAGGTCACGTTCAGCTTCGAGGGACACTATCCGTCACAGGTTTGGGACATCGAGGTTCCGCTGGATGCTGACCGGCTGAGCACCGCCGAAGACGTGGCGGCAATCGAAGAGGCCTTCCACCAGGTTCACGAAAAGCTCTTCGCGGTTCGCGATAACGGCTCTCCCGTCGAGATCGTCGGATGGCGCGTGGACATCGCGATCAAGATCCGCTCGGGCGAGATCGGTCAGATGCAGAACATCGCCTCGAACGACTCGGCCACGACCCGGCGCTGCTACTTCCGCGAGACCGGCACGGCGGATGTGCCGCTGGTGAGCTTCGCGGCCATGTCCGAACACCAAAAGGTCGCCGGCCCGGCGATCGTCGAATCCCCCTTCACGACCATCGTCGTATTCCCCGGCTCCGTCGCCTCGCGCGCCGAATCCGGTTCGGTCGTCATCGATATCCTTGGAGAAAACGCATGAGCACCTCAGCCAATCGCGCGACTTCGAGCGGCTCCATTGACGGCGTCAAGCTGGCCATCCTGAACAACAGGTGGGAAGCGGTCGCCCGCAAGATGGCGAACACCCTGCTGCGGACCGGCCGCTCCGGCGTTCTGGCGACCGCCCGAGACTTCTCGTGCTGCATCGTGACCGCGGACAACCGGCTGCTCGCCACGGCAGAGAGCATCCCGATCCACGTGCTGGTCGGGCCGGACATGATGGCGCAATCCATGTGCGACCTTCATCCCGAACTGCGTCGGGGCGACGCCTTCCTGCACAACTCGCCCTATCACGGCTGTTCGCACGCGGCGGACCTGTCGGTGCTCGTGCCCGTGTTCGATAAGGCCGGTCGTCACCGCTACACCGCGATCGTGAAGGCCCACCAGGCAGACATCGGCAACTCGATCCCGACGACGTATTTCGGGCATGCCCGCGACGTCTACAACGAGGGCGCGCTGATCTTCCCGGCCGTGCAGGTCCAGCGTGACTACAAGGACATCGATGACATCATCCGGATGTGCAAGATGCGCATCCGCGTTCCGCAGCAGTGGTGGGGCGACTACCTGGGCATGATGGGCGCCGGCCGCATCGCCGAGCGCGAGATCGAGGCCATGGGCGAAGAGTTCGGCTGGGACGAGCTGGCGGATCTCGGTGAGCAGTGGTTCTCCTACAGCGAAGAGCGGATGCGCGCCGCCATCGCCCAGCTCCCGAAGAAGACGGTCACTGCTTCCAGCACGCACGACCCCCTGCCCGGCACGCCCGAGGAAGGGGTGAGGATCAATGCGACGGTCGCGGTCGATCCCGACAACGGCTACATCGACATCGACCTCACCGACAACATTGACGCCCTTGAGCTGGGCATCAACGTGTCCGAGGCTTGCACGCGCACTGCGGCGCTGATCGGCGTATTCAACTCGATCGACCATCGCGTGCCGCGCAATGCCGGTTCGTTCAGCCGGGTTCGCATCAAGCTCCGCGAAGGTGCAGTCGTCGGCATCCCGCAGCATCCGACCAGCTGCTCGGTGGCGACCACCAACGTCGCCGACCGCATCAGCAACTCGGTGCAGACCGCGATCGCGTCGATGGACAGCCGCTTCGGCCAGGCCGAGACGGGTGCCCTCAGCCCGCCCTCCATGGCGGTGATCTCTGGCAAGGATCCGCGCTCGGGCCGGCCGTTCGTCAACCAGATCTTCCTTGGTGTGACCGGCGGCGCAGGTACGCCGACCCAGGACTCCTGGATGACCATCGCTCATGCCGGCAATGCGGGCATGCTGTACATCGACAGCATCGAAATCCTCGAGCTGGCCTATCCGATCCGCTGCTACCAGCGCCGTCTCGTGACGGACTCCGAGGGTGCTGGTGAATTCACCGGTGCGGCGAGCCTGATGGTCGAATACGGCCCGTACGAGTGCAGCATGACGGTTAACGCCGTCAGCGACGGTACCATAAACGCCGCCAAGGGCGCGGCTGGAGGCGGCGCTGCACATGGCGCGCGGCAGTACCGCAAGCGCGCGGATGGCTCCCTGGAGGAACTGCCGGTTGTCGTGTCGGTGACCATCGCTCCGGACGAGCGGATCGTCTCGTATTCGTGCGGCGGCGGCGGGTTCGGCGATCCCAAGAGCCGGGCCATGGACAAGGTCGTCGCCGACCTTCGCGACGGACTGATCAGCGAGCAGCGCGCTCGCGATGTCTACGGGGTCATCGTGAAAGGTGACTTCGCCGTCGATCTGGCCGCCACCGAGGAACTTCGCTCGGCCTGATCGAAGAGTACTGGGAACAGACTACAGAGGAGAACTGTGCATGAAACACCTACTTGCTGCGGTGGGCGCCGCGGCACTGTCGATCGCGCTTGCGGGCAGTGCCGTCGCCGAAGGCGATCCGATCGTGATCGGCGTGGCGTCCGGCCAGACCGGGACACTCGCCCCGTGGGACCAGGGCGCCGCACGCGGGGCCGAGCTTGCCGTCGAGGACATCAACGCCAAGGGCGGACTGCTCGGACGTCCTGTGAAGCTGGTCGTGCGTGACACCAAGTCCGATCCATCGCTCGGCCCGACGGCCGCCCTCGAGGTGCTCGAAGAGGGCGCGGAGATGGTGCTGGTCGCCTGCGACTACGACTTTGGCGCACCGGCCGCGCTCGCCGCGATCTCGGCCGGCAAGGTCGCAATGGCGAGCTGTGCCGCGGACGCCAAGTTTGGTGTTCAGGGCGTCGGTCCGCTCGCCTTTACGATGGCGCTCGCGACCAACGGCCAGGGTGCGCTTCTGGCGGAGTTCGCCGCGGAGCAGCCTGGATGGGACAAAGTCTACATCATGCAGGACACCGCCATCGAGTACACCAAGTCGCTCTGCGAGAACTTCCGTAAGCGTTGGGTGGACCTGAAGGGCGAAGAGAGCATCGTCGGCGAGGACACCTGGAACGGCCTCAACGACAACGCGATCTCCGGTCAGATCTCCCGCATCAAGTCGGCGGGCAGCGACGCCAACTTCGTCATGTGGTGCGGCTTCACGAACAACGGCTCGATGATGCGTCAGGTGCGTTCGGCCGGCATCGACCTGCCGATCCTCGCCTCCGAGTCGATGGACGGTTCGCACTGGATCGAGGCGGTTCCGGACCTGTCCGATTTCTACATCGCGGTCTACGCCTCGATCTGGGGCAATGATCCGGAGCCGAAGATCCAGAACTTCACCGAGCGCTACAAGGAGAAGTTCAACGAGCCCGTTAAGATGGGTCACGTCGTCACCGGCTACACCGCCGTCGAGGCCTGGGCGCATGGCGTCGAGAAGGCCGGCAGCCTGGACGCCGAGGCGATCAAGGCCGCGATGGAGTCGTTCGACAACGAGCCGCTGCTGACGGGTGGCGCCAGCTTCACGCCCGAGCTTCACATCAACCTCAACAGCCCGATGCTGATGATGAAGGCCACCGACGGCAAGTTCGAGCCGATCGGACGCCGCTCGGCCAAGACGGTCTATCCGCCCCAGTTCTGACTCCTAGCCGACTGCTGCCGCGGGTTTCCCGCGGCAGCCCCTTCAACCGGAGGCAGCCACATGAGCAGCACTCTTGCCGCGACCAACATCACCGTTCGGTTCGGCGGACTGACTGTCATTAACGAGGTGGATCTGCATATCCGCCCGGCCGAAGTACTGGGCCTGATCGGTCCCAACGGAGCGGGCAAGACCACCTTCGTCAACGTCCTTACAGGGTTCCAGAAGCCCACGTCCGGGTCCGTTCAAATCGGCGACAGGGACATCACCTTCACCAAGCCCGAACATCGAGCCCGCCTGGGCCTTGTCCGCACCTTTCAGGCGGTCCGGCTGTTTTCGGCCATGACCGTTTCCGAGAACATCGCTGCCGCCGGGCTCGCCATTGGCCTTTCGCGCGCCGAAGTCCGCAACCGCGAACGCAAACTGGTCGAACTGCTCAATCTCGGCGACTGGATGGACGTCGAGGCTCGTGCGCTGCCGTACGGCATCGAGCGCCGGGTGGGCATTGCGCGCGCCATGGTTTCCAATCCGGCTTTCATAATGCTCGACGAGCCAGCGGCAGGCATGAACGAAGAGGAGGCCCTGGCGTTCCTCGACGTCGTCCGGGCGATCCGCGAAACGGGCGCCGGCGTCCTGCTGATCGAGCACAACATGGGTGTCGTGTTCCGGCTCTGCGACAGGGTCCACGTGCTGCAGAGCGGCCGCACCTTGGCTGTCGGCACCCCCGATGAAATCCGCAGCCACTCGATGGTGCGCGAAGCCTACCTGGGGAGCACGGCGTGAACCATCTCGAGATCGACAAACTCACCGTCGTATATGGTGCGGTTCGCGCCATTGCCGGCATTTCCATCCATGTGGGGCACGGAGAGACGGTCGCGCTCATCGGCCCGAATGGCGCGGGCAAGACCTCGCTTCTGTTCACGGTCGCCGGTGTCGTCGCTCCACGCAGCGGGACGATCAAGGTCAACGGCCAGGATCTCGCAGGCATGAGCGCCGAGGAGCGCGTTGCCAACGGCATCTCCGTGGTCCCCGAGAACCGCGACGTTTTCACGAAGCTCAACGTTCACGAGAACCTTCTCGTCGGCGCCAGCCTGCGAAAGGACCGTGCCGAGATCCTGGCCGACGCCGACCGGATGTACACGCTCTTCCCCCGCCTTGCAGAGCGTAGGCAGCACATGGCCGGTTTCCTCTCCGGCGGCGAACAGCAGATGCTGGCCATCGCTCGCGCGCTGATGGCGCATCCAAAGCTGCTCATGCTCGACGAGCCGTCGCTCGGCCTTGCTCCGGTGGTTACCGACAAGGTCTACGAGGCAATCGCCGAGCTGAAGAAGGGTGGCACTTCGATCCTCCTGGTCGAACAGAATTCGGAACGCGCATTCGGCGTCGCCGACCGCGCCTACCTGATGCAGTCCGGCCGTCTGGTCGCCGAGGGCACGCCGGCCCAACTCGCCCAGGACGGGCTTGTCGAGCAGACGCTTTTCGGGCGCGCCCCGACGCGCGCCGCCGAAACCCCGAGCAAAACCGAGGTGACCTCATGAACGCCTTGCAAATGGTGATTGACGCCGCCAGCGTCGGCGGCCTCTACGCGCTGACGGCGCTCGGCCTCGGCCTGATCTTCGGCGTCATCGGCCTCGTGAACTTCGCCTATGGCGAATACATCATGGTCGGCGCCTACGTGCTTCTGCTGACCGCGGGCATGTACTGGCCCTTCGCGATCCTGGCCGTGCTGATCTTCGTCATCCTGTTCGCCTTGGCGAGCGACTGGCTGGTGTTTCGCCAGGTTCGGCGCGCTCCGCCCGAAACCCTGATGATCGTGTCGTTTGGATTGAGCTTCATGATCCAGCACTTCTATGTGGTGCTGTTCGGCTCGCTGACCCGGACAGTGAACTTCCTGCCCGACATCAATCGCAGCATCGAGATCGGTGGCCTGCGCGTGGCTGGCGTCAGCCTCCTGCAGATCGCCGCCACGATCATCCTGACCGCGGCCCTGGCGCTGGTCATCAACTACACGAAGATCGGCTACCAGATGCGCGCCGTGTCCGAGAACCCTCGCATGGCGCGGCTTGTGGGCGTGAACAGCAACCGCATCATCGCGGCCGCCTTTGCGATCAGCGCGATCCTGGCGGTGACGGTGACGGTGCTTTTCGTCGCACAGACCGGATCTATGACGCCGTTCTTCGGCGTGTCGCTGACGATGATCGGTTTCGTCGCGACGGTCATTGGCGGGCTCGGAAGCCTGCCGGGCTGCGCTCTGGGCGGATTTCTGGTCGGGGCGCTGACGACGCTGCTGCAGATGATGCTGCCGTCTGACCTGCAGCCGTTCCGCGAAGCCTTCGTCTTTGCCGCCGTGATCATCGTGCTTTTGGTTCGTCCTCAGGGCCTGATCGCCGTCCGGTCCGCATGGGAGCGTGTCTGATGCAAACCGAACAGACTTCGACCTCGGGCGAGATCCTGCGGTTCCTCGCGCCAGTGGCGATCTGGATACTCGTCCTCGCCGTCCTGACCTTCAGCCTGTCGTCCATCAGCCCCGCCATGGCGCGTATCGTGACCGATACGCTGATCAAGGTGGTGATGGTCACCGGCCTCTACATCTTCATCGGCAATTCCGGGATCCTGTCGTTCGGGCACGGCGCATTTCTGATCGTGGCTGCCTACGCCTCGGCCTGGCTGACCATTCCGCCGATGATGAAGAAGGTGATCCTGCCGAGTCTCCCGGCGTTCCTTCAGACCATTCACCTGGACCCGTTTCTGGGGTTGCTCGGCGGTATCGTCCTCGCGGTCGTGCTCGCGCTGGTCATCGGCATCCCGCTGATGCGGCTGAGCGGCATTGCAGCATCGATCGCCACCTTCGCCTTCTTTGTCGTGATCTCGGTGATCTACAACAACTGGACCGGGTGGACGAAGGGCACCGCCTCCCTGGTCGGACTGCCGGTCTATGTCGGTCCAAACGTCGCGCTGGTCGCCGCCTGCGTGGCCCTGTTGATCGCCTGGGCATTCCAACAGTCCCGCTACGGGCTCCTCCTGCGAGCGACGCGCGAGGACCTGGTGGCGGCGCGCGCGTCCGGAATCCCGGCCGAGCGCCTTCGCCTGCTCGCCTTCGTGGTCAGTGCGGCCGTGGCTGCCCTGGGCGGCGTGCTGTTCGGCCACTACAACGGTGCGTTGACGACGGCGAACAACGTCTACCTGAACTTGTCCTTCATCATCATCGCGATGTTGGTCGTGGGCGGTGTGCGCAGCCTCTCAGGTGTGGTGGTCGGAACGCTGGCGCTGTCGCTCGTCGCGGAGGTCTTCCGCCGTCTCGAGATCGGCTTCGACCTGTTTGGCCACACGCTCGCACTGCCAGGCGGCAGCCGTGAAGTGTTGCTCGGCTTCTGCATGCTGCTCGCCCTGATCCTGCGGCCGGACGGCCTGACGCGCGGTCGCGAGCTTTCCTTCTTCGGCAAGCGGAAATCGAAGCCGCTTGTCGCTACCCCAATTGCGGAGACTGCCCAGTGAAACTCGATTGCACGAACAAGCGCGTAGTGGTGACGGCTGGCGGCAACGGCATCGGCCTGGCCATCGCCGACGCGTTCCGGGAAGCCGGAGCCCGCGTGGCCATCTGCGACGCCGACGCTGATGCCGTCGCTCGCTCTCCCTACATTGCCAGCCAGTGCGACGTGTCCGACGAAGCTCAGGTCGCCGCCTTCTTCCAGCTTGCCCTGTCCCAACTGGGCGGGATTGACGTGCTGGTGAACAATGCCGGCATCGCCGGGCCGACCAAGAAGCTCGAGGACGTGACGCTCGACGAATGGGAGCGGACGCTGGCCGTGAACCTGTCCGGGCAGTTTCTCTGCGCCAAGGCGGTGATCCCGACGATGAAGGCCCAGCGGTCCGGCGCGATCATCAACCTGTCGTCGACGGCCGGCCGGATGGGCATGCCGCTGCGCGGCCCCTACTCCGCCTCGAAATACGCCGTTCGTGGTCTGACGGACGTGATGGCCATCGAACTCGGCGAATACAACATCCGCGTGAACGCGCTGATGCCCGGCATGGTCGCCGGACCGCGGCTCGACCGGGTCATCGCCGAGCAGGCGTCTTCAAAGGGCATGGACGGTGCGGCCTACATGAATCTGCTGCTGCACAACGTCTCCATGCACACCACCGTCAGCGCAGAGGACGTCGCGGCGATGGCGGTTTTCCTGGGTTCCGACAGGGGCGCGAAGATCTCCGGCCAGTCGATCGGCATCTGCGGCAATTTCGAGAGCTATCGCTCGCCGCTGGTCAGCCAGGGGGATTCCCATGGCTGATCTGGGCACACTCTTCTCGCTGAAAGGGCGCACCGCCCTGGTAACCGGCGCTTCGTCGGGGATCGGTCGGGGTGCTGCGCTCACGCTGGCCGAGGCCGGAGCCAAAGTTGTCCTGGTCGCTCGCAGCCAGAATCGGCTGGAAGACACTCGCCGGCAAATCGAAGCCCTGGGCGGGTCCGCCAGCGTGCATGCCTGTGACGTCTCGGACGCGGATGCCATCAACGCACTTGCAGCGGATCTCGCGGCGGACGACAGCCTCCCGGACGTCCTGATCAACAATGCGGGCATGATCGACCGCAACCCGTTCCCCGAAGTGGCGCTCGACGACTGGAACCGCGTGATCGCCCTGAACCTGACCGCGCCGTTCCTGCTGGCCAAGGCCTTCACGCCCGCGATGCGGCAGCGTGGCTGGGGCCGGATCGTCAACGTGGCGTCGATCCTCGCCCTGCACGGCAAGCCGAACGCCCATTCCTACAGCGCGACGAAACATGCCGTCGCCGGCCTGACCCGCAGCATGGCGGCCGAACTCGGTAGGGACGGGATCTGTGTGAACGCGTTGTGTCCAGGTTATATCCGGACGGAGATCAATGTAGTCCTTCAACAGGACCAGCGCTTCAACGACATGCTTAACGCCCGCGTGCCACTGAAACGATGGGGGC
>Ga0180217_1003695_pt1 | contig 12712 bp, 9 predicted proteins | sample eDN3rd37CBELigOP_FD_128521 | JGI IMG/M metagenome (GOLD analysis project Ga0180217, IMG submission 128521) | Enriched Organic Plus compost microbial communities from Emeryville, California, USA - eDNA 3rd pass 37_C BE-Lig OP (version 2) (version 2) ... | reverse complement strand
TGGCGCAGCCGCCGTTGTTGGCACCATGTACGCGCTGGCTGCTCGCAAGGCGAAGACCAATGCCATCGGCATCATCGGTCTTGTCGAGAACATGCCGGACGGCAACGCGCAACGCCCGGGTGATATTGTCACCTCCATGTCCGGCCAGACGATTGAAGTCATCAACACGGACGCTGAAGGCCGCCTTGTGCTGGCCGACGCGCTTTGGTACTGCAAGGAGCAGTTCAAACCGCAGTTCATGGTCAACCTGGCGACGCTCACCGGCGCCATCATGGTAGCACTCGGTAGCCACCATGCGGGCCTGTTCTCGAACGACGATGAGCTCGCAGGGCAACTTTCCGCTGCTGGCAATGTCACTGGTGAGCGGGTCTGGCGTATGCCGATGGGCTCCGAATACGACAAGATGATCGACACCAAGAATGCCGACATGAAGAACACCGGCGGCCGTTACGCGGGATCGATCACTGCCGCGCAGTTCCTGAAGCGGTTTGTCGGCGACACGCCATGGGCGCATCTTGATATCGCCGGAACGGCGATGGGATCTCCTACCAACGAAATCAGCCAGGGATGGGCTTCCGGCTTCGGTGTCCGCCTGCTCGACCGTCTGGTGGCGGACAATTACGAGGGATAGGTGGACGTCCTATTCTACCATCTGACGGAAACCACGCTTGAAGAAGCGCTGCCCCCGCTCGTGGAAAAAAGCCTCGAGCGCGGGTGGCGTGTCGCCATCCAGACGGGCTCCGAGGAGCGGCGGGATGCGCTGGATGCACGGCTCTGGACCTATGCGGATGACAGTTTCATTCCGCATGGGACCGACCGCGAACCCCATGCACCTGAGCAACCGGTTCTGATCACCACCAGCTCGGATAACATCAACGGCGCTGTCATCCGCTTTCTGGTGGATGGGGCTGAGCCTGGACCGCTCGACGGCTATCAGCGGGCGGCACTTCTCTTCGATGGTCACGACATGACGCAGCTCGAAGCTGCGCGGGCGCACTGGAAGGTGCTGAAGGCTGCCGGTCACGCAGTGACCTATTGGCAGCAGGGTTCAGACAGGCGCTGGATGAAGAAGAGCTAGTTTAAGGCGATCTTCCCGATATCGTAGCCGTATAACCAGTCGAAATCGGCAGCGAGGCTCTCTCCCGATCGGCTGCGCAAAATGAAGTTGCGTATCAGAGCTGCGGGCCCACCCACCTGCCAGGCGAAGTGATTGAACTGGCCCCGCATCGCCACCCGGATCAGACGCGGACGGCGGAGTTTCTCGAACAGCGCCAGCGCGTTTTCTCCCGCAGCAGAGCGGCCAATCACCCGCGCCAGCAGCACGGCATCCTCGATCGCCATCGCCGCGCCCTGCGCCGCATGGGGAGCGACGGCATGGGCCGCATCGCCGATCAGGATGATCCGGTTTCCCCTGCTCCAGGGCTGCGTCGATTTCACTTCATGGATCGGCCAGGCATGCCATGGCTCGGCCTGCGTGATGGCGGATGAAAGATGCGGAGAGATGCTTCGTGCAGCAGCCGAAAGCTCGGCGATGTTGGCGACATTTTCCCAACGACGGGCGAGGTCTGCTCCGCGAAGGATGATGACGAGGTTGAACGCGCCGTCAGGCAGGGGATAGCTTACCAGGTGAAATCCGGGCAACACGAATGTGGCGACCCGGTCGGAGGGCAGCAGCGTGTCGCGGAACTGGCAGGCGTTGTCTGACCCCAGCACGGCCCGATAGGCGACATCGCCGGTGAAACGGCTCGATGGTCCTCCCATGCGCTTGCGCACGCTGGACCAGACGCCATCTGCGGCCACGGCAAGCGCGAAAGAGTGCCGCTCCGGGATTGAACCTCGGATCTCGACATTGACGCCGCTGCCGCTGCTTGCGAGCGAAAGATTCTGCACGTCAGCGCCGGTTGCGATGGTGATGCGGCTGCTCTGCTCGGCGGCTTTGAGCAATACGGCCTGCAGGTCGGATCTGCGGAGAACCAGATATGGAGCGCCCCAGCGTTGCCGCGCCATGTCAAGAGGCACTTCTGCCAGCGTGCCAAGATCGCGGGCGCTGCGGATGATTACGCCGCGCGGCTCAACAGCCCTCTGTCGCACCTCTTCCAATACATCAAGGCGTGCGAGAAGCCGCGTTGCATTTGGCGACAGCTGGAGACCTGCGCCGAGTTCCTCGATGCGCCTGGCGCGCTCGAAAATGGTGACAGGGAATCCTTCGGCCGCCAAAGCCAACGCTGCTGTCAGCCCTGCTATGCCGGCACCTATGATCGCAACGGGCTGCCCGGCCATTGCCGGATCCGCTTAGGCGAGTTCGTCGTGATAGAGCGCGCCCGCGGGCACCGTCTCATCAGGCTTCAGGTTCGGATTGAACTTGTAGAGGGTCGAGCAGTAGGGGCACACGCGCTCCACGTCATCACCCAGATCCAGGAACACATGCGGATGATCGAAAGGGGGCTTGGCACCCATGCACATGAATTCCTTCACGCCGATCTCTATGGATGAATGTCCGTCGGTGTTATGGAAATGGGGTGTCTGATGTCCCGCCATCTCAATTCTCCACGCTCTGATGTCACGCGGGGTTTGATACATAAACGCCCACTTTGCAAGCCCTCATGAAACTGTCGCAAAGGTCTGTCACAATACAGAATTATGTATCATATTCGATTTCAGGGATGTCGCATCGCTGCCGCCTCTGCGGAATAACGAGTTGGCCATGAACGAATTGAAGCCGCTGAGTAACGACCTGCCAGCACCCTATGGGCCTGACGCAGTGGTCCTTGGGTATGGCGTCAACCGTTTCATCAATCGGGAGTTTTCCTGGCTTCAGTTCAACCGGCGTGTGCTGGAGGAGTCGCAGAACCCCAATCATCCGCTGCTGGAGCGGCTGCGGTTCCTGTCGATTTCGGCCGACAACCTTGATGAGTTCTTTATGGTCCGCGTGGCCGGTCTTGCCGGCCAGATCCGTGAAGGCATCAGGGCGCGAAGCGCTGACGGCCTGCTTCCTGAAGAACAGCTTGACCAGATCCTGCGGGAAGTGAGCGTTCTTCAGAACGATCAGCATGAAAGCCTGATGCGGCTCCTGGAGCTCCTCAAGGCCAACAGAATCGAGATCGTGCGTCCGGACGCTCTGAGTCGGGTGGACAAGCGCTGGGTCGATCAGCAGTTTCACGAGACGATCTATCCGGTCCTGACACCGCTTTCGATAGATCCGGCACATCCGTTTCCATTCATCCCCAACCTCGGCTTTTCAATCGCGCTATCCCTGAGGCACGCGGTCACGCGGGAGCGGATGAGTGCGCTCCTTCGCCTGCCGAATGCGCTGCCACGGTTCATCGCCTTGCCGGAGCGCGGTCGTGTGGCGCGTTTCGTCATGCTCGAAGATATCGTCGAGATGTTCATCACGCGGCTCTTCCCGGGCTACACCGTGCTCGGCTCCGGAACATTTCGCATCATCCGCGATAGCGATATCGAAGTGGAGGAAGAGGCCGAAGATCTCGTCCGTCTGTTTGAAACGGCGCTGAAGCGCCGGCGCCGTGGGTCGGTCATCCGGATCGAGTTCGAAAGCTCCATGCCGGAGGATTTGCGCGAGTTCGTGGCAAGCGAACTGGGTGTGCCGCCGTCGCGCGTCAGCGTGCTTGAGGGGCCGCTTGCGATCAACCAGATCTCCGAGATCGTCAAGCTGCCTCGCGAGGATCTGAAGTTCAAGACCTACAATCCGCGCTTCCCGGAACGCATTCGCGACCATGGCGGTGATTGCTTCGCGGCCATTCGGGAGAAGGACTTCATCGTCCACCATCCCTACGAGAGCTTCGACGTTGTGGTCCAGTTCCTGCGGCAGGCAGCGGGCGACCCTGATGTCGTCGCCATCAAGCAGACCCTCTATCGCACCTCGAATGACAGCCCGATCGTGCGTGCGCTGATCGATGCTGCGGAGCAGGGCAAGTCCGTGACGGCGCTGGTGGAACTCAAGGCACGGTTTGACGAGGAAGCGAACATCCGCTGGGCACGCGACCTGGAACGCGCCGGTGTGCAGGTGGTCTTCGGCTTCATCGAGCTCAAGACGCACGCAAAGATGTCACTCGTCGTGCGGCGCGAGGATGGCAAGCTGAGAAGCTACGTGCATCTCGGCACCGGCAACTATCATCCGGTCACGGCCCGCAGCTACACGGACCTTTCCTACTTCACTGTCGACCCGGTCATTGGACGAGACGTCACGAAGGTCTTCAACTTCATCACCGGCTATGCCGAGCCGGACGTGGATATGAAACTCGCCGTCTCTCCGTTCACACTGCGCCAGCGGATCCTCGGGCATATCCGCGATGAGATAAGACACGCCAAGGAGGGCCGTCCAGCGCAGATCTGGATGAAGATGAATGCGCTGGTGGATCCGGAAGTCATCGATACGCTCTACATGGCAAGCCGTGCGGGCGTAGAGATCGATCTGGTGGTGCGCGGCATCTGTTGCCTGCGCCCGCAGGTGCCCAAGCTTTCCGACAATATCCGCGTGAAGTCGATCGTGGGACGCTTCCTGGAACACGGCCGTATCTACTGTTTCGGTAACGGCTACGGCCTTCCATCGGAGCAGGCGATTGTCTATATCGGCTCGGCGGACCTGATGCCGAGAAATCTGGACCGGCGCGTGGAATGTCTCGTTCCAATCACCAATCCCACCGTGCATGAGCAGGTGCTTGACCAGATCATGCTCGGGAATCTGATGGACAACCAGCAAAGTTTCGAAGTATTGGCCGACGGAACGTCCAGGCGCATCGTGCCCGAGGATGGAGAGAAACCCTTCAACGCCCAGGAATACTTCATGAACAACCCCAGCCTTTCAGGCCGCGGCATGGCGCTGAAGTCCAATGCCCCGGAACGGATCGTCGCCTACAAGCGGCGCAGCAAAGACGCTGTCGAAGGCTGAGCGCACGTGGCGATCGAGTCATCTCAAGGCAGGTTGCAGGACCGCCGCCCGGTATCCGTCATCGATATTGGTTCGAACTCCATCCGTCTGGTCATCTATGAGGGCATTGCACGCTCTCCCTCGGTGCTGTTTAACGAGAAGATGCTTGCCGGTCTGGGCAAGGGCATTGTCACCACTGGCGAACTCGACCCCAATGGCGTGAAGCGTTCGCTGGAGGAATTCCGGCGCTTCCGTGCCCTGTCAGAGCAGGCAGGTGCGGAATCGCTGCACGTGATCGCTACCGCTGCTGCGCGCGAGGCGCGGAACGGGCCGGAGTTCATCGCTCAGGTCGAAAAGATTCTTGGCACGAAGATTCGCGTCCTTTCGGGCCGGGAAGAGGCTCGTCTTTCCGCGCTTGGCGTCACCTCGTCATTCTACAAACCTGACGGCATCGTGGGCGACCTCGGTGGCGGCAGCCTCGAACTGATCGAGGTCCGTGGCGAAGAGATCGGCGACGGCTTCACTCTGCCTCTCGGTGGCCTGAGGCTGCAGGACATGGCAGGTGAATCGCTGGAAGAGGCGACAAAGATCGTTCGCAAGCAGCTGGAGCGCGCCGACTGGCTTCTGTCGGAAGGCGAGGGCAGGGCTTTCTACTGCGTGGGTGGTACATGGCGTAACCTGGCCAAGCTACATATGCTGTCGGTCAATTATCCGCTGCAGGTGATGCACAGCTACAAGCTCGACCCGAAGAAGCACATCAAGTTTCTCGAGAAGGTCGCGCGAGGGGACGTCAAGGAGATCAAAGGATCGGGCCGGATTTCCAAGAGCCGCCGCAACCTTCTACCCTATGGCGCCATCGTCCTGCTTGAGATCATCCGTGCAGCCGGGCCATCCGAGCTTGTCATCTCGGCAAACGGTGTGCGCGAAGGCTACCTGCAGACGCTGCTGCAGGAGCCGGAACGGAGCGCCGATCCACTGCTTTCAGCGGCGGAAGAGCTGGCGATCCTGCGCTCCCGGTCTGTCGCCCATGCGCGCGAGCTGGTGGAGTGGTCGGATCATTCATTTCAGGCGCTTGGCATAAGCGAGACGGAAGAGGAGGCCCGCTACCGGCGTGCCGCCTGCCTTCTGGCCGATATCGGCTGGCGCGCGCATCCCGATTATCGCGGGCTGCAATCTCTAAACCTGATCTCCCACGGCGCCTTCGTGGGCATTGACCATCCGGGCCGCGCCTATATTGCCCTTGCGAACCTGTTCCGGCATGAAGGGCTCTACGAGGACATCCTTTCCGACGAGATGCGTGAGCTTGCGACGCCGCGCTACGTGGAGCTTGCCCAGCTCGTGGGCGGACTGCTGCGCGTTGTGTATCTGCTGACGGCCTCCATGCCCGGGATCATCCCGCGGCTCAGGTGGGAGAGGCGGGACGAGAACTCGCTCGTGCTGGTTGTGCCGCGCGAGCTCGATGCGCTGATAGGGGAACGCCCGCAGGGCCGGATGGAACAGCTGGCCAAGGTCACCGGCCTGAAGCTCGACTTCGAGCTGGCATGAACTTCGGGCGCGGGTGCAGCCGGCGCCTCAAGTTGCCATTTTCCGCATCTATGTATTCAGCATGACGAAGTTGCTCGCACTCATGCTTGGCTGCGCTCTGGCATCCGGATGCCCGGCGGTGGCTCTCGCGCAACAGGCCGCAACCGTGACGCCTGCAGCGGAGACGCATTCGCTGCAGGAGATCATCGATCAGGCCCGCGCGCTCGACGCAATCGAGACCCTGCTTGTCGCCCGCGATGGCAGGATCATCGTGGAGGAAGGGTTTCGCAGCCATTCCACGCGGGAGACCACCAACATCAAATCCGCGTCGAAATCGATTGTGTCCGCACTGGTTGGAATCGCGATCGAGAAGGGCATCCTTGAGGGCGTGGAACAGGAGATCGCGCCCATTCTCAAAGACAAGCTGCCGAAGGATCCCGATCCCAGGCTGGAGGAGATTACCATCGGTCACCTGCTGTCCATGCAGGCCGGGCTGGGACGCACATCGGGACCGAACTATGGCCGCTGGATTGCTTCGCGTGACTGGGTGGCTGCGGCACTCGCCCGACCGTTCGAGGACGAGCCAGGCGGCAACATGCTCTATTCAACCGGCAGCACCCATCTGCTTTCCGCGATTCTGACGCGCAAGGGTGGCAGGAGTACGCTGGAGCTCGCCCGCGAATGGCTGAAGCCTGTACCTGAGTTCCGCATCGGTCACTGGCAGCGCGACCCGCAGGGCATCTATCTTGGCGGCAACCAGATGGCCATGAGCCCGCGCTCCATGCTTGCCTTCGGCGAACTCTACCGCAACCGTGGCAGGGCAGGCGATGTTCAGGTGATCCCCGAGGCCTGGATCGAGCAGTCTTGGACGCCACGCACCCGCTCTTTCCGCAACGGTGATGAATACGGCTACGGGTGGTTCATCACCAGGATGGAAGGAAGCCCGGTCTACTACGCCTGGGGCTTCGGCGGGCAGATGATCTATGTCGCACCGGAGGAAAACCTTACGGTCGTGATGACCTCCGATGACAGCCGCCCCTCGGCCAGAACCGGCTACCTTCACAGGCTGCACGCGCTGATGGGGAATATCGTGGCGGCGGTGGCTTCTGAGGCAGAGAGTGCTACTGAAGAGAAGAAGAACCCGGCTGAAAAGAACTAGGCCGGGGTCTCTGACTGGTCTATCGGGAAAACCTGGATGCGGCGGTTTTCGAAGCGCAAACCCACCTCGCCGTTCAGGAGTTTCAGCACCTGTTCGCCGAAAACCTCGCGCCGCCAGCCGGTGAGGGCAGGGACCTCCGCCTTCTCCCGATAGGCTGCAAGCCGCTCGATGTCGTCGCCCGAGGCCAGCATCTTGGCCGCCACGCCTTCCTTTTCCGATACGAGCTTCAGCAGAACCTTGATGAGTTCGGCCGCTGCCGGTGTGCCTTCCGGCAGAACCGGCGGACGGGGAAGTTTCGGCAGCTTTTCCTTCGGAATGGCGAAGGCGGCGTTGACGGCTGCGAGCAGGCCCGAAGCGTTGGACGAGCGTTCCCAGCCGTTCGGGATGCCGCGCAGGCGTGCCAGTGCCGCCACATCACGCGGCTGCTGCTGTGCTACCTCGTAAAGCACGTCATCCTTGAGAATGCGGCCACGCGGAACGTTTTTCTCGCGTGCCTCGCGCTCGCGCCAGGCAGCGATCTGCTGGAGTACTGCAAGCTCGATCGGCTTGCGAGCGCGCATCTTGAGGCGCTTCCATGCGTCGTCCGGATGCAGGTCGTAGGTTTCCGTTGCTGTCAGAATGTCCATCTCTTCCTTCAACCACTCACCGCGATCTTCGCGGTCGAGGCGGGTGACGAGATGTTCGTAGACGGGGATGAGGTGCGTCACGTCGGCCAGCGCATATTCCAGCTGCCGGTCTGACAGCGGGCGATGGCGCCAGTCAGTGAAACGGGACGTCTTGTCGAGCTTCTCGCCGGTGATGCGGGCGACCAGCTGGTCGTAGGAGATGCTGTCGCCGAAGCCGCACACCATCGCCGCAATCTGCGTGTCGAAGATCGGTGCCGGGATCAGTCCGCCAAGATGGTAGATGATCTCGATGTCCTGCCGGGCTGCGTGGAAGACCTTGGTGACGCGCTCGTTGCGCATCAGATCGAAGAAGGGCTTCAGGTCCATGCCGGGCGCAAGCGGATCGACCAATGCGGTCACACCCGGTGCAGCCATCTGAATCAGGCAAAGCTCCGGCCAGAAAGTCGTTTCACGAATAAATTCGGTATCAACCGTGACGAAAGCAGATTCCGAAAGGCGATCAACTACGTCCTGGAGTTCTTGTGCGGTTCTCAAAAGGTCCATTTGGACTGTTTATTCGCAGTTCCTGCAAATGTGAAGCTGCGAAAACAGGCTCATTCGGATTGCCACCAGCTGTTTGAGGTGGAGCGAAGCCTCCGGATCATTTACAAGGGCAACACTCGAGAGCCATGCCTTGACAAAGGCGGGCTGTCATGCGCTTTTCCCGCCAACTTTTGTGGGCTTTCCGGGTGTTGCCCCGCACCAAAGAATGGATTGAAGACGATGCACCGCTACCGCAGCCATAACTGCGCTGAACTCAGAAGCTCTCATGTCGGCCAGACCGTGCGCCTTTCTGGATGGGTGCATCGCGTGCGAGATCACGGCGGACTGCTGTTCATTGACCTGCGTGACCACTACGGTCTGACCCAGATCGTGGCTGATCCGGATTCCCCCGCATTCAAGATTGCAGAGCGCGTGCGCGGCGAGTGGGTGATCCGCGTCGACGGCGAGGTGAAGGCCCGTGCGGCTGACGTCGTGAACCCGAATCTCGACACGGGCGAGATCGAGATCTACGCCAACGAGATCGAGGTGCTGTCGCAGGCTGCCGAGCTGCCGCTGCCGGTCTTCGGCGAGCCGGAGTATCCGGAGGACATCCGCCTCAAGTACCGCTTCCTCGACCTTCGCCGCGAGACACTGCACAAGAACATCGTCAAGCGCACCAAGATCATTGCCGCGATGCGTACCGGCATGGCCAGCGCAGGCTTTGCAGAGTACTCGACGCCGATCCTGACGGCTTCTTCGCCGGAAGGCGCGCGCGACTTCCTCGTGCCGAGCCGCATTCATCCTGGCAAGTTCTTCGCGTTGCCGCAGGCTCCGCAGCAGTACAAGCAGCTGCTGATGGTGGCCGGCTTCGACCGCTACTTCCAGATCGCCCCCTGCTTCCGCGACGAAGACCCGCGCGCCGACCGCCTGCCGGGCGAGTTCTACCAGCTCGACGTGGAGATGAGCTTCGTCACCCAGGAAGACATCTGGGAAACCATGGAGCCGATCATGACGTCGGTGTTCGAGCAGTTCGCCGACGGCAAGCCGGTGACGAAGAACTGGCCGCGCATCCCCTATGATGTCGCGATCCGCAAGTACGGCACGGACAAGCCGGACCTTCGCAATCCAATCGTCATGGAAGAGGTTTCCGACCACTTCCGTGGTTCGGGCTTCAAGGTCTTCGCAAACATCCTCGCCAACGATCCGAAGGCAGAAGTCTGGGCCATTCCGGCAAAGACTGGCGGTTCGCGCGCATTCTGCGACCGCATGAATTCCTGGGCACAGAGCGAAGGCCAGCCCGGCCTCGGCTACATCTTCTGGCGCAAGGAAGGCGACAAGATCGAGGGCGCTGGCCCGATCGCCAAGAACATCGGCGAAGAGCGCACCGAAGCTGTTCGCCAGCAGCTTGGTCTCGATGACGGTGACGCCTGCTTCTTCGTTGCCGGTGATCCCAAGAAGTTCGCCTCGTTCGCCGGTGCAGCGCGCACGCGCGCTGGTGAGGAACTGAACCTCGTCGACCGCGACCGTTACGAGCTCTGCTGGATCGTCGACTTCCCCTTCTACGAGTGGAACGAGGAAGAGAAGAAGATCGACTTCGCGCACAACCCGTTCTCCATGCCACAGGGTGGCATTGAGGCGTTCGACAGCGCCGATCCTCTAACGCTCAAGGCGTACCAGTACGATGCGGTCTGCAACGGCTTCGAGATCGCTTCGGGCTCCATACGTAACCAGTCGCCAGAACTGATGGTGAAGGCGTTCGAGAAGGTTGGTCTTTCCAGGGCAGACGTCGAGGAGCGCTTCGGTGGCCTCTACCGCGCTTTCCAGTACGGTGCACCTCCGCACGGCGGCTGCGCCTTCGGTATCGACCGCGTGGTGATGCTGCTCGTCGGTGCAAAGAACCTGCGTGAGATCTCGCTGTTCCCGATGAACCAGCAGGCACAGGATCTGCTGATGAATGCGCCTTCGGAAGCAACGCCGCAGCAGCTTCGCGAGCTTCACCTGCGCCTCATCCCCCGCCAGGACTAAGCTGGCCTGTAATCAAATCCAGGAAGCTCCCTGCGGCAACGCGGGGAGCTTTTTCATTTTGGGGTCGGCGCTTGCACAAAAGAAAAGCCCTCCGCCGTGAAGCGGAAGGCTTGATGCGTGATTTGTGTGACAGACCTTACTTGTTGGCGGTAACGGTCAGGCCTAGCTGAGTTATCAGTGTAGCCGGTGCGCCCATGAGAGCGGCACCCAACATGAAGAAGGGCACCGGCGCGGCAGGCTTGGCCGCGATCTCGATGTTCTCCGGATCTGTCAGGAAGGTAGCCACTGCCTGAGACGTTGACTTCGCGAAGGCATCGCCGGTGAAGGTAGCAAGCTGCATCTGGATTCCTGCCTGCACCTCCTTGATGAGCGCTTCCGGCTCAACGCCCTTGTCATCTGCGATCTGGTTCAGCAGGCGGCCCGTAATGCTGTCGTCATCGAAGCGGATGCTCAATCCGTGGAACGTGAGCTGCTGCAGCAGGCCGAGGGCAGCCATGCCCTGCGCGGAGGCGTCCTGCGAAGACCCGTCTTCCGGCATCAGATCACGCAGACTCTTCATGAATTCGACCGTGTATCCGGCAAGATCAGCCGTGACATTGAGCGTGCCGGCATCGTCCACCAGTACCTCAAACTGGGAGACTGTCAGGCGGCCGTCGGACGGGTTCCATTTGCCGGCCATCGTTACGCGGCCGTAGAGTTCTTCGTAGTCGATCTCCTGCAGGGTATCGACGAATTCCTCGTCATCCTCCTCATCATCGAGGGCGAAGAGGTTAAGCGTGAAGCTGCCGACGGCAGCGGTGCTTTCGATAGCACCATCTGGCGTGACAGCGGCGCTGCTGGTGAGATTCTCCATCCACAGCAGGTCCTGATCGCGCAGATCGACCTCGATGCTCTTGACCTCCATGCTGTCGTAGCGCGTGGCACCACCGAACTGATCCGAAGCCAGATCGTGCGGGAGGATGAGGCCCTTGAACGAGATGTCGTTGATCTCGACCGTCGTGTCGTCGTCCTGCTGAAGGATCGTGTCGATGAAGAGTTTGCCGACGCGATAGTCGCCATTGCTTTCCTCGGTCACACCCGAGAGTGTCACGTCACCCAGGTCGACCGCGTCGGACGATTCAGGCCACTTGAGTTTGGCGTCGCTGAGGACGATGTCATCACCATCCGCAGTGGCGCTGCCGAAGGAGAGCTCCAGCTGCTGCTGGGCGAGCATGTCCTGCAGGCGCTTGGCGGCATCGGTTGCTTCCACCGCATGGGCCGCTGAAACGGAGAGCGCTGACACGGCGCTGGCCAGCACGAACGATCTTAAACCGAGCGAAAGGGAGTTCATCATCAATCCTGTATCGAATAGCATTCAGCGGAAAGGGTGGTCAGGGTATTCGCTGGTCAACAACATGGCCATACAGGGGAAGGCTGTCAATTTCCCCGCGTAAAATGCCGCCACACGGTCTGCTTCACTTCGTCAGACTTGTTCCGAATCACTTGCTCCGGTAACCGAAATCTATGGGAAAAGATACGCTTCCGCCAACTGACGGCGGTGACTCGGCCGTACCGGTCGACCTGAAAAAAGCGCTCGAAGAGCGCTATCTCGCATACGCGCTTTCAACCATCATGCACCGGGCGCTGCCCGATGTGCGCGATGGCATGAAGCCGGTGCATCGACGCATCATGCACACGATGCGGCTCCTGCGCCTCAATCCGGATCAGGGTTTCGCCAAGTGTGCGCGCATCGTCGGTGACGTGATGGGTAAGTTCCACCCGCACGGCGACCAGTCGATCTACGACGCGCTGGTGCGTCTCGCCCAGCCGTTCATGATGCGCTATCCGCTGGTGGACGGGCAGGGCAACTTCGGCAACATCGACGGCGATGGCGCGGCAGCGATGCGCTACACCGAAGCCCGCATGACCGAAGTGGCATCCGAGCTGCTCGAAGGCATCACCGAAGACGCCGTTGATTTCCGTCTGACC
>Ga0180217_1003694_pt1 | contig 12713 bp, 8 predicted proteins | sample eDN3rd37CBELigOP_FD_128521 | JGI IMG/M metagenome (GOLD analysis project Ga0180217, IMG submission 128521) | Enriched Organic Plus compost microbial communities from Emeryville, California, USA - eDNA 3rd pass 37_C BE-Lig OP (version 2) (version 2) ... | reverse complement strand
GTTTCGGCATCGGCCGGGATGCTCAGCCGGCTGTCGCCCACCTTGCCGACGGCCACGATCTTGCCAGCCTTGAACAGCACCACGCCGTTCTCGATGGTTTCGCCATCGACCGTGTGCACGGTGCCGCCCACCAGGGCAACGGGATGGCTGGGCAGTTGGCCAGGAACGAAGGGCGAAGCCGCCGCACGCTGGCCGCAAGTCGCCACGATCCAGGCGGCCATCAGCACGGCCACCGCTGCAATCGACACCGCCGGCTTGCGCCGGCCAGCCGCTACGTTCGCTGCCATCGTGTTAACAGTCATGCGCGAGCACTCGCTGGGCGTCACAAAGGTGTTCAAGGCGCGGGGGGGGGAAGCGCACAGGCGCTCATCTCATTCATACCATACGATCGTACGCGGCGGCGCGAGCCACACAAGGCAGGCGGCTCATGAAGCCGCTTGGAGCACCCCGCCGCCACCGCAATCACTTCGCAGCCAACAGGCATGCTCACACGGAGCTGACCTCGTAGCCTTTTCGCTGTTCGCGTGTCTGCCAGCGGTTGGCTTCCTCGTCGCCTTCGATCTGGAGCGTGACGGGGTTCCAGGTCAGCTTGCGGCCCAGCCGGATGGCGATGTTGGCCAGGTGGCAGGTGTTCAACGCGCGGTTGTGTGTGAACACGTCGGAAATCGGCTGCGAGCGATCACGCAGGCATTCGAAGAAGTTGCCCATGTGGTTGCCCGGCTGCTTGCCCTTGTAGAGAGCACGGAGGGTTTCTTCCTTGAGCGGCTTATCCTTGAGTTCTTCCACCGCTTTGCCGGTGAGCTTGCCGCGGTTGACGAAGATACGGCCTTCGGTGCCTTCAAACAGGATGCCGTTATCGAAGCCCAGGTCGTTGGCTTCGTCGCGGATTTCCAGCACCGTGTCCGGGAACTGGCAGACCACACGGAACTTGGTGGCACAGTTGTATTGCGTTTCGTCGGTTGGGTAACCGTCTTTGAACGGCACCGGGTGAACCGCCATCACCGGGTCGATCTGGCTGGGGCCTTGGCCTTCGCCCGCCTGATCCATCGCCCATTGGGCAATATCCACGTGATGGGCGCCCCAGTCGGTGAGCTTGCCGCCGGAGTATTCGTACCACCAGCGGAACTCGTAGTGGCACCGGGTTTTGCCCTTACCGTTATCGCGATACTCGACCAGCGGAGCCTGACCGAGCCACATATCCCAGTTGAGGCCCTGCGGCACGTCGGCCACGGGGATCGGGCCGCTGGTGGGCGAACCGCCGATGGCACAGGTCACCCGCTGGAGCTTGCCGATGCGGCCTTCACGAATGATGGCCACGGCGTGCAAGAACCGCAGGCCCATTTCGCTGCGCTGCTGCGTGCCGACCTGGAAGACGCGGCCGGTGCGTTTGACGGCTTCGTCGATCAGTTTGCCTTCGGCAATGGTGAGCGTGAGCGGCTTCTCGCAGTAGACGTCTTTGCCGGCTTCCAGCGCGGCCAGCGCGATCTTGGTATGCCAGTGATCGGTAGTGACGATCGTCACCACGTCAATATTCTTATCATCGAGCAGCTTGCGGTAATCTTCATAAACCGCCACTTCCTTGGGGCTGCCCTTCTGATCCTGAATCTGTTGCACCCGCTGCTTGGCCTGCGCGGTCCGCCGCGAATCGACATCGCACACGGCCACGCAATCGCCGAACTGCATCGCCGCCGGGCCCACCGCACCCCAGCGACTACCGGTGCCAATGCAACCGATCAACGGCCGGTCGTTCTTGCTCTGAAACAGAGCGGCTTGCGCCCGGGTGCTGGCGCCCCAAACCGGCAAGCCGGCTGCCGCCAGGGCTGCTGCCGAGGTCTGCAGAAACTGCCGTCGCGAAGGGTACGAACTCACAGCTCAACTCCTTGGAAGACGGATGCGGTGCGCGGACGCAATCGACCGGAATGCCCAAACGCCTGATTGCGTTTGCCGGGTCGTGGGGAGAGAATGCCGCTTCAGCTTAATACCCCGGCAGGGGTGATGCAAAAGAGAAGTGGCGAGCTGGGTGCATCCGCAGTTGCGGCCCCGTGCCGCCCCGCGAGGCCCGAAGTTGCCTGCGGCGGCTCCCCGGTTCACCGTGGAAGTTTTTGCACGTACTTTCCCAGGATTCGCTTACTGGAGAGAGCCATGATTCGCACGCTGCTCCTGGGCTTGGCCACGTGGATGGCGGCAACCGCCGTCCATGCCGGCGAGGACCGTTACGCCCGCCCTGAACTATTGGTGGAACCCGCCGAGCTGGCGAAAGCCGGTTCGAAGCTGCTCATCCTCGACGCCCGCAAGCGCAACGCATACGAGGCAGGCCATGTGCCCGGTGCCGTCTGGGTCGATCACGACTCCTGGTCTAAAGCTTTTGGCGATGGCGGCAACGTGCCTGCCTGGGAGAAGCGGATCGGAGGGTTGGGCATCGGCAACGATACGACGGTCGTTCTCTATGATGACGACCTGTCCAAAAGCGCCGCCCGCATCTGGTGGATTCTTAGCTACTACGGCGTGAAAGATGCCCGACTGCTCAACGGCGGCTGGCGGGGCTGGACCTCGGCCGGCCTGCCGGTGGAGAAAGACCAGGTGGAACCGAAAGCCGCTTCGTTCCAAGCCAAGGAACAGCCTGACCGCCTGGCGGACACCGCCGAAGTGCTGGCCTCGCTCCGCGACGGCAGCCTGCAAGTGCTCGATGTACGTTCGCTGGGCGAACACTGCGGCACCACCAAGATGAGCGCCAAGGCTGGCGCAATCCCCGGCGCCAAGCACCTGGAATGGACCGAACTGCTCGATCCGAAGACGCATCGCTTCAAGTCGGCTAGCGAGATCAAGAAGCTGCTGGACGAGGCAGGCATCGTGCTAGATCGGCCCGCCGTGACACACTGCCAGGGAGGCGGACGTTCTTCGGTGTCGGCCTTTGGCCTGGAACTGATGGGCGGCCAGGGCGTACAGAACTACTACCGCGGCTGGTCGGCCTGGGGCAACGATCCCAAAACGCCGGTCGAGCAAAAGCCGCTGCCGCAATCCAAGTCGAACTAACTGCCGGCCGCTTGCAACCAACTTTTGACCGTTGAACCCCTGGCGGGATCTTCGGGAAGCCTGAATCGCCAGCGAAGGAACACCGGGTACCCAGCCGGCAGTCGATCATCGCAAGCGCTATAAACACCAAAGGCCGCCTGCGCGCATGTCGCTCGGGCGGCCTTTGAAGTTCGACTGGCTATTCTGGTACTGCAGGCATCCGGCTCGACAATTCATCAAAGTTGGGCAATTGCTCTGGCCTCGGCTTGACAGGTGGGGTATCATTGGGGCAGTTGGTTTGGCGACATGAAGCGCTGCGATCTCCATATCTCGGATCCGCCGCCCCTTCTTCGGCTCTCCTGCTTGGCGGATCACCACTGCTGATCCCTTTCGCTGCGGCCCCGGAAGTTTAGCTTTGGGCCGTGTGCCCCGCTTCACAGGGTTGAACGATGGGTAAGAAATTGTACGTAGGCAATCTGCCCTACAGTGTGACCAACGCTTCGCTGGAGACGATGTTCGCCGAGTTCGGTGAAGTTCGTAGCGCCCAGGTTATCCAAGACCGTGACACCGGTCGCAGCAAGGGCTTCGGCTTTGTCGAAATGGCCGACGCCAACGGCGCCAACGACGCCATCCGCAGCCTGAACGACCAAGTGGTCGACGGCCGCCCGCTGGTGGTCAACGAAGCCCGCCCGCGCACCGAGCGCACTGGCGGCGGTGGTGGTGGATTCCGCTCCGGCGGTGGTCGCCGCTATTAATTCGCCTTTCGACTTGGCCGCCCAGCGGCTGAGTATCTGCCGGCTTAACGCCCAGGGCTGAAAAGCCACGGCACTGCCGGCTATAGATCGCGAAAATACACACGCCCTTGGAAGCCAAACACAGTTTCCAAGGGCGTGTTGTTTTTGGGGAGCAACTAGCGGATAGCAGCTCTAGCTGCTTGGTGCTGATGCCGCCTGGGGGGGCAAACGCTGTATAAGCAGGTGCAGTCACGTAGCACGGCCCAGGAAAGAACCTGGGCGCACGTGGCTGTTGGGGGCGACGCTGGGCTAGACCGCAGGCGTACGCTGACTGCCGCGGCGGCGTATCAAGCCAGGGAGCGTTTAGGCGGTCTTCGCGGCAGCCTCGGCCTGGTCCGACTTCTTCTTGGCTTTGATCTTGGCGATCCGAGGAGCGTCGGCCTGTTGCTGGGCACATTGCGGGTGAATGCCGTCGCGCGAGTAACTGGACGACCCGCACACAGGGCAAATCTTCGGCGCCCGAACGCCGGGCATGGACACGGGGCCTGGCTTCTTGTGGCTCATCGGCAAATCTCCAGCAGAAAAAAGCGACAGGCAGGCATGTAACCGCCCGCCTTCCAAACACGCGTCCGCAGGAGATCGGGGCGCGGAGCTTTCAGCCAGGGTGCGGTCTACACCGCGCCGCTGACGAGGGCCGGCCTCCCTGCTCGAACGAAAAAGCCGTGACCATTCAACCCGCGCGGCCCACAACCTTCGCATGGGAACCGCGAGCTTTCTGCCGCCAAGAACGCGAAAGGCGGCAGGGGTGAATGTCGAAGCGCCGGGCGTCCTGAGGGAGCGCGATGCCGCAAGCATCGCCGGAAGAGATGGCGGGGATCAAACGGCCGGCAGCCACAACCTGCTCGGCCACGCCGCAAGTCGAAAAAGGACGCTCCTCCTGCACACAAAACTCCATCCTACCCGAAAACCGGCTCGCCCGCCATCCACCGGGGGGATTTGCCTGCATTGCCTGCGGGGATGGTTCACCAGATTGGCCGCTTTTCCGGCGGCGCGGACAGGCCGCGTTGCTTGAGAATTGGCCTGTTGTCCCTCGGTGACGCCCAGCTTCCGGCCCCCGCAGACGAGGGAAGCTGTGCCGCTGCCGCCGGGTTTGGTTACGCGGTGGGAGGAACACTTTTCAACCGGCCAGGCATGCGGTAAAATGCCTTGGCTTGGCCGGTCCAGCCGGCCGCACGTCCCCGTGGCTCAATTGGATAGAGCGTCGGCCTCCGGAGCCGAAGGTTACAGGTTCGAATCCTGTCGGGGATATTTCTTATGCGCAGCAAGTTCTTCGGTGACTAACCGTTGCAGCGATCTGCCCGGGCCTTGCTTGTTGGCCCTGCCCCTCTTTAGCCCCACTGGGCTAGCCGTACGCGCCGCTCTGCCAAGCCGGCCCTTAACTGCTACGCCTGCCGCGGCTCCGATTCAGATACCGAATCGGCACATGCGGCCTCAACCAATCGTTTGCGCGCAACCGATCGGTTGGTGGCCTCAGCTACGTCGTATGCAGAAATGATCCCCAGCATCCAGCCCCAGATGCCAATCAGCAACGCCAGGATGCCAAGTAGATTCTCTGTCGCGAGTGTGGCCACTCCAGCGATCCAGAAGAAAGCAAGTACCGGTCCAAAAACGAACGTTTGCATGAGCCCCCAGAACGTGCCCCCGGCGTAGATCACCCCCGCTCCGATCCAGAAGGCCGACAGAGCGGCCGCCAGCGCCGGTGACTTGCACTCACCGGCGACCCATTCGCCGCAGTGCCGACATCTCACCGCGAGCGCAGGTATCGAGCTGTGACAATATAAGCACATCACCTCTTGCAGCGTTGACGTCGCCAGACGGCCCATCACCTTGGAAGCGGGCCGCCAAGTGCCGTCGTAGCGGCGTACGAGCGTTGTGGGCTCAATACACCCCGACCGAATCATCTTCGCCAGCTTATCCTCCTCGATTGGCCCCACGATTTCGGAACCGATTTCGGCATACCACGCCATGATGCCCCTCCAAGCTGCCCTACGAATCGCGCTACCAGACAGTGGTTAGCGATAGAAAACATTCAGCCACCCAGGCTCGAATGTTACGAGACTATCCAGCCGGTGCTTCTGCTGCAACAGGCATCGCAATAGAGGGTATGCGGAGCTCCGGAACGCGACATGACATGGCAACATCGACTCGCACGAATCGACGATTGCTGCCACGATATGCAACAGCACCAATGCTCGATCATTGATGATGAGTTCTACTCAATACGTGTAGAATCAATTGCCGACTCTTCAGTGAGTTGCTATGCCACCCGACCAATGAGTATTTGACTCTTCCGCTTATTGTCACTGCCTGGGGCTCAATATGACCTCGGACGCAAACGAACGACGATCGGCAAGCCATCCGAAAGTCGGCGAAACGAAGCAGGAGTGCCCGAGTGAGAAATGGAAAGCGTCCAGTCTGGTGGTGTGGACGCCAGACTCCGGCGTTTCCGTAGAGGACTTTCACGCAGTTCTGACTGGCAGGAGAACTGCCGACGAAGCCTTGGACAAACGTCAGGAATGCTAGGACGCGAACAGGCCGTCGGGGAGCCTGCCGAGCAACTCAGCCAGGCATTTGCAGCCCGCGTCATTCATCGGCCAACGGCCGCTTGAGTCCAGGGGAACCTTGCGCCCTATCGTATTGCCGGCCGAGCCATGACGTTTGCATACCGACCAGTTCCAGAGTGCCTGAACCATCGTGCAGGGAGCGATGGCTCAAGCAGAAGCCGCTACGCGGCGAGTCGCAAGACCTTCAACCGCCCAAGCGCCAAAGACAGCGGGCGACGGGAACCGACGGCCGGCAGAGTGTGGCGGATTGTGTGGCGCGAAAAGACGTCACACAGCACAATTCGGTTCATTGCGATGCAGCGAAGGCATCGGGCGAAGCAACGCCAGAAAATGCAAAGCCCCCGGGAAAAACCGTGTTTCCCCGAGGTCTTTCGCAAGAGGCGCTGGCCGGATTCGAACCGGCGATGGCGGATTTGCAATCCGCTGCCTTAGCCACTTGGCCACAGCGCCATGGGTTGTGTCGATGGCTGCCCGGCTAGTGCCGAGCGAGCTTCGTCAGGCTGGCCGGATTAGTCGCCGCAGCAGACGGCCGCAAAGTCGCAGCCACTTGCCAAAAAGGCGTCAATCGCTCAGCCTACCCGAGCGTTCCATCTCCACCGAAGGATAAAGGTTTCCATCCCAGCGGTCAAGATGCGTCGGGTTGGGGGCGGGTGCTCTGCGGAGCCCCGCCCGGTGTGTCAGTATCGGCTACGGAGGCCGCCACGCTTAAGGACAATTTGACGCCCGAGCCGGTTCGCCGGCTTGGGCCAGCCGAACCGCCGGAACTCGTGCAAATGCCCGCCAATGGCGGGGGAAACAACAAAAAACCCACCGTGGCACGACATGTAGCCGGCCACGGCGGGGGGCATTCGGTAGTCGGCTATCGGCGGTTAGCCGCGGGCGTTGAGCGGCACTTCGTGGCTGCTGGCGATGTTCACCCATACGTGCACGTGCGGTTCGCCGCGGAAGTACCACACAAACGAGGGGCCTTCCAGCCGCCAGTTGTCCCACACCTGGTCGTCGCCCATGTCGCCTTCCTGGTAGAAGGCCAGCGAGCACTTATCCAGGCCGCCCTGCTGCTTGAGGCACGCCAAGGCTTCGTCCTGGTCGACTTGCCGGTATGGCTCCAACAGCTTGAGCAGCACCTGCTGCAGATGCTCCTTCTGGTCGGCGGTCATGTCTTCGACCGGGATGCCGGGGAACTTGCCTTCGGGGCCGCGGAAGCCAACGGCCGACTCGGCGGGTCGCCGCGTCAGCAGGGCCTTCTGCCGCTGCTTGCCGTCGAGCATGGCATACACCTTGTTGGCTTCCACCGCCAGCGGCCAGTACACGTTGCCAGGGTGGCCAACCTTTTCTTGCAGGCCGCTCACGCGGCTGGCCTGGTGGCCGTAGAAGATCGGCCCGCCGAAAGCGACGTGGTCGGTCGAGTTGCCGTCGCAGCGGATCGTGAGGTGGCGGCCGGTCATCACCAGTTCGAACTTGCCCTCGCCGGGCTTGCCGAAGATAGCGATGTTCTGATGCTTGCCGTAGCCGCCGGCGTCGTCCTGAAGCTGCTTCTCCACGCGCGGGAGCCACTCGGGATTGTACATCCCTTCAAAGATGGCCCGGATGATCTCCTGCTGATCCTTGGTGTAGAAGTCGCTGGAGATCACCGGCTGCGTGATGTGCCAGTTGTTGGAAACAAAGGTCCGCAGCAGCTTCCGCTGGGGATCGTTGTGATCCCAATCGAAGCAGACCACGCTCCGCTGCTTTTCGTTGAGCGAATCGTAAAGCTGTTTGACGAGGGTCTCAGGCTGGGGTTTGGCCGCTGGCTTATCCGCGGCCAGAACCTGGGGGGCAATGCCTGCGGCAACCGTGGCAGCCGTGGCCACGCGGAGGAACTCGCGGCGATCCATGGCTTCGGAAGCGGCGCAATCGGGACAGGCAGCCGGACGTTGTTGGGGCATGGCGTTCTCCTGCGTGCAATAGCAGTGGTGCGGTTGAAGTGCCTCGCGGCTGCGGCCGGCTACCGCCGGTCGTGGCAGGCCTGGCAGCGATTATAAATCTCGTTCAATTTGGTGCGTAGCTGCCGCGCATCAGCTTGTGTATCGGCGGCGGTCTGCTGCGAAATTGCGGTAAAGTCGTCCGACCACTGCTTCCAGCGGGCGTTGGACTGGTACACGGCCAACAGCGGCCCGAGTTCGGCCAGGACCTGCGCCGAACGCCGTGCATTATCAGGCTCATCGAACAATAATGCCCGCTTGGCGTCGGCATGGGTGCCATCGAGCAGCGCCATCATGGAGCGCAAGCTGGCCGAGGGACGCGGCAGAAGTTCGGGCGGCTTGGCGGGGAAAGGCAGCGCCGCCACGGCCGCGGCTGCCTGGCGACCTTGCGTCATGGCCGCCTTGCACGCCTGGACGTCTTCCGCCTGGGCCGCCTTGATCAGGTCGCTGACGGCGGCTTTCAGTTCACGGTTGCGGGCGTCCCACGCGTCATCGCCTTGCCGGGCTGAAAGCACATCGGTGAGCAGCAGCAGGCCTTCGGCAGTTTGCCGGAGCGATTTGAAATCGTTGCCTGACAACCACTCATCGCAGTAATCGAGGTTGACGGAGAGCGCCGATTGCAGCGGATGAGGTGCGGTCGCCGGGGCCTTCTGAGCGGGCTGGCTTGCCGGCTCCAATGCCATCGCGGCCAGCGGCAACCATGCGGCGGCAAGCGCCGCGCTCCAGCCCAGGCACCGTTTGGTGATAAGCCACCTCATGCACATCCACTCCCGTACTGACGCTGCCCCGGCCATGTTGTGACGGCCGCGCTGCCTGACGCGTGCCACATCACCATGAAACCCGAGTGAATCGATTTGGTTCCGCTCAACGTGTCGGGCTTCGCGGGCGCAGCCGCCAAGCGTGCCTACAGTGTGGCTGGGGGCGCAGGGGGATGCAAGGTTGCAGCGCAGGGTGAGGCCGGTGGGCGAAGTGACACTCACCCTGCAGCCTGCAATTACAGCTTGGGCGGGGGGCTCACTGGCGGACTGGGCTTGCCGGGTTTCCGCGGCCGTGGGTCGTGGAAGTCGTAGTCAGGCATGAGTTCCACGCCGAAGCCACGGGCCAGTTCGAGCTCGGCGCGCGCCGCCCAGGGCGTGCCAGGATGCTGCTCGATGACCTTCTTGAACATCTCGCGCGAGCGTTCGATGTAGCTGGCCGTCAACTCACCGGTGATGGTTTGTTGACGGTAGTCGATGTGCCACCGGGCGAGCTGGTACCAGCCGATCTTCTTGGGATCTTCCTTGCGGAGCGGCACCACCTTGGGCTCTTTCATAAAGTGCTGCAGGTACGCCATGTACTCATAGATGCGCACTTTGTACGCCAGGATCTGGGCATAGATCAGGTCGTAGTTGGCCTGCCAGCGTGGGTAGAGCTCCTTGCGGCGAGCTTCGGCCAGATCTTCCATCGCCTGTTCGGCGGCATGCAGGTACGTGACGTAAAGCTGCGCCTTGGCGATCTCCTGCCGCACCTGGTTGGCAAACGTGCCTGGGTTGGGCGAGAAACTGCTGGTCCGCAGCTCGATCACCTCGGCCTTTTGCGGGTCGTAGGGATTCAGGTCGCTAATCACCTTCCAGATGGTTGCCCGGAGCTTGCTGTTGTTCCGCTCCAGCATGTAATCCTGCCGCGAGGCGAGCGACGGCAGATACGGCCGCAGCGATTGCAGCGAGTAGCGCCGGTACTCTCCCACCTTGGCCAGGTATTCCTCCTTGGTGATCTGCTTGCGGCGATACTGATCGACCAGCGTGCTCTCGTCTTCGCGCACCAGGTCGGCCTCGATGGTAGGCAGCATGAAGAAGATGCCACCGGTTTCGCGGGCGAGGCGGCACTGTTCATACGGCCCAAACCCACTGGGATGCGCATCGGTGCGGCGGTGGAAGCCGTTGGTTTGAAGCTGTTCGGCAAACGGTGTTTCCGGGCCGCGATCGATCGGCAGCAGGTGAATGCGGCCGGTTTGCGGATGCCGCCAGAACATGTGGGCATACGGGTAGCCGAACACGGCCTCGCGTCCCAGCACGTAGATCCGGCAGCGAGCCGACTTGGCTTCGTACAGGGCCGCTTCGAGCTTGGTGACGTTTGTGTCCTGATCGCCGCTTTCATCGGTGACCAGGATCATCGCCATTTGTCGGCGACCGCTGGCGGCCACCGCTTTGAACTGCTGGATGGTGGCGCCCACGGCATCGCACATCATTTCCTTGCCGGAGGGGTCGTTCGGCACCGAGTGGATGGCCTCGCGGATGGTATCCACATTACTGGTCGGCCGAGGCGTGTGGATCTTGAACCCGCTGCCGTAGCTGGTCACGGCGGTCAGCAGCACGTCGCTTTCGGTCACGCCGTGCAGGCCCAGTTCCTGGTACACCTTTTCGATGCGGGTGGCGATTTCCTGCTGATCGTCCTTCATGCTTTCCGACTGGTCGAACACCCACACCACCATCACCTTGCCCTTGCGGAGCATGCCCAGGATTTCTTGGGTGATGCGGTCCATGGCTTCGTCGTAGCCGTCGACGATGGCGTGCGGATCGCCCTTGGTTTCCTCGGGCGTATCCACGGTGAAATCGCTGCCGCGCACGCCCGAGAGCTGCATCACGGGGCCGACGTTGACCGTGGGCGCATCGCTGACTTCGCTCACTTCTTGATCGAAGGTGGGTTCGGTGGCGCCGTCGATCGCCGATTCGTGGCCGGTTTTGAGGGAGCTATGAGCACTGACCATCGAGGCCGATTCCGACGGCGTCAAACGGTGCTCCAAGAGTTCCACGAGCTCGTCCAGCGGACGTTCTTGGATGGCTTCGAGCTCGGGCGGATCGGGCTCCGACGTGAACGGCAGCATGATCAGCCCTAGTACGATCAATACCGCGGCATGCACGATGAGCGACGACGTTAACGCTCCGAGTGCCCGAACCTTCTCGCCGTGCGGCAGTGGTTCTTCCAGCAGCAATTGGGCTGCAGGCGAAAGCGTGGAAGCAGGTTCGGCAGGCGGACGCTGCGGCGGCTTCTTCGCGGCAACTGGCGGCGATGACGGAGCCGCTTTGGGAAGTGGGGCTGCCGTGGCCTTGGCGGGCGCGACCTTCGCGGGCGCAGCAGCTGTTGGCGCCGCCAGGCCTTCGGGCCGAGGGCGTTTCTTCCGCCTGGGCGGCTGCTCGGTGCCGGGCGCGGCCGGCGGCCGCTTCTTCAGCCGGCGGGGACGTTCGCCATCGGCTGCCGGAGCCGCGGGGCGCGGCGTGGCACCAGTGGACACGCTGGCAGGTGCAGCGCCGACGGGAGCTTCTGGGCGTTTCTTCTTCTTGATGGGCTGGCCGTCGGGCCCCAAGCGAATGCGGCGTTTCTTGCGGCGCACGGGGCGCGCGGGCGATTGGCCATCGGCCGAAGCAGCCGGACGCGCCGGCGGCATGGGACCACCATCTGGGCGAGGACGCGGCCGGCGGAGCTTGCCAGCGGTGGGCGAACCATTGCCCGAGGGGGCCGGTTGGGCTCCCAAATGCGCGGCAGCGTCCTGCGATTGCGCGTCGCGTTCAGTGCGGTGGCTCATACGCGCCCTCATCGATTCAGACAGCCAGAAATGAGCGCTGCGACCATCAAACGGCCTACGGCGGCCAGCAGATATTGGCAACCGCTAACGATTGGCTACGGCGAATTTCGCCGCAATGTGATCAAGCGAGCAGATCGATGCGATGTGAAGCTGCGGCAGCTCGCCCCCCTCCTGCGGGCAGTATTCTCGTCCAACAGCCGCGGCAGGAGCAAGCAAATTCCGCCCGGGATGGCGATCAACCGCCGCCCAGCAAACAGGTTCGGCGCCGGCTTAGGCTGCCGCACCGTGCAACTGTCATTCGGCACACACGGCCGCAATTATTCCGACTTTTTGGGGGACCGAACACCTGTTGCGATGGCTCCCGCCGCCGCATTGCAGCGATTATGAGCCCAGCGCCGGCCATAACGGTTGTACGAACAAGCCTATTGGCCCGATTCGGCAAACCCAAACTCGTTGAACGTTCTGACGTTGCGCCGCGTACTTGAGGATGCGATTGGCGGACTAGCATCGTTGTTCGTCAGCCGCTGGCAGGATCCGATGGGCGGGCCAGAACCTATTGCTAGCCCTGAGGTTGCGCAGTTGTTGCCAAGCCGGGCGCAGGGGTACCAGACCTTCGCCGCCGTGGGCAACTTCTGCGGCGGCCCCGGGAGTGATTGATAGCACTGGGCCACGCCCCGCGATGGCCCTAGCGACGCCTATCGGTGGCCCTTGGGCCATGCTCCTAGTTCGTTGACATCTGTAAGTGGCGCGCGAGAATAGAACTACTTATCTCATCAACCATAGGCGGGTTAGCGCTGGCGCAGCCACAACCGCGACCGAT
>Ga0180217_1003691_pt1 | contig 12724 bp, 9 predicted proteins | sample eDN3rd37CBELigOP_FD_128521 | JGI IMG/M metagenome (GOLD analysis project Ga0180217, IMG submission 128521) | Enriched Organic Plus compost microbial communities from Emeryville, California, USA - eDNA 3rd pass 37_C BE-Lig OP (version 2) (version 2) ... | reverse complement strand
CGCCGCATCCATTTCGCCTCAGGTTCCTGCCGCCAGGTGCGCACCGAATTGCCTTCGCCGTCATACCAGACAAGCGATCCTTCCTCGAGGCCAACGCGGTAGCTTTCGCTCATGGTCACCTGCCGTGCGAAGACGGCGTCGACTTCACATGCCAGCTGCTCGTTGCAGAAGAGAACACCCATTTCCGTATTCAGCGAGATGGAACGCGGATCGAAGTTGAATGAGCCAACGAAGCCGCAGATCTGATCTACCACAAAGGCTTTGGTGTGCAGGCTCGCATTGCTGGAGCCGAAAAGAGAGGGATGATCGCCCCACTTGATCTGTGGCCGCAGCTCGTAAAGTTTCACGCCCTCCGCCAGGAGACGCATGCGATACCGGGAATAGGCACCGTGCACGGCCACGACATCCGTGGCTGCCAGCGAGTTGGTGGACACTTTAACGTCTACGCCGGCCTTCGCCAGACCTGCGAGCTGATCAACTCCCTCATTTCCGGGAATGAAATAGGGAGAGATGATGTGCAGGCTGGTTTTCGCAGAGAACATCGTCGGGAAGATTTCCTGCTGCAACCACTCGGAGTTGTCTCCGCCCACCACCTTCCCCGGAGGATCGGCCACGACTTTCACATCCGTGCACCAGTGAAATTCTGGCCCGCCGGCAAGCATGGCGGACGCGTCGTGGATTTGGGCAAGCTTCTGCAGGTAAGGTGAGCTGGCCTTGCGCGCGAGGAATTTTGCAAGCCGCTTGCGTACCCGCGCAAGCCGCTTTGTACGGGGCAGAAGACGGCGTACGGGGAGCGCAGCCGCACTGTTCCAGAATGTGTCGAAGACCTTTTCGGTCTGCTGCACGGCGGGGCCAACCATAAGGAGGTCCATATCGCGGAAGTTGGCTTCCTGCGAGGCATCGAAATACTCGTCGCCGATGTTGCGGCCGCCAACAATGGCAAGCCGACCGTCGGCGATCCAGGCCTTGTTGTGCATGCGGCGCGTGGCACTGAAAGCCCGGATCAGGAGTTCAATCCCGCGCCTCAGCACATCGCCGCGCGAACGGGCGGGATTGAACAGTCGAACCTCGATGTTTGAGTGCTGGTCTATTGCGCGATAGGTCGGATCGCGCCCAAGCGTGTTCATGTCATCAAGCAGGATGCGGACACGAACGCCGCGATCCGCTGCCGCCAGTACTTCATGAAACAGCAATTTGCCTGTCAGATCGTCGTTCCAGTAGTAGTACATGAGGTCGAGGCTGCGGCCGGCCGTGCGCGCGGCAAGCGCCCGATAGGCGAGCGCCTGCATGTTCTGCGACACGAGCGCCAGCCCGGATTCACCTTCGTGCAGAGAGGTCAGGGTTCCGATGGCGCGGTCAAGGATCGTCTGGTCGTCCTGGAGCGGCAGGGCAGTGGAATTCGGGCCCCGGGCGCGGGCCGCGAAACGGCCATAGGAATAGAGGATGAGGAAAGCTGCGATCACCAGCAGAGCCACGACGACGAAGGCGATGATCATGACGTGCATTCCGTTACGGCCATTCATCCTGTGCACACCTGGCCGGGGGCGGGGCGTGCCATGTTGTTATGTGTGGCATGGAACGCGAAATTCACTACATAGTTCTACAAACGACAACTGATTATGCTGAATTTGCTTGAAGCACAGTCGAAGAGGCGCTGGGATTGCAAAAGAAGGCCAAGCTCAAGCTGAAGCCAAGGACCAGGATCGGGCCACTCGTGCGTTCGACACTTCGTCAGGAGCGCAGGTCCTACATGGACGAACGGCATCACGACGAACCCGGCGAACTCCTGGTCGCTTCCTATAATGTTCACAAGTGCGTCGGGCTCGACCGCCGGTTTGATCCAGATCGCACTGCTGCGGTCATCGCTGAGCTGGAGGCGGATATTGTCGCTCTTCAGGAGGTGGATCAGCGGTTTGGCTCGAGGATGGGACTGCTGAACCTCGAATGGATCAAGCAGAACACCGGCCTCGCACCTGTGGGTGTTGTCGGCATGCGCGACAGCCACGGCTGGCACGGCAACATCGTGCTCGCGCGAGGAGCAGTCGTGGAAGAACTGAACCAGTTCGATCTGCCGGGGGCTGAGCCGCGTGGCGCACTGGTTGTGGACCTTGCGCTGGAGCACGGTCCAATCCGCATAATTGCCGCGCATCTGGGTCTTCTGCGCCGCTCGCGCCAGAAGCAGGTTGAGACGATCCTGGCGGCCGCTGAGCCAAAGGACGGCAGGCCCGCTCTTGTCATGGGCGATCTGAATGAATGGCGGCTTGGTGACCGGTCGTCTCTCAGTGCGCTAGCGCCCAAGTTCGGTCCGCTGCATGCTGATCTGGCAAGCTTCCCGGCGCGCTTCCCTGTCTGGTCGCTCGACCGGATTCTTTCGAGCCCGGTCGGCCTCGTGTCGCGCCTGGAGGTTCACGACACCCCGCTGGCGCGTGTTGCTTCCGATCACCTTCCGGTCAAGGCGCGCGTGCGTATGGGGAGCAAGAAGTTCGAAGCCGCGTAGGCCTGCTTCTATCTGCCGTAGATCTGCCGCGCCGCCGAATATAGGCCCTTGCGGGATGCTTCAGAGGCATCGGTGATATTGTGAGGAAAACCGAGCAGCTCGAACGCCTTGCGGTATAGCTCGGCGTGAACGCCCGATGCGACGACTTCAACCGTTCCGCTTTCCTTCAGGTAGTCTCCTGCACCCGCCAGCTCCATGCCAACGCAGAGACCGGAAAGCCGCGCGGTCGCATCCGCTTGCCCCACGTCTTTCAGCAAACCGTCGGCCCGAATGCCGAAGAGAGCCGCGCCAAACCGTTCCGGATGCTCCATGACCTCCTGAACTGCTTCGCTGAAGGCAGGCCGCTCCCACAGTGCGTCTGTCGCTTCATCGACGGAAAAGCGCAGGAGCGAATGCTTCACCAGCAGGGCATAGACCTCTCCAGTCATGAAGGTGGAGAAGCGCTCGATACCTCCCGCCTTCATCAATACCCATTTGGAATGCGTTCCGGGCATGCAGACGATGCCGTCAATCTCCCGTTCAAGCGTGAGACCCAGCAGCTGCGTTTCCTCACCGCGCATGACGTCGGCGGAAGGGGCAATCTGCGACAGACCGGGCAGGATGTGGACGGGGCGGCTCGCTTTCTCGACCTTCAGCGAAGCCTTCGGGATTTCGCCAAGCCCTGCCGGGATCTGCAGATAGGGTACCTCCAGCCAGCCCTGTCGGGAACCAGCCATGCCGCAGATGACGACAGGAAGCTCCGCATCCGCGCCGAGTTCGGCCAACCGCCCTTCGAGCGTGCCATTGAAGTCCCGGTCAGGCAGGTTGATCAGCCCCTCGCTGCTCGTGAACGTGTTGATGACGTTGCCCTGCCGATCCAGCAGGCGGATGCGCAGGTTGGTGCTGCCCCAGTCGATGGCCGCGCAGAAGGCTTCTGAGGTCATGCAATGTCTCCGGTATTTGATCAGGAAAGGGGTGCAGCGAATTTCATCAGCTCATCCTCGCGGATGGCGATGCCGAGACCTGGCTCATTCGGAACGTCCATGAAGCCATTCTCGACTTTCAGTGGCTTTTCGAGGATCGCGTTGCCGATGGGATTATTGCCGATCCAGTATTCGCTGGTCATGCAGTTGGGCATTGCTGCCGCCAGATGCGTGGATGCCGCGAAATGGATGGCCGAGCCGATGCTGATGTGAGGTGCGAAGGCCGCACCGAACGCATCCGCCAACTCCGCAATGCGGCGGCACTCGGTGATGCCTCCCGCGCGACAGACGTCGGGCTGGACGAGGTCCAGCCCGCCGATGCGCAGGAAGCGTAGCGTCTCCTGCCGCGTCATGAGCGAGTCTAGCGCGATTGGCATGGTCAGCTGACGGGCGAGCTCGCCATAGCCTTCCACATCCTCCGGGAAGATCGGCATTTCGAAGAAGCCGAAGCCCAGGTCCTGAAGTTCAAGCCCGAGCCGCAGCGCCTGCTTTCGGTCGTAGGAGCCTGCCGCGTCGCCGTAGAGCGTGAAGTCATTGCCCAGGCGCTCGCGCACGATCCTGGCGGAGCGTATGTCACCGGGCAGATCTCGACCGAAGGCCATCTTCAGGGCGTTGTAGCCTTGCGCGCGGATCGCTTCCGCCTGATCACCCAGCGCTTCGAAGGCTTCGGCAGGCGCATTATCCGGCAGCGAGGGAAGGCCGGAAGCATAGACGCGCACCTTGTCATTGAATGCGCCGCCCAGCAGCGACGCGATGCTGCGGCCCGACGCCTTTCCGGCTATATCCCACAGCGCAATATCCACGCCGCTGATGGCTTCGAGGTAGAAGCCCGCCTGATGGCCGCGCACGCGCATGCCGGCATACATCCGCTCCCAGAGAACCGTGATGTCGAGCGGGTTTTCGCCAATGAGCAGCGGCGCAAGCAGAGACTCCACGATCAGTCGCGTTGCGCGCGGCGCAACCGGCGCCTTGGCCTCGCCGTAGCCGACGAGGCCGGTGTCTGTGACGATCTTCACGATCACCGTGTCGATCGTGTTGGAATAGATGAAGCGGCGGCGCTGCTCGACTGGATAGTGGGCCGAAAGATCGCGCAGGCCCGCGTGCTCACGCCCCCAGGCCCGCTTGCCCCAGTAGACTTCGCTTGGCGCGGGTGGGGCTTCAATGGCGAAGGATTCGACCGAGATGATCTTCATGACTGGCACACCATCAGAAGGAGGGGGCCCTGGCCCCAGGGGAAGATGCCGAACGGCCGCGTGGCATACATGGCGGGCTCGCCGATCGGGGTGGCATCGCTGACGCGCTGCAGGCCGCCATCGGGATCGATGTGGCGAAGCACCGCGTCCTCGGCGCGTTCGGCCATGCGGGCTGCTCCCGGCGGCAGCCTCATGCCGGCCTTCAAGGCGCGGCGCACACCCGTTGCGGTCATCGCGGCAAGCGTTGTCTCTTCATAGGTGGAGCGATCGTCGATCACCGTGTTCCAGAGTCCATCCTGACGCTGGTGACGAGTGAGCGCGAGAAGAAGCGTCTCGATTCGTTCGGTGATTTCCGTGCGGGCGGAATGGGAGGATGGAAGCAGGCTCAGCGTTTCCACCATGCCCAGCAGTGCCCAACCGTTGCCCCGGGCCCACAACTGGCCGTTCAGTCCGCAGTTTTCCTCGTATCCATGGCGAAAGAGACCCGAACTTTCTTGCAGCAGCTCTGCGTAGGAGAGGAGATCCTGCGCCGCCTCATCGAAGAGTGCCGCATCCTCCATCACGTGAGCAAGATGGGCGAGGAAGGGCGGGGCGAGATCCATGGAGTCGACCCAGATCTGCTGCCGCCAGCCCGGCACATGGGCCCGCGGCATGCGCGCACCGGCCCGGTTCTTCGGGAAGGTTCGATGCAATGCAGCGAGCGCCAGTCCGGCGTCGAGGAAAGCGCGGTCCCCCACGCGTTCGTAGAGCGTGAGAAAAGTGCGGCCGGGAGCGACGTGGTCCTCAGGCACCTTGCCGACGCCACGCCCTAAGCTGGCCCGCGCTAGTCCATGGACGAAGCCGAAGAAGTCGGGCCGGGATGCCGCCTCCGTCGCAGCAAGCAGGCCCTCCAGCACGATCGCCTCGCCAAAGGCCCAGCTGCGGAATGGCCAGCGCATGCTGCGCTCAGCCACGCGCACGATCAGGCGCTGCTTCTCGCCGTCGTCCATCAAAAGAGGCTCCTCCCGTACGTATCCATATCATGGACAATACGTCCTTTATATGGAACTATATTGGTGTATGTGGCTCGTCAAGGCAGGACCTGCCGTTTCTGGAGGATTGATGACAGACAAGCTTCTTCTGCGCGGTGGCCGGGTGGTGGACCCATCAGCCTCGATTGACGCCACGATGGATATCCTGTTCGCCGATGGGATGGTGGCTGAAATCGCGCCCCGCATCGATCCTGCGGACTGCATGGACGTGCGGGACGTGTCGGGCAAGATCGTGGTGCCGGGGCTTATCGATCTGCACACCCACGTCTATTGGGGCGGGACGTCACTGGGCGTCGATGCCGAAGAATTCGCGCGCCTCTGCGGGGTGACTACAGCGGTGGATGCGGGTTCGGCAGGGCCGGGCAATTTTCACGGCTTCCGCCGCCACGTTATCGAGCGCTCCGCCGTGCGCATTCTTGCTTTCCTCCACGTCTCCTATCCCGGCATCTTTGCCTTCAGCGAGCGGGGCACGCTGTTTCCTGAAAGCTCCGACCTGAAGCTGATGGCACCGGATGAGGCCCTGTCCGTGATCGAGGCCAATCGCGATGTTATCGTCGGCGTCAAGGTTCGTATCGGTCCAAGTGCATCGGGCTATCAGGGCGTGGAGCCGCTGAAGGTGGCCTGCCGGGTGGCGCGGGAGGCAGGTCTGCCAGTCATGGTTCACGTTGAGGCGCCGCCGCCAACCATCGAGGAAATTCTGGCCGAGCTTCAGGCGGGGGACATTCTCACCCATTCATTCCGGCCCTCGCCAAACGCTGCCATCGTTGACGGCAAGGTCATCCCGGCGGTGCTTGAAGCACGCCAACGCGGTGTTTTCTTCGACATCGGGCACGGGAAGGGGTCGTTCTCCTTCATCAATGCGCGCGCATTGCTGGAGGCCGGTTTCCTGCCGGACGCCATCTCGTCGGACATCCACGTCGCATCGATCAGGGGTCCGGCCTATGACCAGCTGGTGACGATGTCCAAGTTCCTCTGCCTCGGCATGAGCTTCAACGATGTCATTGCCGCTTCGACCGCCAATCCCGCCCGCATTCTCGGTCGCCCGGAACTAGGCACCCTCGCGGCAGGAACCTGTGGAGATGCAACGATCCTTTCCATCGAGGAGGGTTCGTTCGACTATGTTGATTCCCGTGCCGAGCACCTGTACGCCAGGCAGAAAATAGCGCTTGAGGGCGTGGTTTTGAGCGGCCGATGGTGGCACGGCGCCTGACCCAGCCAGACGAAGGTACGACATGAAGCCCAGGCAATCCGGGGACGAAACGCAGACTGAGCCAAAGCGGGCGAAGCGAGGTGCACGCAGCGCCGGCGCGGCTCAGCCGGAGGCGGAAGAGCACGTCGTGCAGGGCGCGCAGGCGTTGCAGCGTGGCCTGGCGCTCCTCGACATCATCGCGGATTCACCAAAACCTCTTCGGTTCAGCGAAATTGCCGAACAGTCTGGCCTTTCCAAGGGCACCGTTCACCGGATGTTGACGGCGCTGAGCGAGGCGCGGCTGCTTGCCTATGATCCCGGCGACCAGACCTACCGGCTGGGTGTGCGGCTGTTCGAAATGGCGCATCGCGTCTGGGACTCCTTTGATCTGCGTGGCGCCGCAGAGCCGGAGTTGACGCGTGTTTCCGCAGCATTGGGTGAGACTGTGCGGCTTGCGGTGCTGGATGGCACGGACATCCTCTACATCGACCAGCGCGAGACCGCTCAGCCCATTCGTGTTGGCAATGGCGTCGGCAGCCGCGTGGCAGTCCATGCGAGCGGGGCAGGCAAGGCGATCCTCGCGCACCTCTCACCAACTGCAAGGCACCAGTTGCTCGCGCAGCTTGACCTGACCCGCGTTACGCCCAATACAATCACCAATTTCGAGGTGCTGGAACGCGAGCTGGACCTGATCAAGGCCCGCGGCTACGCAATCTCCATTGCCGAACAAACGGAGGGTGCATCCTCTGTCGCCGTGCCGGTGTTGGATCACCGCTCGGAACCTCTTGGCGCCATTGCAGTCGTGGGGCCAACTTACCGCCTTCCGCCAGAACGCCTGCACAGCCTTGGTCCCGATCTGATTGCGGCGGCGCGCCGCGTGTCGGTCAACGGCGGACAGATTGCGATGTCGCTAGGCGCGACCAAGCCCTTTGCGCCGCCCTCGCCGCAGGTGCGTTGCGCCGCGCCGTCAAGCGCATTTCTTGGCAAGTCTCCGGTCTGGCTGCCGGAGGAAGAGCGTCTGCTCTGGGTCGACATTCTGGGGCCGAGCATCAATGTCTCGAACGTCGCCAACGGTGAAGTCCGGACCCTGCCGCTCGACGATATCGCCGGCGCGATCGTGCCACGTAGCCGTGGCGGATTTGTCATGGCCATCCACAACGGCCTGCACGCACTTGACCTCGAAGGCGGCCGCCTCTCGCGGCTCGGAGATTACGACGTTAAGCAGACCGGCATCCGCCTCAACGACGGCCGGTGCGACAGTGCAGGGCGCCTGTGGGTCAGCAGCCTGCCGCTTGACTCCACACCGGGAGCCGGCGCGCTCTGGCGCTTCGACCCCGATGGCTCCGTGCGAATGATGGAACAGGGGTTCCATGTACCAAATGGTCTCGCCTGGAGCCCGGACGAGACACGATTCTACTTTGCGGATAGCAACGCGCAGACGGTCTACGTATATGACTACGATCCTGTCAGTGGTGCAATCACCAACCGCAAGCCCTTCGTCACGATCGCCGAGCAGCGCGGCAAGCCAGACGGTCTCGCCGTCGACGCGCAGGGTTACGTGTGGGTTACGATGTGGGATGGATGGGCGCTTTCACGTTATGCGCCAAACGGTACACTGGACCGCATTGTGCCCCTGCCGGTGCCTCGCCCCGCAAGCATTGCCTTTGGCGGTGAGGATCTGAAGACGCTGTTTGTTACAACGGCCCGCGTAAGGCTTTCAGCCCAGCAGATAGCCGATGCACCTCTGTCAGGCAGTATCCTATCGCTTCCCGTCACTGCGCCCGGTTTGCCCGACAATCCTTTCGGCGGCTGAGGCTGACCCCAGCGCACATTATGAATTTTGCGTCCGCTCATTCAGCGGGCGCGAGTGTTTGCTTGTGCATGGAACCGCGGTTCACATTGTGCAACGTATTGATCGTAACTATTGACGCTGCCGCCAAGTTCTGTACTATCCACATAGAAAAACACGGTTCCATATAATGGGAATGAATTTATGGCGCAGTTGCAAGGCATCTTCCCCGTGCTGCCAACCCCCTTCACGGCGGCTGGCGCAATTGATCCGGAGGCGATGGACCGAGTCGTTCGCTTTGCGCTCGACTGCGGTGTTGCAGGCGTCGTTTTCCCCGGCTTCGCAAGTGAGGTGGAGGAGCTGAAGCCCGATGAACGGGCACTGCTGCTTCGTCGCGTAGCCGACGGTGTGGGTGGGCGGGTTCCAATTATTGCGGGTGCGAGCGCGGATACGGCGGAAGCCGCAATTGGCCACGCTCGGGCAGCGCTGGATTGCGGTATCAATACCGTAATGATCCAGCCGCCCAAAACTGTTGGTGCGGGGGCTGACGATGTGGGTGCGTTCTACGAGGAAATTACGACCGCATTGCCAGAGCTGGCGATCGTGATGCAGAACGCACCTGCACCGCGCGGCGCAGACATTCCGGCGACCACCATGCTGGAGATCGTTCGTGCAAACCCGGCAATCCGATATGTGAAAGAAGAAACACTTCCCTCTGGGGGACCGATCACGGCAATGCTCAATGGGGGCTTGGCCCATCTCGATGGTGTCATGGGCGGGGGAGGTTCGCGTTATCTGATCGAGGAGTTGCGCCGGGGCGCCTGTGGTGCCATGCCGGCGGTGGAGCTGGCCGATGCCCATGTGGCGATGGACAAGGCCTGGCGCTCCGGTAGTGAAGCCTTGGCGCGCGAGATCTATATGCGCACGCTGCCACTGCTACTGATCCAGGCCAACTTCCGCATGCGCTTCACGAAATATGTCCTCATGCGCCGCGGCGTTCTCGACAACTATGTCACGCGCGGTAAAGTACCCGCATGGGATGAGGTTGATATGCGTGAAATCGACAGCTGGCTGGACAGCGTGAAGGATCTGCTGACGGTGGGTACCCTCACGCCGGCGGAGGAATACGCGTGAGCCGTCGGGTCCGCAGCATTGATGTCTATATAGCGACGATCCCGCGCGATACGCCTTATCTGGGCAGTCTGCGGCCCGGAGAAGAAGTCAACCCGCAGGGCTATTTCGTCCGTCTCGGCAATCGCACGGTTTACGCTTCAGTAGACCGCACCGTGATTGTCCGCGTGATGACCGACGATGGCGTTGAAGGCTGGGGCGAGACCTATGGCCTCGCCGCGCCAAGAGCGACAACGGAGATCATCAAGGATCTGCTGGCGCATTTCGTGATCGGTCGCGACCCGCTCGATGCACCGGCCATCCATGACGATCTCTACGACCTGATGCGCGTACGCGGCTATACGGGCGGTTTCTATCTCGACGCGTTGGCGGCGATCGATATCGCTCTGTGGGATGCGGCCGGGAAGTCGCTCAATGTGCCAATTGCGAAACTGGTTGGCGCTGGTCAGCGGCGGGCCAAAATTCCGGCCTATGTTTCCGGATTGCCAAAGCCGACACTGAGCGAACGCGCGGAATTCGCTGCGGAATGGCAAGCGAATGGTTTTTCAGCATTCAAATTCGCATCTCCTGTGGCCGATGACGGCGTGGCAGCTGAGATCGCCGCACTGCGTAAAGCACTTGGGTCTAGTGCTCGCATAGCCTGCGACATGCACTGGAACCAGACCGCAGACGAGGCCATCGCGCTCATCCGGGAGATGGAGCCGCATGGTCTCTGGTTCGCCGAAGCCCCCGTGCGCACGGAAGACATCAGCGGGCTGGCTCGCGTTGCGAATATGGTGAGCACACCGATCGCGGTTGGAGAAGAATGGCGCACCGTTTACGATGCAGTTCTGCGCATAGAGCGGCAGGCTTGCGCCATCGTGCAGCCGGAAATGGGACACACCGGCATCACAGAGTTCATGCGTATCGGACAATATGCGCAGGCGCATCACCTGAAGCTCATGCCGCACGCGACCATTGGGCTGGGCATTTTCCTGGCTGCCAGCCTGCAGGCAAGCTCTGCACTCGGACCAGTCGCCATGCATGAGTACCAGCATTCCATATTTGAACCCAACCGGCGCTACCTTGTGGGTGACATGGATTGCCGGGAAGGGGAGTATACCGTTCCGACCGGAGCTGGGTTGGGAGTGGAGCCTTCGGAGGAAGCGCGTCGCCTGTTTGAGGCGGCCTGATCATCGGAACAAACAGGGAGGTACATATGCTAAAAGCCCTACGGAACCTGGCATTTGCCACAGCCGCAAGCTGCATGGCGCTGTCTGCGATCGCACCAGCCCATGCTGATACGACGCTCAAGTTTGTGTCCTGGCAGAAGGACGAGCCAGGTGTCATGGACTGGTGGGCGGCGCTCGTCCAAAAGTTCGAGGAAAGCCACCCAGGCGTGAAGATTGAGTGGACCAAGGTCGCTCGCTCCTCCTACGTCGACACGATGACGACGCTGTTCGCTGGTGGCACGCCGCCAGACATCGTCCATCTTGCCGCGTTCGAATTCCAGCAGTTCGCCAACAACGGCTGGCTTGAGAACCTTGCTCCCTATTTCAAGGAAGCCGGGATCGATCTCAACGGCTGGACGGGTCAAAGCGCCTGCGAATACAACGGCGAGACTGTTTGCCTGATGCTGCTCTATACAGGCTACGTCATGGCTTATAACCAGAAGCTGTTTGATGCTGAAGGTATTGCTGTCCCGACCAACTGGGACGAATACATCGCTGCGGTGAAGAAACTCACCAAGGACACGAACGGCGACAACATTCCGGATCAATTCGGCACAGGCCACGATACGGCGGGCGGCGGCTCGCAGTACATCACCGAAATGATGAACTACATCCTCGACACTGGCGCGCGCTTCACCGATGCCGACGGCAAGGTGACCATGAACACGCCGGAGATGATCGAAGGCTTGGCGCGCTGGAAGATGGTGGTCAAGGACACGCTGACGCCGCGTGATCTGCCTTCCGCCGACATCCGCCAGCTCTTCTCCGATGGCCGCGTTGCGATCCGTCTCGACGGCCCGCAGATCTGGCCGATCGCTGCCAAGAGCCCCAACGCGGCTGACCTCAAGCTGGCGCCGGTCCCGTTCACCACGCCTGTTGGAGGCGGCTCCAACGTGCTGGGCATGGCTGCAGATATCTCTGATGAAAACAAGAAGCTCGTCTGGGATTTCATCGCACTGGCAGCCTCCGACGAGATGCAGTCGGCCTATGCGTCCGCCGCTTCTTCACCGGCACCGAGCCCGCGCGCCGACATGTCCGAGGCGAAAGCCAAGGTTGAGCCATTCGATATAATCGCTGCCGGCGCAAAGGCGGCATCGGATGCCGGTATTGATCGCCTGCCCAAGGGACTGGAAATCCAGTTCAACGAGTTCACCAAGATGGTCAAGGAAGAAGCACAGCGGATGATCATCGAAGATCTCGATCCTGCGGCTGTTGCTGCAACCATGCAGGAAAAGGCTGAGGCCATCCAGAAGCAGTAACTGCGGACATCAAAACTGGCCGGGCGCGGGATTTGCTGCGACCGGCCGTCCTCTCTCTGGAACAGGCGGGTTAATGGCGCAGACCAACAGCGAAAGAACAACGGAAACCTTCAGCGGTCGACCGCAAGGAAAATCGACATGGTTTGCCTCGCTCGACCTGGCCAGGCCGAGCAGGCGGCACTGGCTTGGCTACATGTTGCTGGCACCAGCCGTGCTGCTGATGATCGCCTTCGTTGCCTATCCGCTCTTCGTCTCGCTCGATATCTCGTTTCAGAATGTCGGCATCGTACGGTTTGACCAGCCGCGCAAACCCTTCACGACAGCCAACTACGAGAAGCTGTTCACGTCACCTGACTTCTGGAATGCGGTCTGGGTGACGGTGAAGCTGGTCGTGGTAGTCACCACCAGCTGTTTCGTGCTGGGGCTGGGCACTGCGCTTCTGGTCAACAACCATTTCAAGGG
>Ga0180217_1003689_pt1 | contig 12730 bp, 15 predicted proteins | sample eDN3rd37CBELigOP_FD_128521 | JGI IMG/M metagenome (GOLD analysis project Ga0180217, IMG submission 128521) | Enriched Organic Plus compost microbial communities from Emeryville, California, USA - eDNA 3rd pass 37_C BE-Lig OP (version 2) (version 2) ... | reverse complement strand
GGAGCGGCGACCACCAACTGGAAGCAGGCTCTCGCCCAGCTATCCCTCGCTTACCCCGAGCGGATCAACCCCCACCTCTGAGACGTGACCCACGACCTATACACAAACAACTTGACAAGCCCGATCACCGCCGCCTCCTGCGCGGTCACGTTGACCAAAGGAGAGGAAGGGCCCCGCGAGACCGCCGCGTATCCCTCCAGTTGCTGTCTCAGACAGTACGCCTGCATGCTGAAATCATCTGGCCAATCAGTGATGCATCGACCACTAGCGACCCGGTAGGCATCCGCAGGGACGCCTCCATTGCGGGCGTTCAGCTGCTGCACCTCCAGCAGGCCCTCGCGCTGCATGCGTTCGCAATACGCACGCATCTGCGGGTCCCCGGCCATTCCGCGGCACACTTCGCCCGTATCGTCGCCTCGGCATCCTGCGCACACGCCAACGGGCCGAGCAACAGAACAACCAGTACCCCCACACGCTTAATCATGAAGACCACAGTAGCGCACGCCCCATCGTGCTTCACTCCAGCCGGCAGGACGCGCGGACAAATGCACCTTGACCGGCTATGGAAGGAAGCCCGCAGGCGGGCGGTCGCCCCCTAATGGAAAAGCGCATGCCGTCTTACGCCCGCGGGAACCTATGCGCGAGCCCGCACGGTCTGACCTGCATCACTACCAACGCCGTCATCACCAGATCATGCCTAGTAATGGGCACCGGGACGACTCTCGGGTCCTGAAGGGCGCCACTTCAGCCCGCCACGAGGGCGCATGGAAACCGCTCCTCAAGAACACGAACGGTTTATCGCTTCCCTCAATCACGTAAGAACACCGTTAGGGGCCTGCGCTAACCTGGTCAGAGCCACGCAAGGAGATGCTTTAACTCTCCACCTGATTGGCAGTGCGGACGATCTCTAGGGAATAACGCTAGAAGAAGCAGTCGAATCCTCGTCGACAGGGGGCCTCAATAATGAAGCGTGTCCAGATTCTATTCCTTGCCTTTTTGTTTTTGGTGCCTATAGCTAGCGCTCAGGAATCCGGGGCTACCGTTGCACGAGGGCCAGGGGGCAGCATTCAAACAGAGCTCGGTTACGGAATCGTACTCAACAAAGATTCGACCCTGGAGCGGGAATGGATAGTAATCAACGATTCTGCGCTACCAGTGCAGTTTGCAGGAAACGCCGTCGGACTTACAACTGTCTACAGGAGCAATGACCGTGCATATCGGTACAAAGCCGACTTCAGTGTGCGCGTTGCGGAGCCAATCTCGGCTTTAGAGATTCGCTTCATTGCGTTTGACATCTGGGGAAATCACGTCCGCAACTTTGTGATTACCGAGATTGCTGATTTTGAGCCCGGACAAAAAGAGATCAGCGCCACCTGGAGAGCTCTTTCTGAGAATGAGGTGGCGGAGTTCTATGCATCAATTGCCTACATTTCGCGCGTCAGAACAAGCAGTGGCCAAGTCATAGAAGCAAATCAAGAGCCCGCTATTATCGAGGCGCAGAGATTCTCCGAGAGCTTCACAAATTCGGATCTCAACCTGAACGAATAGGAAGACTCGCCAGCTCATCCTGAACCGCTGCTCCGGACCCTGGCGTCACCTTGCTCTTCAATGAGGCGATGGGTGGCTGATCAGGGGCCAGTTGAGCCCCCGAGTGCCCTAATCTTGGTGTGACGGCCCGTCCGTTAGGGGAACGATTGCGCGACGGTCTGCCGAGGCGGTAGCGGGTTCGGCAGTCGGGAAGATCGTCAAGGTTGTTCCGCGAGACGCCGCCTTGCGACGTGGCTAAGTACTCGCCACGTGAGCCCTGCTTCACGTAGACCTGGGTGACCTTGTCGCCGACTCTTATGAAGTACGTACGAGCGCCCAATTCGATGTCGCGAATCGCGCCCACGTTCCTCGGCATCCCGAACGATAATCAGCCCCTGCTCTTCCCGACCGGCGAGATACCTAGGCGGCCACAAGAAGCCTGAGCCCCCCAGCAGTCGCTGGGCAACTGGGAGAAGCTCCTTGGTCCGGCAGTGCTCCGGGCCCCTCCTTGCCGGGAGGAGTTCCCTTGGCATCGCGTGGGACGAATCCCAGTCAAAGCCCTTGGGGGCGACGCTGTGCATCTCCCCCAAGGGCTGGCGCTCCTCAGCGGCTCTGTGCTTGGCGGGACTGGCCGTTCGCTCCCTCTAGCAGGGTGCGCACGCGGCGCCTCGCATTCTCATTGAGGCCCTCGAGGAACTTGCCGAACTCCTCCGGCGTGAGAAGCGCCTTCAATTCCAAGAGGCTTCGCAGTGGGTCGCTGCGCACTGGTTGGTAGTCGCGCAGGTAGTCGACGTCCGCTCCGCACTCGAGGCAGGTGCCTGCGTAGGCTGGGTACCCGCACTGCGGGCAGGTGTCGTCGAAGCTCATGCCGACGCCTCCTCGAGGTAAAAGGCGCAGCCGGCCAGGAAGGCCTCGGTGAACTTCCCGTTCGCGCGGAGGGCCTCGTCGGTGAGCTGTGCGGTGAGCTCGAGGCCGACGGCGATCGGGTCGGGGCGCTCGCCTGCTCGCCGGACGCCTTCTAGGGCGCGCTCGACCACGGGGAGGCCCAGTGCGATCTTGATGCGCGTCTTGCCGGTGAGCTCGGTGACGGTCGTCGCCCAGATGTGGCCGAAGGGGTTGATGTCGTCGTCCCCATGCACGCTGCTGGCCAGCAGATCGACGAGCTTCTGCGTGGACGTTCGGTACGGCTGGGTGGACAGGACTGCGTTCAAGGCCTGGGCGGTCCAGTAAGCTTCGGCGTCGCTGAGCTCGAGGGCGGTCTTGCGGCCGCTCACCAGCTCCCAGCCTCCCCAGGCGTTCTTGAGCGCTTTGACGCCCCCATACGCCTCGAGCGTGACCCTGGTCGGGAACAGCTGCGGTTGCGCGAAGGTGGCGAGGGTCATCGGGTGGACGCGCCTCTCCTCGCGCTGGTCCGCGGGCAGCACCGTCAGGGCGTAGGCCTGGAACAGCTTGAGCAGGTGGTAGTCGACGGCATTGGAGACGAACGTGCGATCGGTCGGTAGGTCCACGCCGCGGATCACCTGGTAGGCGAGGTCCCGCTCGGGAGCCAGTCGCTGGAGCCGGTAGCGCTCCAGGAAGGCTTGCACCAGATTGGAGCGTTCGCTGTCCTGCTCCCGCAGGGTGCGCGGGTCTTCGAGCACCCCGAGGTACGCGGCCAGGGAGAGGTTGTTCTCGCCAGGCACGGCGGGGGGCTCGTCAACCCCGGGCGCGTCGTCGCTCCCGCGCCTCCACAGCCCCCCGGCCAGGCGCTCGGACAACCATTCCAGCATCAGCTCCTGGTGCTCGGGTTTCATGTCCCGCCACCTGTAGTCGCCCAGGGCTGGGCCGTGCTCGAGGAAGTTGAAGTGAGGCTGCAAGGCCTGGAGGTAGTGGCGTGGGTTATCGAGCAGGCGGCGCAGGGCTCGCTCGACGCGGTCGAAGAGGCCGCGGCCGAAAGCCCTGACGGCCAGGTCGTGCGCCTTGGGGTCGAGGTAGAAACTGGTGGAGCGGTTCCTTGCCGGCTCCAGCAGGGCCTCCACCGCGCCGTCGCGCCACAGCAGGGCCGGCTCGTCGTCGACACCGGGGCCTCCGGCCCCGGCCTCCGAAAAGGGGTCCGGGTGGCGCAGCAAAGCGAGGTTAAGCAGTGCGGTGTGGAGCGTGGGCAGGCGACCCCGGGGTGAGTCGTAAGCGTGGTCGTGCTCCCACAGGCGCGGCTCGTGGCTCAGGAGGTACAGGGCGATCACGTGCGAGCGGGGGTCAGCCTGCTCCCATGGCAGCGCCTCGCCGAGGTCCTGCCAGGCGGTTTCGTAGGCCTCGAAGTTCTCCCGGGCTGCCCTGGCCGCCGCTTCGCCGTCCCTGGGCGAGGCGGCGAAGCCGTCCTTGGGCGCTTCGTCGAACCGGCCCGTCCGCTCCGGCTCCCGCGCGAGTCCCATTGCTCCCTCGGAATCGAAGTCGAGCGCCTCGTCCAGGCTGACCGTCGCGTCACTTACTGTCTTTTCGAGATAGGCGACGAAGCCGGCCAGGGTGCCGAGGCCGTCGAGAGCGTTCTGGACGAGCATGGACACTCGGTTGTGGGTGGCCTCGTTGACGTATACGCCTTGGGGGCTCTTGCTCATACCCAGCTCCTCGGAATGACGGTGACAATCGCGCCGTCGCGGACGACGAGGACAACCCGGCCGCTCACGTAGAAGGAGCACTTCTCCTCGAAGCGGCGCACGTAGCGCCGCCTCCTGGGCTGCCTGTGCGAGCGCCGCATCAGGCGAGCCCCTTGCTGACCTTGAGCGGCTTAGCGTTCCGGGCGAGCTTCCTGAGAAGCTCGGCCGCCTGCCGGTCGCTCAGCTCCGGGTAGAAGCGCATCCGTAGGCGCTCGATCGCGTGCTTGGTGGGCTGGAACTTGCTTTCGGAGGTAAGCCTTGCCATGGCTCATACTCTAAATAGAACTTGCTTAGCTGTCAAGTGCCTAAGCAAGACATGTGTAGCGGTGAGGTTGGGGTGGGCCGTCGCGTGAGAAGGCCGCACAGCGGGTCGCCTTGAGACGGCCCACCTCCTGGTTGCATGCATGGCGGCAATGGTGACGTGTCTTCATCAGTCAGTGGGCATCCTTCCAAGGCACTCGGCTCCGCTGGTGCGCAGGTGCCGGCCCATGGCCTTATCGAGGTACCCGGTGAGGGCTCCACCGGCCTCCGAAGGTGACGGATCCGAGTAGGTAGCCGGCCAGCTTGCCCCTGGGCTTTGGAAGACCGCTCCGCTTGCCGGACGTTGTGCAAGCGGTCTTCAGGCAGATTCGGCCGGCGGCCGATAAGCATATGGTCGCAGCGGGCCTTTTCTCTCGGGTGGCCGAGCCTAGGAAGCGGAAAGCGCGCTTCAGAGTTGCTCTAACGGGCGCGCGCTCCTGCCGGCTGGGTGGTCCGTTCCGCCCTTATGCGGATCACTTGCCTCTCCAGGTCGTACTGGTAGGCGGTGATGCAGACGCTGGCGCCGTCGGCCCAAATGCGCTCGGCCGGCACCTGGGCCTGCTGCTCGTGGAGGGGGTGGAAGTGCTCGTGCGCCTCGCGCACCTTCCCCGGAAGTGTGTGGTCGTCGAAGCGGATGTAGAGCGTGCCGCCGTCGACGTGCTCGACCCTGCCGCAGTAGTCGCCGAGGTAAACGTACTGGCCCTTGGCCTTCTCCATGCGCTCCTCGTGCGTGGGTCGGGGCGTATCGCTCACTGCTCGATCGTACTCGGAGCTCGATTGCGGCGATGCCCGAGTTGACGAGCAGCTCGAGGCGGCGGGTGCCTGGTCGGCTCTGACCCAGTTTCCCGCACCCGGGGGACACAAACCTGTATTGAGGATCGAGGCGCAACCTGCGCCGCGAGGAGTAGATCATGGTGAAAGTCCTGAAGGTCGATAACAACGATGGGGAGCTCGGGCACGTGCTGTCCAACCACCTAAGCTCAGGCGCGCCCTTCAGCCACGAGGGCAGGAGCTACCTGGTCGTGCTCGAGCTGCCCGTCATGGGCGAACGTCGTTACCTGCTGGTGGACGAAGCCGCAGCTCTGCGGCTGGAGGGAGCCTGACCCAGGGGTGAGAACGCAGGTGAGGACTAGCTTAGGCTGCACCCGGGTCACACGCTTGCCGGGCGTGATTCGGGTGCGACCCCCGGCGCCGGGAGCCGTGCCCGGAACACCTGCACCGGTGAAGTCGCGATCCGGGGCGCCGTGCGCGATGTCTAGGCGGGCGCGCCGGAGCGAATGTGCTCCACCAACTTGAGGACCGCCTCGCCCTCGCCGGCGTCGATGAGCTCGTGTGGTGTAGCGCCGTCGAGGGCGGGATGCGGGGCTTTGAGCCAGGCGTCCACGCTGTCCTCGTCGTAGCCGCAGAGCGGTAAGAATCGCTCGCGCACGACCTCGGCGACCGGTCGGGTCACCTAGGCGCCATCTTCTTCTTGACCATCGTCCTCGCGTGGGGCGAGTTCCCGGGCGCCGAGATGGTCTCCGCCGACTTCGACCGGTGAGATTGGAGCTCGGGTGCGGCGTGCCGCTTCGCGCTCGCCGCGCAGGATGGCGCCCGCCTCGCGCACGCTCTCGAGCAGGTCCTCGAACATGTCTTCATGCACGGCGACGTCCTCCAGCCTCTCGCTCAGGATAGGGGTTGCCGTTCGTGTGCGTACTTGGCATCCAGCGACTGGCTCAGGTAGCGGAGGCAACCGGGAAGAACCCTCCACCTGCCCCGCAAGGAACGATCCCTAGACGAAGCCTAAGATGCGAGCAACGACTCAGTGCGGTGAACGAGGAGGCCACTTGTTGAGCCAGCTTGTATGGAGTGCCCGCGTAGCTCAGTTGCAGGGATTGCCTTCCGGAGGGGGAGCAGGTGAGCCGGACTAGGACCTGGAGAGAGGTGCGCACCGAGGCCGTGCGCTCCGGCCGGCTTGACGAGGACCGAGTCGCCGCCCACAAGGAGCGCCTCGTGGCCGAGGAGCGCGCCTACAGGGCCGCAAGCGCGGCAGCGGGCCTGCCGCCCGTGCATCCGGGCGAGGTGCTTCAGGAGGAGTTCCTGGAGCCGCTCGGGCTCTCCGTCGCCGAGCTTGCGGAGCGCCTACGCGTGCCGGTGGAGCGCGTCGAGGCGCTGGCGCATTGCGAGCGTAGCGTGACGGCCGATGACGCCTTGCGGCTCTCGCGCTTCTTCGCCACCACGCCCGAGTTCTGGCTGAACCTGCAGGCGCAGCACGACCTCGAGGCGGCCAGGGCGGAGATCGCCGCGGAGCTGGAGGCGATCGCGCCGCGTGCCGGTGAGGAGGGCCCGTAGGCGCCGCGCCGGCGTGTGCTTGGCTCTCGCGCGAAGTCCCGGGCTACTCCCCTCCAGGCCGTCGGCCGGTGATGAGCCCCGGGTAGGCCCCAGTGGGGATGTGGCCAGCGCGCCCGGGCGCGCTGGCCACGCTGCTTGCCCTCAGAGCCACGCCGCCTTGGCCTCTGCGGCTTCGGGAGCTCGACGCTGACGACCGTCCTTCGAGAAGCGGCGCCGTGGGGAGGATCCGCGATGAGGACGTTCCGCACGAACAACTTCCACCTGGCGCCCGAAGAGGGTGACTGTGCCGCGGCGGGGGACGCCGCCAGCGCGATCGAGCGCCACCTCCAGACCGGTGACGGCTCGGCCACGCTGAGGCTCACGGCCCGCGACGGGAGCGGCGTGGAGCTTGAGCTGCCAAGGGGCGTGGTGGAGGCGCTGCTGGAGGTCCTGCGGACGCTCGGCGGGGGCCGTGGCGTCACCCTTAGCCGCCTCGGCCCCGAGGTGTCACCCTTCCAGGCCGCGGAGATCCTCAACGTGAGCGAGGCGTACGTGGAGAAGCTCCTCGAGCGCGGCGAGCTCAAGCTCCACGCCGGGTCGAGCCTCCGCCTGTTGAGCCTCATCGACCTGCTCGAGCTCGCACAGCGCACTCACATCGCCCGGGAAGAGGCGCTCGACGAGCTGACCCGGCTAGCGCAAGAAGAAGGCGATTACGGTTGACGCTCGCGCCGGTATCGCGGTGGCTCAGCCGAAGCCCAGCCGCGCGAACGCATCCCCGACAGAGGCCGGCCGCGGCCGCAGGGCCTCCCGCAGCTCGCTGCGCCTCACCAGGCCCCGCTCGAGCGCTTGCACGGTTGCCGCCTCCAGGTGCTCGGGGCTGATGTGTGAGGCGGCGACGTCGAGCAGGGTGCGCAGTGGCGTCGAGACCCGGTAGCCATCCCGGTCCATCACGTCTTCTTCGGGCAGGCCGGCGCGGTGGAGGACTACGCCCGCGGGCGGCATCTTGCGGAAGCCGGGCGGGACCATCAGGTGGTGCTTGGCGGGCAGCACGTCGCTGAGCTCGAACGCTGCCAGCGCCGACTCGTGCGACACGGCGGCCCGAATCACGCCGGCGCGGTCGCGGCTCCACAGCATCAGCCTCACCAGCTCGCTGCCGGGCGCCTCGGGGAACCGCGCCAGGCGGTAGACGCCCCAGCCGTCCCGAATCCAGTTGCCGGCCTTAGCGTGGTAGCTCTGCGCGGCGTGGCTGTAGCCCGCCTCGCGCGCCTGCGTGGCCGTGAAGTAGCCCGCCTGCCGCTCCGCGACCTCGAAGAGCTTCGCGCGGGCGCCCTGCTGCCTGGTCACCAGCCGAGCCTACAAGAACCTCAAGGAAACCTTGAGGTTCTCGCCTGGCCTGAGGACGGGCCGGCGGCTCAGTACATGCCGTACTCGATCTTCGCCAGGGTGTTCTTCACGCGCTCGTAGCCCCTGACGCTCACCAGCAGGTCGACCGGCCGCCGACCCTCGAGCGACAGGATGTTCCCCTGCAGCCACTCCACGCCCTCCTCCTCGCCGCGCAGCACGCGCACGGCCTCCTCGAGGACGCCCGCGAGCATCTCGACCCTCATGGCCTCCTCGAAGCGCAGCCTGCCGCTCCTGAGGCGGTAGGCGTAGGCGGCGGGCGTCAACCCCAGGAAGGCCGCCATCTCGGAGCGCGACCAGCCCATCGCCGCCCGCAGCCGCTGCGCGTCGCCAGGCGTCGCGCCCGGGGCTGCCTCCGCCGCTTGGGCGTGCGTCACTTCTCGTCCTCGGGCGCGCGCTCGCGCTGGTGGTCGTAGAGGCCCAGCTCCTCGGTCAGGCGGACGAGCTTCTCCAGGCCGACCTTGCGGCGCGCGTCGCGCTCGGCCTTGTGGGCAAGGACGTCCTCTCTCCTGAGCCACTCCTCGCCGTCGACGAGGACCGCCACAAGCGTCCCCTCGTCGACGAGCTTCCTGATCGTCCCGTCGTGCGTGTTCAGGATGTCCGCCGCCTGCTGCAGCGTCAGGAACTCGGCCTCGACTCGCTCGGTCATCGCCTCTCCAGTTTGCACTCCGGGTGAAGAGCGTCGACTACACCACTCATAGCGAGGCAAGTGGCCCGCCGTGGGGGGAGCGGCGGGCCGCTGGTCACAGTATCAGCGCATCCAACTGCTGCACCGCCAGACACTCCTCCCCAAACTCGCGCACGACCCTCTGCCGGAGCTCGCGCAGCGGCACGCCGCAACCCCAGTGCGCCGGCAAAGGAATCTGCTCGAGCAGCTCCGCCAGATCCTCTCGCTCGGCCGGGGATAACTGGCTGAGCAAGTAGTGGGCGATAAGCATCTCCTCCAGTGACATGCCTCACGGTAGCCGGTGCGAGCGCGCACCCGAAACTTCAGTTGGCACTTGCCGAGCTGACGGCAGATACCCAGATAGCCGACCCTAGGTCACCCATCTTGGAATGCGACGGCCAGAGGCAACTATGTTGGCGCGCCCAATCCGATGGGGCCCATTGCGGTCTTGTCCCAAGAGTCCTCGAAACTAAGCATGTTGGAGCTTTTGTGGTGTCGGCCGAGATGCTACGGGCCCCGGGCGCGCTGTAACTGGGGCGAATCGTCGAGAATCTTGCAGCATTGATAGAGTCTAGCAGTCGGTAAGCCTCTTGAATGGGAGTAATCAGTGAAAACATCACAAACTGCGAGCGTGGTGCTGTCGGCAACGGTTGTAATGGCTGTACGCTCGACACTAGGTGACGAGTCGTCTCCACGGTTTGTAAGCTTTCCGGCTGTTCTACGGGAGGCCATTGGATTCCATCCCAAGCTCTTGACGTTGGAGGTTAGGAGAAGAGCTCTTATCGCGCTGAACGAGGAGTTAGAGCGAGAGGTAGAGAGAATCGACAAGGAGAGCCAAGAACTTTGGAGGTCCTACCTTGGATCACGTTCCGACATGGAAAGGGCCCTTTTCGGTTGCTACGAGTGCTTCCACGAGTTCCTTGAGTCAAGCAGGTGGGCGCCCGACGTTTTCAGCGTCGCATTGTTTCCTGAAGTGGCTCGCAAATAGCCTTCAAGCACATGGCGGTACGTTCCGGCGAGCGTTCCTCACTTGGTTGAGGTCCGCCCTCGTCCGCCTGTGGCCGTCCTGGTTCCCGTCCAAGATTCCCGTCCACGAGCTTTTTCGGTGAACCCAGCAACCCCATTGAAAAGCAGGAACCCCGTCCAGGACGGGGTTCCGCATGGTGGGTCGTATAGGACTCGAACCTATAACCCGCTGATTAAGAGGTGGGAGCGGGAACGCAGGACGCGTCCCTCCCACGCGCCCACCGAAACAACCTCCGACCAGCAACCCCAAGAAGTAGAACTGAACCGCACGCCGTCTACGTCTAGCGGGACATCACATATCTGGTTTCCGCAAATCCTGACGTCCTGTTGCCGGACGGGCGTATGAGCGGCATATGCCAGGTGACGCTAGCGCCGGCCGGCGCTACAGAATCGTTGAGATCCGCTACTACTCCCCGTTGCAGGACGACGAGCTGGTTGCGGGGGTTCCGAGCACCTGGGCTCTTGTGAGACTCGTCCGGATGGATGACCTATGAGCGCCATGGACGGCCGTCGTCGCTGAATAGCTGAATCGTCTCAACGAGGGGCGAGAACATGTCAGTCGCCTGCTGGAGAGTAGCGTTCCGGTCGGCCCTAGCCGCGGTGAACGCGGTGATCGTCGCGTTGGGTGCTAGCTGCCGCAGGTGCGAGGCGCAGGCGATGAGCGTTGAGCCAGCCGTGACTACGTCATCGACCAGCACGAAGTGAGTCGCCTGAGGGAGGCTGGATAGGGGAGAGGCGGCGATGGTCTCGAAGTGCCTCAAAGGCGGCTCCCGCTGCAAGATCGTGCGAGCTCCCGTCGAGCGGCGCACCGGCTCGACGCGCTGCAGGACGGGTGAAATCTGAGTCCCTATGCCTTGAGTGAGTAGGGCCATGGCGATCTCGTGCGCGGGCCACATTGCGTTCGCTGAAAGGGGAGTGCTGCGAGGGACTGGGATGAGGATGGCCGTAGAGGGCACGAGCTGGCGGACAGGGTGCTCCGGTGGCAGCTCACTGAGGCGGATAGCGATGCGCTGAACGTGGGCTGGCCGCCCCTGCTTGATGCCTGCCCACACCGCCTCTCGCGCCGCCCGGTCCGCCTCTGTCTGCGGCCGTGACGGGTAGATCAGGAGGCTAGCTACCCTGAGCTCGCCTAGGAGGCGCCGGCTGGGCCTCACTCCCAGACGAGCTCCGCGTGAGGATTGATGAGTGGGTCGAGGAGCAGGTCCTCCAGTTCCTCGAAGGTGATTGCGCCGTAGCGCAAGAGCTTCTGGACCCAGTCGTAGCCGGCCTGCACCATGCTCTCGTGGAGGTAGAGCTGCCGGCCGAGCCGGATCGCTTCCCACGCTTGGCTCTGCGTGCCGCTGGTCGCGCCAGCCTCAACGATGACCGTGGCGTGCGAGACGAGCGCCATGGTGCGGTTTCGCTGAACGAAGTTGGACTTGTGCATGGTGGAGCCCGCCTCGAACTGGCTCAAGACGAGGTGCTCGCGCATCAAGTGCTCCTGGAGGTCCCGGTTCTCGCGGGGGTAGGAGCGGTCCAAGGGCGTGCCGAGCACGGCGATGGTCGCCCCGCCGGCTTCGATCGCGCCCTCGTGCGCCGCGCGGTCCACGCCCTTAGCGAGCCCACTAACCACCACGCCCCCCACGTTGGCGACGTGCTCAGCTAGGCGCCGCGCGAGCGACAGCCCGCGTTCGCTAGCGCTCCGGGAGCCGACGATCGCAACACGAGGGGAACGCCGGATTAAGGCCAGCTTCCCGGAGTAGTAGAGGACGTTGGGCAGCTTCGTCCGCTCGAAGTGATTCAGCGGACCGAGCAGGTTCTCGGTGGTCATGCTGCGGAACACAGAGCCTCCGGCGCTCATGGTAGCCCAGCCCGAGATGCCAACTGGCAACCTGCCGTGCCGCAGTCCCGCCGGTAGTGGACACTCATCCATCACGACCGTCGGATAGGGGTCCGCGGTGGATAGAGGCATCGCCGCTCGGCCAACGGGCACGTGCAACCACGACTAGCCTCGGGACCGTCACATCCCAACGGTAGGTGGGGGTCCATGAAGGAGCCGGTGAATATCACCCGTAAGAACCCTTCGAGCAGGTCTGGCGGAACCCGTCTCACGCGCCGCCCTGGGGTACGGACTCTCGGGCACCTGGATTAGGAACGTCTGCTTCAAGAACGACTTTTCAGTTCCCCTAGGCCTACTGCGGCGCGCGTAGTGGCCGGCCAGGGTTCGAAGAAGCCGCGGCTGCCTGAGCCAGGCGCCGCTAATGAGATCGTCACGCTGCATAGCGTGATTGGCAACACCGGCAAGCGGGAGGCGCTGCTGCACGAACGTCTGAGCGGGGCGCGATGCTGAGCAGTGGCCGACAGTAGGTGAGGACCGCCCCCATCGCAGTCCTCTCAGGCGCCGCGGTCATGCTGGCGGTGCTCGGCTTCAACCTGTTGGCCGATGGCCTTCATGACATCGCCGCTCCACGATTACGAACGTAGAGTTCGGCGTGCGCCCAGCACCTCTCCCCCGGGGCCATTGAAACATAAGTTGGATTATGTTCTATGGTCTGCCCTTAGGGAAATCTCCGCGGAGCCCTGAGACGTGCTCCATCACCTGCGCATGACGATCTTCTGGTAAGGACACGCCTCCGTCTTGGACGCAGCTACTTGGGCTGTCCGCCTTCTCGCTCCTTAGGATCTGGAGCCCCATTGTGTCGGCGGTGAGTCTGGTGAGCCGTTCCTGGGCGGTGGAGATGCTACGCACTCCGCCGCCCAGGAATGAACCGCACTGGGTTTCGTAGAGACTCGTTCCTCACGCAGCCTGCCTCGGCAGGCCTTGGTTCTGAAGGTACTCCATCTCGATCTCGATGGGTGGCCGGTAGCCGAGCTCGCCGTGCAAGCG
>Ga0180217_1003688_pt1 | contig 12730 bp, 13 predicted proteins | sample eDN3rd37CBELigOP_FD_128521 | JGI IMG/M metagenome (GOLD analysis project Ga0180217, IMG submission 128521) | Enriched Organic Plus compost microbial communities from Emeryville, California, USA - eDNA 3rd pass 37_C BE-Lig OP (version 2) (version 2) ... | reverse complement strand
CGAGGACGTGCTGCGCACCGCCGCCGCCATGCGGGCGCTGGGGGCGGAGGTGGAGCGGCTGGGGGAAGGGCGCTGGCGTGTCGCCGGGCGCGGCATCGGCGGCCTGGTCGAGCCTGCGGATGTGCTCGATATGGGCAATTCCGGCACGGCGGCGCGGCTGCTCTGCGGGCTGCTGGCCGGCCACCCGCTCTTCGCCGTGCTGACCGGCGATGCCTCGCTGCGGCGCCGGCCGATGCGGCGGGTGACGGAGCCGCTCTCCGCCACCGGCGCGCAGTTCTGGTCGCGTGAGGGCGGGCGGCTGCCGCTGGCGGTGCGCGGCGCGATCGATCCTCTGCCGCTCGACTACCGCCTGCCCGTGGCCTCCGCCCAGGTGAAGAGCGCCTGCCTGCTGGCCGGCCTCTGCGCCCCCGGCACGACCCGGGTGGAGGAGCCCGAGCCGACGCGCGACCATACGGAGAACATGCTGCGCCACTTCGGCGCGACGGTGCGGGTGACCGAGCTCAGCCATGGCCGGGTCATCGAGCTGGAGGGCCAGCCGGAGCTCGCGGCGGCGCCGGTGCGGGTGCCGGGCGATCCCTCCTCGGCGGCCTTCCTGCTGGTGGCGGCGCTGCTGGTGCCGGGGTCTCGCCTCGTCGTGGAAAATGTCGGCCTGAACCCGTCGCGCACCGGCCTGCTCGCAACCCTGCGCGAGATGGGCGCGCGCCTGGCGGTGGAGAACGCCCGGACCGAGGGCGGCGAGCCGGTCGGCGACCTGGTGGCGGAGCACTCCGCGCTGCGCGGCGTGGAGGTGCCGCCGGAGCGGGCGCCCTCCATGATCGATGAATATCCCGTTCTGGCCGTCGCCGCCGCCGCGGCCCAGGGCGAGACCCGCATGCGGGGCCTGAAGGAACTGCGGGTGAAGGAGAGCGACCGCCTGGCTGCCACAGCGGCCCTGCTGGCTGAGAACGGCGTTCGGGTGGCGATCGAGGGCGACGACCTGGTCGTGCAGGGGGCGGCCGGAAGCGTGCCGGGCGGCGGTGCCGTCGCGACCCATATGGACCACCGCATCGCCATGAGCGCCCTGGTCATGGGCCTGGCCGCGCGAGAGGCGATCGCGGTGGACGATGCAGGCTTCATCGAGACGAGCTTCCCCGGCTTCGCCGCGCTGGTGAACCGCGCGGCGGGCGGGGAGGCCATCCGGGCGGCCTGATGCCGCCCGTGGTCATCGCCGTGGACGGTCCGGCCGCGGCCGGGAAGGGTACCCTGGCCCGGCGGCTCGCGGCGGTGCTGGGCCTGCCCTATCTGGATACCGGGCTGCTCTACCGCGCCGTCGGGCGGCGGATGCTGGACCGGGCGGCGGACCCGCGCGATGCGGTGCTGGCCGAGGCCGAGGCCCGGGCGCTCACCCCCGCGGATCTCGACCGCGCGGATCTGCGTGGCCCCGAGGCCGACATGGCCGCCAGCGCCGTCGCCGCCATCCCCGCGGTGCGCGCCGCCCTGCTGGAGTTCCAGCGCAGTTTCGGCCGGGCTCGGGGCGCGGTGCTCGACGGGCGCGACATCGGCACGGTGGTCTTTCCCGAGGCCAGGGTGAAGCTCTTCGTTACCGCCAGCCTCGAGGAGCGGGCCCGGCGCCGCTGGAAGGAGCTGCGGGCGCGGGGCGTGGCGGCCGATCTCGGCCAGGTGGAGGCGGAGATGCGGGCGCGGGACGCGCTGGATGCCGGCCGCGCCGTGGCGCCGCTGCGCCCCGCGCCGGATGCGCTGCTGCTCGACACCACGGCGCTCGATGCCGAGGCGGCGCTGCAGGCGGCGCTCGGCCTGGTCCGCGCACGGATTGCCTGAAGGCGGCCGATTTTCCTTGACGGAATGGGTGCCGGCGGTCTAGGCAGACAATACCGTGCTCTCCGTGTGAGGCGCGGCGTCCGCGCTTGCCAGGCCTTGTGACCGTTCCGTGTCGCAATCGTCCCGGCCGCCGGACCGGGAGAGGGTGGGCCGTCACGCTGCCCAAGCCATCAGGGTCGCCGGGCGCATCAAAGGGGAAGGCGCCGGACCAAGCCGTGTCCGAACGGGGCAGGGGCATCCCTTGCCGACCGCGGAGGCGCAGACCTCGCCCGCAGCGCGGGCACATCAGGAAACCGATACTCCATGGCATCTGCCACCAGCCTCGCCACGCACGACCACGCGGGGTCCGAAGACTTCGCTGCCCTCCTCGACGCCACCCTGGGCCCGGACACCGGCTTCGCCGGATCGGTCGTGACCGGCAAGGTGATCCGCGTCGATGACGACTACGCCGTCGTGGATGTGGGGCTGAAGAGCGAGGGGCGCGTGCCCCTCAAGGAATTCGCACCACCGGGCCAGAAGCCCGAGGTGAAAGCCGGCGACGTCGTCGAACTCTTCGTCGAGCGTTACGAGGACCGGGACGGCTCCATCGTCCTGTCGCGCGAGAAGGCGCGGCGCGAGGAGGCCTGGACCAATCTGGAGAAGGCCTTCCAGGCCAACCAGCGCGTCAATGGCGTGATCTTCGGCCGGGTGAAGGGCGGCTTCACCGTCGATCTCGGCGGTGCCGTCGCCTTCCTGCCGGGCAGCCAGGTGGACATCCGTCCGGTGCGCGACGTGCAGCCGCTGATGGGCACGCCGCAGCCCTTCCAGATCCTCAAGATGGACCGCTCCCGCGGCAACATCGTCGTCTCCCGCCGCGCGGTGCTGGAGGAGACGCGCGCCGAGCAGCGCAGCGAGCTGATCCAGGGCCTGAAGGAAGGCATGGTGCTCGACGGCGTGGTGAAGAACATCACCGACTACGGCGCCTTCGTGGATCTCGGCGGCGTGGACGGGCTGCTCCATGTCACCGACATCGCCTGGCGGCGCATCAACCATCCGTCTGAGGCGCTGACCATCGGCCAGCCGGTGAAGGTGCAGGTCATCCGCTTCAACCCGGAGACCCAGCGCATCTCGCTCGGCATGAAGCAGCTGATGGCCGACCCGTGGGATGGCGTGGCGCTCAAGTACCCGGTCGGCGCCAAGTTCTCCGGCCGCGTCACCAACATCACCGATTACGGCGCCTTCGTGGAGCTGGAGCCGGGGGTGGAGGGCCTGGTCCATGTCTCCGAGATGAGCTGGACCAAGAAGAACGTCCATCCGGGCAAGATCGTCGCCACCTCGCAGGAGGTGGATGTGATGATCCTCGATGTGGACGAGCCGAAGCGTCGCATCTCGCTCGGCCTCAAGCAGGCCCAGGGCAACCCCTGGGAGCTGTTCCTCGATGCGCATCCGCCGGGCTCCGAGGTGGAGGGCGAGATCCGCAATATCACCGAGTTCGGCCTCTTCATCGGCCTGGGCCCGGAGCTGGACGGCATGATCCACATGTCAGACATCTCCTGGGATCTCCCCGGCGAGCAGGCCATGGCCGAGTACAAGAAGGGCGACGTGGTCAAGGCCAAGGTGCTGGACGTCGATGTGGAGAAGGAGCGCATCTCCCTCGGCATCAAGCAGCTTCAGGCGGACCCGGCGGCCGAGGTGCTGGACCGCGTGCGCAAGGGCGACATCGTCACCTGCGTCGTCACCCAGGTGCAGGCGAACGGCATCGAGGTGAAGGTCGAGGACGTGCTGACCGGCTTCATCCGCCGCGCCGAGCTGGCGCGCGACCGCGGCGACCAGCGCCCCGAGCGCTTCGCCGTGGGCGAGAAGGTGGATGCGAAGGTCACCGCCGTGGATCGCGCCGCCCGCCGCCTGGCCCTCACCATCAAGGGCAAGGAGATCGAGGAGGAGCGCGAGGCGATGAAGGAGTACGGCTCCACCGACTCCGGCGCCTCGCTCGGCGACATCCTTGGCGCCGCCATCCGCCGCCGGCGCGAGATGGCCGGCGAGGAGTGATCCTCGCCGCCTGGCAGCGGGACGCATGATGGGGGGAGGAATCGCAAGATTCCTCCCTCTTTCCTTGTCCGCCGATCGACCGGCTCTGGTCAGTGGCACCGCCGGTGCCAAGATGCGGCACGAGTGCGGGAGGGGCCATGGGGCTGGAATCCGACCTGCTGATCGATCGCCGCCGGCTCAAGCGGCGCCTTGCGCTCTGGCGCGCCGCGGCCGTGCTGCTGCTGGCGTTCGGCGCCGGCTGGCTGGCCTGGAACCGGGCGGCCGATGCGCCGCTGATCGGCCGCGGCCATGTCGCGCGCCTCGCCGTGGAGGGCTTCATCTCCGACGACCGCAAGGTGACGGAAGCGCTGGACCGGGTGGCGGAGGATTCCGGCGCCCGCGCCCTCATCGTCGCGATCGACAGTCCGGGCGGCAGCGTCGCAGGGGGCGAGGCGCTGTATGCGGCCCTCACCCGCATCCGGGCGGAGAAGCCGGTGGTCGCGGTGATGCGGGGTACCGCCGCCTCCGCCGGCTACATGACGGCGCTGCCGGCCGAGCGGATCTTCGCACGGGAGGCGACGGTCACCGGCTCGATCGGCGTCATCCTGCAGACGCCCGAGGTCTCCGACCTGCTGGCGGGGCTCGGCGTGCGCATGCAGACCATCGCTTCCGGCCCCTTCAAGGACCAGCCGAGTCCCTTCCGCCCGCTCTCGGCGGAGGGGAAGGCCTGGCTGGACCGCGTCATTGCCGATATGCACGACCAGTTCGTCGCCCGCGTTGCCGCCGGGCGGCGGATGGAAGCGGGCGCGGTCCGCGCCATCGCCGATGGCCGGGTCTTCACCGGCCGCCAGGCGCTGGAGCTTGGGCTGGTCGATGCCATCGGCGGCGAACGGGAGGCACGGGCCTGGCTGGCGGCGGAGCGGGGCGTGCCGGCGGAGCTGCCGGTGCGCGACATCGATCCCCGCTCGACCACCGAGCAGATCCTGGGCGCCAGCCTGAAGACCTTGGCAAAAACCCTGATTTCAGAATGGGTTGGCGTTGACGGCTTCCGCCTGCTCTGGCAGCCTGCGCGCTGATCCTGGAGATGCCGTGTAGATCCATGACCAAGAGCGAGCTGATCGCGCAGCTGGCGGCCGAGAACCCGCATCTTCGCCAGCCCGACATCGAGCTGATCGTGGCCACGATCTTCGACGAGATCGCTGCCGCGCTCGCGCGCGGGGACCGGGTGGAACTGCGCGGCTTCGGTGCCTTCTCGGCCAAGCGTCGGGAGCCGCGCACGGGCCGCAACCCGCGCACCGGGGCGGCTGTGCCAGTGGAGGGCAAGGCGGTGCCGTATTTCAAGCCAGGCAAGGAGCTGCGCGAGCGCGTGAACGGTGACACGCCGCAGCCGACCACGCGCCGGGACACGCCGGCGGCGAGGGTCGCGTGATGCGCTGGCTGCTCCTCGCCCCTCTGCTGCTGGTGCTGATCCTGTTCGGCCTGTCGAACCGCCAGGCGGTGCAGCTGCGCCTCTGGCCCTTCGACGTCGCCTGGGAAACGCCGGTTTCCGTCGCGGTGCTGATCTTTGCCGCGCTCGCCTTCCTGTTCGGCGCCCTGGTCACCTGGACGGCCGCGCTGCGTTACCGCCGCCGGGCCCGGCGGGTGGAGGAGGCGGCGCGCGTGCTGGAGGCCGAGCTGGCCGAGCTGCGCGGCCGCCTGGCCCGCGAGGTGGGACCGGTGCCCCCGACGGCCGGCAGCAGCGTGCTGCGGCTGCAGCGCCCGGCGGCCTGAGGCGCCCCGTCGCTGCGGAGCGTCTCAGGCCTGGCGGGCGCATGCCGACCGGAAGGCGCGCTCCACGGGGCGGAGCGGGAACGGAAAGGACGATGACAGGCTTCGCTCTGGACCGGCCGCGCGATGCCTCCGCGCGCATCGCGGCCGCCCTCGACACCGCCGATCTCGCACGTGCCGAGGCGCTGGCGGAAGTGCTGGCGCCCCGCTGCGGCGTGCTCAAGCTGGGGCTGGAGCTGTTCAGCGCGGCGGGACCGGAGGCGGTGCGCCGCATCGCCGCGCGGGCACCGGTGTTCCTCGACCTGAAGCTGCACGACATTCCGAACACCGTCGCCGGTGCCGTGCGGGCCCTGCTGCCACTTGCTCCCGCCATGCTGACGCTGCACGCGGCGGGCGGGCCGGCGATGCTCGCAGCGGCGCGGGCGGAGGCCGAGAAGGCCGGTGGCAGGCGCCCGATCCTGCTGGCGGTGACGGTGCTGACCAGCCTGGATGCGTCCACGCTCGCCGCAACGGGCGTGGCCGGGGGCCCCGTCCAGCAGGTGCTGCGCCTGGCGCGGCTGGCGCTGGAGGCCGGGGCGGACGGCCTGGTCTGCTCTCCGCAGGAAGTGGCACGGCTGCGCGACGCCTTCGGTGCGGCACCGCTGCTGGTGGTGCCCGGAGTGCGCCCGGCGGGCAGCGCCCTCGGCGACCAGGCCCGCACCGCCACCCCCGCCGAGGCGGTGGCGGCGGGAGCGGACTGGATCGTGGTGGGGCGCCCGATCACCGGCGCGCCCGATCCGGCGGCCGCGGCGGCGGCGATTGCGGCGGAGCTGCCGGCGTGACGCGCGTGAAGATCTGCGGCGTGAACGACGCCCCGGCCTTCGACGCCGCCATCGCCGCGGGCGCCGATATGCTGGGCTTCGTCTTCTACCCGCCCTCGCCCCGCGCGGTGACGCCGGCAGCCGCGGCCGCACTTTCGGACCGGCATCCGGGCGGGCCGCTGCGGGTCGGGCTGTTCGTGGATCCCGGCGACGCGGAGATCGAGGCGGTGCTCGCTGCCATGCCGCTCGGCATGATCCAACTGCACGGGGCGGAGGATCCGGCCCGCTGCGCCGCCATCCGTGCCCGCTTCGGCCTGCCGGTGATGAAGGCGATCGGCATCGCCGAACCCGGGGATCTCGAGGCGCTCTCCGCCTTCGCTCCGGCCGTGGACAGCTTCCTGCTGGATGCCAAGCCGCCGCCGGGCGCCGCCACGCCCGGCGGCAATGCCGCGGCCTTCGACTGGTCGCTGACCGCAGGCCGGGCCATCCCGCGCCCCTGGCTCCTGGCCGGCGGACTGACGCCGGAGACCGTAGCCCGGGCCATCCGGCAGAGCGGCGCGCCGGCAGTCGATGTTTCCTCCGGCGTCGAGCGGGCCCGCGGGGTGAAGGACCCGGCCCGGATCGCTGCCTTCATTGCGGCCGCACGCAGGGTTTTGAAGCCAGAATCCGCCTGATTCCGTGCCGGCAACAGTGGCGTGATTTGGCGTCACGCTCTGCCTGTCGGAACAAATTCGCTGCAACGAAGCGGATGAGGAGCGCGGTACGGACATGGCTCGCGTGTTTGGAACCAACGGCGCCGACAATCTCCTGGGCAACGACTTCGAGAGGGATCTGATCTCTGGCGGAACCGAGGCGAATCCCGCCGCGGACACCGGCAATGACACGCTCTATGGCCTGGGCGGCGGCGATACGCTTCTGGGCCAGGGAGGGAATGACGATCTCTATGCGGGCAACGGCGCCGATTCACTCGATGGCGGCAAGGGCGACGACTTCCTGCAAGGTGGTCTCGGCAGCGACACGCTGCTTGGCGGTGCGGGCAATGATGAACTGCGGGCCGAGGGCGAGCTGCCCGGCTTCCGGGACGAGCCGGGCGCCAACAACCTGCTGATCGGTGGCGGGGGCGATGACAGCCTGTTCGGGGAAGGCGGCACGGACACCCTGAGGGGCGGCGTCGGCGCCGATTCGCTGGTGGGCGAGGCCGGGGATGACAGGCTGGTCGGAGGCGGCGGCAACGATACCTTGCAGGGCGATGAGGGCTTCGATCGGCTCATAGGCGGCAACGGAGCGGACCTGTTCGTCTTCGGCGGGCCGTCCGAGGGCCGGGACGTGATCGCCGACTTCACCCCGGGCGAGGACCGGATCGGGCTCTCCTCGGCCGGCTTCGGCGAGGACTGGGCGCAAGGGGCGCTCGATGCCTCCCTGTTCGAGATCAATAACCGGGGGATCGCGACCGAGGCCGACACGCGCTTCATCTACGAGGCCGACCAGGGACGTCTGTGGTGGGACGCGGATGGCAGCGGCGGGGGCGACGCGCCTGTCATCATCGCCGTGCTGACAGACGCGCCCCATCTTTCCGCATCGGATTTCCTGGTCGTCGCCTGAGCCGCACGATCCTTCGCAGGCGCAGCGGAGAACCTGCGTCGGTCCACCTGAGGCGGAGCGCCGTGGCTGCGGCGCTTCCGCCGCCCGGTTCGGGGCGCTAAGACCCCGGGGCTCGTGCCCCGGGGAGCCGCCATGACCAAGCCGCTGCCGAATTCCTTCCGCCAGGGTCCGGACAGAAGCGGCCGCTTCGGTGCCTTCGGCGGCCGCTTCGTTGCCGAGACGCTGATGCCGCTAATCCTCGAGGTCGAGAAGGCCTACGAGGCAGCGAAGCGCGACGCCTCCTTCCTGGCCGAGTGGCGGCGGCTGCTGACGCATTACGTCGGCCGGCCGAGCCCCCTGTGGTACGCGGAACGCCTGACGGCGCGGCTGGGCGGAGCGAAGGTCTATTTCAAGCGCGACGAGCTCAACCACACCGGCGCGCACAAGATCAACGCGGTGCTGGGCCAGATCCTCCTGGCGAAGCGCATGGGCAAGACGCGCATCATCGCTGAGACGGGCGCGGGCCAGCATGGCGTTGCCACCGCCACGGCCTGCGCGCTGTTCGACCTGCCCTGCACGGTCTTCATGGGCGCGACCGATGTCGAGCGGCAGCAGCCCAATGTCTTCCGCATGAAGCTGCTGGGCGCCGAGGTGCGCCCAGTCACCTCCGGCGCCGCGACGCTGAAGGATGCGATGAACGAGGCGCTGCGCGACTGGGTCGCGCATGTGCAGGATACCTACTACTGCATCGGCACCGTCGCGGGCCCGCACCCCTATCCGATGATGGTACGCGACTTTCAGAGCGTGATCGGCGAGGAGGTGCGCGAGCAGATCACCGCCGCCGAGGGACGGCTGCCCGATGTGCTGGTGGCTGCGATCGGCGGCGGCAGCAACGCCATGGGGCTGTTCCATCCCTTCCTCGATGATGGCTCGGTCGCGATGCATGGCGTGGAGGCCGCCGGCCGCGGCGTGGACACGGAGGAGCATGCGGCCTCGCTCACCAAGGGGCGCCCCGGCGTGCTGCACGGCAACCGCACCTATCTGCTGCAGGACGCAGACGGCCAGATCCAGGAGGCGCATTCCATCAGCGCCGGTCTCGACTACCCCGGCGTCGGGCCCGAGCATGCCTGGCTGCACGAGCTCGGCCGCGTGCAGTATGTGAGCGCGACGGACGAGGAGGCGCTTTCCGCCTTCCAGCTCTGCTCGAGGCTCGAGGGCATCATCCCGGCGCTCGAGCCGGCGCATGCGCTGGCGCATGTGATCCGGCTGGCACCGACCCTGCCGAAGGACCGGATCATCGTGATGAATCTCTGCGGCCGCGGCGACAAGGATATCTTCACCGTCGCCCGCCATCTGGGAGTCGAGATGTGACCGGGGCCGATCACGCAGCAGCGCAGCGCATCGAGGCGCAGAGCGCGCATCGGCCCCCGCGGACCACGCGCATCGCGGATCGCTTCGCCGTGCTGAGGCGTGAGAACCGCGGGGCACTGGTGACCTATCTGCAAGCCTACGATCCCGACCCCGCCACCTCGCTTGCCATCCTGCGTGGCCTTCCGGGCGCCGGTGCGGACGTGATCGAGATCGGCGTACCCTTTACCGACCCGATGGCCGACGGGCCCTCCATCCAGCGCGCGGCGCTGCGGGCGTTGAAGGCCGGGGCGACGCTCGCCGGCGTGCTGGCGACGGTGCGCGACTTCCGCGCCGCCGAGGCCACGACGCCAGTGGTGCTGATGGGCTACTACAACCCGATCTTCTCCTACGGCGTGGAGCGGTTCTGCGCCGATGCTGCGGCGGCGGGCGTGGACGGCCTCATCATCGTGGACGTGCCGCCGGAAGAGGCCGAGGAGGTCGAGCCCCATGCGCGCGCCCGGGGGCTGGACCTGATCCGCCTGGTTGCGCCCACCACGGACGAGGCACGGATGCCGCGTGTTCTCGCGGCGACCAGCGGCTTCGTCTATCACGTCTCCATCACCGGCATCACCGGCACGCGCAGCGCGACCAGCGAGGCGCTGGCCGAGGCGGTGCCGCGCATCCGCCGCCACACCGACCTGCCCGTGGCGATCGGCTTCGGCATCCGCACGCCGCAGCAGGCGGCGGAGGCGGTGCGCCTCGCCGATGGGGCGGTGGTGGGCACCGCGCTGGTGGACACGCTGGCGGCCTCGCTGGACGAGGCCGGGCGGGCGCGGCCGGAGACAGTGCAGCGAGTGCTCGACCAGGTACGCGGCCTGGCCGAGGCGGTGCGGGAGGCGCGCCGGGCGGGCTGAGCCCGACCGCCCCCCTGCCGCGTGCAGCGGCGCCCGCCGCAGGAACCGGCGAGGTGCGGCGTAACGCCGGGCCGTCAGCCGTGCCGCAGCTTGAAACGCAGCTCATGCACTTTGGCGGCGACCGCGCCGAGTGCGTCTTCCGTCTGGCGGACCACGTCATGTGGTGCCGATCTGAGCGTCTCGGCCAGGGCCGACTGCTCGGCCTTCAGCCTTTCCTCATAGACCTCCAGGGCGCGGATCAACGTCACCTTCTCGTCGTCTGAGAGATTCATGGCAACCTCCCCCCACACCCAACGACAACGTTCCTGCGTCCGGCACGGTTGCAAATCAATGACGTGGCATTGGGGGGAAGTCTCCGGCCCGGCGCCCGACGACCTCGGAGGCGGGCGGCAGCTACGACCCTTGCGCCCGGCCCGGCGGACCCGGTAGTCCGACCGGCCATGAACTGGATCAGCGAGTGGGCGCTGCCCAAGATCAAGACGCTGTTCGGCGCCCCACGCGAGGTGCCGGACAATCTCTGGCACAAGTGCCCTTCCTGCGAGCAGATGGTCTTCCACCGCGACCTCGAGCGCAGCCTGCATGTCTGCCCGCATTGCGGCCACCACCTGCGCATCGGCGCGAGGCAGCGGCTGGACTATACGCTGGATGAGGGCTGGCAGCGTATCGAGCTGCCCAAGGCGCCGCCGGATCCACTGCGCTTCCGCGACCAGCGCCGATACTCCGACCGGCTGAAGGAGGCGCAGACGAAGGCCGGGCAGGAGGACGCGGTGGTGGTCGCCCACGGCACCATTCTCGGCCACAAGGCGGTGGTCGCCGCCTTCGAGTTCTCCTTCCTCGGCGGCTCCATGGGCGCTGCGGTGGGGGAGGCGCTGGTCACTGCGGCGAAGCTCGCGGTGTTGCAGGATGCGCCGCTGATCGTCTTCACCGCCTCGGGCGGGGCGCGGATGCAGGAAGGCGCGATCAGCCTGATGCAGATGCCGCGCACGGTCATCGCCACGCGCATGGTGAAGGAGGCGGGGCTGCCCTTCGTCGTGGTGCTCTGCGACCCCACGACGGGCGGTGTGACCGCGAGCTTCGCCATGCTGGGCGATATCCAACTCGCCGAGCCCGGCGCGCTGATCGGCTTCGCCGGCGCTCGCGTGATCGAGCAGACCGTGCGGGAGAAGCTGCCCGAGGGCTTCCAGCGCGCCGAGTACCTGCTGGAGCACGGCATCCTGGACATGGTGGTGAAGCGCGGTGAAATGCGCGCCGTCCTGGCGCGGCTGATCGGGCTGTTGCGCCTGCCCGAGCTGGTTGCGCCCGAGCCGGTGCCGGCGACAGCGGAGGCGGTGCCGGCCCAGCCCGCGCCCGAACCCGCCGCGCCGGCCCAGCCCGCGCCCGCTGCGTCAGCCTAGCAGGGCCGCCGCGCCCCGTGGACGGCCTGCCATGACCCGCTCCGAGGCCATCATCGACCGGCTGCATGCGCTCCATCCGAAGCTGATCGACCTCAGCCTCGGCCGGATGGAGCGCTGTCTTGCCACCCTGGGCCATCCGGAGCGGCACCTGCCGCCGGTGGTGCATGTCGCCGGCACCAATGGCAAGGGCAGCACCTGCGCCTTCCTGCGCGCCATCGCCGAGGCGGCCGGGCTGCGCGTCCATGTCTACACCTCACCCCATCTGGTGCGCTTTCACGAACGCATTCGCCTGGCTGGTCGGCCCGTGGAGGAGGAGGTGCTCGCCGCGGCGCTGGAGGAGGTGGAGCAGGCCAATGCCGGCGCGCCGATCACGGTGTTCGAGATCACGACGGCCGTGGCCTTCCACCTCTTTGCCCGGGTGCCGGCCGATCTCCTGGTGCTGGAGGTCGGGCTGGGCGGGCGGCTGGACGCGACCAATGTGGTGGAGCGGCCGGTCGCGACAGCGATCACGAGCGTCTCCATGGACCACATGGACTTCCTCGGCGACACGCTGGAGCGGATCGCCTTCGAGAAGGCCGGCATCCTGAAGCCCGACGTGCCCTGCGCCACCGGCGCGCAGGACGCGGCGGCGCTGGCGGTGATCGGGGCGCATGCGCAGGTGGTCGGCGCCCCCTTGCTGGCGCGGGGCGAGGCGTGGCGCATGGACCCGCGGCCGGGCGGGCTGCGCTATGCCGATGCGCGCGGCGTGCTGGAGCTGCCGCCGCCCGGCCTGCCGGGGCCGCATCAGATGGACAATGCGGGCATTGCCATCGCCGCGCTGCGCGCCTGGAACCCGCCCTGGCTGACCGAAATGGCCGTCGCGGCCGGCCTTGCACAGGTGGAATGGCCGGCGCGGCTGCAACGCCTGACCGGGCGGCTGGCCGCCATGCTGCCGCAAGGCTGGGAGCTCTGGCTGGACGGCGGACACAATCCGGGGGCCGGGCTGGCCCTGGCCGAACACCTGCGCCGCTGGCGGGAGTAGGCACCGGAACGGCCGGTGCACCTCATCATCGGCATGAAGAAGGGCAAGGGGGCGGGAGGCTTCCTGCACCCCCTGCTG
>Ga0180217_1003684_pt1 | contig 12743 bp, 10 predicted proteins | sample eDN3rd37CBELigOP_FD_128521 | JGI IMG/M metagenome (GOLD analysis project Ga0180217, IMG submission 128521) | Enriched Organic Plus compost microbial communities from Emeryville, California, USA - eDNA 3rd pass 37_C BE-Lig OP (version 2) (version 2) ... | reverse complement strand
CTGTCCTCCGGCAGTCCCGAGTAATAGGCTTTCCGCACGGCATCCGGGGGGAGGTGCGGGTGAATATAGATCGGCACATCAAGCTCGACCGCTGCGGCCAGCAGCTCGTCATAGGCCGGATCATCGAGGAAGCGGCCATCGGTGGTGCCGTTGACGACGGCGCCATGAAAGCCCAACTCCTCCACGCTGCGCTGCAACTCGGCAGCGGTTGCCTCCGGACTGAGCATCGGCAGAACGGCAAATCCAGCGAAGCGATCCGGACGCTGCGCGATCGTCCCGGCAAGGTGGTCGTTCATTTCCCGGGCCAGGGCGACGCCATCGGCGCCTGGCACGATGTCGGGCCCCGGTCCGCCGTTCGACAGCACCTGGAGAGTGATGCCGTTCTCATCCATGGATTTAAGGCGCCGCTCGCCGATCTCGGGCAGCAGTTCGAGCGGGCTGGGCCCGCTCACAGGCGGCTTTCGCGGCCGAAAACCTCGGCGGCTGATGGCCGCGGGATCGATGCGGCGGACCAGCGATGGGATCGAAAAGTGTTCTTCGAGAGCGACGACACGCATTGATAAGTCCTTCCTCCATATTCGCCCGTTTGTCGCATTGCGGAGCCCAATCGGCAAGCTTCGGTTCGCGCTGGCGGCAGGAGGCGCCCGGCCGAGGCGAATGCGGCGGGCCGGTCGGTGCGGCCCGCGATGAACTGATGCGGATCGCCGCAACGCAAACTCGCGTTTCAATATTTGGAACCATGCTTGCCGCATGGTTCGAATGCGAGATCGGCGGCACAGCGAGTTTACGCTTGGAATGAACCTTGCTAGCCTTTTCCAGCGCTGCGAGCGTTCGTTTCAGATCAACGACGCACAGCAACTGAATTGAACGTCATCAGAGCTGCCTTTCGTCAATGAAACATCGTCCTGCATGTGCATGCGGGCATAATCGATCTGGGGGATAACAATGAAATCAAATGGAATGATCATCAATCGCCGCACGTTCTCGCTTGGTCTGGGAGCTGCGGCGCTCGGAGCGCATATGCCCGAAGCGTTCGCGCAAGCCGCATCATTCCCCGATCGCCCTGTTCGGGTCGTTTTTCCCTATGGCGCGGGTGGCGGGCCGGACACGACGTTGCGCCTGGTCTCATCGCGAGCCGAAAAGATACTGGGCGGAACCATCGTCGTTGAAAACCGTCCGGGAGCGGGCGGAACCATCGGCACTGGTTATGTCAAGCTGGCCGCTCCCGATGGCTACACGCTGATGCAGGGCAGTCATTCGACGCATTCGACGAATCCGTTCCTCTACAAAAATCTCTCCTACGATCCGGTTGCCGACTTCGAACCGATCACTTTGCTGACGGTTTCCCGCACCTTCCTCATTGTGCCGGCGTCCCTTGGCGTGAGTTCGGTGAAGGAGCTTCTGGCCTATGCCAAGAAGAAGGGTGGTCTGACCTATGCCTCACCCGGTATCGGATCGGGCGGCCATATCGGCGGCGCGATGCTCGGCAAAGCGTTCGGTGTTCCGGCTACGCATGTGCCTTATAAAGGCAGTGGCGCGACGCGCGCGGACGTCATTGCGGGACGTGTCGATCTGATCTTCAACAGCGTCCTGCCGTATATGGGGGAGGTGGAGACCGGCGCGGTGAAGGTCCTGGCGCTTGCGCATGACGAGCGCTTTCCTGGCCTGCCCGACGTGCCGACGATGGCGGAGCTGGGTTATCCGGATATCGAGATCCACAACTGGTTCGGTCTGTTCGCGCCAGCGAAGACCCCCGGGCCCATCCTCGATAAATTGAATTCCTCATTCACGTCGGCGGCCAATATGCCCGAGGTGAAGGAGATTGCTTACAAGCAAGGCTTCCTTGTCCAGACGACGAGCCGAGAGGAATTCTCGAAGTTCCTCAAGGATCAGATCGTCCGGATGGGGAAGGTTGTTAAGGAGGTCGGCATCAGCCTTTAAGCTGATGCCGGCGCATTCAATGCGCCCCTGACCGCTACGCTTTCGCCCGCCGTGTTGTGGCGGGCGAGTTGCGGCTGGCCTTGGCCGCGACCCTGCGGCGGCGCGTTCCGTAGAGATCGACCACATTTCCGGTCGATTGCATCGAGGCCGAGATTTTCTGTGCCCCGGCGCAGAGCATGCGAGCGAATTCGTTGAGCTCCGTCGCCGTGATGCGCTCGGCCGGCGCCGCGATGCTGATCGAGGCGATCACGCTGCCGTCCGGCGTAAAGATCGGAGCGCCCACGCTGCGCACATGCTCGTCGTATTCGCGCAGGTTGGTTGCGTAGCCGTCCTTGCGGACCTTTTCGAGGTGTTTGACGAATTTTTCGGCGTCAGTGATCGTCCAGCGTGTATGGGCCTTGAGCTTCTTGACGCTCGCGTCGATGACGGATTTTTCCTGAAAAGCCAGCAGGGCCTTTCCGCTCGATGTGCAATGCGCCGGCAGCCGGGTCGCAAGCTCCGTGAAGGTGCGAACGACATGGGAGCTGTCGATGGCATCGATAATGACGGATTCGATCCGCGTCGCGTCGAGGATCGCCAGCCGTACGCTTTCCGAGGTGCTCTTGGCGATCCGCTCCATGACGGGACGCGCGATCGAGCGCACATCGTAATTGTCCATGATCCGGACGCCCAACTCCCAGGTCTTGAGGGACGCCGAGTAACGGCTGTTATCGGTCGTCACGAACCCGGCCACCAGAAGCGTGTTCAGCAGGCGGTGGGTGTTGCTTTTCGAGAGCCGAAGTTGAAGCGCGAGATCGCTGACGCCGGATGGCTGGCCGTTGGCGATCAATGTTTCAAGAACCGCCAATCCCTTGAGCAGGGTTTTTTCCATACACCATCCTCGTCATTCGCGGATCGGTATAATCCGCACCGGCTGTCTGCAACCGATACTACTTATACTGGCCGATATTGGAAGGCTGAGGCGGCTTGGAAATGCCCCACATGTTGCGCGTGGTCAGCGAGACGGGGTCCCACACCTTGGGCCGCTGTGGCGTGTCCGTATGCCACGGGCGCGGATCGAAATAGCCGTTGGCTTCGTTGCTCATCACATCGAGCTCAGTGAACATCTCGATGGTGAAGCCATCCGGATTGAGATGATAGGTGTAGATGTTGTGGCCCGGTCCATGGCGTCCCGGCCCCCAGGTCAGTTCCACCGAATTCCGGAAGAGAAGGTCGCAGGCGGATTTGACGTGATTCCAATCGTTGAGTTCGAAGGCGATGTGGTGCAGTCCGGGCTTGGGACCGCTCAGGAAATTCACGGTGTGGTGGTCGGGATTGCAGCGCATGAAGACGAAGAAATCGCCGATCCAGTCCGACACGCGGAAGCCCAGGATGTCCTGGTAGAAGCGCACCGTGGCCTGGATATCCGGCGTGAAGAATGCCGTATGGCCGAGCTTGCGGGGCACGATGCCGTGCACGGGATCGCGGCGGCCGGCGACAGTGCGCGTGGCATGCAACTCGATCTCCAGCCCGCTCGGATCGGTGACGAGCACGGATTTGGGCGTGTTCGGCGCAGCATCCGATTGCCGGCGGACTGTGACGCCCTTGCGTTCGGTTTGGACCGCGAAGGCTTCGAGATCGGCGTCGGGGGCCAGTTGCAGCGAGAGCTTGCTGACGGACGGCGCGCCAGCTTCCCTCAGGACCACCGAATGGAAGTCCGAAGGACAGGCCAGGAACGCGGTCTTGCCCTGGCGCTCGACCTCCGTCAGCCCCAGAACCTGCGTGAAATACGCGATGGTCCGTTCGATATCCGGCGTTTCGAACGTGGCGCTTCCCATCTGCTTGACGTCGATCATCAAAGACTCCTGAAAGCGCCATGGCGCGGGTGACGGCTTAAAGCAAGGTTCCGAAAAGTGAAATCCTGTTTCGAAACGCTCATGCTCAAACAACGGGCTGAAGCGGATTGCTGTCTTTAAAACAGGCAATCCACCCCAGAATCAGGGCTTGGCGAAGGTTGCCAGCGCCAGCCGAATGTAATCAGCGGAACGCTCGCGGGGCAGATTATGACCGCATTGTCCCAGCAAATGGACGTCGGCCGCCTTCAGTCTCTTGGCCAGCACCATCGTCGTCGCATCGGGTGGGCAGGGTTGATCCTCGCGCCCGTGCAACATGACGACGTCGGCCGTGATGGAGGATAGCTCTTCGTCGCTGAGAATGGCCGCGTCGAGCAGCGATTGCTTGGGATCCGCGAACAGCTCGCTGAAATATTCAGGATATCCGGGCGCGGTGAGCTGCTTCCAGCGATCCTCGATCATGTCGTCGGTCAGGGCTTCACTCGCATGCATCATGCGGCCCATGGCCTGCCGAAGGGCGGCGCGATCAGCTGGCTTGGACCAGAAGTCGGTCAAGGCCTGATTGATCGGATAGCGGGTGCCGACGGTGCATGACGTCATGACCTTCACGACGCGTTTGGAGCGCGCCGCGACCTTGAGCGCCAGCGCGCCGCCCATGGAATGGCCGGCGACGCCGATAGGGCCGTCCGGCATGAGGGCGATCAATGCCTCAGCCTGGCGAACCCACAATTCGACGTCAAAGTACGGCTTGCCGTTCTTGCGGTCGGACTGGCCAAATCCGATCAGGTCCATCGCGAACAGATGAAGTCCGCTCTTGCTGAGCGGTTCGAGGACGGGGCCGTAATTGCCGATGATCGACGTTCCGGGGCCGACGCCATGCAGCATCAAAACCGGAAAGCCGGTGCCGCCCTCCCAATAATGGGCTTTATGGCCCTCAACGGATGTAAACTTGCTGTCCATGATGCGGCTCACTCGAACTGCTGGGCGTCCGGTATCGCCTTGAGGGCGGCGGCAGCGACCTGACGGTCCTGTTCGCCTGTGCCCGAGCCGACACCGATGGCCCCCACCACGCGGCCGCCGACGATCACCGGCAGGCCGCCAGGCAAGTTGATCCGTTCGCCCTGGGTGGCAATCGCCAGCTTGATATCGATGCCTGCCAGCAGGTTTCCGGTCGGCTCCGCATAGGATGCGGCCGTCTTTGCCTTCATGAGGGAAGTCGGGAGCGACATGGCGAAGGCGCCGTCCATGCGGGCGAAAGCCAGGAGATGGCCGCCGGAATCAACGATGGAGATGCATTGCGGCACCTTCATCTCGGTCGCCTTGGCGATACCGGCAGCCAGCATCTTCTGCGCGCCTTCGTAAGAAAGAATCCGGGTCTCGATCGTGTCCGCCATGTCTGTTCTCGTCCTAGCGTTGGTTCTTCACAATATCGACGTGGTAGCCGGCTGTCTTTTGATAGCTCTCGAAAATCTCACGCAATTCCTTCTGCGTAATGAAGTCTTCTAGTTTGTCAAAGCGTTTTCCGCCGGTGCGCTGCTCGACCGTATCCACGATGATGTTCGGCGGCGCGGTGCGGTTTTGAAGCACGACGCGCTCCGTGGCCGGGCGGCGCTCGTCCTCGTAGCTTTGGAGTGCTGCCGGAAGGTCCGATGGCGATCCGGCCACATGGCGGGCCAAGGCGGAGGCATCGAGAATCGATTGCGCGGCCCCGTTGCCACCGCGAGGAAACATCGGGTGCGCGGCGTCGCCTAGAAGCGTGATGCGGTCGAACGTCCAGCGTTCCAGCGGATCGCGATCGACCATCGGATAGGACAGGATTGGATGCGTGCTGCGGATCAGCGCGGCGACATCGATCCAGTCGAAATTCCAATTCTCATAGACAGGATAGAAGTCCTCCAGCCGCGCTTCCGCGTTCCAATCGGCGACGGCGGCGTGCTCGCTATCCACCTCGGCGACCCAGTTCACGAGCTGGTTGCCGGCGCCGTCGATATTGTCGCGGATCGGGTAGATGATCATGGTCGCACGCATGGCTCCGATGCGCGCGATGCTGTTGCCTGTCAGGAACGGCTTATGGATCGCTACACCGCGCCAGAGATTGATCCCATGATAGCGCGGGGGACCTTCATGGGGATGGAGGGTGCGGCGGACGAGGGAGTGGACGCCGTCGCAGCCGATCAGGATGGTGCCCTTCTGGATCACGCTGTCGCCGCCATCGCGCTCGAAGGTTGCGGTGACGCTGCCGGCGTCTTGAGAGACCGCGACGCAGCGGTGTCCCATATGGAGGCTGTCGGCGCCGGCGCGGGCCATCAGCGCGCCGGACAGAATGCGATGAAGCTCGCCGCGGTGGATGGAGATATGCGGCCATTCGTGACCGGCGGCCTTGCCCCATGGCTCGCGATAGACGAGCTGGCCGTTCTTGGTGAAGAATGCATAGTCGCTGGGCTGTCTGGAAACGGCGAGGAGCTCGTCGAGCAATCCGAGGCCAGACAGAACGCGAATGGCATGGGGTCCGAGATTGATGCCGCCGCCGACGGGCTTGAACTCCGGAACGACATCGAAAACCCGGACCCGGTCGCCGAACCCGGCGGCTTCGAGCGAGAGGGCGAGCGTCAGCCCACCAATGCCGCCGCCGACGATCACGATGTCGTTCGCGCTTGAACCGGGCATGATTATTTCCTCGCGCTGGTCTGTCAGGCCGAAATTGCAGCAAACGTGATCCGACCGCAATGGCTAAAGCTGTTCTGTCTTATTGAAGTATCGTTCTAATATTTGAAACGCAAGTTCAGGAAATGATGGATTGACCTGTCTTATACTTGACGCTCAATTTGCCCATACAATAAGTTGGATCAACGCCGATGGCGTGTTGCGCTGCTTCGGCGGATTGGCTGGTGCGAGGCATCCTTCTTCGACAGGCGAGCGGCTGAGTGCGAGTCAGCATGTAATTGGATCATGACGTTGGCGGGTGCGATATCGGCGGGTGCATATCAGCACGCGACGGCTGCGGCGGAACGATCAATTGGAAAACGGGTGCGGATGATTTCCTTCGCCGGGCCGATGGCCAGCGAAGGCAAGACAATCCGGTTGGACATCGGACAGGAGTGCAGGTGGTGCGAAGCGGTCAAGACTACATCGCGGGCTTGAAGGAGCGGGGTCCCAGCAACGTCTGGATCGCCGGCCGCAAGGTGGACGACGTCACGAGCAGCCCGTTCTTCAAGCGTCCCATCGAGACCATTGCCGCTCTTTTCGACCTGCAAGCGAGCAACAGCCGTGGCGTGCCGATGGGAACGCAGGATGGCGCGGGTGGTTATGGATTGTCGTTCCTGATTCCCCGCAACAAGGAGGACCTGACGGCACGGCGGCTGGCGATGGAGGTCTGGGCCGAGGCCAGTTTCGGCATGGTCGGCCGCTCGCCGGATTACTGCAACACCGTGCTCATGGCTTTTGAGGAGACCGGATTCTTCCATCAGCTCGGCAAGGATTTTGGCGACAATCTCTCCGCCTATTATCGCCACTGCCGCGATAACGACTTGTTCCTCACGCACGCCATCGTCAATCCGCAGACGGATCGGTCTCGCTCCTCGAAGGAGCAGGACAATACGTACATGCATCTGTGCGTCGTCGAGGAGAAGTCCGAGGGCCTTATCGTGCGCGGCGCCAAGATGCTGGCGACCCACGGCCCGACCGCGGATGAGCTGATCGTCTATCCGCTGCCGGGCAGCGTTGTTCCTGGGGAAGAGCGCTATGCGCTCGCCTTCGGCATTCCGACCAATACGCCCGGTTTGAAGTTCATCTGCCGTGAGCCGTTCGACGATGGCAGCATGTCGAACTGGGATCACCCGCTCGGCAGCCGGTTCGAGGAACCGGATGCCATGGTCGTGTTCGAGGATGTGTTGATTCCCTGGGAGCGGGTGTTCCTGCACAACAATGTTGCCATGGCGAACAAGCTGTTCACCAGCGCCAGCATTCAGAACAACACCGGCCACCAGACGGCGGTGCGCGGATTGGCCAAATGCAAGTTCATGGCCGCCCTTGCCATCGCCATGTCGCGTTCGGTGAAGACCGACGTGTTCCTCCATGTCCAGGAGCAGCTCGGAGAGGTCTTGGGCTATCTCCAACTCATCGAGGGAGCGCTGCATCTGGCGGAGCAGAAGGCCGAGCCGACCGAGAGCGGCGCGATACGGCCGGCGTGGCCGCCGCTTCAGTCCGTGCGCTATCATTTGCCGCGCTTCTATGAGCGGATGGTGCAAGTGGTGCAGGTGATCGGAGCGGGCGGTCTTCTGATCAGCCCGACCCATGACGACCTGCGTTCGGACATCGGGGGAGATATCGACGCTTATTACCGCGGCGCCGGCGTGGACGCGGAGCGCCGGATTCATTTGGCGAAGCTTGCGTGGGATGCGACCGGAACCCAGTTCGGTCAGCGCATGTTGCAGTACGAGCGTTATTATGCAGGCGACCCGGTTCGCGTTGCCGCTACGCTTTATCAGCGGCAGAACGTGGATGAATTGATGGGGCTCGTCGATCGCGCTCTGTCCGATGGGGTCATGAAGGTTTAGCGAACGGTCGATAGTGGTTTGCGCGGCGGGCGCGTTGTGCCGTCCGCCGCGCTTTGTCGCTCGCCCAACCTCGGTTCGCTGCTTTCCTTTTGTTACTGAGTCTTGGGCGTCGGATAGCCGCGGCGCACCTTGAAGTCCTTGATGGCCTCCTTGACGACGCCGCAGACCGGTATGCTGAGCCGCAGGGCATCCGCCTCCTGCTGGACAATGGTCATGTCCTTTTCCGCCCATGGGGTCGGACGACTTTCGGCGCGGTTCGAAAGCGACCAGTTCTGGCCGCTGCTATGCTCCAGCGCGGCGCGCATCGTTTCCTGATCGACGCCCAATGCCTCACCCAGCCGCAGGCCTTCGTCGCTTGCCGTCATGCAAGCCCAAAGCAGCAGGTTGTTGACCATCTTGCCGACCTGGCCGGCCCCGAATGGACCGAGATTGAAAATATCCGAAGCAAAGGTCGCGAATACCGGCCGGCAGGCTTCAAATGCCGTTGGGTCGCCACCGCCCATGACGAGCATCTTGCCGGCCTCGGCGGCAGGCTCCCCGCGGGTGAGAGCGGCATCGAGCAGGATCAGACCGCGTTCGGCCACTCGCCGAGCCAGCTCTCGGGCAAAACTAGGTGCAACCGTGGAGCCAACGGCGACGATCAGGCCGGGCCTGGCGGTTTCCATCAAGCCGCCCTTGCCAAAGAAGACGGCCTCGACCTGGGAATCGAAGCCCACGACCACGATGGCCAGGTCGCATTGTGCGGCCACTTCGGCTGGCGTCTCGAGAATCGAGGCGCTGAGCGAGGCGGCGGCCTCGCGACAGGCCGGCACCGGATCGGTGCCAAACACTCTGTAGCCGTTGGCGATGAGGTGACGCGTCATCGGTCTCCCCATAGCCCCAAGGCCGATCATGCCGATGGTTTTCAGGGGGTGCATGGATGGTCCTCCTCGGTCGATTGGCAAGATGAGCGATCGGATGGGGCCGGCAACCGAGGGCGTCCTTGGCGGCTGGCCTGTCACTTCGTTTGGCCGCTCTTACGGGTGTTCCCGTGGTCGTTCTTGCAGCCGTTCATGTGCCGTCCGGTGGAATGTTATGGAGCATGGGGCGAAAGATATGGTTAAGGCCTTCTGAATGTATTTTCTCATCTTGATCGAGTCTGCAATTGACTAAAGCTCTCGGTAATTGCTGTCAGTTACGATCATCGAAACAAAGACAAGCCCGCAGCCATTCGCAACCATCCGCATTCGTCCAGACTATATTCACTGGGGCACTCGGAAGGTTTCGGGCTGTCGATTGCAGGCGTCATGAAATTGGAATGGGTTCGATGAGTGCGAAAGACCTGCAACAGGCTGCTCCGGCTGTTCCGGGACGAAGCCGAACGGCGGAGTCCGGGCCTGACCATGCGATGATCGAGCGGGGCCACGTCAATCATGTTTCTGAAGTGGCGATCGCTCCGCCGTTGGCGATAAGCGGCGCTGGCGCGAACCATCAATCGCAAGGGAAGGCAATCGACGAGCCGGCCGGCGAGGAGGCAATCGCCATCGCCGTAACGGCTGATCTGGTGTCGCTCGGCGACGAATGGAGGCGCTTCCAGCAATCGGCTGATTGCACTCCGTTTCAGACTTATGAGTGGTTGGAAACCTGGCAACGCTGTATCGGCGACCTTGGTGGGGTCCGTCCTGTCATCGTGACCTTTCGAGGCAATGCCGGCGAACTTCTCATGATCCTGCCGCTTACCATCGAGCGAAAGGGGCTGGTGCGGCGGCTGGTTTTCCTCGGCCGCGGTCTGTGCGACTTCAACGGTCCGCTGCTTCATCCGCGCTTCCCGGATGTCGTCCCAGTCGAACGGTTCCGGCGTCTCTGGGCGAGTACGTTGCGCGAGATCGCCCGAAACTGCGGCCACAAGCCCAACCTGATTGTGCTTGATCAGATGCCGGCGCGAATTGGCGGACAGGCCAATCCTTTGATCGGGCTGGGCAGCCGGCCCAATCCGTCGGCCTCGTATGTGGCCACCTTCTGTGGCAATTGGGACGAGTTTTATACGACGCGTCGTTCGTCAGGTTCGCGGCGTCGCGATCGTCAGAGGTTGCGAAAGTTCGCTGAACATGGCTCCGTGGAACTGGTGACGGCTGACGGTCAAGGCATCAGCGAAACGCTGGAGCATCTTTTCACGCAAAAGCAACGCACCTTCGAGCGAATGGGCGTGGACGACCTTTTCGCCAAGCCCGGTTATCGGTCGTTCTTCCTCGAAGTGGCCCAGTCGGCTCCCGAATTGGTGCATGTCAGCCAGCTATCGATCGGGGGCAAGTGCGCCGCCGCGAATCTCGGCCTCATGTTTCACGATTGCTATTATTACGTGTTGATCAGTTATGACGACGGGCCGTTATCCCGCTATGGGCCGGGGGCGGCCCATCTTCATAAGCTGATGGAGTTTGCGATCTCGAAGGGCCTCAAGCATTTCGATTTCACGATCGGCGATGAAGGCTACAAGCTCGACTGGGCCGACACCAAAGTCGATTTGTTCGATCATGTCGGCGGGCGGGGCTTGATCGGGCGTTCGCTGGCAGGCGCGGCGATTGTGGGTCTGACGCTGAAGCGAGCCATCAAGCAGTCGCCACGCGCATGGCGCTATTACAGCACGATGCGGGCGCGGTTGAAGGGCGGGCGCAGTTCTCGATGACCGCTGCATGCGCGAAGGCGCATGTTCGTCGCGGCGGACAGGGGCTCGCGTCTGCAAAATCCGCAAGCGCGAGCCGCCAACTCACATGCCGAAGCCTGTGGCTTTGACCACCTTGGCCCAGCGTTCCTGTTCTTTTGCGAACAGGTCGGCCATGTCTTGCGGCGACATTGTCACCGGTTGGAAAAGAATCCGATCCAGGCCGTCCTGTAGCCCCTTGGCCTTGAGGGCCTTGGCGGTCGCCTGGTTCAAGCGATCGACGATCTCTTGCGGAAGATCGGCGCGGCCGAGAATTCCATAATAAGTGGTCGAGACGACCGAAGGATAGCCGCTCTCGACCATGGTGGGGATGTCCGGCATGCCTTTGTTGCGCTTCGTTCCGGTGTAGCCGATCATCCGGACCTTGCCGGATTGATGCAGTTTCAGGAGGGTGCCCGGTGCGCCGATGTTGATGTCGATGCGGCCGCCCAACATATCGGTCACAGCTTGCATGCCGCCCTTATAGGGCACATTGGCCAGATCGATGCCCGCCGCCATCTTGAACATCTCGCCCACAAGCTGAGGCTGGGTGCCTTGGCCGTAACCGAAGTTCAGTTTGCCCGGATGAGCTTTGGCGTAAGCCACAAACTCTTGGACGGTCTTGATCGGAAGCTTGGATGAAATGATGATCCCGTTGGAGCTGGCGCCGACCGTTGCGATCGGCTTGAAGTCCTTCAGCGGCTCGCTCGGGAAACCCTGGGTGATCAGGGGCGCGATCAGGTGCGACGGGCTGTTGGAGAACAGGAGCGTATAGCCGTCCGGCTCAGCCTGTAGGACCGCATTGGCGCCCACGGCGGTGCCGCCACCGGGACGGTTCTCGACCACGACCGGCTGGCCCAGCTCTTCGGACAGGAAGGGTGCGAACAGCCGGGCCACCACGTCGTTGGGGGAGCCCGCCGTATAGGGCAGTACCAGCCGAACCGGCTGGCTCGGATAGGTTTGGGCAAGCACAGAACCGGCAAAGCCGGCTGCAAGGCAGCCGGCTGCCAATGTCGTGATGAGGGCGCGCCTCCGGATCATCGTTTCCTCCGCCGACAAATATGTGTTGGACACACATTAGCCGGTCGTGGAGGAAACGAGAAGGTGCTTAGAGCACCTTGTTGCTGGCCTTCACAGCATCCTTTTCCACATACACCTCGCCGCCCATGTCGAGAAATTTCTTCGACATCTCGGCCATGCCCGCCTTGGCGTTGTCCGGATAGAGCGCTGCCTTCTCGTTATCGCCCAGGCTCGCCGCATAGTCGCGCACGTCCTGCGTGATCTTCATCGAGCAGAACTTCGGTCCGCACATCGAGCAGAAATGCGCGACCTTGTGCGCCTCCTTGGGCAGCGTTTCGTCGTGATATTCGCGCGCCGTATCGGGATCGAGGCCGAGGTTGAACTGATCCTCCCAACGGAAATCGAAGCGCGCGCGGCTGAGCGCGTCGTCGCGAAGCTGCGCGGCCGGGTGCCCCTTTGCGAGGTCGGCGGCGTGCGCCGCGATCTTGTAGGTGATCACCCCCTCCTTGACGTCGTCGCGGTTGGGCAGACCCAGATGCTCCTTCGGCGTCACGTAGCAGAGCATGGCGCAGCCGAACCAGCCGATCATGGCGGCGCCGATGCCCGAGGTGATGTGATCGTAGCCCGGCGCGATGTCCGTGGTCAGCGGTCCGAGCGTGTAGAATGGCGCCTCGCCGCATTCCTTGAGCTGCTTGTCCATGTTGATCTTGATCTTGT
>Ga0180217_1003681_pt1 | contig 12748 bp, 12 predicted proteins | sample eDN3rd37CBELigOP_FD_128521 | JGI IMG/M metagenome (GOLD analysis project Ga0180217, IMG submission 128521) | Enriched Organic Plus compost microbial communities from Emeryville, California, USA - eDNA 3rd pass 37_C BE-Lig OP (version 2) (version 2) ... | reverse complement strand
GCTGGGAGCCGGCGGGGCTATCCTGCGATATCCGCATCCCGCCGGAACGGCTGCGCTGGAGGCTCTCCCACGCCCCGGCGGAGGAGGCAAACGTCGCCTGACGCGCCCACCCCCGCTCCGACGGCGCCCCGGCCGGACGCCGTGGGACGGCGGTCAGATCTCGACCTGCTCCACCGCCACCACCTCGGGCACGTAGTGGCGCAGCATGTTCTCCACCCCGTGCTTCAGCGTGGCGCGCGAGGAGGGGCAGCCGGAGCAGGCACCCTGCAGGTGCAGGCGCACGACGCCGTCGCGGTAGCCGCGGAAGACGATGTCGCCGCCATCGCCGGCGACGGCGGGGCGAACGCGGGTGTCGAGCAGTTCCTTGATCTGCTCCACCACCTCGGCATCGACGGGATCGTAGTCCTCCGCATCGCCGTCCTCCTCGCCCTCAAGCACGGGGCGGCCGGCCATGAAGTGCTCCATGATGGCGCCGAGCACCTGCGGGCGCAGGCCCTGCCAGTCCACCTCCCCGGTCTGGGTGACCGTGACGAAGTCGGCGCCGAGAAAGACGCGGGCCACGCCGGGCAGGGCGAAGATGCGGGTGGCAAGCGGGCTGCGCGCGGCGGCCTCGGGGCTGGCGAAATCGGCGGTGCCGCGGCTGCCCATCACCTCCCGGCCGGGCAGGAACTTCAGGGTAGCGGGGTTGGGGGTGCCTTCGGTCTCGATGAACATGCGGGCCTGTCCCGGAATTGGGGGGTCTTTCCAGACCAAGGTGGTCGGTTTTCCCCCCTGTTGCAACCGGGCCACCGCCGATGGCGGGTCTGCACCATGCGCAGGGAGGAAGGCCCCGGGCAGGCGCTCAGGCTGCTCCCATCATCCAGATGGAAGCTCCGAACGGGCGAAGAAGCCCGTGAGCACGGGGAGCTAGAGCAGCCCGAGCGCGCGCAACTCCTGCCGCAGCGCCTCCGGCAGCGCCTCCGCGCCATGCACGGCCGCCAGCGCCGCCAAGTCCGGCGGCGCCGCTTCCGGCGCGAAATAGCGCCAGCCCTGGAACGGCTTCATCGGCCGCGCCGCGACCGGCACCAGCATGGGGTCCAGCACCAGGCCGGCGCAGGCGGTGCCGTCGTCCCAGGCATCCTCGCGGATCTCCAGGATGCGCTGGCGCGCCTGCAGGAAGCCGGACACGACCCAGTAGATCGAGCCGCCGGCGGTGATCTCGGCCGCCCGCTTCGGCATCATGCGGGTCCGGTGGCGCAACGGTGGATCGGTTTCGGCGCGCAGCGCCTGGATCTCGCGCAGATGCGCGATGTCCTTCACGCCGACCGCAAGCTTGACGAGGTGGAGCACGAGGCTGCCATGCACCGGCGCCGCACCGCCCGGCAAGCCTCGTTGCGGCCGCGTGCCTTGACCGCGGCCGCCGGCGCCCGACAGGCTGGCGCCGGACCCTGTCAGGAGGAACCGTCCATGCGCCTCGGCCTCGGCGAGACCGCCCGCCCCGGCACAAGGCTGCGCGCCCTGATGGCCGCGCAGCGGCCGCTGGTCGTGCCCGGCTGCTACAACGCGCTCTCCGCCCGCATCCTGGAGCAGGCGGGGCATGCCGCCGTGTACATGTCCGGCTACGGCACCTCGCTCAGCCTCCTCGGCCTGCCGGATGCGGGACTGGCGACCCTGACGGAGATGGCGCTGAACGCGAGGCTCATCGCCTCCGCCGTGCGGGTGCCGGTGATCGCCGATGCCGATACCGGCTACGGCAACGCCATCAACGTGGTGCGCACGGTGGAGGAGTATATCCGCGCCGGTGTCGCCGGCCTCCACCTGGAGGACCAGGTCGCGCCCAAGCGGTGCGGCCATGTCGCCGGGCGCGAGGTGATCGCGCGCGAGGAAGCGGCGGCGAAGATCCGTGCGGCGCATGAGACACGGCGCGCGCTCGATCCCGATTTCGTCATCATCGCGCGGACCGATGCGCGCGGCGCGCATGGTGGCTCGCTCGAGGAGGCGATCGCGCGGGCGAACCTGTTCCTCGAGGCCGGTGCCGACCTTGCCTTCATCGAGGGGCCGGCGAGCCGGGAGGAGATCGCGCGCGTCTGTCGCGAGGTGAAGGGCCCGGTCTTCTACAACCAGACCGGCATCTCCCCGCGCCTCTCCGAGGCCGAGATGGCCGAATTGGGCATCGCCGTGACCATCCTCCCCGGCGCGGCGCTGCGCCAGACCATCATGGCGGTGTACGACCTGGCCGTGGCGCTGAAGGAGAGGGGCGCGCTGGCCGAGACGGAGGTGGATGCGCGGACCCGGCAGCATCCGGCGGGAAACCTCCACCGCTTCGCCGGCTTCGACCGCATCCGCGCGCTGGAGGAGGCATTCCTGCCCAAGGAGACGCAGGAGAAATACGCCGGCACGCTCGGGCACATGCCGGAAGCGTCGCGCTGAGCCGGGCGGGCGGCGGCAGCGCGCCGTCGCCGCGTCACCGTTGCCTTACCGCTCCGCTGCCGCCGGACGCGACGCCATTGCGCACCCGCCGCATGGCCCGGCGGGCGATACCGCTCCGCGGCGATCTGGTCTAGGACGCGGCAATGCTCAGAAGCATCCTCACCGTCGGCGGCTGGACCATGGCCAGCCGCGTGCTCGGCTTCGCGCGTGACATTCTGATCGCGGCCATGCTGGGCGCGGGTCCGATGGCGGACGCCTTCTTCGTCGCATTGAAGCTGCCCAACCTGTTCCGCCGCCTGTTCGGCGAAGGCGCCTTCAACGCCGCCTTCGTGCCCAGCTTCGCCGGCACCCTGGCCGTGGAGGGCCCGCGGGCGGCACGGCAGCTCGCGGAGCGCATGGCCTCGCTCATGGCGCTCTGGCTCATGGCGCTGGTGCTGCTCGGCATCCTGTTCATGCCGCAGGTGATGCGGGTGCTGGCGCCGGGCTTCGCGGCGGATGCGGGCAAGTTCGCGCTGGCGGTGGAACTGACGCGCATCACCTTCCCCTATCTTCTGTTCATCTGCCTCACCGCGCTGGTGTCCGGGGTGCTGAACGGGCTCGATCGCTTCGCCGCGGCCGCGGCGGCGCCGGTGATGTTCAACCTGCTCGCCATGGCCGCGCTGCTCGGCCTCACGCCCTTCGTCGCCTCGTCGGCGCATGCGCTGGCCTGGGGCGTGATGATCTCGGGCGTGGTGCAGCTCGGCCTCGTGCTCTGGGCTGCGGCGCGGGCGGGCATGGCACTGAACCTGCTGCGACCGCCGACGCTGACGCCGGAAGTGCGACAGGTGCTGCGACGCATGGGGCCGGGGGTGCTGGGCGCGGGCGTGACGCAGCTCAACCTTGCGGTGGACGTGATCATCGCCTCCTTCCTGCCGGCCGGCGCCGTCTCCTACCTCTACTACGCGGACAGGGTGGGGCAGCTGCCGCTCGGCGTGATCGGCGCGGCGGTCGGGACGGCACTGCTGCCATTGCTGTCACGCCAATTGCGGGCGGGGGAGGCACTCTCGGCGCATCGCAGCATGAACCGCGCCATGGAACTGTCGCTGCTGCTCTGCCTGCCCGCGGCGGCAGGGCAGGCGATGGCGGCGCTCCCCATCATCGATACGCTCTTCAACCGCGGCGCTTTCGGCGTGGCGGAAGCGCAGGCCACGGCGGCGGCGCTCGCCGCCTATGCGGTGGGGCTGCCCGCCTATGTGCTGGTGAAGGTCTTCGCCCCCGGCTTCTTCGCCCGCGGTGACACGGCGACGCCGGTGAAGGTGGGAGTCGTGGCCGTGGCCCTGAACCTCGCGCTGAACCTGCTGCTGACGCGCTGGCTGCTGCATGTGGGCATCGCGCTTGCCACCGTCATCGCCGCCTGGTTCAACGCGCTGGCGCTGGCCATCCTGCTGGTGCGGCGGGGGCAGCTGGTGCTGGATCGGCGACTGCGCCGGCGCGCACCGCGGCTGCTCGCGGCCACCCTGCTGATGGCCGTGGTGCTGTGGGGCATCGAGGAAGTATTCTATCTCGCCCCCGGAATGCCGCGGCTGGCCGTGCTGGTGGTGCTGATAGTGGCCGGCGTCATCGTCTACTTCGCCGCCGCGCACGGGCTGGGGGCGGTGGATCTCCGGGATCTGCGCGGCCTCGTGCGACGGCGCAGGCGGCGGACGGCCGGCGCCGTCGCCTGAGCGCCGACACCGCGGCCTTGACGCCCTTGGCGCGTCGGGGGATCACGCCACCCGCAGTCCAGAGACCTGGCCAGACCCCATGCAGCGCGTCTTCTCCGGCATCCAGCCTTCCGGCGTTCCGACCCTCGGGAACTATCTTGGCGCCATCCGCAACTGGGTGCCGTTGCAGGATACGCATGACGCGATCTATTGCGTAGTGGACCTGCATGCCATCACGGTCTGGCAGGACCCGGCGCAGCTCGCGCAGCAGACGCGGGAAATGGCGGCGGCGCTGATCGCCAGCGGCCTCGATCCCAGGCGCTGCATCCTGTTCGTGCAGTCCCATGTGCACGCGCATGCGCGGCTCGCCTGGATCTTCAACTGCGTCGCCCGCATCGGCTGGCTGAACCGCATGACGCAGTTCAAGGACAAGGCGGGCAAGGACCGCGAGGCGGCCTCGGCGGGGCTCTATGTGTATCCCAACCTGATGGCGGCCGATATCCTGGCCTATCATGCGGTGAAGGTGCCGGTGGGCGAGGACCAGAAGCAGCACCTCGAGCTGGCCAACGACATCGCGCAGAAGTTCAACCACGATTACGGTGTGGCCTTCTTCCCGACGATCGAGCCCCTGATCCAGGACGTGGCGGCGCGCGTCATGAGCCTGCGCGACGGCACGAAGAAGATGTCGAAGTCCGACCCCTCGGACCAGTCGCGCATCAACCTGACCGACGACCGCGACGCCATCGCGCTGAAGATCCGCCGCGCGAGGACCGATCCCGAGCCGCTGCCGGAGCATGTGGCGGGGTTGGAGCAGCGGCCAGAGGCGCGCAACCTGGTCGGCATCCTGGCCGCGGTGACGGGCACCGCGCCGGAGGCGGTGCTGCGCGCGCATGGCGGCAAGGGCTTTTCCGAGTTCAAGGAAGTGCTCTGCGAGGCGCTGATCGACCATCTGGCGCCGATCCAGAAGGAGATGGCGCGGCTGCTCGGCGATCCCGGCACGCTGGATGCGACGCTGCGCCTCGGCGCGGAACGGGCGCAGGCCATCGCCGAGCCGATCGTGGCCGAGGCGGAGCGGATCGTGGGCTTCCTGCCGCGCTGAGCAGCCGGTCAGGCCGGGCTGCGCGCCCAAGGAAGAGCTCCCGTCAGCCAGGCCCCATCGCTTAGCCCGGGAGCCTCCCTGTCAGTCCCCCTCTGATGTCCGGGCAACAGCCTCCGCCCTCGAAGCGGGGCAAGAACGCGACTCACGCGTTCGGCTGTTCAACCTCAGGCGATCGCGCTCTACCCCACCCGGAGCAGGCCCGGTCCGTAATCGCGCAGCCAAGCGACCGCCGCATCGCGATGCGGCGTCAGCCGGGCCACATGCGCCCAGAAGCGGTCGGAGTGGTTCAACTCCTTCAGATGCGCCACCTCGTGCGCCACCACGTAATCCAGCACCCAGTCCGGCGCCATCACCAGCCGCCAGGAAAAGGCGAGAGTCCCGTCCGGCGCGCAGGAGCCCCAGCGGCTGCGCGTGTCCTTCAGCCGGATCGCCTTCGGTCGCGCGCCCAGCGCGGCGGCATGGCCGGTGACGAGGGTCTGGATGCGCCGCCGCGCCTCCGCCCGCAGGAAGGCGCCCACGCGCCCGGGCAGGGCCTCGACGGGGCCCGGCACGACGATGGCCCCGGGCTCCAGCCAGGCGCCCGCTGGCTCCGCCGCGCCGCCCTCCCCTTCGGCCGGCGCCAGGCGGATCGCATGCGGCACGCCGCCCAGCGGCACCGCCGCGCCCGGTGCGAAGGGGATGTGCGGGGAGAGGGCCGCAAGCCGCTCCCGCACCCAGGCGGCATGGGTGTTGAGCAGGGCCATCCCGGCCCGGCGCCCGGCGCGGGGCGGCAGGGTCACCACCACCTCCCCGGCCCGGGCGTCGATCCTGAGGCTGACCCTCCGCGCCCGGCTCGAGCGCCGCCACCGCACGGCGCAGGAGAGGGAAGCGGCACTTTGGCTCCCCGGCAGGGCTATGGTTTCGGCTTCGCTCTGAATCATGCGGGGAAGATGGCCCGCCGGGCCGCCCGGGTTCAACGGCTTGACAGCGACCGTTCCGGAACGGTCGTGGCACGGCCGCGGGAGCCAGCACCTCCAGGACGGTGCGGCTTGGCAGGATGGAGCCTGCGGTAGAAGCGGGCCCCCTGCTACCCGCCCAGCGCGTCCTGCCGGCCCTTTCCCGCCCACGCCGGGCGGGATCCGGGCTTCACGCCAGTGCTGCCAAGCGCCCCGGCGCGGGAAAGCCGCAGCAACAGGGCCGGATGGCCCCGTCGGACCTCGTGATAGGCGCGTGCCGCGTCAGCCCGGCAGCGACTTGAGCTCCACCTCGACGAAGGAGAGCGGACGGTCGCCGCCATTGATCACGTTGTGCTCCACCCCGGCGGGACGGCTGTAGGAGACACCGGCCGTGAGCGTCGCCGTCATGCTCTCTCCACCCGGCAGCTCCAGCTGGAGCACCCCGTCCGTCACCGGCACCACCACATAGAGCCAGCCATGCCGGTGCCAGCCGGTTTCGGCGCCTGGCGCGAAATCCCAGCGCGTCACCCGCAGATGCGCATCGTCCTGCTGCACGGTCGCGACCGCCGGCTCGCGGCAGCGCAGGGGTCCGCCGTCGACGGGCGGGCCGGGCAGGTCGCTGCTGCTGTGTGCTCCACTCACGATGCTGCGCCTCCGAACGGTGCGATGAGGGAAGGCGCGCTCATTCAGCGGCCCGGGCAGGGGACAGCCCCGGCAGCGGCAGAGCACCCGCGGCGCCCCAGGCGGCCCAGACCGCCTCGGCCTGTGCCGCGCTCAGCGGCAGATGCGGCGGGCGGATGGTGCGCCAGCCCTCGTCACCGGTGGAGCGCGCGATGATCTCGCGCAGACCGGGAATCAGCGGCACGGAGGTCGCTGCCTTGCGCGTCGCGGTCAGCACGGCCTGCGCCGCATCGGCCTCCGGCCCGCTGCGCTTCGCATAGACGATGCCGCCCCAGGGGCAATTGGCGTTGGAGGCGGCGGTGATGCAGCCGGCACCGCCATCGGCGAGGATGCGCTGCACGAACTCGTCGGAGCCCGAATAGACCTCGAATCCGTCGGCCGCGAAGGCATCGATCATGGCCTTCATGTTGGCGTAGTCGCCGCTGCTGTCCTTCACGCCGCGGAAGACGCCGGGGAAGGCCTTCAGCAGCCGCCCGATCAGGTCGAGGCTGAAGGGCACCGCCGATTGCTGCGGGAAGTGGTAGAGATACAGCGCGATGCCGCCGCCGACGCGGTTCACCACCTCGGAGAAATAGGCGAACAGACCGTCATCGGAGGGGTTCTTGTAGTAGAAGGGCGGCAGCACCAGCACGCCGCGGCAGCCCTGTGCCCTGGCGTGCAGCGTCAGTTCCACCGTGTCCGTCAGGCTGGCACAGCCGGTGCCCGGCATCATGCGCGCGGCCGGAATGCCGCGCGCGACCAGCCCCTCCAGGATCGCCTTGCGTTCGGAAAGGCCGAAGCTGTTCGCCTCCCCCGTGGTGCCGAGCACGCCGAGGCCGTTGCAGCCATGGCCCAGCAGCCAGCGGCAATGCGCCGCCATGCGGTCGAGGTCGGGGGAGAGATCGGGCCGCATCGCGGTCAGCACTGCGGCATTGATGCCGCCGAACAGGGCGTCCTTCATCGGGCTTCGGGTCCTTCGTCGCGTTGGAGGGTGGGGCCTTCGGGGGCGGGGCCTTGCGCACGTGGCGGCACGAGCCCCGGCCAGCGCACCACATGATCCTCGAGCGGCCCGGCATCGCGCTCGCGCACCACACGGCCGCGGACCGAGACGCCGGCCCGGTGCACCGTCTCCGGATCGCCGGAGACGAGCGGGTGCCACCAGTGCAGATCCTTGCCCTCCGCCAGCAAGCGATAGGCGCAGCTCGGCGGCAGCCAGTCGAGCTTCCGCACCCGCGCGGGGGTAAGGCGCACACAGTCCGGCACCCAGCGGCGGCGGTTCTCGTAGTCCGCGCAGCGGCAGGAGGGGATGTTCAGCAGGCGGCAGGCCACATTGGTGAAGGCGAGCCGCCCGGACTCGTCGTCGCGCAGCTTGTGCAGGCAGCAGCGGCCACAGCCGTCGCACAGGCTCTCCCACTCGGAGCGCGTCATGCGCTCGAGCGGCTTGGTCTTCCAGAAGGGCAGGGCATCCGGCACGCCGGGAGCTTAGGGCAGATCCGGAGCGCGCGAAATCACCACCGCCGCTGCCGGTGGCGATGCGGCGGGCCGTCAGCCGGCGCGGCAGGCCCGAGCGAGAGCCCCTGCCGCGCGGCTTCCTCCAGCAGGGCGCGCCAGCGCGCCTGGTCCCGGGCCGCCGCTCCGCTCCGGTACAGGTCGAGGAATCGTTCGGTGCGGCCAGGGTCGGCATCCGGCTCGCTCCGTCCCGGCGCGGCCATCAGCGCGGCGGCGAGGCCGGGATCGATTCGTGTCAGCCCCGCCCAGGCGGCGATCCGGTCGAGCAGCGGCTGCGGATCAGGCAGCAGCATCTCGTAGGACAGCAGCCGAGCCTGCGTGCCGGGCCGCGACCGCAGCAGCTCCCAGACATCGCAGAGGCTCTGGAATTCCTCCTGCATCTGTGCCGCCGCGGCCTCGGGTGACAGCCTCGGGTACCAGTAGCCGGTGGCTAACCGGCTGCGATGGACGGCGAGCGGGTCGCGCAGCAGCACCAGGAAGCGCGCCTGCGGGAAGAGCCGGGCCAGGAAGGCCACGGCCGGCGGGCCGTAGCGGATCTCCTTGAAGCCCCAGTAGCGGGTGTCGGCGCGCCGGATCTCGGGCGGATAGAGTAGATCCTCGAGGAATCGGCGGAACACCGGCAGCGCCCGTTCCTCGGTGAAGGCATTGGCCCATTCGATCGAGATCCCGTCCATCATGGCGACGGGGCGAGCAGCGAGGATGTCCGGCACGAAGCGCGACGACCGCTCGATCTCGCCGCGCGCCCAGCTATCGAAAGTCTGCTGCCAGAGATTGGCGAGGCTTCCGACGATGGCGTTGTGCTCGCCGAACAGCACTACCTGCTCGTGCAGGTTGAGCAGGCGCTGCAGCAACGTGCTGCCGGACCGGCCCACGGCGATAACGCACAGGAGTTCGCCGGGCGGTGGCGGGACTGGGTCGGTCATGACACCTCAAGGACGCAGGCAGCACTCTTCGCGGCGCACCCTAGAGTATTTCCGTTCGCATGGGCTCGCGGCAAATGCCCCGGTTCCTTGTCGTGACGAGTCCCCTCACCCGTTCAGCAGAGTCCACCTGCATGGGACCTGCTTCCAGGGCAGATCCCATGGGACAGGCTGCATTCACCCGGCGTCAGCGCGAAGGCGCGGTAACCGACGCCGCCACGCCCGCACGGGGCGGTGGAGCCCTGACGCCGGCCCGGCACACGGCCGTCATTCCTCGGGCAGGCTGCTCGATCCCTGTTTTCCCACGGGTGGATGCGGCGTTGCGCCTTCAGGCCGCTCCCGCTCCGGTGCCGCCTGCCTGACCGGTATGTTCACTGGCCCGCCCGGCGCCGCGTCGTCCGTGCGGTTCACGCCTTCCTTGCGCTCGAATTCCGGGTACTGGCGCTCCGGCTTCTTGTCGCGCCGCGGCGCATGGGGGCCCTGGCTCGAGGTGAGATCCTCGTCGGGCACCTTGTTGGTCTTCGGGTCGGCGGTCATCGTAGCATCTCCGGCTCGGCCCCGAAGAACGCGCGAGGGCGGAAAAGGATCAGGCCCGTGCCGCCGCTGCCCGGTTGGCCACGGCCTCGCCGCCGCCCTCGGACAGGCCGGGGCCTGCGGGCGGTACCAACGCCGCCTCGATCGCCCGGCGCAGCGCACCGAGGCGGCGCTCGTTCTCCACCTTCAGGCCGAATACGTCCTTCACGTAGAACACGTCCACCGCGCGAACGCCGTAGGTGGTGATGTGGGCGGAGGCGATCTGGAGCCCCTCGGCACTGATGGCGGCGGTCACGTCGTGCAACAGGCCCGGGCGGTCGCGGGCGTTCACCTCGATCACCGTATGGGTGTTGCTGGCGTGGTTGTCGAAGACCACGCGCGGCGGCACGGTGACGGCGCGCAGCCGCGCCGGCTCCCGCCGCACCTTGCAGATCTCCTCGGCCAGGCGCAGACGACCGGAGAGCGACTGCTCGATCAGCACGGAAAGCCGCGCCAGCCGGTGCGGCTGGTCGAAGGCGCCGCCCGCCGCATCCTGGACCCAGAAGGTGTCCAGTGCCATGCCGTTGGTCAGCGTGTGGATGCGGGCATCCACGATGGAGGCGCCGGCCACGGCCAGGGCCCCGGCGATGCGGCTGAACAGGCCCGGATGATCGGCGGCATAGACGGTGATCTCCGTCACCGCGCGGGATTCCAGCACACGCGTGCGCACCGTCAGCGGCGCCTTCGTCGCCTCCGCCTCCCGTACCAGCGCGGCGTGGCGGGCATGCGTCTCGGCATCGAAGGAGAGCCAGTAGCCGGGGTAGCCCAGGGCGAGGAAGCTCTGCATGTCCCTCTCGGGCCAGCCCGCCAGCATGGCCGCGGCGGCCTCGCGGGCGCGGGCCACGCGCACGTCGCGCTCCGGCACCGAAAGCCCGCCCGCCAGCACCTCCGCGACGCGCCAGTAGACCTCGCGCAGCAAGGTCGCCTTCCAGCCGTTCCACACCTTGGGGCCGACGCCGCGCATGTCGGCCACCGTCAGCACCAGCAGCAGGCGCAGGCGCTCGGGCGACTGCACCAGGTCGGCGATGTCGAGGATGGTCTTGGGGTCCTCGATATCCCGCTTGAAGGCTGTCTGGGACAGAAGAAGGTGATGCAGCACGAGCCAGGAGACACTCTCCGTCTCCTCCGGCGTCAGGCCGAGCCGCGGCCCGAGCTCCTGCGCGATGCGCGCGCCGAGTTCGGAATGGTCCCCGCCGCGACCCTTGGCGATGTCATGCAGCAGCGCGGCCACGTAGAGCGCGCGGCGGGACTGCACATGGCCGACGATCTCGGACGCCACCGGCGCGATCTCGCCCAGCTCGCCGCGCTCGAGCTGCTGCAGCACGTCGATCACCTCGATGGTGTGCTCGTCCACGGTGAAGACGTGGTAGGTATCGAACTGCATCAGCCCGACGATACGCGCCCATTCCGGCACGAAGCGGGAGAGGAAGCCCGTCTCGTTCATCAGCCGCAGCCAGGTGGCGGCATCCCGGCCGGTAAGCAGGTCGAGGAAGATCCGGTTCGCCTCCTCCTCCCCGCGCAGGCGGACGGCATGGTGGGCGTGGCGGATCAGCGCGCGCAGCGCCAGCGGATGGATCTCGAGCTTGCGGTCCCGCGCCGCCTTCAGGATGCGCAGCATCAGGATCGGCTCGCGGGTGAAGTCGCGGTTCGGCGGCGCCGCCACGAGCTTGCCGTCGGCGAAGGCGAGGCCGGCCTCCGCCAGCGCCGCATCGCCCTGCCGCCGCTGCGCCGGCGGGCCGAGCGCGGCACGCTCGATCGCCGGCTCCAGCACGCGCGTCAGGCGCAGCACGTCGCGCACCGTCAGGAACAGGTGCTTCATGAAGCGCTCGACGCCGTCCTGGCGGCCGTGCGGCGTGTAGCCCATGCGGGCGCCGACCACCGGCTGGAAGTCGAAGGTCAGCCGCTCCTCGGCGCGGCCGGCGACGTAGTGCAGATGGAAGCGGACGGTCCAGAGGAAGTTCCAGGCACGGCGGATGGCGCGTGCTTCGTGCTCCGTCAGCAGGCCGCCGCCGGGACTCTCGGGGCCGACCAGCTCCGGCATGCGCTGGGTACCGAAGGCGTAGCGTGCAAGCCAGTAGAGGGTCTGCAGGTCCCGGAGGCCGCCGCGGCCCTCCTTGATGTGCGGTTCCACAAGGTAGGGGCTGTCGCCGTAGCGACGGTGGCGCGTCGCCCGCTCGGCCCGCTTGGCTGCGAGGAAGGGGCTGAGGCCCTGCTCCAGCCGCCGGCGGGTGAAGCCTTCCTGGAACCGGTCGAAGGCGGCACGCTCACCGGCGAGGAACCGGGCATCCACCAAGGCGGTCAGCACGGTGCTGTCTCGCGCGCTCTCCTCCAGGCAGTCCCGGATGCTGCGGGTGGCGTGGCCCACCTTCAGGCCGAGGTCCCAGAGGAGATAGAGCACGAACTCCACCATCCGCTGCGCCCGCGACCCGGCCTGCCCCTCGGTGAGGAACAGCAGGTCGATGTCCGAAAAGGGGGCCAGCACGCCGCGGCCATAGCCACCGGTAGCGACCAGGGCGACGGGCGGCTCCGCCTGCTCGGCCGCGCTGCGTGGCGGGACCATGGCCAGCGCATAGGCGTGGATCGCCTGCACCAGGCCGTCCATCAGCGCCGCCAGCCAACGCGCCGCGCCCAGGCCGGAAAGTCCCTGCGTCTCGAAGGCGTCCTGGACCCGCCCCTGGATGCGGCCGAGCTGCCGCCGCAACAGGTCGAGCGCCGCATCGCGTGGCATGGGTCCCGCCGCGAGGTCGGCGATCAGGTCCGGGAGCACGAAGGGTGGCTCGGCCAGTGCCGGGTGGCGCTGAGCGGGATCCCTCGCTGGAAAGGCGGCCGCGGCGGTCATTCCGGCGACCCTAGCCCGGCCGGCGCATCCGCAACAGCACCCTCCAGCATGGCACGCAGCCGATAGAGCGCATCAAGTGCCTCGCGTGGCGAAAGCGCATCGAGGTCGAGGTCGGCCAGGGC
>Ga0180217_1003677_pt1 | contig 12757 bp, 7 predicted proteins | sample eDN3rd37CBELigOP_FD_128521 | JGI IMG/M metagenome (GOLD analysis project Ga0180217, IMG submission 128521) | Enriched Organic Plus compost microbial communities from Emeryville, California, USA - eDNA 3rd pass 37_C BE-Lig OP (version 2) (version 2) ... | reverse complement strand
TTCAAAATCAATTTTTCAAGTAGGGTTCCAATACCGAAGTTTTGCATTGTATCACAAGATAAAGGAAGTCGTGCAGGCCGGTTGGATAGGGGATACATACAGTTTTGAATGCCAGTACAACCGTAATTCAGACTGGAGATTTCCCGTAAAGGATCCTAAACAGGAAAAGCTCATCAATTGGAGGATGTACAAGGATCTGAGTGGTGGGCCATTGGCTGAATTGTGCGCGCATCAGATCGACGCGGTAAACTATATTACGGACAGTCATCCGGTCAAAGTCATGGGGATGGGAGGAGTAGACTTTTGGAAAGATGGTAGAGAGACCTATGACAATATAAGGACGATATATGCCTATGCCAATGGTGCAAAAGCCACGTACACATCTGTGCTGTCCAATGCATTTAATGGGTATCAGATCAGGATACTGGGCAATAAGGCTACAATTGAGATAGGACGGGATACCGCCTATATTTATGCCGAAACGACGAAGAAAGTTTTGGGGACGGTAGACGGTGTGACAGGAGCTACAGTCCTCAATGCTACACAGGGGAAAAAAACAGAAATTCCCTATCTGGAAGCAGGGCAAAAAGCAGTCGAGCCGACAGTCAATGCTTTGAGCCATTTTCACGACTGCATAGTCAACAACAAAAGACCTATTTCCAATGTAGAGACAGGACGGGACACAGCCATAGCGATCTGTATGGGATTGAATGCCATGGAAACCGAAACAACACAGTATTGGAAACCTGAATACAGCAGGTAATCATATAGACTTCGTAAGCTTCCGAAACTTGCGAAGTCTTAAAAAAAACTAAATTATATCCACACACCAAATGTTATTGCATAAAATATATATTTGTAGGTGTATATGATAGAGTGATCAGCAAATACGCCTGATATGATGTCTCCGCAACATGAAAAAGAGCTTTTATTGAAGATAGTGGAAGGAGATGAGGAGGCTTTCTGCGCAGTCTTTGACCATTATAGCAAGTTTGTTTATTCTTTTGCCTACAAATTGGTGCGCTCTACAGAAGTGGCTGAAGAAGTTGTGCAGGATATATTTATGAAAGTGTGGGAAGGGAAAGAGAAATTGCTGAATATAGACAATTTTGGTGCATATCTCAATGTTTTGGTGAGAAACCATTCGCTCAACTTGCTCCGGCAACTGGCCAAAAAACAGACAGTAGATCTGTACACAGTTTCTGATCTTCCTGTACAGGACTATTCTACCGAACACACCATCGATTACCGTGATACCTTGATGATATTGGAAGAAGTTTTGGACGTCTTGCCAGACCACCAAAGGGAAGTTTACAAATTATGCCACTTGGAAGGACTTCGATATGAGGAAGCAGCTGCCAAGCTGGATATTTCTACGAATACGGTGCACTACCATATGAAATTAGCACTCAAAACTATCCGAGAATATTTAATAAAAAGAGGTATTGCCTATCAAGCCCTATTGTTTTTCTTTTTCAATTTTTATTGACGCCTTAAAAAAAACACTTTACTATTCTTAGCGTTCCGTAGGGGAGCCCCTAAGGACTTTCTAAATAGACCGGAGGTTCAGACTCTGTTTTATTAAAAAAAATAAGTATTTGATAACAAGTATTTTGTGTTTTTATTTAGCTTTCTTTTCAATATCCACTACCGGAACATGGCTTTCACGGTGTCAATATAATAAACCCAAGGTATAATCTTTATCAATGCAACGAGATACGAAACGGTTTGCAGAACTGTACAATACATATTTGTCCAATACAGCTTCCATTTCTGAAGAAGAGGAGTTTTTCAGCTATATAGAAGATCCTCTTTATAAAGACAGGATAGAACAGCTACTTTCCGACTCGTTTGAATATCAGACAGACTTCATACATTTGGAGAGCCAAAGTCGCAAACGGATTTTAGATCATATTCTCAGAAAAGAACCCATAAAATCTCCTAAACCGATCTATCGTAAAATATTGTCTCATGTAGCCATAGCTGCCAGTCTCATATTGTGTCTGGGAGGAATTTTTTACCTACTCTACCCTGAAGGCCGGCCGGACGTGCTCGTGCAGGAAAACAAAGACCCGTCTGCCGATATCGTATATTTGGATAGTACGCAGGTATATTTGACATTGGCTAATGGGCGTCGAATAGCCTTATCGGACGATATAGAAGGAAAAGTTGCCGAGGAATCCGGTGTGATCATTACGAAGAGTCCAGACGGTAGACTGATTTATGAAATTTCGGACGTCGCAACAAATACGTTGGCTTACAACTCCATAGAAACGCCAAGAGGCGGCCAATACCAAATAAGTTTGCCGGATGGGACAAAAGTGTGGCTCAATGCAGGCTCATCGTTAAAATATCCTGTTTCATTTGCTGCCTCACAGGAAAGAAAAGTACACTTAAAAGGAGAGGGTTATTTCGAGGTCTCTCCAGATAGGAATAAACCTTTCCGCGTACTTACCGAGGATACACAAGAAGTAGAAGTATTAGGCACCCATTTTAATATCAATGCTTATAATAGAGAGATCAAGACAGTGTTGTTGGAGGGAAGTGTTCGGGTCACATCAATGACAGGCGATAGGGATAGATCGGTACTTTTAAAACCAAACCAGATCGTTTTAAACAATGGTCAGCGCTTTGTGGTGAAGGACTTACCCTATCCGGCCAATATCATTGCGTGGAGAGATGGTTATTTCGTTTTCAACAATGCCAATATCAAAGAAATCATGACGGATCTCTCCAATTGGTATGATCTAGAAGTCGAATATCAGGGTGATATGTCCAGTATATATTTCCACGGAAACTACTTGAGATCAAGAGATGTACTAAAATTGCTGAAATCTTTGGAATTGACGAATAAGGTTAAGTTCGAAATCAAAGGAAGGAGGGTCATCGTCATAGCAGGATAAAGATTTGTCATGTGCCACATTATCCCACAAAAAACCAGAGGCGGTTGCAACACCTCTGGTGGTTCGGTATCAGATACCGAAAAAGGATAATCAATTAATCGTTGAGAACTAATTAAATTAAACCTATTTCAAATGTATAAAAAAAATACAGCATTTATAAACAGGATACTAATCAGTTATCCCTATAAATCCCTGTTGATCATGAAACTTAGTTTTATCTTATCTGTTTTAGTTTTTTTTCAGGTGAACGCCGCATCGTATGCCCAAAAAGTCAGTCTGCATGTACGATCTGCCTCTATCGACGAGGTATTCTACAAGCTGACCCAACAGACCGGCCATACCTTTACGGCGGATGCGGAATTGACCAATAAACTGAAACCTATTAGCTTAAACCTGCAGAACGTAGATATGAAAGAAGCATTGGACAAGTGCTTTGAGGGACAGCCCGTCCGTATTGTTTATAATCGTGCGGACAAGATTGTGGTAGTCAAAAAAGCGGATAGGATAGTCGAACGGTCTGTGCAACCTGCTATCACGATCCGAGGTAAGATCACTAATGAAAAAGGGGATCCTTTGCCGGGAGCACTTGTACATGTCAAAGGGCAGGACACCAAAGCTGTTAGTGAGATGGGAGGAAACTATACGATTGTGGTGCCCGATGAGGAAGCTATATTGCACTTTTCTTTCCTTGGCTTTCAGGTTCAGGAGATAAAAGTCGGTGAGAAGCGGAACATAAATGTTGTATTGAAGACCACCGAACAAAACATAGATCAGGTCGTCGTGATCGGTTATGGTTCTGTTGCTAGGAAAGATTTAACAGGATCTGTTGGTCAGGCAGACATTGACGATATCATCAAAGCACCTGTATCTTCTTTTGAAGAAGCTTTGGCGGGCAGAGTAGCTGGGGTACAGGTATCATCAGGTGATGGACAACCTGGTGCCGGAGTCAATGTGGTCATTCGAGGTGCAAGCTCCTTGACACAAAGCAACTCGCCTTTATATGTTATCGATGGTTTCCCTGTCGAGGACCCTACGACGGCAGCTATTAATCCTCAAGATATTCTTTCGATTGACATATTGAAAGATGCATCCGCAACAGCGATCTACGGGTCGAGAGCGGCGAATGGCGTAATCATTGTCGAAACAAAAAAAGGTAAGCCGGGTAAAACTGTTATTTCCGCTAATGCCTCGGTAGGTGCTCAAAAAGTGACCAAGACTATGGATCTTATGGATCCTTATCAGTTTGTCAAAATGCAATACGAACTTGATCCGGAAATTACAGAAACACGATACTTGAGCGACAGGACATTGGAATCTTATCGGGATGAACGAGGTTATGATTGGCAGAAAGAAATGTTTAAAACGGCTGTGATGCAAAACCGTAGTTTGTCCGTGTCCGGAGGCAATAAAGAGACCAGCTACATGTTATCAGCGTCCTTGTTTGACCAAGGAGGTATACTGATTAATTCTGGATCAAAAAGAGTACAGGGACGATTCAATATAGATCACAATGTATCGGATAGACTTAAGATCGGATTGAATACAAATTATGGTTCATTGAAGAATTATGGGAGGATAGCTACGGAGGCTGGCCTGAGTGGCTCTGCTTCGAGCTACCTTTTATACAGTATATGGGGATATCGACCCATTGCAGGGGGAGATTTTGACTTATTGGATAGCTTTCTGGATCCCGATATTGACGAAAGTAATGATTTTCGGGTGAACCCCCTCATCTCTACGAAGAATGAGTTTATTGAAGCAAATAATAGGAGTTTGTCGATCAATGCTTACGCTTCGTACAAAATTACCGATCATTTGATGTTTAAAGCTTCGGGCGGGTTTAATAGACGAGATAATAGAGAGGACAGCTTTTATAATTCACAAACTTCAAGAGGTACGCCGTTGTTACCCTCTAACACCAGAGGAGTACATGGCACGATATCCAATATTGAACGTGACAGTTGGCTGAGTGAAAACACCTTACGCTATAATAAGCAAATGGGTAAGCACCTGCTTGATGTATTGGGAGGTATCACGTTTCAAGGAACCAAACGTAACCAGTATGGCTTTACGGCAATTCACGTTCCGAATGAAACTTTGGGAATCAGTGGTCTTGATGAAGGAACTCCCTATATGAACTACTCGCAGATCAGTGAGAATAAATTGTTGTCCTTTCTTGGTCGAGTCAACTATAACTATCGATACAAATACTATTTGACAGCGACATTCAGGGCAGATGGCTCTTCGAAGTTTTTTCCGGAAAACAGATGGGGTTACTTTCCATCGGCAGCGTTAGCTTGGCGTATGAGTCGGGAAAAATTTATGAGAAATATAGGATTTATATCCGAATCAAAACTTCGACTGAGCTATGGTGCTACGGGTAATAACCGTATCAACGATTATGCACCCTACGCCTCTCTCAGTTTAAATCCTCCCGCAGATTATGGCAACCATATGCTCCACTATTCATTCAGAAATCAAACTCCTCAGAAAGGTGTTATTCCTTTGTCTATTCTCAATCGTGACCTAAAATGGGAAACCACTACCCAACTTGATCTGGGGTATGATTTGGGATTGTTCAAGGATAGGATAATCCTGACAGCAGACATCTATAGGAAAGATACCCGAGATCTTCTTTTGTATGCTAATATGCCATTATTTACAGGATATCCAAGACTTTACAGGAACATAGGAAGGGTATTGAATAAAGGACTTGAACTTACTTTGAATACAGTTAACGTTGATAGTCAAAATTTTACATGGAAAAGTAATTTTAATATCAGTTTCAATCGCAACAAGGTCTTATCACTGAACGGAGATGAACCGGAATTTTTCAATGCTATACCTTGGGAGATAGTTTATAACTCAGCCGACCTTTATCAGACCAAGATAGGGGAGCCCCTATCTCAATTCTATGGTTACGTATGGGATGGAGTGTACCAATATGAGGATTTTGATATTGTAGATGATCAGTATGTGTTGAAAGAAGGTGTAACTGGCAATGGCACGACAAATGTTCAACCGGGCGATATTAAATATCGTGACCTGGACGGCAATTTGGAAATCGGGGATGCTGACCGGACGATCATCGGAAATCCATTACCAAAGCATACCGGTGGTTTCGCCAATAATTTTAGTTATCGAGGAATTCAGTTGCATCTTTTCTTTCAGTGGTCATACGGAAATGACGCGATGAATGCGAACCGTATAATTTTTGAAGGCAATGCACTCCATCGGATGAATCTAAATCAATACTCCAGCTATGAAAATCGTTGGACACCAGATAACCCAAGCAATACTCTGCCTCGCATAGGAGGCCAAGGATTAAGAGGGGTATATTCTTCACGGACAATTGAGGATGCTTCATTCATCCGCCTCAAAACCTTTTCTTTGGGCTACGATATACCTTCCCAATTTCTGAAACGTCTACATATAAATAGTGCACAAGTTTCTCTTTCTGCTCAAAACCTATTGACATGGACAAAATATTCAGGAATGGATCCGGAAGTATCCGTGAGATATTCTGCCCTTACGCAGGGCTTTGACTATTCTGCATATCCTCGATCCAGAAGCTACACTGTTGATATTAGGCTAACCTTTTAATTCAAAATTTATTATGAACCGAAATAGAAAAATACATATGTTGGTAGCCGTTACGTTTGTCTTGTTCGTATTGGCGGCATGCGACAGTTTTTTGGATAGTACGCCAAAGGACTTTTTATCTCCAGAAAATTATTATGAGACCGAAGAGCAATTAAACTATGGGTTAAATGGGGTTTATGATGTTCTCGGACATAAAGATATATATGGCGACGCGTTGATCAGTCGGATGGGTACCGAGGCAGACGAGGGCTTCTATGCTGTCAGTACATTCCGAGGGCCACAGGTATATGATTTTTCGTCATCAGACCCTTATGTTACAGGTTTGTGGAAGAGATTATACGATGGTATAAACCGTGCCAATATGGTCATTGAATACATAGACAAGCCTGATATGTCGGAGGAAAGTAGAGCGGATATTTTGGGCCAAGCTAAGTTTTTGCGTGCATACTATTATTTTCTACTAGTGATAAATTGGGCAAATGTGCCGTTGATTACTGATGTTGCACATCCGGAAGAAAATCTGAACGCTCCTCAAAAATCACCAAAAGAAATCTATGAATTCATTATCAAAGAAATGAAAGAAGCAGAGTCGCTCGTAGAGGAGGCGTCGGTCGTCGGTTTCGGAGGACGTGTCAGTAAGTCTGCCGTACAAGGAATATTGGCACGGGTATGTCTTCATATGGCAGGCCATCCGGTCAATGACAAGTCGAAATACAATGATGTACTCGAGTGGACCTCGAAGCTTATTGATCCTGGTTTCCACCGCTTGAATCCATCGTACGAACAGGTATTCATTAATTATGCAGAGGATGAATATTATATTGAAGAAAGTATTTGGGAAGTCGAATTTTGGGGAAATACAGCAGGTTCTTTCCGTGAAGGAGGACGAGTCGGGGTTAATACAGGTATCCCCACGACGAATGCAGCTATAGGAAATAGCTATGGGTTTATCCAAGTGACTTCTAGATTATATAATCGATACGAAGATGAAGATATGAGGAGAGATTGGGCGATTGCCCCTTGGCGATACCAGAATGTTAATGGTGAACCTACAGAGGTGGCATGGAAACCTTGGCCAGATCACTCTATTTATCAGCGTCACTGTGGTAAATGGCGTAGGAAATATGAACGCGTATCCCCAAAATCGACGAATGACTCTCCTCAGAATTTTCCATTGCTACGTTTCTCGGATGTTTTACTGATGTACGCGGAGGCGGCTAATGAATCGTATGGTAGCCCTACACCCGAAGCATATGAAGCTATAAACAGGGTAAGGAGGAGAGCCTATGGATTTGATGAGCTACAATCGAACCCAGGTTTCGATTTGAGTGGAATGGATTATGCGATGTTTCAGGAACAAATCAGACAAGAACGTTCTCGAGAATTGTGTTTTGAGGGGCTACGGAAACACGATTTGATTAGATGGGGAATATTTGGCTCTATGATGAAAGATGTTGCAGATGATTTTGAAACAGGCACCGATATATTTAATAGCACTAGGTATGGAGGTTTGGCTGGAAAGAATGTCGAAGAGCCCAAACACCTGCTATATCCGATACCCGCTAGTGAGAGAGGTCTAAAACCGTATCTGGTGCAGAATCCCAGATGGGAATAACATATTAAAAAGAAGTTTCGAAATCTATAAACAGACCTGGTATAAAAGCAATATAAAATATGAATATATATCAATATGGAAAATTGAAATATTATTCCTACAGGGCCCTTATTGTAAGCATATATAGTTTTCTGTTGGTGTTTCCCTGCCAAGCATTTACGTCTACCGTGGGTCTAGCAACGCTTTATCGCACCAAATGTTCAAAAGAGCGCGGCAAGGCTTGGATTGCCAACACTGAACCGATTTTAGAAGACTGCTTCCAATTGCAAGACTCCGTAGGGATCTACAATCGTTCGCGTAAGCGAGTGATTGTAGCGTCTGATAGATGGGAGCGGAGACCTGTGCCTACGGTTTTTGACCGCTCCAATAGACCGGATGATTTAATCTTTTACGAAAGAGAAGAGAATCTTTATCCAAACGATGAGCTGTTAGCCAAACTTCCGGAAGGCGAAACTCTTATCAATAACGACCATTTGTTGAATGGAAGTGTACAAGGAAGTAAATATGGAACTGTATCTATCGTAACAACAACAGATCAAAATTTTGATCGGGCCCTAAATATTTCTGTTGAAGAATTGCCGGACATTCCCTATTCTTATCAAATAACCCTTAAGGAAGACCTGGAAGGCAAAGCAGCGAAGGGGGATAGGCTTTTGATCAAAATTGCTATGCGAACACTGTCAGGAGGACTGACAGAAGCTCAACGTGGCAAAATTCAGCTGGTTGTAGAAGAAACAGGCAAAAATGGCACATTCAAGAAATTGCTTTTGGAGGATGTTTCGGCTAAAGATACGTGGGAAACCTTTTATTTTCCGGTTGAATACAAAGAAGGATACCCGAAGCTCTCGGTGCGGTTGGGGTACTATGTTCAACATGTTGAGATCGGTGGGTACGAGATAATTAATTTTAAACAACAAGTAGCTTTAAAAGATTTGCCGTCAAGCAGAATGCCCGAGGGGTTCTCTAAACACGCGAAGTGGAGAGAAGAAGCATTGAAGCGGATAGAACAGGTCCGAAAAGGAGAATTTTCTGTCAACGTAAAAGATCGGAACGGTAAGCCGATACCTCATGCCACAGTACGATTGGATATGATCGAGCACGACTTTGAATTCGGTTCTGCCATCGCTCAGCACCGTGGCGTGTTAGACGATGGAGACTCAAGGTATAAAAAGACTGTACAACGTTTGTTTAATGCAGCTGTTTTAGAAAACAATCATAAATGGGGGGTGTACGACGCACAGGCAGAGCATGCAAGGGCAATGGTGGATACGATTAAAAAAATTGGCCTGAAATATATGCGGGGACATGTCTTGATGTGGGATCGCCCCTATAAACCAGGCATTAGCTCTGCCCCAATAGATATATTGGCAACATTCAACAATAAACAGGATATCGATGCCTATGTCAAAAATCATATTTTTGGGATAACACAAGATTTTAACAATAACATCAACGATTGGGAGGTGCTCAATGAGTTTGTGACAAATACAGCGATTGCTGATGTGTATGGAAAACAGGTTGTGATCGATTGGTTCAAGTGGGCTAGAGAAGCTACGCAAAATGAAAACGTAACATTGTATTACAATGATTATATCACCGATAATCGATTATTCCAACTACTTGACTGGATGCAGGATAGCAAGGTTGATTTCGACGGAATAGGAATCCAATCACACTTTATTACAGCACAGGATCCGGTCGAAATACAGGATTTTTTCCAAAAGTTTGAAAAATACGGAAAGCAGTTGAAGATTACGGAATACGACTTTACGACAGATGACGATATGCTGCAAGCCCAATTGACAAGAGATCTGCTTATCCTCGCGTTTAGTACCCAAGCCATGGAGGGATTTTATTTTTGGGGATTCTTTAATAATAGCGGTGGAACCCGATATCCATTTTATGACCAGAATTGGAAAGAAAAACCGGCTTTAGATCAATATATAGATCTTGTATATAATAAATGGTGGACGAAGGAAGAAGGGACTACCGATAATGAGGGAATATTTAAGCTGAAAGGTTTTTATGGTGACTATGATATTACAGTCGAAGCCAATGGAAAGTCAAAAACCATAAGTACCTCTCTGTCATATTCGACAAACAACGATATCATCATCACGCTGGATACGGTGGTAGATTAAGCCCTTGATATAAAGAATATTACAAATGAAAAATAAAAAAGAAGCAGCTGGCGTACAAGCAGTACGCAGTACTGTGAAAAACCGCAAGGGCGGGCCTATTGAGGAGTTAAGGCACTATATCGCCATCTTATGTTTGAAGAAAAATAGTGTACGATGGAATTTCAATCTCTTACTGCTTGTATTGTTCTTTGGAACAGCCAACTGCCTCGGGCACGAAACGCTTGTTGAAAAGTCCGGAAGGGATAAGAACGATCAATTTAGAGTAGTCGGATATTTTCAGGGAGATTTGGTCAAGGAGATATCAATGGTCAACTTCTCAGCCCTCACGCATGTCAACATCGCGTTTACCAATCCGGATTCAACGGGTGCTTTACCAGAGATTTCCGGATTGAAAAACTTTGTGACCCAGGCACATCGCCACAAGGTGAAAGTTCTGATTTCAATTGGTGGTGGTCGTGCGCCTAAATACTACAAGACACTGATCAACAAAGAAAACAGGTCGAGGTTCACGCAAGAGATCAATAGGTTTTTGGACATGTACCAATTGGATGGTGTAGATGTGGATTTGGAGGGGGAACTCATCACATCAAACTATGAAGGCTTCATAACCGATCTGTCTGCCTCCTTGAAAAAAGGAACTTTGTTGACCGCTGCTGTGGCGACAGAATACGGAAAGAATGTACCCGTGGGTGCATTGGAAAAGATGGACTTTGTGAATATCATGAGCTATGATAAAACAGGACCTTGGCGTCCGCACAAACCAGGACAGCATGCACCATACGAGATGGCTGTGGACGACATCGCTTTTTGGCACGGAGTAAAAGGTGTGCCGAAACATAAGCTTAATCTGGGATTGCCATTCTATGGACATAGCTTTTATGAAGATGGAAAACAGGGAACAAGCTATACTTACAACAGGCTAGTGATCGATTATCCCGGTGCCGAGTCAAAGGACGAACTACAAATGAAAGATGGTGCTACTGTATATTACAACGGTGAGTCGACTATTCGTAGGAAAACGGCATTTGCCCTGAGCGAATTGGGAGGGATCATGATCTGGCAACTGAAACAGGATGCGACAGGTGATAAATCACTGCTGTCCTTTGTCAAGGAGATACTTGATACAGCGGCAAAATATACTAAAAAATGATAGAAGATAATGCATAAATAGGTGAAGGATAATAAAAAAAACAAAGATGCATTTTTCTGATATATAGTGGTTTGTTGGATAAGGGGCTATCAAGATAGTAGGTAATGTTTCTTTAAGGCACGGCTTTTGATAATATGTGTGCAGAGTGAATGAAGCCCTCTATATAGGGGGAATATTATTATCCGGAAAACACATATTGATGAAAAATTACTGTACCGCCTTATTCCTGTCCATTTTTACATTTGCTTTCCTATTGTCTTGTAAAAAAGACAATGAAAAAATTCCTCTTAAAGATCCCGAATTTTATTATGTGGGGTATTCTTATCAGCAGAGGCCTCAAGATGCAAATAGCAAGCGAGCCATTATGAGTATCGGCGATTCCATTGTGAAGCTTTCTCCCAATAACAGATCGGAGGCTGTGGCGATCCATGTATATGGCGATGATGTGTATACGACCGGATACCAATACAATGGAGACACAAGAAGAGTGGTATATTGGAAAAACAACGAGATCAGGCGACTAGGGGATGCATATCCCTACAATGGTGGAACGGCTATCTTTGCTGATGGCAGTGGTGTCTATGTGGCGGGTACAGTGTACGAGATGATTGAAGGCAGAACTCTTCCTTTCCAGCATGTGTGGGTAAATGATACTTTCTTGCAGAAGTCGGGTGCTTTGGCGTTTTCGGGTATTTTTGCCTTATTGCCATACCAAGACACCTTGTATATGGCGGGAGACTTTGGACAACAGGCTCAGCTATGGACGGATGGTATCATGCGGGGACTGGCTGGTAGTGGTTCGGGAGCTCGTGCGCTGAATGTTGTCAATGGAGAGGTGTACGTTATTGGTTTCGAGGTGGTCAATAGAGATACCGATGCGGTGTCTGTATGGAAATACCATAGGAAGAGCGGTAGACGTGAGAAAGTGTTTAACCATGAACTGGGCTATAGGATCGTTAATATGGATGCCGTGATGTATGGCAATGACTACTACTATGTTGTCAATCCTCTTGACGGACTACCTTCCGTATATAAAAATAATCAATTACTTTATAATCTAGCCGGAGCGGAAAGCGTAAGTGCAGAAGCTATACAGGTATACCAGGGAAAGGTATATGTCGTAGGGCAGTTGCTCGAGGGTACGACTGCTACCCCGACGCTTTGGATAGATGGTGAGCCAAAAACCTTGTTTGATGCCGATCAGAAAATCTATCTGCACGATTTCTTTATTAAATAGTTTTTGCAGGGATTTTCGGAGTTTTTAATATAAAGGTGTCTAAAAGGTATGAATGTCGGCCACAGTCATCCTTCAGGATGACTGTGAGCCTGTAGAATTGTGAAGTAA
>Ga0180217_1003674_pt1 | contig 12762 bp, 11 predicted proteins | sample eDN3rd37CBELigOP_FD_128521 | JGI IMG/M metagenome (GOLD analysis project Ga0180217, IMG submission 128521) | Enriched Organic Plus compost microbial communities from Emeryville, California, USA - eDNA 3rd pass 37_C BE-Lig OP (version 2) (version 2) ... | reverse complement strand
TCAAGCTCGGAATAAGCCGCTTGACCGCAAACGTCGCGAGGCAGCCGATGGATAACGTGTTGCCGCGCTCCCGCTCGATGGCGTGGTCGGTCGCTCCGGCAAGTCGCACGATCGTGTCGCGCGCCGATAGCAAAAAGCTGGAGCCGACGGACGTGAGATGCAGGGTATTGCCGTCGCGGATGAACAGCTTTCCGCCGAGCAGAGCCTCCAGCTTCGCGATCCGCTGGCTCACGGCGCCTTGCGTAATTCCAAGCTCGATGGCGGCGCGTGTGAAGCTGAGGTGGCGCCCCGTCGCTTCGAACGCCCGCAGACTGGAAATCGACGGCAGATTGCGGCGCATTTCGGTCCTCCAGGCACGATCGTTCCCTTATTATTAGAAACTCTAATGACTGGCCAGCGGATAAATCGTTTGCGGCGTCGGGGGAACTGATCGCAAATCCCGCCCGTCAGAAGACTGAAGCTGTGCCTGATTTGGGAGACAGGATTTGCCACACGCGGCAGAAGCGCTTTTGAGGCCCCGGTCCATCGCGATCATTGGCGCCTCGGATACAAGCCGCAATGGCTGGTCCCAGCGGATTTTCGACAACCTCGTTCACTCGAAACCCGACACGAAAATTTTCCTAATCAATCCGAAGCGATCGGAGCTTTGGGGGCATAAAGTCTATCCGGACTTTGCCTCGATCGGTGAGCCGGTCGATCTCGGGCTTTGCGTCATTCCAACCCAACATGTCGCGAGCACGCTCACCGAGGCAGCTCAGAATGGATTGCGCTGCGCGCTGATCTATGCCGCGCAATTCGGCGAAGGCGGAGACGAGGAGGGGCGGCGGCGCGCCGACGAGCTTCTTCGCATTCGAGACACTTACGGCCTCCGCTTGTCCGGACCGAACTGCATGGGCGTCCTGTCGTTGCGCGAGCGCCTTCTGTTGTATCCTGCCGCGCGCGTCCGGGCCTTTCCGAGTGGATCGGTGGGCGTGGTGTTCCAATCGGGCGGAACGTTCCAGTATTGGCTCCAGCAGGCCGCGGTGCGCGGACTGGGCTTCTCTTATGCCGTGTCGAGCGGTAACGAACTCGATCTCGGCATGGCGGATTATCTGGAATTTCTCGTCGCGGATGAATCGACGCGGGTGATCGCATGCCTGGCCGAGGGCATCCGCGATCCGCGCGCCTTCATGACCGTTGCGGCCAAGGCCCTGCGGGCGGGCAAGCCGATTGTCATTCTCAAGGGCGGGCGCAGTGCTCGCGGCAAGGAGGCCGCGCTGAGCCACACCGGCGCGCTGGCGGGCGATGATGCCGTGTTCGACGCCATGTGCGACGCTTACGGCATTACGCGCTGCGACACGCTCGATGACATGATCGAGACGTGCCTGGCGTTCCAGTCCGGGCGGCTGCCGGCGCACGCGCGAACGGCCATCATCACCTATTCCGGTTCGTCAAAGGGCCTCATGCTCGACTATGCGGAGGATTGCGCAATCGAGCTTTCGCAATTGTCGCCGCAGACATGCGAGACAATGGCTCCTCTGCTCGATCCCGGCATGGAGCCGGACAATCCGCTCGACATCGGCGCGACCGTTGCGCCGCAGCCCAAACGCTTCGCCGAAATCTGCAAGATCATCGCCCAGGATGACGCGGTCGGATCGCTTGTGATCCAGGCGACGCTGCCGGTCACTCAATACGATAATCAGGACCCGTCGACCTTCGCCGATCTAGCGCAATCGACCGACAAGCCGATCCTGGCCTGGAGCCGGACCGCGCATAACGTCTCGGATGACGCGCGCGCGTTCCAGAATGCAGCGGGCATTCCCTTCCTTCAGGGAATGCCGCAGACGATCCGCGCCGCGCGGGCTCTCGTGCGCTTCGCGGAGGCGCGGCAGCGTGGCCCCAAGCCGTTGCCCGCTGACGTTCCGGCGCAGAGCGCATTGCCTCAAAGCGAGATTGAAGGCCGTCTGACGGCCAATGGCGTGAATCCGCCGCAGAGCGTTCTGGTCGCCGATGCTGATGCTGCCGCGAAGCAGGCCGAGCGGATCGGTTTTCCGGTCGTGATCAAGCTCGTCTCGCCCCAGGCGTCGCACAAAACCGAAGTGGGTGGGGTGGCGCTCGGTTTGCGCACGGCGGATGAGGTCCGCGAGGCTTGCGCCGACATGGCGGCGCGATTGCGCAAGGCCGTGCCCGGCGCGACGCTTGACGGGTTCCTCGTTCAAGAAATGGTGAGTGGTCTGGAACTCATTCTGGGCACGCGGATCGACCCGCTCTACGGACCGATCGTGATGGTCGGCATGGGCGGCGTCACCGCTGAAGTGATCAAGGATACGGCCCTGAGCCTGCTTCCGATCGACGAAGCAGAGGCGCGGGCAATGCTTGGAAAGCTCCGCGGAAAGGCGTTGCTGGACGAATTCCGGGGGCGGCCGGCGCGCGATGTCGATGCGGTGGTGAGGGCGCTGGTCGGGCTGTCGAATGTCTTTCTCGAGCAAAGGGGAGCCATCACGGATATCGAGATCAATCCGCTCATCGTCATGCCTGAAGGTGAGGGGGCTCGCGCCGTCGATATCAGGGTGGTCACGAAAGCGTCTTAGCGGAATCGATTGGAACTGGCGGTGACGGGGTCTGATTTCAGCCTCCGCCGGTTAGATCGGCTGCTTCCAACCCTGCCGGGCAATGCGGCGTTCAAGCTGATTGTTTCAGAGGAACAAGATGAAAGGGAGGTTTGAGGAATGATGTTGTCGATTATCAAAAAATCGCTTGCCGTGGCCGGCATCGTCGCTGTCGCCGGAACGGCGGCCAGCGCGCAGCCGACATGGCCGACCCGTCCGATATCGTTGACGGTTGCATTCGCGGCCGGGGGAGTCACGGACGGAATCGCGCGCCAACTCGCGTTCGATATGTCAAAGCGTCTCGGACAAGAGGTCATTGTTGAGAATAGAGGTGGCGCGGGCGGCAACATCGCCGCGCAATTCGTCGCGCGTTCCAAGCCGGATGGCTACACGCTTCTGTTCGCGTCTTCCGGCCCGGCCGCTATCAACAAACTCATCTATAAGAAGATGCCGTTCGATCCGGACAAGGATCTGGAGCCGATCGTCCTCATCGGCATCATCCCGCAGATCATCGTGACCAGGAAGGATCTTCCTGCCAGCAATCTCCGCGAATTCGTGGAATATGCCAAGACGCAGCCCGGAAAGCTCACCGTCGGCAATTCCGGGGTGGGGACGAGCGCGCATATCACCGCCGTTCTGTTCGCTCAGCAGACCGGCATCGACGTGACGCATGTGCCCTATCGCGGCACGGCGCCCCTGACCAACGACCTCATGGGCGGTCAGGTCGATGTGGGAATGCCGGGCTTCTTCCCGCAGACGACCAATCTCAAGATGTTGGCCGTGACAGCGGCGGAGCGCCTCAAGGCATTGCCGGATGTTCCGACCGTGATCGAAACAGGTGTCTCGGACACTGTTTCAGGTCTTTGGGTCGGCATCATGGGGCCGACCGGCTTGCCCAAGGAGGTGGTCGAGCGCGTCAACGCTGCGGTCAATGCCTATCTCAAATCGGACGATGCAAAGAAGATGACCGACGCGCTCGGCATGAGCATCCTCGGAGGCACTCCGGAGGAGATGAAAGCCTACATGGAAAAGGAAGTGAACCGCCTGGGCCCGATCATCGAGAAGGCCGGGATCGCTATCAATTGACATCAATCCCGCGGCTGCCCGGCGGAGTGAAATCGATCTGGCAGCCGCATGTCTGAACACATGAAAGGAATGCGTATGAGCGTTGCCCGCCAATTCGTTAAGGTCGAAAAGAACAACGACGGTATCACCTGGGTCTATCTCAATCGCCCGGAGAAGCGGAATGCCATGAGCCCCGCTCTTCACGAGGAAATGGACGCCACGTTGGCCGAGTTGGAGGTCGATCCCGACACCAAGGTCGTGATTCTGACTGGCGCGGGCGAGAACTTCTCGGCCGGACAAGATCTGAAGGAGTTCTTCCGCGCCAATGAAAACAATCCCGCTGCCAAGAAGCGTGCGGCCGAGGTTGCCAACCGCTGGCGCTGGGAGCGGCTGTACAACTACGACAAGCCGACCATCGCGATGATTCAGGGCTACTGCGTCGGCGGTGCCTTCATGCAGCTCCTGGCGGTTGACTTCGTGGTGACCGCCGAGGACGCCACCTATTCGCTGTCAGAGGTCAACTGGGGCATTCTGCCCGGCGCGCTGGTTGCGAAGGTGGTCGCCGACACGGTGCTGCCGCGTCATGCCCTCTACTACGCCTGCCTGGGTGACGCCTTCGACGGCAACGAGGCGGTGCGGATCGGCATGGCCAATATCGCGGTGCCGAAGAGCCAGCTTATCGCGGAAACGGAAAAGCTGGCGCACAAGCTGATGAGCAAGAGCCCCGCCGTGCTGCGTGCGACCAAGCAGGCCATGCGCCAGGTCCGCACGATGGATTTCGGTCAGGCTTACGACTATCTCGCCGCCAAGGGCGCGCAGATTCGCGTCAATGATCCGGAGAACTCCTACAAGGCCGGCCTGTCGCAATTCATCGATCAGAAGAGCTACAAGCCCGTCTACGGCGCGTTCAAGCTCGGCACCATGCTGACCGATCAGAGCAAGAAGTAAGTTCGACAACGATGCCGGCCGCCGCGTGCGGCCGGCATTTTTTTGTTTTCACCAGGCCGCTTCCAGTCTCATTCTGGAATGCAGGGCCGGACGCTGCTGGAGAATGGGATATGGATTTCGAGCTTCCGGAAGAGCTCAAGCTCATCAAGCAGCAGCTTCGGCGGCTGGTTAATCGTGAGATCATTCCCATCGAGCGAGAGGCTTATGAGGGGCCGGACCTCAAGCCGGAGGTTCGCGCGCGCCTGGAAGGCATGGCCAAGGAGATGGGTTATTGGCAAATCTCGACCCCGGAAGAGTACGGCGGGATGGGGCTCGGCCTCCTGGCGCGCGTCGTGATCTGGGAGGAGATGGCCCGAACGATCGCGCTGCCGACCCGCAAGCCGCAGATCTTCGGCCCTGAAGCCAATCCGATTCTCTACCAGCTCAATGACGAGCAGAAGAAACGCTATCTGTTCCCGGTTCTTGAAGGCACCAAGCGCGCCTGCTTTGCCCTCACCGAGCCCGATGCGGGAAGCGACCCGGCCGGCATCCGCACCTTGGCGGTTCGCGATGGCGATCACTACGTCATCAATGGCTATAAGCGCTTCATCAGCAATGCGAAGAATGCCGATTTCGCTCAAGTGGTGACGACCGTCGACCGCGAGAAGCGCGGGCGCGGCACCACGATGTTCCTCGTCGATATGGATACGCCTGGCGTGCGGATCGTGCGCGCCGAGCCGACAATGATGGATGACGAGCCGTGCGAGATCGCGTTCGATAACGTCCGCGTGCCCGCTGCGAATATGGTTGGTGGAGAGGGCGAAGGGTTCAAGTTCGCCCAGGACTGGATCAATGTCGGGCGGATTCGCCACGGCGCGCGTGCGCTCGGCGTCATCGAGCGTTGCCTGGAGTTGGGAACGTCATACGCCAAGCAGCGTGTGACATTCGGCAGGCCGCTGGCCGACCGGCAGGCCGTGCAATGGATGCTGGCCGATTCCTATATCGAGCAGCGGATGTTGCGGTTGGCCGTATACAATGCGGCGTGGCGCTACGATCAGGGAGAGGATGTTCGTCACGACGCTTATATGGTGAAGCTGTTCGGAGACCGCGCGTCCTTTCAGGCTGCCGACCGCTGCATGCAGATTCATGGCGGCATCGCGTTCACGCGCGAGCTGCCGATCGAGAAGTTCTGGCGCGATCAGCGCAGCATGATGGTGACGGAAGGCCCCGAGGAGGTCCTGAAGATGACGCTGGCGCGTCATGTCATCGAGACTTTCGCGAGCTGATGTAGTCGAAGGAGCTGGCCTGAAATCTTCGCCTCCGCGTTGTTGATTGTAATGCCGGCTTTTGGGTCTCAGGGGTCGCTCCGAAGGACGTCGAGCCGTAGAGGCAAGACGTTTCCGAGCCATGCGGCATGGTCGGTGTGGTCCGCATAGGCATCGCCGGTTTCCGGATGCAGCAGGACGGTCAGCCCATCCCGGTTGAGCATCAGCCATGGCAGGAATGCCGCGATCAGCTCGGCAGGAAAGGCGATCTGATACATCGATTGCAGGTGTGGGCCGACGAGTTCGTCATGCCAGCGCCCGATCCGTGCCTCGGGGAATGCGCGCGCGGCCCGTTCTCTCAAGCGCGCCGCCTTGTCCCGGGTCGAGGCCGGATCGTAATAGATGTGGGCGTGGTAAGCTTCCACGAGACGATGATCGTTATCGCCTTCGGACGTTGAGGCGGCGGCAATCATTCTGGCCTCCGGGTTCGGGATGGTTGGGCGGCGGATGCAGCCTGCGGCAAGCGTGCCTTGAGTGGCCTCCACCGGTGCCGCTTTCTCGGGTATTCATGCCGATAGCATAGCAGGAGCCCGAAAGAATGTCGGATGGCGGGAAACGGCCGCCCCCAAGGCATCATTGGTCCGCTCCGCCGTTGCGGCCGCAAGCGTAGCGGTGACCATGAACACGGACAGTATTACACCGGCGCGGCTCTTGACCAGAAGGGGCTAGTCGGTGATGAGGCAGGCTGCCGGCCGCAGCCGTGCCCGAGGCGAACCCCGTTTCTCCACGCGCGCTGCTTACCATGGAATCGTCAGTATTCGTCGAGAGCGTTCATTACGAGCTCCGCCGTAAGCCCGCTGCTGTACTGCTGCTGACCGGTGATGAGGCGCCCATCCCGGATGGCAAAGGGTTCGTTGGCACCGCGGCAAAGAAAACTGGTTCCCTCGATGCCGGCCGCCTCGCTCTGAATGGTGTATTCGTTCAGCGTCATGCCGAAGGCGGTATTCACCTCCTCTTCCTCCGCGTCGGTGAAGCCGGTCCATTTCTTTCCCTCGGCCAACAGCGTGCCGTTGGACAGGCGGGTCCATAGCAGCAGGGCCGCGCCGTGGCAGATCAGGGCGACGATCTTTTCCTTCTCATAGAAGGCCGCGATCAGTTCATGCAGCTCGGTATCATCCTTGAACGTCAGCAATGGTCCGCCGCCCCCGGCCACCCAGACCGCATCATAATCATCGACCGAGACCGCACTGATCGGAAGCGTGTTCTTCAACATCGCACCGAACTTGGCATGATGGACGAAACCGAGGCTGATGAGATCATCGGCATAGTCGCCGCCGGACGTGCGGGGATCGCTGTGGGTGTCGAACATCACCTCGCCGCCGCGTGGAGAGGCGAGATCGACCTGATGCCCCGCCTCGGTGAACATCAGGAAGGCGCGCGTCATCTCCTCGGCGAAGAATCCGACGGGAAAGCCTTTGAGCTCGGTCGTATTGGAGACGATCGACAGAATGCGGCGCGGCTTGTGCTTCACGCCGATCCGGGTTCCGATCTTGAGGTCGGATGCCGGCATTTCAAGTCCTCCGATTGGTCCGTCTGTCGTGATCGCGTTCGGGAGTGGGTCCCATGTCCGCGATGCCATGCCCACCGACGCTATGGTCGTCAGCCCTGGAAGCCGCCGGACTTCAGAAACATCTCTTCCTCCGCAGTCATGGATCGGCCGAGCATCGGATTCCGATGCGGAAAGCGTCCGAAGCGGCGGATGATGTCGCGGTGGCCTTCGGCGTGATCGAGCCAGGGCTGGCCGAGCCTGGCATTGAGCTCGACCGAGATATCTTGGTCCGCGATCTCCTCCGAATGCGCGAAGGGCAGGCAGAAGAACAGCCGCAATGCGGCCTCGACGCGCTCCATGTGGCCGGCCGCATGCGCCAGTCGGGCATAATGCCGTGCCAGTGGATCGGTCGCATACATGTGGCCGGTCCCGCGAAACGCGTTGCGCGGAAATTGGTCGGTCAGAATCAACAGCGCGAGCGCGCCCTCGGGGCTTTCGATCCAGCCATCATGCTCGCGTGCCGCGACCGCCATGTGAAGGTCGAGGAAGCGATCGCGGAAGATGCCGTCGAACCCTTCATCTTTGTCGAACCATTGACCTCGTGCGCCGGCATCCTTCCAGAAGCCGACGACGTCCGCAATCAGCACCTTATCTCCTTGCTGCTGTATCTTAAGCGTGGCGATCATGACGAAGTCCCCCGCTCCGATGGCTGGCTTTTGCCGGGTGCGTTGCCGTGGATCAGGTCGCGCCCGGCGTAGATGCCGCCCACGGTTTCGATCTCGAAGCGTTCGGCATCGCGCTTGCGGATATCGGCCATCAGTTCGCTCGCGGCGTCCGGCTCGTCGCCGAGGATCACCAGCGCCCGCTCGCCGAGCCTGAGGGCGGATTCGAGGGTCTCGCGGATCTGGAAATCGACGCCGGCATGAACCAGCTCGATGGCGTGTTCGCGATCCATCGAGCGTGCGAGCACCGGCACGAGCGGGAACTCGTGCTTCGCCAGCTCGGCGATGGTGCTGGCGGCCTTGGCATCGTTGACGGCGATGACGATCGCCTTCGCATGCTCCGCGCCGGCCGCGTGCAGGATGTCGAGGCGCGACCCGTCGCCGTAATAGACCTTGAACCCGAACTCTTCGGCATCGCGGATCGCCTCGGTGCTCGTTTCGATGATCGAGATCGAGTGGCCGCGCGCCAGAAGCGGCTGGCTGACGATCTGTCCGAAGCGTCCGAAGCCGATGAGCAGGACACTGCCTGACAGGTTCTCCGCCACCTCCACGCCGTCCATCGACGGCACCGGTTTTGGCAGCAGGCGGTCGTGCAGGATGATCATGATCGGCGTCAGAGCCATCGAGACGATGATGGTTGCGGTGAGGATCGCGTTGGCCTCGCCGTCGATGATGCCGACGGCGGTCGCCGCCGCGTAGAGCACGAAGGCGAATTCGCCGCCCTGCGCCATCAGAACGGCACGTTCCAGCGCCTCGCGACGGTCGGTCTTCAGGAGTCGGGCCACCGCGTAGATCACGGCGAACTTCAGGACCATGTAGGCGACGACACTGATCGCGATCAGCCGCCAATTGGCCCCGATCACGATCAGGTCGAGCGCCATGCCGACGCCGAGGAAGAAGAGGCCGAGCAGGATGCCGCGGAACGGCTCGACATCGGCTTCCAACTGATGACGGAACGACGATTCAGAGAGCAGCACGCCGGCGAGGAACGCGCCCATCGCCATGGAAAGCCCGCCAAGCTGCATGGCGAGCGCCGCGCCCAGCACCACGAACAGCGCGGCCGCTGTCATCACTTCGCGCGCCTGCGCTCTCGCAAGCAGCCGGAACATGGGATCGAGCAGATAGCGGCCCGCGAGCACGAGGCCGGCAATGGAGGCAAGCCCGATCGCCACGCCGGTCAGCCGCTCGCCGAGCGTGACTTCGCCGCCGCCGGGCGCGAGGAATGCGACGAGCGCCAGCAAGGGCACGATCGCGAGATCCTCGAACAGGAGGACGGCGACCATGCGCCGGCCCTTGGGCAATTGAATCGAGCCGCGCTCCTGGAGCATCTGCATGACAATGGCGGTCGAGGTCAGCACGAAGCCCGTGCCCGCCACGAAGGACTGCGCGACCGGAAAACCGAGAGCCAAACCGACGCAGGTCAAGACCGCGATGGCTGCGCCGACTTGAACGAGACCGAGACCGAAGATTTCCTGTCGCATCGACCACAGCCGCGACGGCTGCATCTCCAGCCCGATGATGAACAGGAACATGACGACGCCGAGCTCGGCCACATGCAGGATCGCTTGCGGGTCCGAAAACAGCCCGATGCCGAAGGGGCCGATGGCGAGGCCGGCAGCGAGGTAGCCCAGCACTGAACCGAGGCCGAGGCGCTTGAATAAAGGGACCGCAAGCGCCGCCGCTCCGAGAAGAACGACGATGGGAACGAGATCGAAGCCGCCATGGGATGCGGTTTCGGCGGCGTGGGCGACGGCTTCGGTGGCCATGAACGGGCGTCCTTACTTCGCCGGGATGCGGAATTCGGCGATCAGAGCGTCCGCCAGCGTCACATAGGCCTCGCTGCGCCCGTTGAAGACGCGGCTTTGCCAGTCGAACACGATATGCGTGGTATCGCCGGTGGTGGTGGCTTCGACCACGGTCATTTTCGCCTGGGCGCCAATCGCATCCGAGCGCGCCCACGACCGGACGCCTTCGGCACCCTTCAGGATGCGGCCCCAGTCGTTGACGATGCCGTTGCGGGAAAAAGCGGCGACGAAGGCGTCCTCGTCACCGGCATTGATCGCGTCGACGGCAGATTGAAGGGCTGGCGGGAGAACGACCGACATTGTTGCTCTTTCTTGTTGGAGAGGAGGAAAATGCTGCGGATTGGACCCGGCCAATTGCCAGATGGTGATTCCCGCGATGATGGCAGGGATCAGAAAGACCACCAACAGGATCGGCAGCTCCTGGGCGATCGTGTAGCCGGCCTTCGTCACCCCGACCCACATGTTGATCAGCGAAACCGCCAGCCACACCAGGATGAAGAGTTTCGCCCCTGTGGCGACGCCGGCGATGTCGCCACCCCAGAGCCTGCCGAAGAGAAGAAGCAGCCCGAGCAGGACGACGCCCCCGCCGATCACCATCGCCATATGCACCTTCAATCCCCCCGTTTTCGAACACACCTAGATTCGTCTCGATGCCCCCTGCCGGCATAGGGCGGGCAAACGTCGATCGCCTGAAATCTGTTTGTCACGAGCGGCCCTTGCCGTCATGCCGATCGCCAGACGGCGGAACCGCCCGCCGTCTGGCCGCGCCAGACGCGATGGCTTATTTGGTGGTGTAGCCGCCGTTGACGAGGATGGTCTGGCCGGTCATCCACCAGCCGTCCGAGACCATGAAGCGGATATAGGGCACGATGTCCTCGATATCGGTCAGGCCGGTCTTGGAGAACTTTGACAGCGCCGCGGCGGTCTTGTGATAGGCGACCGCGTCTTCGCCTTCCGCCGGATAGAAGAACGGCGTGTCCATCGGGCCGGGGCCGATGGCGGTCACCGAGATGCCGCGCTCGCCGAATTCCTTGGAAGCGGCGCGCGTGAAATGCTCGACCGGGGCCTTGGTGCCGGCATAGGCGGCGTAGAAGGGCGTGAAGGCGCCGAGCAGCGAGGTGACGACGGTCACGACCTTGCCGTTGTCGTTGACGTGCTTGCCGGCCTCCTTGAGGAAGAAGAAGGCCGTCTTGGCGTTGACGGCGCTCATCTCGTCATATTCGGCTTCCGAGATTTCGATGATCGGCTTCTTCAGCACCTTGCCGACGGTGTTGATGGCGATGTCCGGCCGGCCGATGGCCGCGACGGTCCCGGCGAACAGCTTCTCCATCGCTCCGGCCGTTGTCAGGTCCGCCTGGAAGGCGACGGCCTCGGCACCGGCGGCCTTGACGGCGGCGACCGTGGCGTCGGCATCCGTCTTGGTCGAGACGCTGTTGTAATGGATGGCGACCGCCTTGGCGCCATGGGCGGCGAGGTCGCGGGCGATCAGCCCGCCGAGATTCTTGGCCCCACCGGCGATGATGACGGTTTTGCCCTTGACTGAGTGATCGGTCATGGGGTCGGCCTCCTTGTTCGTGCGGCCGCATCGGCGGCCGCTTCTACCCGAAGACAGTATTGTCTAGAATTAGATGATAAAGTCGGCCATTCTGACATCACTTGTCAGACTATCCGGACAATGGAGGTGTCCCATACGTGGACCGGATTGATCTGTTCCGCGTTTTCTCGCGTGTCGTCGAGTGCGCCAGCTTCACGCGCGCCGCCGATACGCTCGGCATTCCGCGCTCCTCCGTCTCGGCGGCCGTTCAGGAATTGGAGGAGCGGGTCGGCGCGCGCCTGCTTCACCGCACCACTCGCAAGGTCACGCCGACGCAGGACGGCGTCGCCTTCTACGACCGCTGTCAGCGCGTCATCGCCGACGTCGAGGACACGGAAAACCTTTTCCGGCAAACGGCGGCGCAACCATCGGGCAAGCTTCGCGTCGACGTTCCGGGCCGGATCGGACGGCTGATCATCGCGCCGGCGCTGCCTGATTTTCTCGATCGCTATCCGCAGATCGATATCGATCTCGGCGTCACCGACCGTTCAGTGAACCTGGTGGAGGACAGCGTCGATTGCGTGCTGCGGGTCGGGCCGCTGAGCGACTCCGGCCTGATCGCGCGATCGTTTGGGGAGCTGCCGCTGATCAATGTCGTCAGCCCGGCCTATCTGGCGCGGCACGGAACGCCGCGAACCTCCGACGATCTCGGTGACCATTGGGCGGTCAATTATGCGTCGCCGTCCAGCGGCCGGGTCGAGGATTGGGAGTGGATCGAGGACGGAAAGCTGCGCACCATGCCGCTTCGCGGCCGCGTTACCGTCAACAGCGCCGAAGCCTATATCGCCTGTTGCCTGTCCGGCCTCGGCTTGATCCAGATTCCGGCCTATGACGTTCGGCACCATGTCGAGGCGGGTGAATTGGTCGAAGTGATGCCGGATCACCGCGCGCAACCCATGCCTATGACGTTACTCTATCCGCACAGGCAGCATCTCTCGCGCCGATTGCAGGTCTTCGCCGATTGGCTCGAAGCGCTGCTCAAACGGCAGCTCTTGGAGTAGAGGCTCGCAGCGCGGTGTCCGGAACCGCTCGGCTGGCAGTGTCAAACGCGCTTCGTCGTGAAGGCCTGGACCAGATGGGCACCTTGACGGTGGCATCGTGTCATGCCGCAGTCCTTTGCCGGAGTGTCCGTCGTCAGGGATTTTGGGACCATTGGCGCGGTGAGCTAACAGAGGCTCTGGCCCATCAGGGTTTTTATTTTAGGCGGCCGCTTCTCGATGAAGCAAGCGGCGCTGTTTGATGGTTTC
>Ga0180217_1003667_pt1 | contig 12783 bp, 11 predicted proteins | sample eDN3rd37CBELigOP_FD_128521 | JGI IMG/M metagenome (GOLD analysis project Ga0180217, IMG submission 128521) | Enriched Organic Plus compost microbial communities from Emeryville, California, USA - eDNA 3rd pass 37_C BE-Lig OP (version 2) (version 2) ... | reverse complement strand
CTCGGCGCCTCCACCGGGCGCGAGCTCGCGCCACGGCAGCTCGGCGCCCTCGTCGGCGCCTGGCTCAGCGACCGCACCGGACTCACTGCGGGCGAACGCCGCGCGCTCGTCGCCTGCGGCGCGGGCGCGGGCCTGGCAGCGGTCTACGACGTACCGCTCGGCGGTGCGATCTTCGCCCTCGAAGTGCTCTTCCTCGGCCTGCGCACCCAGGCGATCGTGATGGCGATCACGACGTCGGCGGTCGCCGCGCTCATCGGGCGGATGCTCGTGCCCGACCGTCCCCTGTTCGAACTCGGCGCACTGGAGGCCACCCCGTCGCTGTGGGTGTGGGCGCTCATCGCAGGGCCCCTGTTCGGCCTCGGCGGCGCGTGGTTCACCCGCTCGACCGGGTGGCTCGTGCAGCGCCGCCCGAGCGGCACCCGCATCCTCTGGGTCATGCCGCTCGTGTTCGCCGGGGTGGGGCTGCTCGCGTGGCCGCTGCCGGCCGTGCTCGGCGACGGTGCCGCACTCTCGAGCACCGCGTTCGACGCGGACACGCTGTTCGCCCTCCTCGTCCTCGTGATCGTGGTGAAACTCGTCGCGACCCTCGCCACGTTCGCCTCGGGTGCGGCGGGCGGCACGATGACCCCCTCGGTCGCATTCGGCGCCGCGCTCGGTGCGCTCACCGGCGGCCTGTGGAGCACGCTCTGGCCCGGCACCGAGCTCGCCGCGTTCGCCGTCGTCGGTGCCGCGGCGTTCCTCGCGAGCGCGATCCGCGCACCCATCACCGCGACCGTGCTCGTCCTCGAGTTCACCGGCCAGGGGCTCGGGTTCGCGCTGCCGCTGCTCATCGCCGTCGCCGGTTCCGCCGCGGTCGGCCGGCTCATCGAGCACACCCGCATCACCGGCGCATACTGACCTCAGCGCGGCAGGCCCACGGCCCAGTCGTGCAGCATCCGGTACGCCTCGGCCCGCGCCGGCGCGGCGGAGAGGAACACGTCGTGCACCGCCCCGTCCACGCGGCCGACGGTCACCATCCGGCCGATCTTCAACGCCGCCCGGGCGATGTCGTCCACGCCGAGCACCGAGTCACTCGCGAGCATGCTGGGCAGCCACCGCAGCGGCGCGGACGAGCGGGTCGAGAGCAGCACGAGTACCGGGCAGCCCACGTCCACGCCACGCGCGATTGTCGCGTGGCCCTCGATGATCGCGCTGAGCCAGCCCGGATGCGTCGGGAAGCCGCGCTCGGGCCGCCACCCCTCCGGGGCGTCGGGGAGCGTGCCGAGTTCGCGCTGTGCCCGGGTGTAGAAGCCGAGGTCGACCACCGGGTGTGTGCCGAGCGGGTCGTACTTCGCGCGGACGTTCACGAGCGGCGCGAGCGCCTGCCGACCCCAGGCACCGGTCTGCAGCTCCAGCCACGGTGAATTCAGCACGAGCGCGTCGGCGACGCCCGGATGCCGCGCCGCCCACAGGCTCACGATGAGCCCGCCCGTCGAGTGCCCCACGATCACGAGCCGCCGCCGCGTGCCCTCGCCGTGCCCCATCGCCTCCAGCGCTGCGGCGATGTCGGCGTCGTACACATCGAGGTCGGCGACGTAGCCGGGAGTCTGCCCGGGACGGAGGCTGCGGCCGTACTTGCGCAGGTCCAGTGCGTGGAACCGGGCACCCAGCCGCATCCAGAACTCGGCCTCGTCACGCTGGAAGAAGAAGTCGGACCAGCCGTGCACGTACAGCGCGTCGACGTCGCGGAGCGGACCGACCATCGCCGCGACCGGATCGCGCCGGCGCCGCACGAGCGTCGCGACCACCTCGCCCTCGTCATCGGTGCCGAGCGGCAGGGTTCGCTGTTCGAACCCTGCCCCGAGGATGTCGGGTGCCCAGCCGTCGTGCATACCGCCAGCCTATGAGGCGCCGCCGACGCCGCACGCGTCCTCCCGTGTCAGGCAGCCGCCGAACGTTGCGTTCAGTCGCGCCAAATGGTGGGTGTCCCAGCATCCGACCCACCGGTTCAGTCGCGCCAGATGGTGGGTCTCGCGGCATCCGACCCACCATTCGGCGCGACCGGACAGAGGGGGCATGCGTTCAGTCGCGCTGGATGGCGGATGCTGGGGGTCGGCACTGACCATTCGGCGCGACCGAACCTGTCGGTCGGGCACCACGTCAGCCGGGCGACACCTCAGCGGGGTGCCGTGTGGGGCGGCGGGTCGAGACCCGGCAACCGGTCAGCGCGGGTCGAGGCGGCGGGCACGACCGGCGGCCACCGCGAACACGATCGCGAGCGCGGAGGTGCCGAGCATCACGACGGCCATCGGAAGGGCGGTGTCCTCGCCCCACAGCCCGACGATCGGCGATGCGACCGCGCCGCACAGGAACTGGATCGAGCCGAGCAGCGCGGACCCCGTCCCCCGCGCCGCGTCGGCGCGTGCGAGTCCCAGTGCGCTCGCGTTCGGGAGCGTGCAGCCGCCACCGAGGCTCTGCACCAGCGCGAAGGCGAGGAACGTCGGCACGCTGAGCCAGCCGGCGGCGACGAGCACGAGGACGAACACCGAGCTGCCGAGCATGAGCGCCAGCCCGAGCCGCAGCATCCGTGCCGGCCCGACACGGGCGGCCCAGCGCGCGTTCGCGTAGTTGCCGACGACGAGACCGGCCGCGCCGAGCGCGAAGATGAGTGAGTACGACACCTCGTCCATCCCGAGGATGCGCTGCCCGACGAACGGCGACGCCGAGATGTACGCCATCACCCCGGCGAACGAACTGCCCGCGACGAACACGTACCCGAGGTAGGCCCGGTCGGCGAGGAGCCTGCCCATGACGCGGAACGACGAGCCGATCCCGCCGGTGTGGCGTTGCTCGACCGGGAGCGACTCCGGCACCACGACCACGGCGACCACCAGCATCACGGTGGAGATCGCGGCGATGACCGCAAGCACGCCGCGCCAGCCGAACAGGTCCGCGACGACCCCGCCGATCGGCGGCGCGATGAGCGGCGCGACCGCGCCCACCATCGCCATGATGCTGAGCGCCCGCACGGCCGCGGCGCCCTTGCTGAGGTCGACGGCGATCGCACGCGAGATCACGACACTGCCGGCGCCGCTGAACCCCTGCACGAGCCGGAGGGCGATGAACACCTCGATGCCGGGCGAGAACACGGCCGCCAGCCCGGATGCGGCGAACACGACCAGCGCCGCGATGAGCACGCGCCTGCGGCCGAACCGGTCCGACACCGAGCCGAGCAGGAACTGGCCGGTGCACATGCCGACCAGGAACGCGGTGAGCGTGAGCTGGACGGTCGCCGCGGACGCGGAGAGATCGGCGGCGACGTCGGTGAACGAGGCGAGGTAGATGTCGCTCGCGAACGGCCCGACCGCGGTGAGGAAGCCGAGCGCGATGAGCAGGCCCGGAGTGAGACGTTCCTTCATGCGACCTCCCGGTCCAGGCGCAGCGCGACGGCGGCGGATGCGGCGGTCACGGCGACCGCGACGAATGCCACGACCGCCATCGGCACGGCGGTGTGCTCTCCCCACAGGCCCACGATCGGTGAGGCGACCGCGCCGACGAGGAACTGGTTGGAGCCCAGCAGCGCCGCCCCGGCACCGCGGGTGGCGTCCGCACGGGCGATGCCCAGCGCGCTGCAGTTGGACATGATGAAGCCGGTGCCGCCGGTGAGCACGAACGCGGAGGCGATGAACGCCGGGATCGTGAGGGTGCCGGTCAGGGTGAGCAGCACGAGCGCGATCGCGGCGGCCCCGCTGCAGCACAGGCCGACCAGCAGCATCCGTCGCGGACCGACCCGGGGCGCGAGGCGCGCGTTCGTGAACTGCGCGAGCACGAGCGCCGCGCCGGCCATGCCGAAGCTCAGCGCGTACAGGAACGGGGTCATCCCGAGGATGCGCTGCCCCACGAACGGGGATGCGGAGATGTAGGCGAGCATCGCGGCGAACGCGGTCGCGAAGGCCACGACGTACCCGACGTAGGCGCGGTCGCGGAGCAGGTGCCCGTAGGCGCCGAACGCCGCGGCGACCCCGCCGGGGCGGCGCCGGTCGCGCGGCAGCGATTCCGGCACCATGACGGCCGCGACCACGAACATCGCGACCGATGCGAGGGCGAGCACGGCCATGACGCCCCGCCAGCCGGCGAGCTCTGCCACGGCGCCGCCGATCGGGGGTGCGATGAGCGGTCCGAGCGCACCGACCATCGCGATGAGGCTGAGCGCACGGACGGCCGTGCGGCCGGTGCTGAGGTCCGCGGCGATCGCCCGCGCGACCACGACGCCGGCAGCGCCCGAGAAGCCCTGCACGGCACGCATCGCGACGAACATCTCGATGCCCACCGCGAAGGTCGCGCCGATGCCCGCAGCGGCGAACACCGCGAGCGCGACGAGCATGACCGGGCGGCGGCCGAACCGGTCGGAGAGCGGACCGAGGAACAGCTGCCCCAGGCACACCCCGACCAGGAACGCGGTGAGCGTGAGCTGCACGGCGGATGCGGGGGCGGAGAACTCGCGGGCGATGTCGGTGAACGACGCCAGGTGCATGTCGGTCGCGAGGGGACCGACGCTGGCGGTGAATCCGAGCGCGGCGAGCAGCCCCGGCGTCAGCCTGTCGCGCATACCCCTCCGTCTGTCACTGGATCGTATATGATCCTAGCGCCGTCGGCAGAGGCGCCCTGCTTCGTCTCCTGTGCCCGCTCCCCCGCGGACCGCGTCACTCGCCGCGGGAAATGCGCACCATCTCGTCGCGCGGCACGACCTTGATGCGCGCCCGCTCGTGCGGTGCGCCCAGCTCCACCTCGTGCGCGTCGAGCCGGTGCCAGCCCTCGAGGTCGGTCCAGGCGACGCCGCGCTCGGCGAGGAGTGCGGGGATCGCCTCGACGGACGGGTCCTCGGGCTGCCACCACGAGCTCTGGTCCTTGACCAGGTGCTGGATGGTCTCCATCGCGTCGGACTTGGTGTGGCCGATGAGGCCGACGGGGCCGCGCTTGATCCATCCGGTGGCGTACATGCCCGGCACCCGCTCGTTCGAGTCGGGCTGGAGCACCTGCCCCTCGTGGTTCGGGATGACGCCGTGCTGCTCGTCGAACGGCACGTCCGGCAGCGGGGAACCGAAGTAGCCGACGGCACGGTAGAGCTGCCCGATCGGCACGGTGCGCAGTTCGCCCGTGCCCTCGACGCCGCCCTGCCCGTCGGGCCGGGTGCGCTCGTAGACGAGCGCGGACACACGCCCTTCCGCATCCGTCTCGACCCGCACCGGCTTCGCCCAGAAGTGCAGGTGCAGCCGGCGGGAGGCCTCGCCGCCGGCGTTGTTCACACCGGGACGGGTGCGCCACTCCTGCAGGATGCGGTCGATGACCTTCACCTGCTTGTTGCTGGCGATGGCGGCGAGCGAGGCCTCGTCGTAGTCGAAGTCCTCGTCGTAGACGACCATGTCGACGTCACGCAGTTCGCCGAGCTCGCGCAGTTCGAGCGGGGTGAACTTCACCTGCGCGGGGCCGCGACGACCGAACACGTGCACGTCGGTGACCTTGGAGGCCTTCAGCCCCTCGTACACGTTGTCCGGGATCTCGGTCGGCAGCAGGTCGATCGCATGCTTGGCGAGGATGCGGGACACGTCGAGGGCGACGTTGCCGTTGCCGATGACGGCGACCGACTCGGCATCCAGGGTCCAGTCGCGGGGCACGTCGGGGTGGCCGTCGAACCAGCTCACGAAGTCGGCGGCACCGAAGGAGCCCACCGCGTCGATGCCGGGGATGTCGAGGTCGGCGTCGCGGATCGCGCCGGTGGCGAAGATGACCGCGTTGTAGTGCTTCTTCAGGTCTTCGAGGGTGATGTCGACGCCGTAGCGGACGTTGCCGAAGATGCGGATGTCGCCGCGATCCAGCACCTCGCGGAGGGCGTTGATGACGCCCTTGATGCGCGGGTGGTCGGGAGCGACGCCGTAGCGGACCAGGCCGTAGGGGGCGGGGAGCTGCTCGAACAGGTCGATGGAGACGTCGAAGGCGCGCTCGGTCTTCAGCAGGATGTCCGCCGCGTAGATGCCCGCGGGCCCTGCGCCGACGATGGCCAGCCGGAGCTTGGTCATGGATGGTCCTTTCGTGGGGTCGATCCGCCCGCACACGGCGACGGCGGTCGCGTCGAAGAGGTCAGCTGCTGCGGTCGGCGACGGCTTCGGCGAAGCGCGTGAGCGCTTCCTTCACCGCGCCGCGCGGCAGCGGTTCGAGGGCATCGGCGGCCTGACGCGACCAGTCGTGCGCCAGGCGCAGCGTCTCCTCGGTCGCGTCGTGCTCACGCAGTTCGCCGAGCGGGCCGTCGAGGATGGCCGGGTCGGCGCCCTCCGCGATACGCGCGACGCCGTCGTCGATGCGGGCGAGCAGGTCGACCGACGCCTCGTCCGTGCGCTGCGCGAGCAGTAGGTACGGCATGGTCGGCACACCCGCACGCAAGTCGGTGCCGGGCACCTTCCCGGTCTCGTCCGGGTCGGCGCTGAGGTCGATGACGTCGTCGAGCAACTGGAACGCGACGCCCGCCCTCTCACCGAACTCGAGCACCGCGTCGCGGTACGACTCGTCGGCGTTGGAGAAGATGATGCCGGCCTCGGCCGCGGCGGCGATGAGCGAGCCGGTCTTGTCGGCGAGCACCTGGATGTAGAAGGCGACGCGGTCGTCCTCCTCGGCGGGACCGACGGTTTCGTGCATCTGGCCGAGCACGAGGCGTTCGAAGGTGTCGGCCTGCAGCTTGATGGCGCCCTCGCCCAGCCGGGACATGATCTGGCTCGCGCGGGAGAACAGCAGGTCGCCGGTGAGGATGGCGACACTGTTGCCCCACACCGCGTGCGCGGCCGGCACGCCCCGGCGCACGTCCGCACCGTCCATGACGTCATCATGGTAGAGCGAGCCGAGGTGGGTGAGCTCGAGCGCGGCGGCGGCCGCGATGACCTCGTCCGTGGCGCCGTCACCGAGCTGCGCGGTCAGGAGGCTGAGCATGGGGCGCACGCGCTTGCCGCCCGCCTCGAAGAGGTAGCGGCCGGTCGCGTCGGCGAGCGCGTCGGTGGCGCGGAGTTGATCGGCGAGGTAGGCCTCGATCCGCGCCATGCCGTCCTCGACCGTGCGCTGGAGCCGGCGCGAGGTGGGGCCGGCGAAGACGCGCTCGGTCAGGCCGAGCCGCTTCGCGATGCGCGCGTCGGTCGCTGAGGGGCTGCGGGTCACACCCCTCAGCCTACCTGGGCCGGTGGGCTCCGACGTCGGGGTTGCGCTCAGGCTTCGGGCTTGCGGGCGCGGTGCAGGGCGACGATCCCGAAGGTGAGGTCGCGGTGTGCCACGGCGGTCCATCCGGCGTCACGGATCCAGCCCGCCAGGGTGAGCTGGTCGGGCCAGTCCTTGATGGACTCGTTGAGGTAGTCGTACGCCTCGGCGTTCGAGCTCACCCCGCGGGCGACGATCGGCAGCACCCGGTCGTTGTAGAAGCGGTAGAGCCGGTTGAACAGCGGCTGTTGCGGGTGCGAGAACTCGCACACCACGAGCCGGCCGCCGGGCTTGGTCACGCGCAGCATCTCGCGGAGGGCGAGTTTGGGGTCGCTGACGTTGCGCAGGCCGAAGGAGATCGTGACCGCGTCGAACTCGTCGTCCTCGAACGGCAGTGCCATGGCGTCGGCCTGCTGGAAGGTGAGGTTCGGGATGCCGCCGTGCCGGCGGGTGCCCTCGGCGATCATCCCCGGCGAGAAGTCCGCGGCGACGACCTCCGCCCCGCTCCGGGCGAGGGCGACCGAGCTCGCCCCGGTGCCGGCGGCGAGGTCGAGGATGCGCTGTCCGGGGCGCGGCGCGACCGCCCGGGTGGTCGCGACCCGCCACAGCTTGTCGTTGCCGAGGCTGAGCACGGTGTTCGTGCGGTCGTAGGCGGCGGCCACCTGGTCGAACATGCCGGAGACCCGCTCGGGGTCCTTGCCGAGGTCTGCGCGGTTGGGAAGCTCGCTCACCCGTTCAGCCTATGCGGTGCGCACCGCGCGGCGAGTGCGCACCCGTTTCGCGAGTGAGTACCTGATCGGGTACGCACTCGCGAAACAGAGACGCACTCGCGCGGGGGGGTGGGATGCGGTCAGTGCGCGAGGGCTGCGAGCCGGGCGAGCCAGGCGTCGGGGACGGCGTCGTCGAATGGCGGGACGCCGGCACCGACGCGGCGCTCGAGGTCCGCGGCGAGGGCCACGAGGTGCCGCTGCACCTCGGCCGGGTAGCCGTAGTGAGCGCGGTGCTCGTCCCACTCGTCGCGGTCGTCGATCCACAGGCCGCGTCCGTCGGTCGCCTTGACGACGTCGAGGTCCATGTCGATGCCGGTGAACGCCCCTGCCCCGTCCCCGGACCAGCGCACGTCCCAGGCGAGGTCGATGTAGACGCGCACCTTGTAGCCGGCCTGGTTCACGGTGCACGCGAAGTCGCCGGACGGCGGGACGAGCGTGACGTTCGGCACCGGCGCCGGGAAGTCCCGGCCGGGTCGAACGCTCCGCCAGCCGGCGGGCTGGCCCACCCACTCGCCGTACTCGTCGGCACCGAGGTAGACGCAGTCGTGCACCCAGTGCACCCCGCCGTCCCACTTGCGCCAGCGGAAGGTGACGGGCGTGCCCGGTGCAGGACGCACGGTCGCACTCATGCGTCCAGTCTCCTCCCCTCCCGGCCCGCTCGGCGCGGCCTAGGCTGGTGGGGTGACCCGAGCCGCCCTGCCCCGCCTGGTGGTCGAGACCCGCGAGATCGACCCGGTCGAGGACCTCCTGCTCCACACCGCGCCGGACGCCCCGCTCGTGTGGCAGCGCCGCGGCGACGGGTTCGTCGGCGCGGGCACTCGGCACACCGTCGAACTGCAGGGGCCCGTCGCGGACCTCTCCCTCGGCGAGCGCTGGCGCGAATTCGCCGCGACCGCCGTCGTCGACGACGAGGTGGGACTGCCCGGCACCGGGCTCGTGGCGTTCGGCGCACTCGCGTTCGACGGTGCCGCCGCCTCCAGCACGCTCGTGGTGCCCGACCGCGTGATCGGGCGACGCGGCGGCCGGGCCTGGATCACCCGCATCCGCCGCGAGGACGAGGACTGGCCCGAGTCCCCCTCCCCGCGGCAGTACGGGCCGCACTGGTCGGCGACGGTCGGCCCCGGCATCCAGTCCCCCGAGCGGTATCAGGATGCGGTGCGCGGCGCGCTCGCGGCGATCTCCGGCGGCGAGGTGAGCAAGGTCGTCATGGCCCGCGACGTCGTCGGCACCGTGCCCGCCGGCGCCGACCTCCGCCGCCTCGTGCGCGCACTCGCCTCGGACTACCCCGACACCTGGGCGTTCGCGGTGGCCGGCCTCATCGGGGCGAGCCCCGAGACGCTCGTCACGGTGCACGGCGGCACCGTGACCGCGCGGGTGCTCGCCGGCACCGCCGCCCGAGGCGCAGACCCGGATGCGGACGTGGCCGCGGCGACCGCGCTCGCCACGAGCGCGAAGGACCAGGACGAGCACCAGTTCGCCGTCCGCAGCGTGCTCGCCGCCCTCGCCCCGCACACGCGTGTGCTCGCGGCGGGCGAACAGCCGTTCACGTTGAAGCTGCCGAACGTGTGGCATCTCGCGACCGACGTCGAGGGCGAACTGGCGGATGCTGCCTCGGCGCTCGACCTGGTGGCCGCGCTGCACCCGACGGCCGCGGTCGCCGGCACCCCGACGCCGGCCGCGATGGCGGTGATCCGGCGGCTCGAGGCCTTCGACCGAGGCCGCTACGCCGGGCCGGTGGGCTGGATCGACGCGCACGGCGACGGCGAGTGGGCGATCGCGCTGCGGTGCGCCCAGTTCGGTGCGCCGACCGCGGACGGCATCCCGCTCACCGCCTACGCGGGGGCGGGCATCGTCACCGGCAGCGACCCGGAGGCCGAGCTGCTGGAGACCCGGGTGAAGCTGCGCCCCATCATCGACGCGCTGGCCTGAGCCGCCGCATCCACTGGCGCTGCTGAACCCGCATCCGCCAGCGCTCGCCTGTCGCATACTGCTACCGAATGCCACACTCGCGACAGGTGAGCCGCACCTGCCGCTGCTCGCCTGTCGCATGCTGCGGTCGGATGCCGCATGTCGCGACAGGCGAAGCGGAGGGTGCTCAGCGCCGGGAGCGCTCAGCGCGCCAGCGGCACCTCGATGAGCTGACGGTTGCCGACCGGGGAGGTCAGCGCCTGGTCGAGCGCGGCGCGGGTCGTGACCCGCTGGTACTCCCAGCCGTAGGCGGTCGCGAGTTCCTCGAGGCGCACCTCGTGCGGCGTGTAGAGCACCCGCCGCATGGCGTCGTCACCGGCGACCTGCGCGACCTCGAGGTCGTCGAAGATCGTGCCGCCGCCGTCGTTGCCGACGATGACCTGGATGCGCGGTTCCTCCTCGGCGGCCGGCAGCAGCAGCGCACCGATGTCGTGGAGCAGCGCGAGGTCACCCAGCAGCACGCGGGTGACGCCGGGGACGCCGCCGGCCTGGCTCGCCGCGGCGATGCCCATCCCGGTCGCGACCGTACCGTCGATCCCGGCGAGACCGCGGTTCGCGTGCACCGGTACCTTCTTGCCCGGCAGCACCCGGTCGGCGACCCGGACGAGCCGCGACGAGCCGAACAGGAGCCGGTCGTGCGGCCAGGTCGCCCGCCACACGGCGTCGACGAGGGTCTCCCGATCGACGGGCGCGCGGATGATGCCGAGCTCCGCGGAGATGGCGCCCAGACGCTTGTCCGGCACCGCGGAGGAGAGTCCCTCCGCATCCGGGGCGGGCGGGGAGAGGTCGACCATGGCCGCCTGCGAGGCCCGCATCCATGCGCTGAGCCAGGTCCGGTCGGCGGGTCCGTCCGCGACGGCGATGCCGTCGACCGTGACGGTACGGCCGTTGAGATTCAGCGGTTCGCCGGGGCCGCGCAGGGCGAGCACCTCGACATCCTCACGGGACAGCAGCGCGGTGACCTCGCGACTGAGCGTGGGGTGACCGAGCACGACCGCGCGCTCGATGCGGCCGCCGAGTTCCGGCTCGCGCAGGAGGTCACGGTACCCGTGCACGATCTGCCGGCCGAAACGGGCACCGCTGACGATCTCGGCGATGAGCGGCCAGCCGCCCTCGTGCGCGAGCTGCTCGGCGTCGGGGCCCGCATCCGCACCGGCGATGACGACGGTGCGGGGACCGCGCTCGAGCACGGTCGGCTCGTTGTCCTGCGGCAGTGCGGCCGCGCCGATCGCGCCACCGCCCTGGTACAGCGCGCCGTAGCCGGGGTCGTCGTCGGCGGTGACGTATGCGGCGGGGGCGGCGTCCGCATCCGGGGCGAACCAGGCCGGCAGCGCACCGGCGAGCGGCTCGCGCAGCGGCAGGTTCAGGTGCACCGGGCCGGCCGTGCCGGTGACCGCGCCGACGGATGCGGCGAGCGCGTCGACCGCGACCCGGCGGAGCATGGCGCTCTGCGGGCCGGTGCCGTCCGGGTCGGTCTCGACGGGGACCGGCAGATCGGCGTCGAACCGCACGTTCGGCGCGAACATGCCCGGCTGCCGCGTGGTCTGGTTCGCGCCGACGCCGCGCAGCTCCGGCGGGCGGTCGGCGGTGAGGAGGACGAGGGGCACACCGGCGTGGTGCGCTTCGAGCACGGCGGGCAGGAGGTTCGCGACGGCGGTTCCGGAGGTGCAGATCACGACGGCGGGCACACCGAGCTCGCGGCCGACGCCGAGCGCGGTGAAACCCGCCACCCGCTCGTCGATGCGCACGTGCAGCCGCACGTCGTCGCGGGTGCGCTCCAGGTGCGCGGCGGCGAGCGCGAGCGCCTGCGAGCGGGATCCGGGGCTCACCACGAAGTGGCGGACGCCGCGGGCGACGAACGCGTCGAGCAGCGCGGCGGCCGCATCCGTGGCCGGCGAGGCGGGCTGCTGCCCGGCGGTCATGACGGGTCGTCGTCGGTGTCGCGCCGACGCGGCGTGGTGGGACCCTCCGTGGGATCGGTCGGCTCAGCGGGATCGACCGGCGGCGGGGTCCGGCTCGCATCCTCGGCGTCGAGCTTGGCGAGCTCCTCCTCCAGCTGGCGGATCCGCTCGTCCTGTTCCTTCGTGCTCAGCGAGCGCAGGAACGCGGGGTCGTCGTCGGGCGCGACGCGCGCCGCGATGGCGCGGCGGGAGACCCGGCCCACGGCGAACCAGAGGATGCCGCCGACGACCGGCAGCAGGATGACGATCAGCATCCACGCCGCCTTGCTGACGCCGCGGTGCCGCTCCGGGCCCTGCAGCGCGCAGTCGACGATGCTGTAGACCCAGAACACCACGGCCACCAGCACGAGAATCAGCAGGAGCCTAGCCACGCTCCCATCCTAGGGCGCGGTACCTGGATGCGGCCCGGGGGTTGTGCCGGGGTGCCGACGTAGGATGGCGGGGTGAAAGCCCGCCCCGCCATCGTGTACTCCGTCCTGCGGCTCCTGGCGTTCCTGGTGCCGTTCGGACTCATGATGCTGGTGCCGATCCTGCGGGAGTTCTACTGGCTGTCCGCGATCTTCGCGGCGCTCATCGGCCTGAGCCTGTCGATCATCTTCCTCAACAAGCCGTTGAACGAGGCGACCGCCGGGCTCGGTGCCAAGCAGCGCGCGCCGCGCACGTCCGCGGGCGCCGCCGACGCCGCATCCGAGGACGCCGTGCTCGACGCCGCCGCGCCCGCCGCATCCGCCGAGGCCGCCGAGCCCGCCGAGCCCGCCGAGGCTCACTCTCCGTCGGCCACCGAGTCGGAGGCCGACGGAGAGCGCTGACGTCCCCGCGTCGTCACGCTCCCGCCATCCCGCTCAGTCGCGCCGAATGGCGGGTCCCCG
>Ga0180217_1003666_pt1 | contig 12784 bp, 10 predicted proteins | sample eDN3rd37CBELigOP_FD_128521 | JGI IMG/M metagenome (GOLD analysis project Ga0180217, IMG submission 128521) | Enriched Organic Plus compost microbial communities from Emeryville, California, USA - eDNA 3rd pass 37_C BE-Lig OP (version 2) (version 2) ... | reverse complement strand
CGGCATCACGACGCGCGACATCCTCACGAAGGAGGCGTTCGAGAACGCGATCGCGCTCGCGATGGCCCTCGGCGGCTCCACGAACGTCGTGCTGCACCTCCTCGCGATCGCGCGCGAGGCCGATGTGGAGCTGAGCCTGCATGACTTCAACCGCATCGGCGACAAGGTCCCGCACGTCGCCGACATGAAGCCGTTCGGCAAGTACGTCATGAACGACGTCGATCGCCACGGCGGCATCCCGGTCGTCATGAAGGCGATGCTCGACGAGGGCCTCCTGCACGGCGATGCGCTCACCGTGACAGGCAAGACGCTCGCCGAGAACCTGCGCGACCTCGATCCCGATCCCGTCGACGGCAAGGTCATCCACCGCTTCGACGACCCGATCCACGCGACGGGCGGCCTCACGATCCTGCATGGCTCTCTCGCCCCCGAGGGTGCGGTCGTCAAGACCGCCGGATTCGACGCCGCCGTGTTCGAAGGACCCGCTCGCGTGTTCGAGCGCGAGCGGGCCGCGATGGACGCGCTCGAGGCCGGCGAGATCAACGCCGGCGACGTCGTGGTCATCCGCTACGAGGGCCCGAAGGGGGGTCCCGGTATGCGGGAGATGCTCGCGATCACCGCCGCCATCAAGGGCGCTGGGCTCGGAAAAGATGTACTACTCTTGACGGACGGACGATTCTCAGGCGGCACAACCGGCCTGTGCATCGGCCATATAGCACCCGAAGCGGTGGACGCTGGTCCCATCGCCTTCGTGCGCGATGGTGATCTGATACGGGTCGATATCGCGGCTCGCTCTCTCGACCTACTCGTCGATGAGGCCGAGCTGAACTCCCGCCGCTCTGGCTGGGAGCCCCTTCCTCCGCGCTATACCCGTGGCGTCCTTGCCAAGTACTCCCGACTCGTGCGCTCCGCCGCCGAAGGCGCAGTGACGGGGTGACCCCCGTCGGTCGTCGAGGAGCGGTGCTGCCGCGTTCCGAACCCTGACCACAGATCCGAGGATCCATCACCATGCCCGCCGACTCCGCCCCGGCCGTTCCCCGGCCCCCCGCTCGCACCGCGTCCGCGCCCGTGCTCTCGGGCGCCGAGGCGGTCGTCCGCTCGCTCGAACTGCTCGGTGTGACCGACGTGTTCGGTCTGCCGGGCGGCGCCATCCTGCCCGTGTACGACCCGCTCATGGATGCCTCGAAGATCCGCCACATCCTCGTGCGGCACGAGCAGGGCGCCGGTCACGCCGCCGAGGGCTACGCCGCGGCATCCGGCAAGACCGGCGTCGCGATCGCGACGTCCGGACCGGGCGCGACCAACCTCGTGACCGCGATCGCCGACGCATACATGGACTCGGTTCCGATCGTGTGCATCACCGGTCAGGTCTTCTCGAACCTCATGGGGACGGATGCCTTCCAGGAGGCCGACATCGTCGGCATCACGATGCCCATCACGAAGCATTCGTTCCTCGTGAAGCGCGCGGAGGAGATCCCCGGCGCGATCGCCGCGGCATTCGAGATCGCCGGCACCGGGCGTCCCGGCCCCGTGCTCGTCGACATCACGAAGGACGCGCAGCAGGCCGAAGTGCCCTTCGTGTGGCCGCCGAAGATCGAGCTGCCCGGCTACCGGCCCGTCACCAAGGCTCACGGCAAGCAGATCCAGGCCGCGGCGCGGCTGCTCGCCGAGGCGAAGAAGCCGGTCCTCTATGTCGGCGGCGGCGTGATCCGCGCCCGCGCGGCGAGCGAGCTGCTGACCTTCGCCGAGTCGACCGGCGCCCCGGTCGTCACGACCCTCATGGCGCGCGGGGCGTTCCCCGACTCGCATCCGCAGCATCTCGGCATGCCCGGCATGCACGGAACCGTGCCGGCCGTGCTCGCGCTGCAGGAGGCCGACCTCATCCTCGCGCTCGGCGCGCGCTTCGACGACCGTGTGACCGGCAAGTCCGCGCTGTTCGCGCCGCACGCCAAGATCGTGCACGTCGACATCGACCCCGCCGAGATCTCGAAGATCCGCACCGCCGACGTGCCGATCGTGGGCGATTTGAAGGACGTCCTCGTCGACCTCGACGCGGCGTTCAGGGGTGTCACGGGCGGCGACAAGCCCGACACCGCCGCATGGTGGTCGTTCCTCGACGGCCTGCGGGACGAGTTCCCGCTGGGCTATTCGCCGACGAGCGACGGGCTGCTGTCTCCGCAGTACGTCATCCAGCGGATCGGCGAGCTCACCGGACCCGAGGGCGTCTTCGCCGCGGGCGTGGGCCAGCACCAGATGTGGGCGGCGCAGTTCATCAAGTACGAGCGTCCCAACGCGTGGCTGAACTCGGGCGGCGCGGGCACGATGGGCTACGCGGTGCCGGCCGCGATGGGCGCCAAGGTCGCCGAGCCCGATCGCGCCGTGTGGGCGATCGACGGCGACGGCTGCTTCCAGATGACCAATCAGGAGCTCGCCACCTGCGCCATCAACAACATCCCCATCAAGGTGGCGATCATCAACAACTCGTCCCTGGGCATGGTGCGCCAATGGCAGACGCTGTTCTACGACGGCCGCTACTCGAACACCGACCTCGAGACCGGTCACGGCACGGCCCGCATCCCGGACTTCGTCAAGCTCGCGGAGGCGTACGGATGCCTCGCCCTGCGCGTCGAGAAGGAAGAGGACGTCGACGCGGCCATCCGCACGGCCCTGGAGACCAACGATCGCCCCGTCGTCATCGACTTCGTCGTGAGCGCCGACGCGATGGTGTGGCCGATGGTGCCGCAGGGCGTGAGCAACAGCTACATCCAGTACGCGCGCGATCACTCGCCCGCGTTCGAGCAGGAGTCGTGAGATGCCGAGTCATGTGCTGAGCCTTCTCGTCGAGAACAAGCCCGGTCTGCTCACGCGGGTCGCAGGACTGTTCGCGCGTCGCGGATTCAACATCGAGTCGCTCGCCGTCGGCGTCACCGAGGTGCCGGGCCTGTCCCGCATCACCGTCGTCGTCGACGTCGAGGAGCTCCCGCTCGAGCAGGTCACGAAGCAGCTGAACAAGCTCGTGAACGTCATCAAGATCGTCGAGCTCGACCCCGCGGCATCCGTCCAGCGCGAGCACATGCTCATCAAGGTGCGCGCCGACAACCAGACGCGGTCCAACGTGCTCGAGGTCGTGAGCCTGTTCCGCGCGCAGATCGTCGACTACGCGCCCGATGCGCTCGTCGTCGAGGTGACCGGCGACAAGGGCAAGGTCGATGCCTTCCTGCGGGCGCTCGAGCCGTTCGGCATCAAGGAGCTCGCCCAGTCGGGCCTGCTCGCGATCGGGCGCGGCAGCAAATCCATCACCGAGCGCGTCGCGCGCGGCTGACCTCAGCGGTTTCTGAGCCGGTCGAAGGGCCCGGACCGACCACGACCCTCGACAAGCTCGGGGACCGAATCACCACAAGGAGACACAACACATGACCGAGATCTTCTACGACGCCGACGCCGACCTGTCGATCATCCAGAGCAAGAAGGTCGCGATCGTCGGCTACGGCTCGCAGGGCCACGCGCACGCCCTCAACCTGCGCGACTCCGGCGTCGAGGTCGTCGTCGCCCTCAAGGAGGGCTCGAAGTCGATCGAGAAGGCGAAGGAGGCGGGCTTCGAGGTGAAGACCGTGGCGGATGCCGCGGCCTGGGCCGACGTGATCGTGATCCTCGCGCCCGACCAGCACCAGCGCGGCATCTACGCCGAGTCGATCAAGGACAATCTGAGCGAGGGCAAGACGCTCCTGTTCAGCCACGGCTTCAACATCCGCTTCGGCTACATCCAGGCGCCCGAGGGGGTCGACGTCGTCATGGTCGCCCCGAAGGGCCCCGGCCACACCGTCCGTCGCGAGTACGAGGCCGGGCGCGGTGTTCCGGTGATCGTCGCGGTCGAGAAGGACGCGTCGGGCAAGGCGTGGGACACGGCGTGGTCGTACGCGAAGGCCATCGGCGGCCTCCGCGCAGGCGGCATCAAGACGACCTTCACGGAAGAGACCGAGACCGACCTCTTCGGCGAGCAGGCCGTGCTGTGCGGCGGAGTCTCGCAGCTCGTCCAGTACGGGTTCGAGGTGCTCACCGAGGCGGGCTACCAGCCGCAGATCGCCTACTTCGAGGTGCTGCACGAGCTCAAGCTCATCGTCGACCTCATGTGGGAGGGCGGCATCGCGAAGCAGCGTTGGAGCGTCTCCGACACCGCCGAGTACGGCGACTACGTCTCGGGCCCGCGTGTGATCGATCCGCACGTCAAGGAGAACATGAAGGCCGTGCTCGCCGACATCCAGTCGGGCGCGTTCGCGAAGCGCTTCATCGACGACCAGGACAACGGCGGCGCCGAGTTCTACGCGCTGCGCGAGAAGGCGGCCCAGCACCCCATCGAGGCGGTCGGCAAGGAGCTGCGCGCCCTCTTCGCGTGGAAGCAGGTCGACGAGGACTACACCGAGGGCTCGGCCGCGCGCTGACCCGGAGATCTCTCGGCGATCAGCCGAGGCTGGCTTGACTCAAGCCACATGAGCGCGGCTCGCTACAAGGGGGCCGGGCTCTCGGCATCCGCCGATCTCGGGAGCGAAGCAGGGCAGCCGCGTCGTCGAGGTGCGTGACAGTGTGCGATCCTGGGGGACGACGTCGATCGACCGGAATGGCTCGGACGTCATCCCCGGTTGGAGGAGGTCCCCGTACGTCGACGCGCGACGGTGGCTCGAGCGAACGAGGTACTGCTACGTGGTTGATTCCGCTGTGATGACGAGGAAGCGGGCGCGTGAGACATCGGGATCTGCCGATGCGGCCGGACGCGCTGTGCGGCGATCGTCGTTCCGCCCCGACATCGAGGGCCTTCGAGCCGTCGCCGTCGGAGCCGTGCTGCTGTACCACGCGGGCATCGTCTTCGTCCCGGGTGGATTCGTCGGCGTCGACATCTTCTTCGTCATCTCCGGGTTCCTCATCACCGGCCTGCTGGTTCGGGAGGTGGAGCGCACGGGGCGCATCTCGCTGAAGCGCTTCTACGCCCGTCGCGCCCGGCGCCTTCTCCCCGCCGCGGCCGTGGTCCTCATCGTGACGGCGGTGCTGATGTGGCTGACCGCATCGGAGGCCGATTGGCGCACGTTCGGCTCAGACATCGTCGCGGCGGCACTGTACGTGGAGAACTGGCAGCTCGCGGCGCGATCGGTCGACTATCTCGCGGAGGGCACCGGCGCCTCCCCGGTGCAGCACTATTGGTCGCTGTCCGTCGAGGAGCAGTTCTACATCATCTGGCCGCTCCTGCTCCTGCTCGTCGCCGTGGTGGTGCGCGTCCGGCGCGCGAACGTGCGCGTGGCCATGGCGGCCGGACTCGCGCTCATCGTCGTGCCGTCCTTCATATGGTCGGTCGTCGCGACGGCCGCAACCCCTCAGACCGCCTACTTCGTGACGACGACCCGCCTCTGGGAGCTCGGCGTCGGCGCCTTGGTGGCCGTCATGACCGGGCTGTGGATGCGGATCCCGGTCATCGCCGCGCGCGTGCTCGGCTGGGTCGGCATGGCCGCGATCGCCGCCTCTGTCCTGCTGATCGATGCGACCATGCCCTGGCCCGGGTCGCTCGCGCTGCTTCCCGTCCTCGGAACCGCCGCGGTGATCGTCGCGGGAACGGTCGACCAAGGAGGCGCCGCGCGACTGCTCGGACTCCGCCCCATGGTCTGGATCGGCGGGCTGTCGTATTCGCTGTACCTGTGGCACTGGCCGCTGCTCGTCGCCGCGGAGAACGTGCTCGGCCCCTTCGGGCAGAAGGTCGGCCTGCTCGTGGTGGTGGCCTCGTTCATCCCCGCATGGCTCAGCACCCGATTCGTCGAGAATCCGATCCGCTTCTCGAAGCGGCTGTCCGCGTCATCGGGGACGACGCTGTCGGTGGGGCTCAACTTCACTGCAGTCGCCGTCGTGGCGGGTCTGGTCCTCGTGCTCGCGGTGCCTCAGACCGCCGCTCCTTCCGATGACGCTCTCGCCGGCCGCGGTGGCGCGACGCTCACGATCGACGGCGGCGAGATCACCGGCGTGGAGCTGTCGGGGTCGGTGTCGACGATGACGCCGACGGCGGCCCTGGCCACGGAGGACACCCCCGCATCGTCGAGCGACGGCTGCACGCTGGGGTTCGAGCCGATAGAGCCCAAGCTGTGCTCGATCGGCGCCGCGGACGGCGACGTGACGATCGTGGTCGTCGGCGACTCGAAGATCCAGCAGTGGGCCGACGTGCTCAGCGAGATCGCCGAGGACAACGGGTGGCGGATGCTCCTGGCCACCAAGTCCGCGTGCGGGTTTGCGGACGCGCTGCGACAGCTCTCCGAAGGCGTGTCCTATGACGCGTGTCCGCAGTACAACAAGGCGCTTCTCGCCGAGCTGCTCGACATGAAGCCCGATGCCGTGATCACTTCGCAACGCCACAGCACGGCCTACGTGCCGGGAACGACGGACTACAAGCCGGAGGTCATGCGCGACGCCCTCGTCGACATGTGGACGACGCTCGAGGACCGCGGCATCGACGTGATCACCGTGCTCGACAACCCGGCTCCCTCCGGACTGCCCGCCGGCGGGGGCGAGGTCTACCGCTGCGTGACCGAGGTGGAGGACCCGAGCGAGTGCGCCTTCGACCGCGAGCTCGGCGTCCAGAAGAGCGGTGCCGTCGCTCTGCTGGCCGCCGCGGAGCGCGTGAAGGGCGTCGACGTGGTGGACATGACCGACGCGATCTGCGGCGAGCGGGAGTGCCCGCCCATCATCGGAGACGTCCTGGTCTATCGCCAGGGCTCGCACCTCACGAACACGTACGTCAAGACCCTCGAGCCGCTCCTCGCATCGCGCCTGGTGCCGCTCGTCGAAGACGCCGTGAAGGACTGAGTCGACCGAACGAAAGCGCCGGCAGCGGTGGAGCGCGAGATGCCGCGCGCACAGGCGCTGACGCAATGGGCGGATGCCGCGTCCCGCCCACTACGCTGGCACCGTGACAGCGGGACGCGACGACGACGCCCTGACGTGGGAGGGCGACGACGACCCCACGCTCGACGTCGGGGCGTCCGTACCGGCGGAGCCCGGGGCATCCGCCGACGACGCAGATTCCGACGCCGAGGCCACCAAGGTGCTGCCCGAGGGCTTCACCGCGGTGGGCAAGGGCAGCGAGCAGTTCAGCGCCGACGCGGACGCAGGCGAGACGTCGGTGCTCGCCGAGCGAGACCCCGGGGGAGCGCCATCCGCGTCGGTCGGCAACGGCGCCCTCATCGGTCTCGGCGTCCTCGGCGGCATCTACCTCCTCTACGCGATCGGCTGGATCGTGGGCGGACTGCGACTGCGAGGCACCGCGCAGTTCCTCGTGTCGCCCATCGCCTACGACGTCGCGATGTGGCTCGCCGCCGCGAGCCCCGTGATCTGGTTCGCGGCGGTCCACCTCCTCACCCGGACCTCACCGGTGTGGATGCGCTTCGCGTGGCTCGCCGCGGGGGCGCTCCTGCTCATTCCGTGGCCGTTCATCATGATGGGAGCGATCGGACGATGACCGACATGACGGATGCCGCGCCCCCGCGCCCCATGCCGGTGTGGGTCATCGCGACGATCGCGGGCGTGTTCGGCCTCTTCTACGCGTACGCGGTGTGGAACGCGCTCGCGTTCCTGCTCATCCAGGCGACCGGGCCCCTCGGTCTCAACGGGTACGGATGGGCGCTGCTGTTGTCCGCCGTGCTCTTCCCCCTCGTCGCATTCGCGATCGCGTTCTGGCTCGGCTATCGGCGCCGTGCGGGGGAGTTCGCTCTGGCACTCCTCGCGGGTCTCGGGCTCGTCTCGGTGTTCTGGCTCAATGTGGTGGGGTACGCGACGGTGTACGGCGCGTCGCTGCTCGGTGGGTGAGACGTAGCGGAACGTCACGCGTTCAAGCGCGGCAGGTGCCTCGCGCTAGGCTTGAGCACGGCCTCGCCGCCTGCAGAACGCGGGCCCGAGCGAGGACTCCCACCGCACCGTCGCATCCGCATCGCTCTGGCATGCCCGCTCCGAAGGACCATCACGTGACGAAGCCCGTCGTCCTCATCGCCGAACAGCTCTCTCCCGCCACGATCGATGCGCTCGGACCCGACTTCGACGTGCGTCACGTCGATGGAACCGACCGTGCGGCGCTGCTGGCGGCACTGGCGGATGCGCACGCGGTGCTCATCCGCTCAGCGACCCGCATCGACGGCGAGGCGCTCGCGGCGGCTCCGCACCTCAAGGTCGTCGCCCGTGCGGGCGTGGGCCTCGACAACGTCGACATCAAGGCGGCCACGGCCGCCGGCGTCATGGTCGTGAACGCGCCGACGTCGAACATCATCTCGGCTGCCGAGCTCACCATCGGCCACATCCTGAGCCTCGCGCGCCACATCCCGGCGGCGCACGCGTCGCTCGCGAGCGGCGCGTGGAAGCGCAGCGCCTACACCGGCACCGAGCTCTTCGAGAAGACGGTCGGCATCATCGGCCTCGGCCGCATCGGCGGGCTCATCGCCGAGCGTCTGCGCGCGTTCGGCGTGCGCGTCGTCGGCTACGACCCGTATGTCACGCCGGCCCGCGCGTCGCAGCTCCAGGTCGAGCTGCTGTCGTTCGAGGACGTGCTCGCGCAGAGCGACTTCGTCACGGTGCACATGCCGAAGACGCCCGAGACGACCGGCATGATCGGCGCCGAGCAGCTCCGCTCGATGAAGCGCACCGCCTACCTCGTGAACGTCGCGCGCGGCGGTCTCGTCGACGAGGACGCACTCTACGACGCACTGTCGACCGGCGTGATCGCGGGGGCCGGACTCGATGTCTTCACGAGCGAGCCCCCCGTCGAGGGCGGCTCCGCGCACCGCCTGCTCACCCTGCCGAACGTCGTCGTCACGCCGCACCTGGGCGCATCGACCGACGAGGCGCAGGAGAAGGCGGGGATCTCGGTCGCGCGCTCTGTCAAGCTCGCCCTGGAGGGCGACCTCGTTCCCGACGCCGTCAACGTCGCGGGCGGCGTGATCGATCCGTTCGTGCGGCCCGGCATCGCGCTCGTCGAGAAGCTGGGCCAGTTCTTCACCGGTCTCGCCCACGGTGCGCTCACGAGCCTCGACATCGAGGTGCGCGGCGAACTCGCCGCCTACGACGTGAGCGTGTACCGCCTCGCGGCGCTCAAGGGCATCTTCACGCGCATCGTCTCCGAGAACGTCTCGTACGTGAACGCACCGCTGTTCGCCGAGCAGCGCGGCATCGAGACCCGGCTCATCGTCGAGGCGGAGAGCCCGCTGTACCGCAACATCACGATCCTCCGAGGCACTCTCGCCGACGGCACGGTGCTCACCGTCGCGGGCACGCTCGCCGGCACCCGCATGGTGCCGAAGGTCGTGGGCATCAACGGCTACGAGATCGAGGTGCCGTTCGCCCAGTACCACCTCGTCATGCGGTATCAGGATCGCCCCGGGATCGTCGCGATCTACGCGAAGGAGCTCGGCGATCAGAACATCAACATCGAAGGGCTCCAGGTCGCTCACCCCGACGCGAACGGGCGCGCCCTGTCCGTGCTCACGGTCGACTCGCCCGTGCCCGAGTCCGTGCTCAACGCGATGCGCGAGGCCGTCGGGGCCGACCTGTTCCGGCAGATCGAGATCACCGAGGACTGACCGTAGCCTGGAATCCTGCGCGTTCCGCGCACCCCACCCGAGCAAGGAGAGCAATGTCGCGCGTCGTGAAGCTCGCTGTCATCCCCGGCGACGGAATCGGACCCGAGGTCATCGCGGAGGCCGAGAAGGTGCTCGACGCGGCGACCGCGGGCAGCGGCATCCGGTTCGACAAGACCCGGTTCTCGCTGGGTGCCGCGCGCTATCTCGAGACCGGTGACACCCTGACCGACGCCGATCTCGAGGCGATCAAGCAGCACGACGCGATCCTGCTCGGCGCAGTCGGGGGAGTGCCGGGCGACCCGCGTCTGAAGGACGCGAACATCGAGCGCGGGCTCCTGCTCAAGCTCAGGTTCGAGCTCGACCACTACGTGAACCTGCGGCCGTCGAAGCTCTACGCCGGTGCCCCCGGCCCCCTCACCGAGCCGGGCGAGATCGACTTCGTCGTCGTGCGCGAGGGCACGGAGGGACCGTACGTCGGCAACGGCGGCGCCATCCGCAAGGGCACGCCGCACGAGGTCGCCAACGAGACGTCGGTCAACACCGCGTTCGGCGTAGAGCGCGTCGCGCGGTACGCGTTCGACCTCGCCGAGCGCCGACGCAAGAAGGTCACCCTCGTGCACAAGACGAACGTGCTCGTGCACGCCGGGTCGATGTGGAAGCGCATCGTCGACGACGTGGCGCGGGAGCACCCCGAAGTCGACGTAGACTACCTGCACGTCGACGCGGCGACGATCTTCCTGGTCACGAACCCGGGCCGCTTCGACGTGATCGTCACCGACAACCTCTTCGGCGACATCCTGACCGATCTGGCCGGCGCCGTCACAGGAGGCATCGGCCTCGCCGCTTCGGGCAACATCAATCCCGACGGTGCGTTCCCCTCGATGTTCGAGCCCGTCCACGGTTCGGCGCCCGACATCGCAGGTCAGCAGAAGGCCGATCCCACCGCTGCGATCCTCTCCGTCGCGCTGCTGCTCGATCACCTCGGGCTGCGCGACGAGGCCGCCCGCGTCACCCGCGCGGTCGAGGCCGACATCGCGGCACGCGGCACCGCTGGCCGCACCACCGCCCAGATCGGCGACGCCATCGCCGCGGCCGTCCAGGCGTAACCTGGAAGCTCCGGCACGTCGCCACACTGAACCTGAGGACGTGACATGACCCTCATCGACTCCGACCCCGACACCGGACTCGCCCCGCTCGAGTTCACGGTCCACCGCAACCTCCAGGCGAAGTCCGCCGCCGAGCGTGACAGGATCCTCGAGAACCCCGGCTTCGGCACGAACTTCACCGACCACATGGTCGACATCTGCTGGTCCATCAACGGCGGGTGGCACCGTCCACGCGTCCAGCCGTACGGGCCGATCGCGCTCGACCCCGCCGCCGCGGTGCTGCACTACGGTCAGGAGATCTTCGAGGGCATCAAGGCGTACCGCCACGCCGACGGGTCGATCCACACCTTCCGGCCCGATCAGAACGGGCGACGGCTGCAGCGCTCCGCCCGCCGCCTCGCGCTGCCCGAGCTTCCCGTCCCGTACTTCATCCAGTCGCTGCGCGAGCTCATCGCCGTCGACGGCGATTGGGTGCCCTCAGGCGAGGACCAGAGCCTCTACCTGCGGCCGTTCATGTTCGCGAAGGAGGCGTTCCTCGGCGTGCGCCCCGCGCACAAGGTCGCCTACTACGTGATCGCTTCGCCCGCCGGCGCCTACTTCAAGGGCGGCGTGCAGCCGGTGTCGATCTGGCTCAGCGAGGAGTACGCACGCGCCGGCAAAGGCGGCACGGGTGCGGCCAAGACCGGCGGCAACTACGCCGCGAGCCTGCTGCCGCAGTCCGAGGCGTACGAGAACGAGTGCGACCAGGTCGTCTTCCTCGACCAGGACGGCAATGTGGAGGAGCTCGGCGGCATGAACGTGGTGTTCGTCTTCAAGGACGGCACGCTCGTGACGCCGCAGTCCGACTCGATCCTCGAGGGGATCACGCGCGACTCGATCCTGCAGCTCGCGCGCGACCGCGGGCACAAGGTCGAAGGTCGCGCGATCTCGCTCGCCGAGTGGCGCGACGGCGTGGCATCCGGTGACATCGTCGAGGTGTTCGCGTGCGGCACGGCCGCCGTCGTCACCCCGATCGGCGTGCTGAAGGGCAAGGACTTCTTCGACGAGCAGCCTGTCGGCGAGCTCGCGCTGTCGCTGCGCGAAGAGCTGACCGACATCCAGTACGGGCGCCGCGAAGACAAGCACGGATGGCTGCTTCGCCTCGACGATTGACCGTCCGCGGCCGTGCGGCGTCGGAGCGGGTGGATAGGGTGATCCGGTGAGAATCGCGCGCTTCAGCCACCAAGACTCCATCCGGTTCGGGATCGTCGACGACACGGATCTCGTCGTCCTGTCGGGCGACCCGATGTTCGCGGGCTACGACACGACCGGCGAGCGCGTGCCGATCTCCGACGCCGTGCTGCTCGCCCCGGTCATCCCGCGGTCGAAGATCGTGTGCGTGGGCCGCAACTACCGCGACCACGCCGCCGAGCTCGGCAACGACGTGCCCGATGCACCGCTCCTGTTCTTCAAGCCCAATACGTCGGTGATCGGGCCTGGCGACACGATCGTGCTCCCGCCGCAGTCGTCGCGCGTCGACTTCGAGGGCGAGCTCGCGGCGGTCATCGGCCGCATCGCGAAGAACGTGCCGGCCGACAAGGCGCTCGAGTACGTGTTCGGCTACACGATCGCGAACGACGTCACCGCGCGCGATCTGCAGCAGACCGACGGCCAGTGGGCGCGTGCGAAGGGATTCGACACGTTCTGCCCGCTCGGCCCCGCGATCGAGACGGACTTCGACGTCGACGGCGACGCGGTCATCACGACGCGCGTGAACGGCGAAGTGCGTCAGCAGGGCCCGATCAGCGACATGATCTTCTCGCTCGCGGACGTCATCGCGTACGCATCGGCCGCGTTCACGCTCCTGCCGGGCGACGTGATCCTGACGGGCACGCCCGCCGGTGTCGGCCCGTTCGCGGCGGGCGACACCGTCGAGGTCGAGATCACGGGTCTCGGCACGCTGCGCAACCCGGCGCGCGCCGCCTGACCGCGCGGTCACGGGCGACATCGTGAAGACGGATACCGCGACCCTCACGGTCTCGGACGTCGGGCGAATCCAGCGCCGCACCGTGTGGGTGCTCTCGTTCGGGCAGATCCTCGGCG
>Ga0180217_1003665_pt1 | contig 12785 bp, 10 predicted proteins | sample eDN3rd37CBELigOP_FD_128521 | JGI IMG/M metagenome (GOLD analysis project Ga0180217, IMG submission 128521) | Enriched Organic Plus compost microbial communities from Emeryville, California, USA - eDNA 3rd pass 37_C BE-Lig OP (version 2) (version 2) ... | reverse complement strand
GCGTATTCCATATGACCTCCTTACTGTCTGGGTACTGAAACATAAAATCGAAATGCTTCCAGCCTACGAACTTCGAGCCAAACAGGCCATCATACGGCTTAAAATCCTGAAATGCCATTACTAATCCGCCCATAGGCATATAAGCAAAAATAAACGTCACAATTGCTGCGGGCAGCAGCATAATATGCAGCGGCCATGTACGACTTAGCTTTTCTTTTTCCCTAGTGCGAGTACGTTTAGCTGTTGCTGTCTCGCTAATTACATTGTCCACTGTATTGCCCCCTTCCAATATTTGCGATATAATTTGTCTCTCCCGTACTATCATTCTATCAGCAACAATTTTTTTGCTACAGACCACGTTTTTTGGAACGATGCCAATTTTTTTGTCTCCTATTTCACATCACATATGGAGAGTGGGGAACGATTGATGCGTTTACGTGAAAATACGTTTGCCAAAATTATTACCTTAATTGTGTTGCTACTAATTCCCATCATTTTACTTTATACGCTATCGATGCGAACGAGCATGCAGGTCATCGAAGAAGAGGTATACTCGCTGCAGAAGAAGGATATTGTGTTTCTCGCCGATGAAATCAATAAAAGCGTGACAACACTCACTTCGCTAGGCTTTCTACTAAGCGAGGATATACATATTCAAAAGCTGCAAACGCTGCACTTAATAGAAAGCGCTTACGAGCGCAATGATGAGCGACTACGCATTATGGAGCGTCTACGCTTGCTCAACGTCTCGCAGCGCTGGGATACGCAGTACAGCATTCTTGCTCCAGCCAATAAGGAGTTTGTATCGACAAACACCTATCTTTCGTATGATCTAGATTCGGTTAAAAAGCTGCTTGCTCCGAATTGGACCTATCAGGAGATGGTGACGCAAAACATCCTACAGCAGCGCTTTGTGAGACATATTGTTAAACCGAAAAGCAAGCTATTGGATCTTGATCGAGCAGGTATTATAGTCGAAATTTCCTTTCCTGAGGAGCATATTATTAAAGACCTTGATACGTTCAAGGCTACAGGCAAAGGGGACCCGTTCCTATATCATGTAGATGGAGAGACGATCCGCAACAAAAGTGCCAATGCCGAGATGATTGAAAGCATTCATCAGCTTGTCCTTGAGGGCAAGCTTGATGCGAACGGCAGCAACGATACGGTAAGCCTTGGAGGTACGAAGTACTTAGTTACCTTTGCCCCCATTCATACGCTTGACTGGTACCTGGTTGATTACGTACCGATTGAAGCGATGCTAAAACCGATTATAAAAACTCAGGTACTGTTTTATGTATCTGTCGTGCTGCTGCTTATATTAGGATTGTTAGCGGCATACCTGCTCTATCGAAATGTTCAACGTCCGATTAGTCTGCTTATACGCAATGTGAAGCGGCTGCAGGAGGGGAATTATTCTACTCGAATTACGGTTAATCCGAAAAATGAATTTTCTTACTTGTTTGCTAGATTCAACGATATGGCTGCAGAAACTGAGAAGCTTATCGAGAAGGTGTATGTAGAGGAGCTGCGTCGCCGCGAAGCGAATGTGAAGCAGCTGCAATCGCAGATCAACCCTCATTTTCTATACAATTGCTTTGCTTTAATTCGCAGCTTGGCAAGGCTGGATAAAAAGGAATCCGTTATGATGATGTCGATGCACCTAGCCAAGTACTATCGCTATACGACAAGGGTCGAGAAGCTGACCTCTACTCTGAAGGAGGAGCTGCAGCTGCTCGAAAGCTATCTTGAGATTCAACGCTTTCATATTCAGCATATGAATTACTCGATCGATGTACCCGAGTCAATGCTGAAGCTAGAGCTGCCAAGGCTGCTGCTGCAGCCCATTGTTGAAAATGCTGTCCTGCACGGGATTGAGCAGTTTGATGGTGACGGACTGATAACGATTACCGGAGAAAGCTCAAACGGCTGGCATAGTCTCATCGTCCAAGATAACGGAGTTGGCATGAGTGAGGAGGCACTTCAGGAGCTTGAACGAGAGTTGATGAATGTACCTGACGATCATACTGGCTGTGCACTATGGAACATTAAGCAGCGCATGCTGCTGCAGTTCGGACCAAGCTCATCACTTAGCTTCGTACGCCGGGAAGCAGGCGGCTTAACCGTTAAACTAACTTGGCAGGAGCGGAATGTAAGCTAACGGTGCTGCTGTATTAACATTGAAGATTAGATTCACATCTTTCAACCAAATGTATAGAGCTACAAATTATTCACTGCTTTTAACGTTCATAGCTGCTTATTACATCGTTACATGACAGAGGGGGAGCATGCATGTATCAATTACTTATCGTAGATGACCAGCCTGATCTAGTAGAGGACCTGGCGACCAATATGGACTGGGAGAGCATTGGCATCAGCTCAGTATACCAAGCACATTCCGCTAATGAGGCGCTTGATACGATGAAAGCAACGCAGATCGATATTGTCATTACCGACATTCGCATGCCTGGCATATCAGGACTTGATCTCATTGATGCGATTAAAACGTCATGGAATCATGTCAAATGTATACTGCTATCCGGATATAATGATTTTGAATATGCGCAGCGTGCATTGCGGCAGCAAGCAAGTGCCTTTCTGCTCAAGCCTGTAGAGGATGAGGAGCTAATGCAGGCAGTCAAAAAAGCGATTGAGGACTTAGAGCAGCATTGGCTCGAGGTTAGCTCTCTACACAATGCGATTAGCTCCGTAAAAGCGAATTTGCCAATTCTGCGCTCTCATCTGCTAACAACGCTATTGCATAAGCAGCTTCCACAGGAGCAGCTGCAAAAGTGGCTTCATATGGTAGAGCTGCCACTGGAGTGGGATAGCCCTTGCTATATGATGCTGCTGCGCATGGAGGATTATTTCTATAAGCAAAGCGAAGAGGACAGCTCATTACTGGAATATGCGATCTGTAATATCGCCGAGGAGATTTTCTCCGAAAACTATCAGCTATGGCATGTTAAGGATAGCTATGGCTATTATGCATTTTTAATCTTTGCTTCAAGCGACGGTGACTATCGCCTTCAAGCCGAGGCGATTGAGCAAAAGGCTGCACATTTGCAGCACTATGTGAAGCTGTACTTAAAGGGCACCATCTCACTTGTGCTAAGTCAGCAGCTAACGTTTCCGCAGCAGCTAACCTCGGAATACGAGCGACTGCTGCACAGCTTCAGACAGCGAATCGGCAGTGAGCGCGATTTTTTACTAACGATGCAGGCCGAGCCTGAAGTAGAGGCGGATGGCGCAGATTGCTTGACCCAATTATATACGCCGCCACTGCTGAATCATCTGCTTGAAATAGGACAATGGGAAGCTGTAGACGATAAGCTTGAAGCTATATTTATAGAGCTGGAGCAAAAACGAGGAGATTCTCACGAGCATATTGTTGAGGCCTATTATGCTATAGCTAGTGCACTGAGCTATGCGGTTCATAAAAACAAGCTGCGCATGACGGACAGCCTAGGTGCAGAATTCAACCAGCTGCTGACGGGACCAAACTTCCATACGATTATGCAGCTTCGGAGCTGGCTCGATGGAGTCATTCATGCCTATAAGCAATCGATTACTGCTCGAACGCAGCATTCTAGAACCGGAATTATCCAAAAGGTTCAAGACTATGCTGCCCAGCATCTTGCGGATGCATCACTGCAAACCATAGCTGATCATGTGTTCCTAAATGCGTCATACCTATCCAAGGTGTATAAGCTTGAAACCGGTGAGGGGATTAGTGAGTATGTTACACGGCTGCGCTTAGAAACAGCCGCTCATCTTCTGCGTACGACGTCGGAGAAAATTTATGAGATCTCCGTCAAGGTTGGCTACAATAAAACGAGCTATTTTATTAAGGTGTTCAAGGATCGCTACGGTGTTACCCCGCAGGAATTCCGCGATCAGTAGTAAGGAGCTCGGCACATTTGGATTCACGTCATATGGTTTTAATATCCAGAAATTTACGTTATACTTTAGCTTAGTACTCTAAAATTTGTGAAGGAGGAACAGCTAATCTCGATGGAACAATCTATCTCTAACAAAATATTGTCATTAACTGGTCTAGTCACGATATTTATAAGCGGAATCATTCTTTTTATATGGAAAAAAGCTGACACCCTTCACTTTTTACAGCAGCTATTTACGGTGGAGCATATCGGAACTGATCTCATGCTCGGACTAATAGGATCGCTGGTGCTGCTACTTCTATTAGGCGCGCTAATTGTCACGAAGAAGTCTCATCTTCCGAATACTAATGGTGTCAATGACCTTGTAAATATTCTTCACACCTCAAAATCAAGTATATATACGATCAGTATACTAACGGTAGCTGGAGAAGAGCTGCTCTTCCGCGGTGTTCTGCTCTTGATGCTTGCAGCCTTCCTACCAGGCTGGCTGTCGGTGCTACTGATTACGATTGTATTTACAGCCATGCATTATAAGAATCAATATGAGGGACAGCCTTATTTGCTAGGTTACCTATGTATAATGAGCTTGATTACTGGGTTTATAACTGTTGAGCAGCAGACACTGTGGAGCGCATTAATGATACATGCTGTAAGTAACTTCGCAACGTCGATTCTAATTAAACGGAAAATTATTAAAGTAGAGGCAGCATTGCCTGCTTCAAAGCAGTCTATTGAGCACTCACGGTAGAATCGGGTTTGTATAGAATAAAGAGGGCATAACCATAAGCGTTCGACGCTTGCTGGTTATGCCCTCTTTTATTAAAACTAGATTCTAGTTACCGTATAGCCCTTTTCCTTCAGCAAGGTAACCAAGCCTTCTTCACCTAGCATATGAAGATATCCCGTAATAATAAAATACGATTCCTTCTTCTCGTTATTCAAGTAGCCTTCGATTTTTTCGATCATGCCAGCATGACGATTAGTCAGCATCTTTTCATACAGCTCTGGGCTTTCCTTCATAGCGGAAATCAGCTCCTCAAGCCCTGCATCATCACCACTAACCCATAGATCGATAAGCACATCTAACGCAGGCTCCTGTGTATCACTCGTTACATTGACACCATAGATGCTATCCAGCACTTCCTTCAGTTGCTGCTCTTGAAGCTCCTTGGAGTAGCTATCGAACATATTAAACTGCAGCAAATACGTTTCGAGCTCTAGAATAGACTTGTTTGCCGCTTGAGCTCTGCTCAAATAGTACATGTCAATGCCCAGCCCGCCCTGATAACCTGCTACTGCAGCTTGATAGTTAATCAGGTCCAGATATACTGCCCAAGGCTTAAATGTATCGTAGGCGTTTGTCTCCAGCCCTAGAGCTGTAAGAAGTTGTTGAATACGTGCATACGTTTCTGCCGATACATGATCCTTCAACGTTGTTCCGTCTGTAAAGGTTTGCAGAGCAGCTATTTCCTTCGCTACCTTTTCATCAGGTGCCTGAGTCGTATTAACCTCAACGACAAGATGATCTGCGTTATTAAAAGCCTCTTCAATCTCATCACGTAGTGGGTACATTCCAGCATCACCTAGATGTACAGAGCCTAGTAGATGAACCTCTACTCCATCCTTCTCTACCTTCCAGAAATACCCTTTAGTAGCTTCCTTGGTAAGTAATACGGACTGTGATGCCCGATCCCATTGCACCTCGTAATCAATCGCTTCACTTATGAATCTAAGCGGCACATAGGTCGTACCACGATAAACCTTTGGAGCAACAGTTAGTTGCGTCTCGACTCCATTCACATAACCCGTAGCATTGCCAATCTGTAGCGCAACTGAAAAGCCATACTTTTCTGCTAGAACAGCTTGATTCGGATGATCCCATGCAACAGAATATCCAAGTGTTTCTAGCATCGCACGTGCTGGAACAAGCGTAGTCCCCTTCTCAACGATCACTTCATTCTCATTGAATTCTACCTGTTCTCCATTAATCCATACGGTAACAGGCTTGTCTGCCGTTTTAGCTTGTTCTTGTGCCTGAACACCTGTAGCGAATACAAAAACCATAATTAATGCGGCGAGTAGTGCGGTCAGCTTCTTCATTCAATTCTCCTCTTTCTATAATAGATTGATAGCATAGATATATACAGTTACTTCTAAATTTAACAAAAATATATTAATATTGCAACCTAAAATTACCATTTACTAGCTACTGCAAAACACCTAGCACAGCAATTCTCTCTTTTTCTTGCCATCTGAACCATTCCAGCTTGCTCTTCTCTAGATTAAACTGTAATCGAGCCAGTTCATGGCTAACCGCTTCATGCTCTCTTGTAGAAATGCTGCCCAGCGTCAAGAGCTTGTCAGCATCCTTCAGCTTTGAGCTAAGCAACGTATGCTCAGTCTCTAATTGCTGGATTCTATGCTCTATCGTCTCTTTTTCATAGCTGAGCATTTCAGCCTTCTGCTGCAGCCAATCCTCAAGCAAGGTCACGCGTTCCGTTTCAATCTTCAACAGTGCATTCAAATATTTGTTCATTCCGCTCGTTTGTGCTTCCTCAAGCTTAGTTTTTATCTGATTAATGCTTTTTTCTGCCTTCACATATTCGATCTGCTTCTTAATATCAACAACAGCTTCATCATCTTGACCGTCTAGCTTCACCTCGTCTATTGCTGGCAGAATGATAGAGTCCTCCGCTTTTATCCCTAAGCTTTGCTTGAACCGCTGCTTCTGCTCACTTTGCTGTCTGCTCAATTGCTCTGCACTTTTCTTATATTGGATAGCGGAGTGCTTAGCCTGTTCAACATCCTTCGCCGTAGATAGTCCAAGCTGATATAGCTTCTCAGTATCCTTGTAGGCTGTCTCTGCTATCTGAACCTCTAGCTGCGCAGCACGAATATCGATGGCTAGCTCGATGAGCTCATAGTAATGACTGAGCGCAGTATATTGTGCAAGCAGCACCTGCTTATCTTGCTCTAGCTTAGCGATCTTAAGCTGATGCGTCCCATTATTTATCTCTTCTCCAAGCGCTCTCACCTGCGTAAGCCATTGCTGATGCCCTGCTATATATTCATAGTTCGCCTGTGTTTCCATCATCTCATTCATAGAAGCATTAATCATCGATTGAATCATTAATGCACCATCAACTTCACTTTTTTCCGCTTCTGATAAATCATCGTAGCCGGGTACGAGCGCTCGAAGCTCGTCTAGCTCAGTCGGTAATGATTGTAGTTCAGGCTTGCTATAAGCACCTAGCTCAATCCGCTGATCATTGGCATAAAACAGCTGTGCCTCATTGGCTTTAACCTGCAAATTCTGTTCCCTAACTGTCATATCGTTTTTGGCTGCCAGCTCAAGAATCTTCTCTCTAGTTAAGGAGATTGTCTCACTCTTCCATGCTGCCGAAGCCTGCTGAGCAGAAGAGAGCAGAAGGGCAATGGCAACCATCGCAACACAGCTCACAGCACAAGCTTTGCGTAGCATTGCAACTACTTGTCTGATGTGAATCCCCTCCTAATCTCTTAAATTTATTTTCTCTAGCAAATAATGAATAATCTTTTTCGAGTCTGTAACGACATAGGCCTCTGCGGTCATCCCTACTCGTAGTTCACCGTTTTCCCCCTTGCGGTTCACGAGCGGGGTATTCGAGATCGAAGCCTCTACGGTGTAATAGCTTCTTCCATCCTGCTGGATGGTAGAATCAGTACTGATAGACTGAACGGTACCGACCAAGGAACCGAAGCTTTGTTTTGGGAAGGCATGAAAGTTCATATCAACCTCTTGACCTACGGCAATTTGTCCGATCTCATGGTTCGGAACGGCTATGCTCATTTTGTACATCGATTCATTGACGGGAATGATGGAGAGCAGCTCTTCACCAGGCTGAACAATGTCGCCGCTATTCAGCTCCTTCACCATGTGAACCATACCTGCTATCGGTGCATGAATGCTTTGCTTATCGATAGCTAACTGCAGCTGATCAATCTGATGACGAAAGGATTGAATAGAGTCCTTCTTCTCCTCCAGCGTTGCTTCAATCTGAACCAAACGATCTAATCGAAACTTTTCCAGCTCAATCGTTGATTGTTGGCGCGTACTATCGCTTTGCTTCTGCAAATTATTTACCTGCTCCTGTAGCTTGTCCTCCTCTAGCTGTAACGATTGATGCTCTAGAGATACGAGCGAGTCCTGTCCACTGAGCTGGCTTAGCAGATGCCGTGTTTCTTTTATCTTGTTCTCGTAATCATTGATCTGAGACTGCACACCTAGCAACGCTTCCTGCTGGAATTGAGTAAGCTGCAGCTTAGCAGCCTCGACCTGCAGTTTTTCAGCTTCCAGCTGTGAGGCGGGCACAAAGCGTTCGCCAAGAGCAATTGACTGCTCCACCTTCTTTTCACTTTCGCTAACAGCAGCTTGCAGCTCATGGAGTGTAAGCATATATTGATTGTATCGTTCTTCTCTTAACAGGTCGCTTGCAGGAAGCTGGTTATTCTCCTCTTCCATAGACAGCATTAATTGCTGTTCTCCGCTAAGCTCCTTTTCCAGCTCCTCGATTTGCCTATTGTAATCAGCGATGGATTGATTGTTCTTTTTACTAGTCGCCCGCTGATTTAACGTTATTCCTTCCTTTGCAAGCAATGACTCGCCTGTCGCTTGCTTAAGCTGCTCAATGCTGGAATGATACTGAAGCTCCTTCTGGGCATACTCCAATAAATATTGCTCAACGAGATGGTAATAAACCTTCTCTGCCTCATCCTTCTCTTGGAACAAATTAATATGACCCTCAACGCTGTCTCGATATCGCTTAAGCAGCTCTACATCCTGCTCCAATCTGGCTAGCTCGCTCTGATTGGATGTTAAATCAAGCTTTAGGCTCTCATGCTCCAGATTCATAAGTAGATCACCTGCTTCGACCCACTGACCTTCCTCTACATGATAAGACTCGACTGTGCCAAGCACGGTAGATTGAATATTGCTTACCTTTTCATTCGGACGCACAATTCCTGAAGCTTTAGCGACCTCATCGATCTCGCCGAAAAACGACCACGTTAAGCCAGCGCCAATGATGAGCAGCAGTAAAACGATAAACGTGGTTATAGCTGGATGTGTTCGTGCCTCTAAAATCTCTCTGCTATCAGACATCTCTGACATGTCGTGCATGATGACTCTCATTACATACCACCTACCCCTACAGGAATTTTCTCCGTAACGGCAGAAGCGTTCTCTATTCCTGGAAGCTGATCCTTCCAGAGCTCATAATATTTACCTTGTTTAGCGATTAGCTCCTCATGCGTACCTTGCTCCAAAATTTGTCCCTGATCCATAACATAGATGCGATCACAACGCATAATGGTACTAAGGCGATGCGCAATAATAATCGTCGTTAAATTACTGAAGCTGTTAATCGTATCGGATACTGCTTTTTCAGTGATGGAATCAAGGTTACTCGTTGCCTCATCCATAATGAGAATGTCTGGATTTTTAAGGATAGCCCTTGCAATGGCTAGTCTTTGCTTCTGTCCACCAGAAATGTTCGTTGCATTCTCCTCCAGCAACGTCTGATAGCGAAGTGGAAAGCTATTAATGAACTCATGCGCCCGCGCTTGCTTGCACGCTTCAATAATATGCTCGAGATCGACTGAATCATCGACTCCTAAACGCAGATTATCCATGATTGTCCCACTAAAAAAGAAGGTGTCCTGGGGGATATATGCGATTCGTTCCCTTAACGAATCCAGATGAATGTCACGAATATTGTGTTCGTTAATAAGAATCTCGCCCTTCTCATGCTGATAAAATTGCATAAGCAGCTTAATGAGCGTTGTTTTCCCAGAGCCACTTTCTCCTACAAATGCGATCTTCTCCCCTTGCCGTATCGTCAAATTGATTCCCTGCAGCGTTAATTCTCTCGTTCCGTAGCGGAAATCAACATTCTGCAGCTCAATGTCTCCCTTCAAGCTGGCAGGCTGCAGCTTGTTGTCCTCCTGCTCTCCCTTTTCAGTCTCTAGGTCGAGAATTTCACCCAATCTATCCGCTGCAACGACAGCTGTCTGCACGGTAGGCTGTAAATTGATCAAGTTCTGAATCGGATCAAGAAAGTAAGCTAGCAGCGCGTTGTAAGTAATGAGCTGGCCCATCGTCATATGGCCCTTCATCACTTGAACGGCACCAACCCATAAAATAACGACACCTCCAACGTACTGGACGAGTCCTTTTAGCGATCCTTGCACATTATTAAAAACACCAAACTTAAAGACTGATTTAAGGAAGCTTACGAATTTTTGCTCGGTTTCAAAATTAGCCTTGCCCTCCGCGTGATAAGCCTTAACGGTTTCAATACCGTCAATTGACTCTACAATATACGAGGTTAGCTGTGCATTTTTCTCCATCTGTTCTCGGTTAAGACGATCAAACGGCTTATGGAAGCCCCATACTAATCCAATATAGATGGGAACGAGCAGAAGCGTTATGCCAAACAGCAATGCGCTTTGCGAGTAAAGAATAGCTCCGCCGGCAATAACCATTAATATATCAATCATAATTGTGAGCGTAGCACTAGAGATGGCATCTCTGACCTTGGATGCATCCATTAAGCGTGAAATGATCTCCCCTGTTTTTCGTGCACCAAAAAAGCTCATAGGAAGCTTTAATACATGGTGGTAATAGCCGAGTATGAGGGATATGTCCAGCTTTTGGCTTAAATATAAGAGCAAATGTGATCGAAAGGCGTCTAACAACACCTTAAAGAGGTATAGAACGATAATGCCAATCGACAGAATATGAAGTGTTTTTTCCATGTCGTACGGTAAAATCTCATCAAGCAAAAACTGAAAATAGAATGCGCCTAGTATACCTAGCACCGTAAAGAGCAGTGACGCTAAAAATATGCCGAATATCATTCGCTTCTGTGGTAGCAATAAGCCAAAAAAACGTGCAAATAGCCCCTTCGTCTCGTTACCTTTACGAAACTGAGGGGTTGGAACCATTAAAATCAGCACGCCTGTCCAAATCTGAAAAAAATCGTCTGGCGTATATTTAACAAGCCCTTTAGCCGGGTCAGCTACAAGGACTTCTGTTTTCGATATTTTATGAATAACAACATAATGCAGCAGTGTTTCATCAATGACGACATGGGCTATAGCTGGCAGTGGAAACTCACTGAAAAATGCCTCCTGATCACCTTTAACGCCTTTTGCCGTAAAGCCAAGTTTTTCTGCAGCCTTAACCAAGCCATAAGCATTTGTCCCCTGTCTGTCCGTTCCTGCAACCTCACGAATTTTAGAGATCGGATACTTTAAACCATATTGAAGTGAGATGGTTGCTAGACAAGCAGCCCCGCAGTCCTTAAGATCCTGCTGCTTAATACAGTGATAACTGCCAGTAAAATGTAGCATCGTTTGCTCCTTATTCGTTATTTCACTGATTTATTATTTAGCTTGTTCATACTTCTACGGAATATCATCATCACACTATCTACGACTATAACCGTCAGCACTAAAACGTAAATATATGTATTTACGAGCTCTGCTAATTCGAGCAATACTAGTCCAATGATCATGAGGAGTCTAACTAAACTAATTGAAAAGTGAAACTCACTAAACTTACTGTTATGTACTCTATCACTCTCAAACAATATTAATTTTCCATCGTTACATATGGAGTATGTTAGGAAATTGATATTATATAACCACACAAAGATTAGCCAGCTAGAAACCGAGCCTTCTGACCAATATTCAACAGTTATAATGGCACTCATCGCAAGTGCAGTTAACGCCCATAACACCGTGCCTTTATTTTTTATCAAATGAGTTTCCTCCTATGAATAGAAGAAATCATGACACAATATATGCGACATGATTTCTTCTATAATTTATGAGCTAGGTATTACTTGCGAGTAAGATCCCAACCGATCCAAGCTCCAGCACCAACAGCGGCTGCAGCAGCTGCTTTACGAACAGCTGGAACCTTTGAAAGAGCAATAACGCCTCGAGCAGCTAGAACGACTAGACCACCAATGCCTCCGTTAACTGTAGAAAGCTCTTCCTTACTCATCTCTACCATACCTTTAGTTTGTAGCTTGTCCATTTCCATACCTCCTTTTCGGCTTTGATTATTTACCTCTTACCTTGTTGTAAACATAACCGCCAACCGTTCCAACTGTGATTCCCGCTCCAACATATTTCACGCCCGCCACTACCGCTGCTCTAAACGCTGTAGAAGCTGCCAAATAAGCAACGCCCTTTACCGCTAGATAAGCTAAAGCGATCACGCCTCCATTGGTTTGTTGCATTTCTGATTTGCTCAATTCAGTAAATTTACTCATTCCAAATCCCTCCCATTTCGTTAACTAATATTGGCCAAAGCTGAAGTGACCCTAGCATTATGTACTTGCCTATTACAAGTTAACATAGCTTTTCATTTCATAATATATCCCAAATTAGACATTTTGAGTTAAGTGATTGTAAACGAGTAATTATATATTTACACGATCATAAGCACATAAGAATTCATCATTCCAATTAAAAACTTTCTAATGAATTGCCCTTTATCTGATACTTCAGCCTTGCGATATACATTTTTTATGACGTTCCTAACAGTGCCTTCGGTCAATCCTAGTTCGCTAGCAATTCTCAGCGCACTATAATTATTCATCCACAAATACCCGATCTCTTTTTCTCTTGGGGATAAGCGGTACTGTTGGAAACGGTCGTAGACAACGGCCTTGCTGCTTGATGATGATTGCTTCTCCAGCTCTTCCTCAATATACTTTAGCGTCATCGAAAATAGTGCTGCCATTAAGAGATGATCTTCCTCCATCGAGAACGACATACCCAAATAGCCGATAACTTCGCCATTTTCACGTACAGGACTACAGAAGCAATCGC
>Ga0180217_1003652_pt1 | contig 12832 bp, 17 predicted proteins | sample eDN3rd37CBELigOP_FD_128521 | JGI IMG/M metagenome (GOLD analysis project Ga0180217, IMG submission 128521) | Enriched Organic Plus compost microbial communities from Emeryville, California, USA - eDNA 3rd pass 37_C BE-Lig OP (version 2) (version 2) ... | reverse complement strand
TGTCCACCCCTTGAGCCATATGAATACTGATATTAATTAAATTCCCCAATCCGAAATATGGACGGAAGATTGGGTTTCCCATTTTGTACGTTGTTGGTGTATTGCATGTTAACGTATACCCACTAGCAAAATAGCAAGAATAGAGAAAATAGTTAAGTAGAAACCATAGAACCAGATTTTGTCACTGATTGTTGCTTCATCACCTAAAAAGTATTCATTAATTGCACGGATCACCTTCTTCAACTCCCTATTATATAACTCTATTAGTAATACTTTACAAGTAATATAATATTACGTTTCGAGTAATACGTCAACAGTTTATTTCATAAAATTCTTAGTGTATAATCAAAATAAGAAAATCAAGAGGTGAAAGCATGAGCATCATTAAATCTACGCTTCAACAAACATTAGATGAATTAGAAATTACTCGAAATAAATTGAGTGTTGAGAGTAAAGTAAGAGCTGCTACATTACAATCTATCGTTGATGAAAAAGCATCTAGCATTCGATTTGATACGCTTATTGCATTGTTAGATACAATTAATGAGATTGCACAACAAAAGGGCTTAAATAAGCGTTATGGGATTGAAGATATAATTAAATATGAAATACAAAAAAATGCCCTCTCAAAATAGAGAATGGGCATTTTTACTTTACATCGTTCATTGTTCGATATTCTAATCCTAGCAATCTTTTCGTTTCTTCCTCACACCAATTTTTCAGAGCGATATTCATGTAATTTTTATTCGATACAACTCCTTTTTCAACAACTGTGAAAATTGTAAAGTCACCCTCTACTTTATGAGATTGAACTTTTGCTCCCCTCTTCCCTAATTCCAATTTAACTTTCTTTAAATCTGCATGTAGCTCCATGATTTTTAAATCAAACCACATTTCAAAGGCTCTACTCATTTTAAAGTGACTTAAATGTTTACGATCATGTTCAAGAGTTCTAATCGTTAAATCGATAACTATTTGTCGATGTATTAGCTCAATATTTTCGAAGCTCACATAATCACACTCTTTTCCATTTCTTGAACTCATTATAGAACAAACGTTCCTATTCAATCAATAAGAATCCCAAAACTTTAATTATCAATAATTAAATCAAACTTCCAACTTGACGAAGAACTTCAAGCAACATCGGAGATAACTGAATAAAGATATAACCTACTCCACATTTGAATATAATATCCCATGCTTTCTCTGATTGACCTAACATAAAGAAGAATCCTGCTCCTACAAGTATGACACTAGCCAAAGGGAAAGATGCAGCAACCATAATTTGAATAATTGGATCTAATGCACCTGCTAATATATCTAAGGATTTATCTGCTACATACCCAGTAGGGATAACTGTTGGAGCTGATTGAACTGACCATTCACCAGTTGCAGCACTTACGCTATTTAAACCACTTAACAGAGTGCTTGGTATCATTAGCGTAGGAATTAGGCTCTTTACATTTATTTCACGATTATCAGAGCCAGAACGACCACTGTAATACTCTAATATCTCGTTACGTGAAAACTCTCTTGGTTGAACTACCTCAATTTTATTTCTTTTGAACATGTTAGTTCCCTCCTACATGATGTCGTTAATCGTATAGATTTTTACCTTTAAACCTTCACAAGCCTTTTCTAACTGCTTCCTACGGTGTTCTGTCGTCGTTACCCAAACAAGAGTAGGATAATAACCGAACTGCTTCACAAATTCTTCTATGATACTTTTATAACGTTTGATTTTATCTCGATTTTCTTTCATTGTTTGCAGATTATCAATCTCTAAAAAGTGTTGAAAGCCATTTCTTGTAAACATGGCATCACATCTTAAAATTTCTTTTCCAGTTTTTTCATCCTTTACTTTTACTTCATTTTTCCAATCACGAGGACATTTATAAAATATCCAAAATTGATTTCTCATTAAAATATGTTGCACTTGACTACTCTTTTTTCGTATTTTGTCACAATCAACATATTCCCTACCATCTTTTGAGAGATAATAAATGGACTGATATCCATCTCGAATACTCAATAAGTAGTCCCCTAAATTCCTCAAAACTCTATTAGCATTGCAAACTTTACCCAAATTGAAATAAGCAATTAATTGATCCCTCGTCATAAAATCAAACTTCTTCAAAAGCAAGAGAATTTGTTCGTCCCGTGTCGTTAACTTCTTCTTTTTTAAGACAGACATCTTGCTCTCCTTTCTCGATAATATAAGGTTCAATTAGTTGTTTAATAGTCTCGTTTGAGATATATGGGGACTGTACTACATGGCGTTTTATAGTGTTTTTATAAATACCTCTACCAGGAACATCAGGCAATTGTTCAGCTCCATTTTCATCTAGTACCACGTTAGAAGCTGTTGCAGTATCAACGACATAACATAAACGAGCGATAATGTTTCGTTTAGTTTGAGACGGTATAACTTGGGCTGTCGGATATTGCGTACAAAAGATTAAATAATAGCCCGCTGACCGCCCTCTACGCGCTATATCTGTAATGATATCCATTGCATCTTGATAGTCGGATAAGTCTGCAGCTTCATCAATAATGATGAAATGACGTTTCTTAATTCTCGCTTCTTTAACGTCCTCAAAGCCGTTGTCTACAACCTTTTCAAAAGATTCGTTCATTTCATCTTGAATTGATTTTAAGAACACCTCAGCTTGTTTTGGTTCACGAGAATAGTATTTTACTTGTTTGCAATTTCTAAATCTATGGAAGGCTGAACCACCTTTAAGATCGATTAAAGATAGCTCTGTATTGTCGGGTTGTTGTTCGATTAATGAAGTGGTAATTAATTTTAAAATGGCGCTCTTCCCATATCCAGTGGCACCGGCGATGATTAAATGCTTCGATTTATCGAAATCATGATAGATAATTTCACCTTTACGTGTATAACCAATAGGCACAGCCCAAGATTTAGGCTTTAATAAGATTTCATCCCAATCAATCTTTGTTGCTAAAGGTTTATCGTAAACTCGAATTATTAATAAACCATCATAATCCAGTTCAATCTCTTTTACTTCAGTTAATTTTTTTCTCCATAACTCTTGAAGTTGTTGAAGTATTGTTTTATCAAATTTTAATGTTCTTAAATCAGCAAACCGAATTCGTTTTCTACGATTATTAATACCATCTTGTAATACGTCTAATTTGCTCATGTAATCATTAAAACTTCTCCCTAAAGGGATTCGATATTTGTACTCCCAACCCCAAGTATGTTGTTTTTTCTTAATCAGTTGAGTAGTTAAAGTATCTTTTCCATCGTTTATATTCAATCCACTTAATGAAATAATTCGTTGAATTTTCCCACTTTCATTCTTGGATAATCCCCTTTTTTTAACGTAGGCATTCAGTGCTAATCCCCCAAAAAATCCTGTTGATACAATTTCAAAAATCATTCAACGTCCCCTTTCAAATCTTTGTGCGCCCACTGGTTCTCTTACGAAGTAAGAGTTGTAACAATCTGTTAGTACAAAAATCAATACGTAAACACTGATATTAAAGGATTTAGAGTATAACAAATAGAAGTTATAGGGTGTTAATCAATTTGTTATTCAATCTGTTAGTGCATCTGTTAGTTAATATTACGCATATCGTAATCCAAATATTACACTAATCGTAATTTTTTATTTTGGAGTTGATCTTGTGGATATCGAAATTAAACTGAAACAACTATTAAAGGAAAAAAATCTGAAACAGTATGAAATTGCAGAAAAAACCGGATTAACAACACGTACAATTTCAGAACTAGTAAATAATCAGGTAGAACGTATTCCGAAAAAGGCTTTGATAAAAATTGCAGTAGCATTAGAAGTGACTGATATACGTGAATTAATTGATTTTAAACACAACAGTGAGTAATGATAGAATACAAGTAACAGGAGGTGCTCAATCTTGAGTGAAAATCAGTCAAAACTTCAAGTGAAATATGAAAAAGAAATTTATGAAATTAGTTACATCCTAAATAAACTGGAAAATGGTAGGATTTATGGTATTAATTCTAATAATCGAAGTGACGGAAGTTTAGAACACAATGTATCTATACTACGAAACCAATTAAATGACCTAATCTACAAAATTGATAATAATAAACCATCTCAACAAGAGATAATTGAGCGAGCTTATAGAAAAGTTTTTGATTGACAAGCTCACCCACTTTTTCAGCAGAATGGAGGCTTGTACTAGGAAATGCTTGGAAGCTAGTTACCTACTATCTAAAACTCAAAAGAGAGTAATAGACAATAAGTAACTACACGATCATTTCAGCGTCATGGTGATGACTGAGGTTTCTGTCGTCTTGTTTTGTAGAAAGCTTTCGCTTTTCACATTCTCATACAATTACAGTCCTATATGTGTGTTTGTCATTATTACACTTGAATGTGATTACCCTAGCCGTAACTAGCCTGTAATCCCACCGAGCCGTTAAAGGTCGCTCTCACCGATTCATCGCAACTGTAAACAAGCAAACAGCGTGACTTGCGATATATCCGTTTTTTGCGATAGACGGCTACTTGACGTGTTTTTTTAAGTCGCTTAACGGCTGCTCGACTTTGAGTTCTTCCTAAAAAAGGCAATAGGAAATTAAACCTTTGCAATAACGATTTTTCACGATATAATAAAGGTATATAAAACTCATATTTAATTGCTTGATGGCTAGTCAAGTAAAGATTTTCTGAATCACTATTGCGATTAGTGATTCTTTTTTTATGGCTATAAATCAACGATTTTGCTAGGTTGCTTTTTATATTAATTTTATTCAAATATGCCTCAACCTTTATCATCAATTGTGGCAAAGTGTTTTGTTACGTTCGGTATAGTCACCAGAATAAGCACTGATATAATTAACAATACAATTAACATTTCGATTAGAGTAAATCCCTTTTCATTATTTTTTCTCACTAGATACACGCTCCTATTAAATTATTTCGATCATCTCGTACATAGGAAGTAGAATACTTAAATATGCGGCGATAATACTGAGGGCTATGATGATAAAAAAGAGTGGTTGAATAATGGATACCCCTCTTTTCATGTATGAATGGAGTTTTTCTTCTAATAGTTCACTGTATATGAGTAATTGTCTACCTAAGTATCCACTTTTTTCTCCATGCTTAATAAACTCATCAAATTTGGAAGAGAACCAGCCTAATTTAAAAACAGCACTTGAAAGCGACTCACCAAAGATTACTTCTTCCTCAATTTTTTTAGACAAAAAGGCTAATGTTTTATTCATTTGTTGGTTTTGTAAAATGGTTAATGCTTGTTGAAGTGAAAAGCCACCTATTAATAAATCCCCTATCGATTTTGCCAATTGGTTGGTGATAAGCAACTGATAGAAATAATTTATTACTGGAAGTTTCTGGTATATCTGTAGTTGTGTTTGCACATCTTGTCTTTTAATGTACAGATAGCTGGTAATAACGAGGAAAATAAAAGAGATGAATGAAATGAAAAGAAAATCAGGTAGTCGAAGAAAAATCGATGAAATAAAAAGACTTGTACTACCATTAGCATTTGTTCGGGTGGTTAGTATTTGCGTAATATTGGGCAAAAAGTATGTTCTAAATGCAAGAAAGATACTCATCAAAAATATACTTAATAATATTGGGTAGCTAAGTAAACTGATCATTTTCTTTCGCATTTTATCGTTAAATTCTAGTTGATGAGAAATACTTTCTAAACTTTGCGCAAGCTTCCCGCTTTCCTCCGATATCTGAATAGCTATTAAAAATTGCTTAGGAATTGAAAAAGACTGTAAAATGTCAATCGCACCTTCTCCACTCCTTAGTTGTTCCTTAATCTTACTTCTCCAATAATATGGATCATCTACATGATAGGGTAACAACATTTCGATTGAATCCGCGAAAGTGTATCCCTCCTTTAACAAAGTACTCAATCGAAAAAGAAAAGACGGTAACTGCCGCACTTTCATATTTTTATTTGTAAGTTTCAAGGACTTTTTTATCTTAAAATGTAGTTGATGCATTTCTTTTCCTCACCTCAAAGGAAGCTAACTGACTTGTTAACCTTTCAGAATGGGGCAACAAATACTGTTCCCTTCGCATTGTCGCCACAATGGCTTCGTTAAGGTTTACATCACTTAAAATCTCATATAAAGCCTTTCTTTCTTCACCTACTTGAACTAAACATTGAGCAACAATACCAATTAAGGCCTGTCTAATTTCATCTAACGAAATATCAAAATCCAGAAGACGGTAAATACAATTCACTGTATCTTTTGCATGAATTGTTGACAAGACTAAATGACCAGAAAGTGCTGCTTCAATCGCGATTTTTGCTGTTTCAGATTCTCTTATTTCACCAATCATGATTACGTCCGGTGAGTGTCGTAATATAGCTTTTAAACCCGTTGCATAAGTGACACCTGCTCTTTCGTTTACTTGAATCTGTAGCAAATTGGATTGGTTACTCTCAACTGGATCTTCAAGCGAAATGACATGACGCGCTAACATTTCACTTACATAATTAACTAAGGAGTACAATGAAGTTGTTTTTCCGGATCCAGTAGCCCCACAAAATAATAATAATCCTTGACCGCTTGACACAAGCTGAATTAATTTTTCTGCTGAGTTTGGATTTAATGAGATAGAAGAGATTGGAAGACGAGCGTTTTGAGCTAATATTCGAATAACTACGCTCTCTCTTAAAAAAATAGAGGGTAAAGTGGAGACACGAAAAGCATATAGTTGATTTAAAAATTCTTTCTGGAATGCCCCACTCTGAGGCTTTCTCCTTTCACTTATATCAAGAGATGATAAAAATTTAAAAAAGGAGATAATTCTATCCCCTAATTCAATGGGGATATGACTACTAGGGAATAATTTACCGTATTTTCTAAAATGAATTGTATATTTATCTTGTTGAGGAACAAGATGAACATCTGAAGCACCAAAGTGCAGTGCTTTGAGCAGTAATTGCATGCTTTTATTTTCTACCACCGATTCAATTTCCAAAATCTACACCTCCTCGATACATGATTATGTTTGACCGCAAATTATTTAATGACAGTATATCTTGTGATTCTTAAATAGAAAACCCTTTTCACTAAGTTTAATATTTGAGCACTTTAAACAAAATAGAAATTTATCTTTTGCAAGTATTATATTAAAATGCTTATTAAGGACAAGATTTTATTCATTAATCGTAATAATTGCTTATTATGTTCTATATAAATTCTATATCAAAAAAGTTAGAATATAACAAATAACAAAAGAGGTGATTACATGATTCATCCCTTGAAAATTACAAGTACCCTAGCAGATGAAACACGTTATCAAATATATGAATACATGCTTCAACAGAAAAAGTCATTTACAGTTCAAGCAATTGCAGAGCAATTTGGCATTCATCCCAATGTTGCTAGACTTCACTTAACGAAGCTTTCCGAAATCAATATTATTTCCGCTGTGTTCGTTAAATCTGGTAAAGGTGGTCGACCAGGGAGAGAATACAAAGCAACTGAAGAAGGAATTGAATTAAGCTTTCCTAAAAAAGAGCAAAGTCGATTGATTAATTGGGCATTACAACTAATCGAAGAGATTGGTCCAGATGCGCTTCATACAGCCAAAAAAATAAGCTATAATGATGGATTTGAACAGATGCAAAAGCTTGTAGCGAGTAGAAAGGAACTAACCTTCAACGAAAAGTTAAACAGTTTAACAGCTGCAGCTTCGATGATTGGTTATATTCAACAAATTGAAGAAATCAATGAGGGGAAAAAAATAATTTTCTCAATTTATAATTGTCCGTTTAAAAATCAATTATCTACAGATAATGAGATTATATGCACATTACATGAATCCTTTTTGAAAGGTCAAATAGATGCCCTATTTACCCAAAATGAGTTTATCCAAGTAGAAAGTATGATTCATGATTGTACATATTGTAATTATAAAATAGAAATTGCTAAGGATTACCTCTAGCATTTTCTACCCTATCGCTCAAACAAAATGTAAGTGACAGTTTACATTATAGTTTCCAATCATTTATAATAAAGGATGAGATTATTCTGTCATATGGCAAAAGGAGGGATACTTCATGAGTAACATGTATAAAGTTATGGCTTTCTGGACTGGTATTTTCGCTGTTATGTTCTACCTTGGTGATATGTACGAGGTTTCGCTATTATTCGTTGGTAATACTATTTTATTCTTATTGTTAGGCTTTTTAAACCTTACAGAACGCATGTACATGTACATTTTCGGAGCTTATTTAACAATATTCTTCGCTGGGTTTACGTATTATTCTACGTTTATTCATGTACCAGGTGCTGGTCACTGATAAAAAACATCGACTGTTATTCAGTCGATGTTTTTTATTCTTATTAAAAGGCTGTTTTCTAAAAGATTGTTGCTAAAAGAATGTATTCATAATTAACTATTTTTTATTAAGGCGTAAATATTAATTTTAAAATTCCAGAAAGCAACAATTTAATAAGAACACGCAGCCTTGCCTGTGCTGCGCACTATAATTAGAAGGCTTCCAGAAGCTAGTACTCGTGAGTGGGCTCTTGCACAAAGCGCAAAGGCAAGTCGTAGAGACAACTACAAGTTGGCTCTGCGGCTTGTGCGCTTAAGCCCACTCATAAAGTAAAACTTTATTAGAATCAATATTAGAATAAAGCTTTTAAGACACAATTTAAGTCAAAATGCATTTTATATAAAAACAACAAAGTTTACGAAAATACGAAAACAGCGTATTAAAAAAACGACCCACATTAACTGGAGTCGTCTAATTATGATTAAAACCCATTTAAAAAAGGATTTGAATCCATCTCTTGTGCTGGCGTTGTGTAGCTGCCATGTCCAGGATAAATAATCGTGTCATCAGGTAGTACTAACAGTTTCTCATGAATTGACTGAAGAAGTACTTCCATAGAACCGCCAATTAAATCTGTTCTACCAATGCTTCCCTCAAATAATGTATCCCCTACTATCGCAAACCCATCTTCTTCAAAAATATACGATATACTACCTGGTGAATGACCTGGAGTAAAAACGGCTTTAAATTGAAAACCCGCTATGTTAAAGGATTGCTCTTTAGAAATAATATGCTCTTTCTGAGGTTTTTGGACAATATAATTTGGAAGTTCAGCATACTTCCCGGAACCATTTTTCATTGGATCCCCAAGCCAACTCACTTCTTTTTCATGAATATATAGTGGAAGATGGAATTCATCTCTCAATTCATCTACTGCCCCAATATGGTCAAAATGAGCATGTGTTAAGAAAATTGCCTTTGGATTTAACTGATTTGAACGAATTACCTTCATAATTTTTGAAGATTCTTCACCAGGGTCGAATATTATGCAGTCTTTTTGCTTATTACTAATGATATAACAGTTTGTTTGCACAGGTCCTAGACTATATGCTTTAACATTTAACATTGGAATCACCTCTCGACTATTATACATGGGTGAGCAGAAATTTACAGTAAATAAGGACAAACACGTTTTTCTGCTCGACAAACACTGGAAGGTGATTTACAATAAAGAAGGAATATTGTTTATCGACATGCATTCACTGCTGTCGAAAGGAGTGTCTTTTTAATGAACTTATTAATGGTTATTTTCGCTTTAGTCGCAATTTTCGCAGTAGTAAATTTCTTTCAGGCAATCAAACAAAAGAATATTCTAGCTTTAATTTTTAGTGTTGCTACTGCAGCTATTTTTGGTTGGTTTGTAGTTATGACAGTTTTAAATCAAGGCTACCCACCAAAATTACACTAAGAAAAACGAGGTATCAGTTCATGATACCTCGTTTTTTCTGTTTTTTTCCTCAGATATAGTAAAAGGGATATTTCACCGAAATATCCCCTTTACTTTACTTTACTTCACTTTCCTTTATTAACGGCATTCTGTATTAGATTACCCGTTTGTTCATCATAAAATCGCAACAAATCTCCGTTGATAATTTCATCTGAATATTCTAGCTCTGTAGATGCCCGTTCAATGTAAGGTTGACATGCTTCGATTCCTATTTCCTCACCATTATCCCGATTGTAACATACCTCACCTGCGTACACTAAATCATCTGTTACAAATCGTCCATCTCGGAAAATTACGAAATTCTCATGTTCTTTAGAGAAAAGATCCGCCCCTAATTGCATATCATTATCCGTTCTAATACCCAATAAATGTAATATTGTTGGACGTAGATCCATTTGGCCTGAAACTTCATCCATCACTTTCCCATCTCCAGATCCTGGAACATGGATAAATAAAGGTACAGATTGAAGTAATGCACTATCATAAGCTGTAATCTCATCTTTTCCTAAGTACATGGCCATTGCCTTATTATGATTCTCTGAAATACCATAATGGTCACCATACATAACAATTATTGAGTTATCATATAAACCGGATTCTTTTAATTTATCAAAGAATACTTTAACCGATTCGTCCAAATAACGAACTGTTTGGAAATAGCGATTTAATGTACCAGAATTCGAATTATACTCCGGTATCATCTGATCTTCTTCTTCTAACGTGAATGGGAAGTGATTTGTTAAAGTAATCATTCTAGAGTAGAATGGTTGCTCCATTTGCTTCATTAAGTCTACTGACTGTTCAAAAAATGGGGTATCTTTTAGTCCCCAGTTTACAGAATTCTCATCTGTAACTTCATAGGATTCAATATCATAGAATTTATCAATATTAAAGGATTGATAAATCTCATTTCGATTCCAAAACGACGAGTTATTTGAGTGCATTACATTAGTGAAATAACCATTTTCACCCAACTTTTCCGCCATCGTATTATACGTATTACGACCATGAGTAAAGAAAACAGCCCCACGACCTAATCCAAATAATGAATTCTCAAGGATAAATTCAGAATCACTTGTTTTACCAAGTCCGGTTTGGTGATAAAAATCACTAAAATAATAAGTATCTTTGTCATTTGTTAATGAATTTAAGAAGGGTGTAACGACTTCCCCGTTCATTTCATTATTAATAACAAAACTTTGTAACGATTCTAATGAAATAACGATTAAGTTACGATCTTTATATTTACCAAACATGTTTCCATTTACTGCTGCTTGATTTGCTTGAACATAGTTATTGACTTCAACTAATTCGCTACCGTCTGCCATAGCACGTTGAGCACTCGATTTTGTTTGAACATAGATATCATACAAGTGATAGTTATACGTACCAATATTCTTAACAAGCAACTCCCGATCAAAAGCTCGTGTTAAAAGCTGTGGTCGCTCCACTTCAGCTAAACCTAAATTTAAGAACACAATGGCCATAGATATAACAAAGTAAGCACGGCGAATTTCTATTTTAATTGGTGTAGGGCCTTGAGTTGTTGGGATAAATTTAATTGCTAACAATAATAAAATTACATCTGCAAAGTAAAGAATGTCAGTGAGACTGATGATATCTGCAATTGAATTACCTAAATCACCGAAATTACTCGTTTGGAATAAAACTGCAAACGTTATAAAGTCATTATAGAATCGATAGAAACCGACGTTTGCAAATAATACAATTGCTAACAGGATACTCATTGTTACCAAATAACGATTTCGTCTCTTAGTTGTTTTGAAGAATAAAGATATACCGTAAGCAAATAAAATAAAACTTAATGGGTTAATAATTAGGATAAACTCTTGCAGTACATTTTCAACGTCAAGTTCAAAACTTGTATGATATACAATTACTGTTTTAATCCAAGTAGCTAGTATTGCAATCGCTAATATCGAATGTTTAGGCCATTTAGCTGGCTTCATTCCAAAACATCCTTTCAAGAAATATAATATAACTAAAATGCATCTCTAATTTGAAATGAAATTCATGATAACTTATAAAAGATAATAATAAACAAAATTTATCTTAAACTTTTTTACTTTAATTAGCAATACTTCCCAAGGAAAAACCAATCGACAGAATATTACACCTAAAATGAATCATTCTAAAATCATTTACGTTTTTACTTCCTAAAAAGTTTCCAAATGAAAACAGTGGAAAAAATCCACTGTTAGATTATTCAACATATATTTAACATTTATTAACATAAAACTCTTATTTCAAACACGAAAATGAATTTTTAATTAAATAAAATCAACATTTCAGTGATTTCCTATTACTATTGAATGTTTTTTTCATCAGTTACGATTCTAGAAGCTTCATGACGTAATAGTATCATAGCGGACTGAAATTCTTTAGGATCAAGCACTTTTGATTTATACAGATCTCGGATTTCATCTTCCATTAATAGAAGATCTCCTTGACGATCACCAGTATAAATAAAAATTCCATATCTTTTTAATAAATCATAGACATCTTTCATCGATTTCATAAATTTGACTCCTCTCGATTTTTCGCACAATCGATCCGCTTCGTTTCGGTAAGTATTAGATCAATAGGTATATCATAATTTTCTTTTGGAACATCCATAACTAGTTGTATATCAAATGCTAAGGAAATCATTATTCCGTTAAATTGTGTTAAATACCTATCGTAATAGCCTCCACCATATCCAACGCGATATCCTTTGTTATCAAACACGATTCCTGGCACGATGATACAATCGATTTGACTAGCTTTTACGAGCTGAGAACTTTCTGGCTTTGGTTCTTGTAAATCCATATATACGTTTTCAAGTTGATGAAAATTCTCAATCTCATAGAAATTCATTGAACGATCAACAGGTTCGCACTTTGGTACTACTACTTTTTTCTTTAGTCCCCAAAGTGATTCAATAATTTCTTTTGTATCAACTTCTCGTTTGTTCGATATCGTGATAGCAATCGTATTTCCTTTTAATATAGAAGGCTCTCTTAGTAAACGCTCTTT
>Ga0180217_1003646_pt1 | contig 12845 bp, 11 predicted proteins | sample eDN3rd37CBELigOP_FD_128521 | JGI IMG/M metagenome (GOLD analysis project Ga0180217, IMG submission 128521) | Enriched Organic Plus compost microbial communities from Emeryville, California, USA - eDNA 3rd pass 37_C BE-Lig OP (version 2) (version 2) ... | reverse complement strand
CGCAATAAGACGGCGACCACGACAGAGCCAGAACATAGAAATCGAACTTGCCCGGTGCGCCCTGCCGGCGATCCTGCTGGGCGGCTGCGGGGCCGGAATCGAAGCCGATGGCCAGGATCGCGAAGACGGCGGCCAGCACCGGGATGGTCCGGGTCCGGAAGACACCAGCCGCAAATCCATAGGACACGAGCTTACGGGACAAAACGGCGCGACCGATCATGACATCCCCCCAAAGATACCGTCTAAAACACCCGTCCAAAACGCTCGTCAAAGACATCACCCGGCGCCCCACTTCGACCGCTCACCGACGGCCATCGTTGTACGGAATGACGGGATCGTCGCGAGTGCTTACCATAAATCAGGCATGAGAACATTTCAAGAACATAGTGCAATTGAGCCGCACCTGAGTGATTTTTGTCACAGTATTTTAGTCGCTGACTCTGGCGGCGCGATTCTCGGCCTTTTAGGCTTTTCACAGGTGATTCGGGCGAAAACGTATGTGCGCACGCACCGCGCCGGTGGGGATGACGGAGGCGGACATATGGGCTTGGAGGCGCGGCGGCTTGCGGCTGTCGACGAGGTGTTCGGAATTCAGGCCGCTGGGCGCCTGCTGGCCGATCTGGTGGCGCCGTGGGTGCAGGAACTGGGGCTCATCGTCGAGGCGATCGAATCCGGCCGGCCGGCCGGCGCGCCGCAGGATTGGCAGCCGGGCGCGGTATTGAGACTGCCCTTTTCCGCGCGGGTGTGCCGCGATGGTGGACTGATCTGTCCGCAGGCCCTGATGGCCGCGGCGGACACGGCCATGATGTTCGCTTGCGCCGCGGCCTGGAGCGGTTACCGGCCGATGAGCCCGGTGGACCAGACCACGCATTTCCTGCGGCCGGTGAATTTCGATGTGCTGGCGGATGCGCGGGTGGTGCGGATCGGCCGCCACAACAGCTTCGGCCGGGTGACGCTGTCGAGCGCGGTCGATAAGCGGCCGGTCGGCATGGTGTCCTGCGCCTATGCGGTGCTCTGAAAGCCACACCTGCCGGGCAATGTCGGTTTAGCTGGTGTTAAGACCATTGCCGCAAATTGCCATCTGGGGTTAACCACACGCGCCATTCAGTCGCGTTTCGTTCCCTCCATTGGACTAGTGTGCATGGAGGCGAACGGCCTTCGGGCGGCTGGACCGGTCGGGACCGACGAAACCCGGATCGGTTGCTGGCGTTGGGTGGCATGAACCTGTGTGGCGTGAACCTGAGTGACACGGGCGGCGACCAAGACAGAGATACGGGACTTGAGTAAAAATGGCTGACCGCACCATCCTCGGATATGTCGGGTTTGTTTTCGGCGGCGTGACCATCGCCGTGATGGTGACCGCCGCCACCGTTGTGATGGCTCACATGGATCGCCGCGACGCGCTCGCCGCGCCGGCTGCCCCCGCGATCACCGACGTTCGCTGACGCCGGAAGGCGCTTCCGTCACGTTCCTCTCGATTGCGAGTTTCGCGAACCGCTCCACGGGTCGGCTCTAAGGTCCCGGCAGGACACGGATCGTTGGCCGCGCCGGCAGCGCATCGGCCGACACCGAAATGCGTGCCGCAGGGGCGGATTCGACGCCGAATCCCCGTTCTCTTGCCCGATCCAGAAAGCGCTGAAGCGAGGTGCCGCCGAAGAAGTGCATCGGGATGACGAGCGACGCGCGAAGCTGTTCAAGCACCTCCATCATGCCATCGAGGTCGAGCGTATAGCTGCCGTCCACCGGCACCAGCGCCACGTCCAGCCGGCCGATCTCGTCGATTTGTTGCGCCGTCAGCGTGTGATGGAGATGGCCGAGGTGGCCGATGCACAGGCCGGCGATCTCGAACACGAAGATCGAATTGCCGTGGCGCTCGGTTGCTCCGTCGTAGCGCCGGATGTTGGTCGGCACGTTGCGAACCCGCACATCGGCGACCGTCAGGTCGTGGCGCGCCGGCTTGTCCGGGCTTTCGCCCCAGCCGCGCAGCACATGGGCGATGCCGGGGTCCGGATTGAGCGTGTAATGCGTGCTGTGCGCCCGGTTCATGGTGGCGATTTGAGGCACCACCGATGGCCGCACGAAGTCGTTATAGTCGGTGGCGATCGTCACCCCGCGCGGGCTTTCGATGAGAAAGGTCGCATGGCCGACGAAGGTGATCTGGACGTCGGCGGGTTTGAGCGCCACCCGTTGGATGATGGCGATGGGCGCGTTCGGACGCTGCGCGATCAAGCCGGGGCAGGCGGCGCCTTCGGTCCGGGCTTGCGGCTGGGGTTGGTTTGGTGCCGGCTGGGCTGTTGCGGGCGCGGAGATCGATCCGGCACCGGCGACGGCAGCAAGGATGGCCCACGCGCGGCACCGCGTTCGGATTCGGAGGATGCGCCGCCGGACCGGCTGTGGGTCCGCCATCCCGCCGCGCGATAGGTCCGCTGCGCCGCAATCCGCCATCGGAAGGTCCTCCTGATCGAGGCCGCCGGCGGATTGAATCTACACATGTTTGGGGCAATCCAAAACGACGACGGCCTGCCGAGGCGGGCCGTCGAATTGGTCCGCGATGGCTGGTCGGTCAGGCGCGGTTGAGCAGGGTTGCGATCGCCTTGATCCGGTTGCGCACGTATTGCGGCAGGCCGGCGCTGATCGAATTGCCGGTGTTGAACGAGCTTTGACCGAGCAGGACCTGCGACGGGACCAGATTCCGCAGCACCGGCACGTTCTCGTATTTCTTCTGCATATCCAGCGTGCTGGTCGAGACCGCCAGCGCGATCATGACGGTGGCGATGGTGCTCTGCGCGTCGGTCGGGTCGGGCTGGACCACGGCCATCAGCTTGCCGAAGCGCAGGATCTGATTGACGTAGAACATGTTCTGCTCGACGACGCCGACCACGGGCGTCTGGAGTCCGGTGAGCTGCTGGATGGCGGCCGCGTCCACATCCTCGCCCTTCAGGACCCGGATCTCGCTCTCGAACTCGACCTTGTCGGACAATTGACGCCCGCTGTCGCGCAGCCGGTTGGCGAGCGCGACGCCCACCGGAAGGCGGCCCTCCAATTTGTAGGAGGAACGCACGCAGGCCGCGACGGCCGGCCCCTCGCACCAGGGGCGATTGGGATTGAGATTGGATTTGGCGCGTTCGTCCTTCAGGACGGCGATGTCCTGCGGTTTGATCGGTTCATGTTCGATGGCGGGATCGATGCTGCGGATAAATGCAAGCGTGCCGAAGGGCGCCAGATCGACCGTTTCCGCCGGCTTGGACAGTTTGAAGCGGGCTTCGGTGAGATAGATGGACATCTTGTCCTCCACCTCGCGCCGGATGCCGTCGCGCACTTGAAAACGGGTGCCTTCCGTAAAGCCCGGATAGAGCGCGAGCAGGCGTTTCTCCACAGGCTTGGTCCGTTCCCATTCCTCGAACGGGGTGAAGGCGCCCCTGTCGGAATCGGGGCTGACGCGTCCGTCGTTGAACAGGATCGTGCCGGGCTTCAAGTTGGCGCCGGATTGGGTCACGGAGGCGACCCTGACGACCTCGAAATCTGACGCGCCGGGTGCCTTTTGAGCGTTCTGGGCCCAAACGCCTTGATTCCAAACGCCGCCGGCGGTCGCCAAGGCAAGCAGCGAAACGATGGTTGTGCGCAGCGCCATTTCATTCACCCCGACTCGTGTCGTCATTCTTCGTTCGCAGCATGGCCGATTTGTGTGGTCCATCTGTTAATCACACCCGATCGGGGGGTGGTCGTGACCGGCGCCAGCGCCGGCGCAAACATCTTGACGAGCACCAGATTCATCGCGAGTCGCGGCCGATCGGTCGCGGATCTCCCTGACGCGACGGCAAATCGCGTCGAGCATTTTTAGTCGTATTGTGATGAGCACCCAACGCTTGCGTTAAGCATTAAGCAGCGGGAGTGCCGCGGTGCGGTGTCGAGGTTGCGCGCGGCGATACGTTCCACCGCCAAATCGCCGATATTGGCGCTGTAGGGCCGTGTTGTTCCTGTGTTGCGATGATCACAACATTCCGCTATAGGGACGCCCTCGGATCGTCTTGTGCCCGCTCGCGGGAGCGGCGATCCCCAGCTAACCCACTGAAATTTCGGGTTAGGGCGCATAGCTCAGTTGGTAGAGCAGCTGACTCTTAATCAGCGGGTCCTAGGTTCGAGCCCTAGTGCGCCCACCACGTTCCCCCAAAGACAAGGCTTCTCAGAGACAAGCCTTCTCAGAGGCAAGGCGCTGAGGGTGGCAGGATCGCCTGCCGCCTCGGCGGCGTGCCCGCATCAGGCCCGACCGGCACCGACCGCTGCGCTCCGATGAAGCAGCGGCCGACGCCAATCGATCCATTCGGCAACGGGCTTGGAGTGCCGCGTCAGCCGCAGCAGCTCGGCGGGGCGAGCCGGCCGCCGGCGGCTTTGCGGATGCGCAGCGAGGACTCCTTGGCGGCATCGACGATGGCCGGCACGTCGTAGCCGACGAGCTTGCCGTCCCGTTTGACGAAACGTCCGTCCACCAGGACCGTGTCGATATTCTGAGGCGTGGCCGACATCACCACCGTCGCCTCGATGTTGGCCATCGGCGCCGTATTCACATCGTTCGTGCGGATCAGAACGATATCGGCGCGTTTGCCGGGAGTCAGCGATCCGGTCACGTCCCCCAGCCCCAACGCCTTGGCCCCGTTGATCGTCCCCATCGCCAGCACCTCGGAGAAGCCGAGCGGCTTGTCCTTCTCCGTCGGCGTGCCGCGCCACGGGATGGCCATGTTCCAGGTGAAGCGCATGTTTTCGAGCATGTTCGGCGGCGCGATCGACGTTGCGTCCGACGACAGCGAGATCGCCAGACCGGCCTTGCGCATGCGCATGATCGCGTCGCGCGCGTCGCCGGCCAGTCCCAACCGGAATTCGGAGTGGGTGGCGAAGCTCAGGGGCGATCCCGTCCGCACCATCGCGGCGTAATCCTCGTCGCTGCCCGGAAGGTAATGGCAGATCAGGAAGTCCGGTCCGAGATAGCCGCGCTTCTCGTACTCGACCGCGGGCATCCGGTTTGGCGGCGTCTGTCCGGCGTGAACGGAGATCGGCAGCTTGCGCTCCTTGGTGGCCGCGACGTCGCGATGGAAGGTGTCTTCCGTCGCTTGGCCGACGCCGCGAAGGTTGACGCCCAGATGGACCAGCCCGTCGAACGGCGATTTCGCGCCGAACCATTCGCCGCGCACGCGCTCGATGTCGGCAAATTCCAGTGGTGTGTCGCGGGACAGGCCGTCGATATGCCCATAGGAATAGCGGGCACGCAGACGGGAATCGCGGTGCGCCCGCAATTCGGCATCCGCATGCTCGGGAGAGCGGACGTTGTGCGCCCAATTGTGAACGGTCGTGACACCGTTGTTGGCCAGTTCCGCCATGGCCAACATGATGCTGTTGTAGAAATCGTCGGCCGTATAGTGCTTGGCGGTTGCGCCCTTTGCGGGGAAGTATTCGAAACCGTCCGCGAGATAGTTCCGGCCGAGCGCGCTCCACATATGATAGTGGGAATCGATGAAGCCCGGCAGGGCGATCATGTCCTTGGCATCGATGATCTGCGCGCCGTCGCTTGTCAGGTTTTCGCCAACGTTCTCGATCACGCCATCGCGCACCAGAATGTCGGCGCGCGGCGTCACGCCGATCTTCGGGTCCATCGAAATGACGGCGGCGTTCTTGATCAAAATTACGCCGCGCTCGCTGGCTGTCGTTGGGGCAGTCCCTTGCGCTGCGGCGGTTGCGATGAATCCCGCCGGAACTCCGCATCCGCATGCGACGCCTGCCAGTCCAAATACTTTCGTCAAAGTGCGGCGTGTCAACATCGCCATCTCCTGAAGGCTTGATGGTCTCCAAAGCGGAAGGCTATCCACAAGGATGCTGGACGACAAGCTGACCCATCTCAGCGATTGGCGCATCAATGCTCAGGCGTTGCAGATGGCGAGATCCGTCAATACCGATGACCCATTCTGATCAATCTCTTCGGACACCGACGCCCAGAAAGTCGCGCGTCATCGAAAAGGGCGCGCTGGCGGACAAGCGCGTCGTGAATGGAAATCCACTGGAGAATCTCGGTTGATCGAAGATTCAGAAACCAATCCGTCGACTATCACGAAGGACGGCAAGATCTACGAGAACACGCTGTCAGGTGAGGCAAGGGAGAGAGGCGAGGCAAACAGCAAGGCAAGCGCCCGAGGGCGCCGTTTCCTTCCCAGGAGCAGAGAGCGACAGGCGCAGCCAGCCGCTACTGCTCCCAGGCCTTGAATGCCTCCGCGAAGGCGCGCTCGCCCGGCGCACCCTTTTCCATCGCGAGGATGGCCCGGCGGTTGTTGTTGTAGACGATCGGGATATCGAACCAGGGCCGCTCTTTCAGGAGCTGGACGTTGCGCTGAACGTCGGTCTCGATCGAGGACAGACCAATCAGGAAAAATCCAGGCGTGACCTTCACCGCGAGGCCCGCCAGCGGCACGCCACGCGTCTGTTCGGCTTGCTTCATCAGAACGCCGGGCACGTTCTGAACGCCGCCGCCCGGCGCATCGGCGGGCAGCGTGAACATGATTTCGATCGTGTGGCTGGCCGGCAGCGCCGGATCGGTGTTGCGCCGCAACGACCAGGTCATGGTCATGTTGCGTTCGGGGATCTGGACGTCGGCGCGCACGGCGATTTCCGGCGGGCGTCCGCCGGCGGCGGGCAGGGTTTCGGTGCGCCAGGTCGCGGTTCCGACCATGCGCCGGCCCTCGGGATTCTCCGGGTCTTCCTCGTACAGGACCACCCGCTGGGCGACCGCCGGCGCGTCTGCTCCCCCCTTGTCGGGCTGGCCCAACCGGTCGGTGATCTTGGGCTGGCTGGGCGTGGTCGTCGGTGTGGTCGTCGGCGTGCTTGGGCCGCTGATCCTCGCGACCAGGGTGTCGAATGTTTCAGTGAGGCTGTCGCGCTGCCAATAGGCGGCGGCACCGACCGCCGCGAGCAGGAGGAGAACGAGCCCGGTCCGGATCCAGCCGCGATGATTGCGCAGCCGGGCTTGCCTCGGTTCGTCGGGGGGAAACCCGGCGCCGTCCTGGGCAGGCTCGTGGCCTTCGGCCGCCGGGCCGGCATGCTCGGAAACCGCATGCTCGTCAGTCGCTGCGCCCGGAGCCATACTCGGAACGTTGCCGGTGCGGTTCCGCGCCTGCGCGGGCGTTTGGGACGATGCCGCGACGGCGGCGGATGCCTCGGACGGATCGATCTTGCGCGGGGGAATCGGCGCGCCGCCGGGCTTGTCCGCAGGTGCCGGCGGTCCCTGGGGGACGGGCCCGGCGTCCCGAAAACCGCGCATCGCTTCGTCGCTGAGCGATCCTGAGCCGTGCGCGGGGCCACGGCGCGGCTCCTGCGAAGGACGTGACGGCATCGACGGAGATGCCGGCCGCCGCGCGGGCGGCTCGTGCATGGGAGGACGCGCCGGCGGTTCGGGCCGCCGAGGCGGAGGCGGTGGCTGTTGCGCGGAAACCGGCGGTACCGGAGGCGGCGTGACGGGGGGCGGCTGAACCGGAGCGCGTGGGGTCTGCGACGGCTGTGGCGGCGCGGCGACCGGCGGTGCGGCCGCCGGTGGTCTGGCCGCCGCGCGGGCCTCACGCGCCTGCCGCGTCGCTTCGGCCTCGATCTTGCGGATCGCCTCTTCGAGCGCGAGCCGCTCCCGGGTGATCTCCGATTCGTCGAGCGCGGGCGTGACGCCGCGAAGCTGTGCCACGAGCGCAGTGCGCGCGCGCTCGTAGAGCGCACGCCGAGCCTCGCCGGTGTTCTTGTCGAGACCGGCGACGGCGCGGGCGATCAGCGGGTGATAGTCGGCCATTGGGAGCTGACCTTACATCGACCGTCTCAGGTTTCGAACGGGTTTTGCATGAGAATGGTGTCGTCGCGCTCGGGGCTCGTGGACAACAGCGCGACCGGGCAGCCGATCAGCTCCTCCACGCGGCGGACGTATTTGACGGCCTGGGCCGGAAGCTGGGCCCAGGACCGGGCGTTGACGGTGGGGGCGACCCAGCCTTCGGCGGTTTCGTAGATCGGCTCGACGCGCGCCTGCGCGTGCTCGCTGGCGGGCAAATAGTCGATCATGCGCCCGTCCAGCGTGTAGCCGGTGCAGATCTTAATCTCCTCGAAGCCGTCGAGCACGTCGAGCTTGGTCAGCGCGATGCCGTGAATGCCGGAGGTGCGCACCGTCTGGCGCACCAGAGCGGCATCGAACCAGCCGCAGCGCCGGCGTCGGCCGGTGACGGTGCCGAACTCATGGCCGCGATTGCCCAGCGTCTCGCCGATCTCGTTCTTCTGTTCGGTCGGGAAGGGACCCTCTCCGACACGCGTCGTATAGGCTTTGCAGATGCCGAGGACATAGCCGGTGGCGCTCGGTCCGAGGCCGGAGCCGGTGGCGGCCTGTCCCGCGACTGTGTTGGATGAGGTGACGTAAGGATAGGTGCCGTGATCCACGTCGAGCAGCGCGCCTTGCGCCCCTTCGAACAGAATCCGCTTGCCCTCGCGGCGCTTCTCGTCGAGCAGCCGCCAGACCGAATCCATGTAAGGCAGCACGCGCGGCGCGACGGCGGCGAGGCCGTCGAACACATCCTTGCTCTTGACCTCTTCGAGTCCGAGCCCGCGGCGCAGCGCGTTGTGATGCGCCAGCATGCGCTCGATCTTGCCATTGAGCATCTGGAGATCGGCGAGGTCCATCAGCCGGATGGCGCGCCGGCCCACCTTGTCCTCATAGGCCGGGCCGATGCCGCGCTTGGTGGTGCCGATCTTGGCGGTGCCAGATTCGCGAATCTCGTCGAGCTGCTGATGCAGCGGCAGGATCAGAGTGACATTCTCGGCGATGCGCAGGTTTTCGGCCGTGACCGCGACGCCCTGTCCCTCCAGGCGTTCGATCTCCTCAATCAGCGCGTTCGGGTCGAGCACGACGCCGTTGCCGATCACCGACAGCTTCGAGCGGACGACACCGGACGGCAAAAGCGACAGCTTGTAGGTCTTGCCGTCGATAACCAGCGTATGGCCGGCATTGTGTCCGCCCTGGAAGCGAACCACGATGTCGGCCTGTTCCGACAGCCAGTCGACGATTTTACCCTTGCCTTCGTCGCCCCACTGCGAGCCGACAACCACCACGTTCGCCATAGAAATCCCTTCGCCCAGGCCACGGCGGTCGTTGTCCGGCCGCACCGCTCCGTGGGGTTCAATTCCGGATAAAGGATGACATCGCCGCAAGCAAGGTGAATTGTGCCGTCGCGGCCGTCAGACAGGCGACGATAATCTTTAGTTCTCAACAACTTGCGTGGGGGCTTCGGGTGGCCTGCGGCTCACCGGCACACCGGATACATCGCCGCCAGCTCACGGCCCCGCAGGAAAATCATGCGCTCCCGCAAGCCGCCGCGCGAATTGATCCAGCGGCGCACATGCGGCGGGTAGTAATCCCATAGCGCCCGCGTGCCGGCGGGACTGCGGACCTGTTTGCCTCGGGGGCCCGGCATCCAGGCGGCATGAAAACCGAGTTCGGCGCGGCGCGTCACGCAGATGCGCTCGCGCGGCACGATGCCCAGGATCAGCGTGCAGGCCGACAGGCAGGCACCGTCGATCATGACGCGCTCGCCCGAGTTGCGCATGGCGGAGTAGGTGTCGACGTAGTGGCCGATCCGACCTCCGATGTCATCGCCGATCCGCACCATGGCCGACGCGGGGACCGTGCCCAGGACGGTGACGGCCGACAATCCCGCAACGGCCGTGCCCGCAACAGCCGCGATCGTGAAAAGCCTCGATAGAATGCCGACAAGGCATGAACGGACACGCATGCCCGAACCCCGCTCCCTCACAAACGGCCGCTCCGTTAACTATTAAAACGTTTTCTTCCCACAGGGGGAAGCCCTTTTTGTAAAGGTTAATCAACCATTAACCGGGGGTCGGTCGTTGGCATGATGGTCTTGCCGCAGCGGGCGGGACATTCAACCGCCCCACAGCGCTGCACGCGGCGGATGAACCAGGCTGCCGCTGTAATGCAGGCCGTTGTCCCGGTCGCGTGCCAGGAGCAGGGGACCGTCCAGATCGACAACCTTGGCGTGCTGGGCGGCCAGCACGGCCGGCGCCATGGCCAGCGACGTGGCCACCATGCAGCCCACCATGACGGCAAAGCCCTGCTGATGAGCGGTCTCGATGATCGCCAGCGCCTCGGTCAGGCCGCCGGTCTTGTCCAGCTTGACGTTGACCGCGTCGTAAAGGCCGACGAGCCCAGGCAGCGAGGCGCGGTCATGGACGCTTTCGTCGGCACAGACCGCGATCGGGCGCGCGACGGTGGCAAGAGCGCCGTCATCGCCGGCCGGCAACGGCTGCTCCACGAGGGTCACGCCTGCCCGCGCGCAGGCGTCAAGATTGCTGGCGAGATTGTCGACGCGCCAACCCTCGTTGGCATCGACGATCAATTCGGCGTTCGGCGCGGCGTTGCGCACGGCGGCGATGCGGTCGGCGTCGCCATCGGCGCCCAGTTTGACCTTGATGAGCGCGAGGTCCGCGACGCGCCGCGTGGCCTCGGCCATGGCCTCGGGCGAGCCGAGCGAGATGGTGAAGGCGGTGGTCAGAGGCTTGGGCGGCGCAAGCCCGGCGAGATCGTGGACCGGGCGGCCGGTTTGCCGCGCGGTCAGGTCCCAGAACGCGCAATCGAGCGCGTTGCGCGCGGCGCCCGGCGGCAGGGCGCGTTGCAATCCGATCCGGTCGAGCCCTTGTGCGACCGGATCGCGCAGGGCGGCGATGGCCGCGACCACGCCCTCCGGTGTTTCGTCATAGCGGGGATAGGGGACGCATTCGCCGCGCCCGGTATGGCGGCCGTCGGACAGCTCCGCCACGACCACGACGGCCTCGGTCTTGGTTCCGCGGCTGATGGCGAAGGCGCCCGCCAGCGGCCAGCGTTCGATCCGGACGGTCAGGGCAAGGTTCGTGGTCATGCGGTCATGCCGATTCTAAAGGCTCGATCCTATCATGGCGCGAAAACCGGCCGCGCGGAGCGATGCGTTGCGCCGAAAAAGGGAAGGACACTGGTAATGGATCGGCCCTAGTGAGACAGAGTTGATCGAAGAGCCGCGTTGCGGCGCGTCCCTGACCCGTAAGCGGCGGGCGTTCGGGGAAGCCGCACCGCCGCTGGAGGCCCCGAGCTTGTCCGACTGGAGCTTACCTTGAGCGAACCCTCGCTGCGCAGTTCCCTTGACGGGGAGCGGTTGCGACTGACCGCCGCCGGTGCGTGGACGGCGGGCGAGGCCCGCCGGCTGGAAACGCTGGTGGATGCGATGGCGCGCGACCATTCCACCGCGCGCGCCGTCGAGGTCGATATCGGAGGGGTGGATCGGCTCGATACATTTGGCGCCTGGCTTCTGGAGCGATTGCGGCGTCTGCCGGTCCCCGGCGACGATGCGCGGTTTGTCGGCGTGCCCGAGCGCTATCGCGACCTGCTGGCGGAGGTTCACGAGACCAACCGCACCGAAGGGACACCCAATCCGGGTCGTAGCACGATCCGCCATGCGCTCGAATTGGTCGGACGCGCGGTCGTGGATGTGGCGGACGCCTTCGTGATGACTCTCGCGATGTTCGGCACGATGATGGTGGCTTTCGCGCGCACGCTGACGGGCTTCGGCCGGCTGCGAATCACCTCGACCGTGCATCATCTCGACCGCGTGGGCTGGCGTGCGGTTCCGATCATCCTGCTCTTCACCTTCCTGATCGGCTGCATCATCGCTCAGCAGGGCATTTTCCATTTCCGCCGCTTCGGCGCCGACATCTTCGTCGTGGACATGATCGGTGTTCTGGTCCTGCGCGAGATCGGCGTGCTTCTGGTGTGCATCATGGTGGCCGGCCGCTCCGGCAGCGCCTATACCGCCGAACTCGGCGCCATGAAGATGCGCGAGGAGATCGACGCCCTTCGCACCATGGGCTTCGATCCGATCGAGGTTCTGGTTCTGCCGCGCATCATGGCGCTGATCCTGGCCGTTCCGATGCTGACCTTTCTGGGTTCGATGGCCGCGCTCTATGGCGGCGGGCTCGTGGCCTGGCTGTACGGCGGCATCAGCCCCGATGTGTTCATAGGACGGCTGCGCGAGGTCATCACGCTGGATCACTTCCTGGTCGGAATGATCAAGGCCCCGTTCATGGCGCTGGTGATCGGCGTCGTCGCCTGCGTCGAGGGCATGGCCGTCAAGGGCAGCGCGGACTCACTCGGTCTTCACACGACCACGTCGGTGGTCAAGTCGATCTTTCTCGTGATGGTCATGGACGGCCTGTTCGCCGTTTTCTTCGCCTCGGTCGGAATCTAGCGATGACGGATGGGACCGACGACAATGTGATCCGGGTGCGCGATCTCGTGGTGGGGTTCGGCAAGCGCAACGTGCTCGACCACCTGAACCTCGACGTGCGTCGCGGCGAGATCCTGGGCTTCGTCGGCGCCTCCGGTGCCGGCAAGTCGGTCCTCATGCGCACCATCATCGGCCTGATCCCGAAGCGCTCCGGCACCATCGAGGTGTTCGACATCGACCTCGGCCACATGACGCCGAAGGAGCGGCAGGCCGTGGAGCGGCGTTGGGGCATCCTGTTCCAGCATGGCGCGCTGTTCTCGTCCCTGACCGTGCGGCAGAACGTGCAGTTTCCGATGCGCGAATATCTCGATCTGTCGGAGCGGCTGCTGGAGGAGGTGGCCGTCGCCAAGCTTGAAATGGTCGGCCTCAAGCCCGATGTCTGTGGCAAGTATCCTTCGGAATTGTCCGGCGGAATGATCAAGCGCGTGGCGCTCGCCCGGGCGCTGGCTCTTGATCCCGAGATCGTGTTTCTCGACGAGCCGACCTCGGGCCTCGATCCGATCGGCGCGG
>Ga0180217_1003642_pt1 | contig 12852 bp, 10 predicted proteins | sample eDN3rd37CBELigOP_FD_128521 | JGI IMG/M metagenome (GOLD analysis project Ga0180217, IMG submission 128521) | Enriched Organic Plus compost microbial communities from Emeryville, California, USA - eDNA 3rd pass 37_C BE-Lig OP (version 2) (version 2) ... | reverse complement strand
CTGATCGACCAGCTCTGGTCCGAACAGGCCGAGCGGCTCGAGCATCTCAAACGCCGGATCGGGGACCGGCGGCTGCCGCCCCACAAGGTGATCGCGGAGTTCCAGCTCGAGGCCTTTACGCTGTTCGAGCGAACGCTGCAGGAGTTCCGCGAAGATGTGACCGCACACGCCATGCGTGTCGGCATTCGCAACGATTCCTGACCACACCCCGGTTTGTGGAGCGGTGGTCCGCGCGTCTCCCTCTTGCGCCGATCCCCCGCTTGGGACCAAGTAGCACAGCGGCCGCCGCGGACCAGGATGCGCGGCGCGGGCCCACGGGCATCAACCAATTGGAACGGGAATTGATCAATGACAGCGACTTCAGGCGGTGAAGCCATCGTCAGCGGACTGGTGGCGCATGGCGTCGATACCGTGTTCGGCCTGCCTGGTGCGCAGATCTACGGCCTGTTCGACGCCTTCCAGCAGGCACAGCTCAAGGTGATCGGCGCCCGCCACGAGCAGGCCTGCGGCTATATGGCCTATGGCTATGCACGCGCGAGCGGCCGGCCCGGCGTCTTCAGCGTGGTCCCCGGCCCCGGCGTGCTGAACGCAAGCGCCGCGCTGCTCACCGCCTTCGGCGGCAACGAGCCGGTGCTCTGCCTCACCGGGCAGGTGCCCACTGCCTTCCTCGGCAAGGGCCGCGGCCATCTGCACGAGATGCCCGACCAGCTCGCGACGCTGCGCACTTTCGTCAAATGGGCGCAGCGCATCGAATATCCCGGCGCCGCGCCCACCCTGGTGGCGCGCGCCTTTCAGGAAATGCTGTCAGGCCGTCGCGGGCCGGTAGCGCTCGAAATGCCGTGGGACGTGTTCACCCAGCGCACGGAAATCACCGAAGCGCAGCCGCTGGCTCTGCTGCCGCCCCCGCCGCCGGACAGCGACCGCGTCAAGGCCGCCGCGGAGCGGATCGCCGGCAGCCGCGCGCCGATGATCTTCGTCGGCAGCGGTGCGATCGACGCACGCGAGGAAATTCTCGCGCTTGCAGAAGCGCTCGACGCCCCGGTGGTGGCATTCCGCAGCGGCCGCGGCATCGTCAGCAATGCCCATGAGCTCGGCCTCACCATGGCCGCTGGCTATGAATTGTGGCCGCAGACCGATCTCGTCATCGGCATCGGCACCCGGATGGAGCTGCCGAACTGGCGCTGGCCGTACCAGCCGGAAGGGTTGCAGTCGATCCGGATCGACATCGATCCGGCGGAGATGCGCCGCCTTCCGCCCGACACCGCGATCGTCGCCGATGCGCGCGAGGGCACCCGTGAACTGCTGGCCGCGGTGGAGCGTCGCGGCTTCACGCGACAGGCCGGGCGGCGCGAGGCGATCCGGGCGGCGACGGCCAAAGCGCGGCAGCAGATTCAGGACATCCAGCCGCAGATGTCCTATCTCAATGTGCTGCGCGAGGTGCTGCCGGCCGACGCCATCGTCACCGACGAGCTATCCCAGGTCGGCTTCGCTTCCTGGTACGGCTTTCCGGTCTACCAGCCGCGCACTTTCATCACCTCCGGTTATCAGGGCACGCTCGGCGCCGGCTTTCCCACCGCGCTGGGCGCCAAGGTGGCGCATCCGGAGCGGCCGGTGGTGGCCATCACCGGTGACGGCGGCTTCATGTTCGCGCTGCAGGAGCTCGCCACAGCCGTGCAGTTCAACATCGGCGTCGTCGTGCTGGTGTTCGACAACAATGCTTATGGCAATGTCCGCCGCGATCAGCTGCAGGGCTTCGACGGCCGCGTGGTGGCTTCCGATCTCGTCAATCCCGATTTCGTCAAGCTCGCCGATTCCTTCGGCGTCGGCGCGGCGCGGGTCGCCACGCCCGATGCGTTCCGCGGCGCGCTGGAGCGAGCGCTCAAGGCCGGCGGGCCCTACCTGATCGCGATCGATGTCCCGCGGGATTCCGAAACCAGCCCATGGCGCTTCATCCACCCCGCCAAGCCGTCATAGCCTGCCTGCTGCGGCTTTTTGCATCGCAGCAGCCAGACCGACGATGGTCTTAAGCGCGATCCTGCGCGTCCCGCATGCACAGGGCTGTGCAAGCGGGAAATCCAGTATATGACAGAGGCCGCGCCGGGGCTGACGCGCAGGGCTGCTTTGTGCGGCCGGATCGGCTTTGCGGCGTTCCAGGAGGAGAAACCATGCCGATCGACCACCTCAAATTCAGCCGCCGCGCCGTGCTGGCCGGCGGTGTTGCCGGCACCGCCCTGCTTGCTGCCCCGAGCCTTGTCCGGGCGCAGGCGAAAACCCTCAAGATCGCGGTGCTGCTGCCGCAGTCCGGCTACCTGGCGCAGGCTGGCCAGAGCTGCCATCGCGGCGCGCTGGTCGCGCCGGGCGTGCTGTCCGACTTCGGCTACAATGTCGAGCTGGTGCACATCGACATGGAATCCAATCCGGACGTCGCCCGCACCCAGACCGAGCGCGCCATCAACGAAGGCGCCCATGTCATCGTCGGCGCCTTCGATTCCGCCGGCACGCTGGCAATCGCCCAGGTCTGCGAGCAGCGGCAGGTGCCGCTGGTGGTCAATATCGCGGCGGCGCCGCAGCTGACCGAGCAGGGCTACAAGTACCTGGTCCGCAACTTCCCAACCGGCGGTGCGCTGGTGAAGAACGGCCTGCAACAGATCCAGGCGCTGATCGACGCGACCAAGATCGCGCCGAAGACCGCCGTCTTCCTCCATGCCAACGACAATTTTGGCCTGGCCCAGCGCAAGGGCATGGACGCCCTGTTTCCTGCTGCCGGCCTGCCGTTCAAGCTGATCGAGTCGATCCCCTACGATCCGAAGGCGCAGGATCTCTCGGTCGAGGTCACCAAGATCCGCGGCCTCAATCCCGACCTGCTGCTGGTAGTGACCCGCGCCGCAGATGCCATCAAGCTGGTCCGCGACACCGTGCGACAGAAATTCCAGCCGATGGCGATCATCTCGCCGGGCGCGCCGGGCCTTTATGATGAAGAGTTCTACAAGGCGCTCGGGCCGCTGGCTGATTACCACATCGACGCACTGCCCTGGGCCAATCCGAAGTCGAAGATCACCCAGGCGCTGGAGGCGGCCTATTCCAAGGCGCAACCGAAATTCCGCTTCCCGGTGGAGTGCTTCAATGTCGGCTTTACTTTCGATGCGCTGATGATCGCGGCCGACGCCTTCAAGCGTGCGGGCACCACCGACGGCGCCGAACTGATGAAGGCGCTGAAAGCCACCAACCTCGCCGACCATGTCATGGTCGGCCCGCCGATCACCTTCGACGAGAAGGGGCAGAACAACAATCTTCCGTCGGCCTGCGTGCAGAACCGCAACCAGACTCCGACTGTTGTCCTGCCGGCCGAGGTGGCCACCATGACGCCGGTGCTGCCGATGCCACCGTGGCAGGGCCGCACCTGATCGCGGCCATCGCCTTCCCGAAGCCGCGCGCCCGCAATTCTGAGCCGGGCCGGTGACGGTTCTGGACCCATCGGGTCGGAAGCCGTCACCGCAGGGCGCGCGGCTTCGCCTGTTTTCCCCCCCTGATCGGGGCCAAATGCGTAGCTGGAGTTCGGAATGACGGCGATCACCTTGAATATTGTCGTTCAAGGTCTCCTGACGGGTCTGGTCTACGGACTGATGGCGCTCGGCCTCTCGGTGATCTTCGGCGTCATGCGGGTGGTCAACTTCGCCCACGGGGAATTCACCGTGGTGGCGATGTATGCCGCCTTTCTGCTGTTCGACGCCTTCAATCTCTCGCCGCTGCTGACGCTGCTGCCGATCGCGGCGGCATTCTTCGTCCTCGGCTATGTGCTGCAGCGATCGCTGATCGCGCCGTTCATCAGCCGCGCCGAGCATGAGCAGTTCATCCTGCTGGTCGGGCTCGCCACCGTGGTGGTGAACGGGCTGCTGCTGATCTTCGGCCCCGACGCACGGCCGATCAACCTGCCCTACAGCTTCGACAGCTACGAGTTCGGCCCGCTGTTCCTCGACAAGGTGCGCGTATTCGCGGCGCTCGGCGCTTTCGCGATCTGCCTCGTGCTGTTCCTGTTCTTCCGCTACACCCGCACCGGCACGGCGATCCGCGCCTGCGCCGACAATCTCACCGGCGCCGGCGTGGTCGGCCTCAACGTCAAGCAACTTTATGCGGTGACCTTCGGCATCGGCTTCGCCTGCGTCGGCGCCGCCGGGACGCTGATGGCGACCATCGCCGACGCCTCGCCGGGACTGGCGCAGGCCTACACCCTGCTCGGTTTTGTGATCGTGATCATCGGCGGACTCGGCTCGATGGCCGGCGCGCTGATCGGCGGCATCCTGATCGGCATCTCCGAGGCACTGGCCGGCTTCTACATTCAACCCTCGATGAAGAGCATGTTCTCGTTCGCGTTGCTGATCCTGGTGCTGGTGCTGCGCCCGCAAGGCCTGATGGGACGACGGCTGTGAAGGCGCTCTGGACCCGAATGCCGCCGCTCGGCCGCGCGCTCTGCGCGCTGCTGCTGCTGGCCTGCCTCGCCGCGCCGCTGGTTGCCGACCGCTATCTGCTGTCGGTGCTGATCCTGGTGTTCTACTTCGCCTATCTCGGCCAGGCCTGGAATCTGCTGATGGGCTTTGCCGGTCAGCTCTCGCTCGGCCATGCGCTCTATCTCGGCCTTGGCGCCTATACCGCCACCGCGCTGTGGACGCTGTTCGGCATCGGTCCGTGGATCGGGGTTTTCATCGCCATCCCGGTCGCGACCGCGGCCGGACTGGCGGTCGGCTGGCTGGGCTGGCGCTTCGCGATCCAGGGCGTCTATTTCGCGCTGCTCACTATCGCCTTCGCCGAATTCACCCGGATCGGCTTCGATCATCTCACCATCACCGGCGCTTCCGCGGGCCTGTTCCTGTCGGTCAGCACCCCGGGCGCCGACAAGTGGTGGAATCTCGGCGGCGGCCCGCTGCTCTACTATTACATCGCGCTGGCGCTCGCCGTCGGCGCGACTCTGCTCGTGGCGCGGCTGCGGCGCTCGCCGCTCGGCTATCGCTGGCTCGCGGTGCGCGAGGATCCGGAGGCGGCGCAGGCGGCCGGCATCAACATCATCCGCGCGCGGATGATCGCGATGGCAATCTCGGCCGGCATGACCGCGATAGGCGGGGTGTTTTACGGCTTCTACTACCGCAACCTGTTCCCCTCACAGGTGTTCGACATCAGCCGCTCGATCGAGATCATCATCGCGCCGATCATCGGCGGGCTCGGCACCATCTTCGGGCCCATCGTCGGCGCCATCATCCTGACGCCGCTGGGCGAGAGCCTGACCGCGCTGATCCAGCATTTCGGCGTCAACACGCCCGGCGCGAAGTCGATCTTCTACGGCCTCGTGCTGATGGTGATCATCTCGCTGCAGCCGAGCGGCGTGTGGCCGTGGCTCGCGCGGCGGCTCGGATTGAACAGGTCGCGGCCATGACTGAACTGCTTTCCGTCTCCGGCATCAGCAAGCGCTTCCGCGGCCTCACCGCCGTCAGCAATGTCAGCTTCAACGTGCACGCGGGTGAGATTTTTGCCGTGATCGGCCCGAACGGCGCGGGCAAGACCACCCTGTTCAGCATGATCGCCGGTGCGCTGGCGCCGGACGAGGGCCGCATCACCTTCGCGGGCGAGCGGATCGAAGGGCTGCGCCCGGATCAGATCGCGCGCCGCGGCATCGGCCGCACCTTCCAGATTGTCAGGCCGTTTCCGGCGCTCAGCGTCGAGGACAATGTGGTGATCGGCGCGCTGCTGCAGACCGACGCGCTCGACAGGGCCCACCAGATCGCCGAGCAGACCATGGTGCAGCTCGATCTGATCGGCAAACGCGACCAGATCGCCTCGAGCCTGACGCTGCCGGACCGCAAGCGCCTGGAAGTGGCGCGGGCGCTGGCCACCGGGCCGAAGCTGCTGCTGCTCGATGAGGTGATGGCGGGCCTGCGCCCGACCGAGACCGACCGCATTGTCGCGACGCTGCGTGAACTCAACGCGGGCGGCGTCACCATTCTCCTGATCGAGCACGTGATGCGCGCGGTGACGGCGCTCGCCTCGCGCATCCTGGTACTGCATCACGGCGCCGCCATCGCGGAAGGCAGTCCCGAACAGGTGCTGCGCGATCCGGCCGTGATCGAATCCTATCTCGGGGCGGAGTCGCTGTGATGCTCACCGTCGACAATCTCAGCGTCTATTACGGTGACGCGCAGGCGCTCGACGAAGTCTCGCTGACCGTCGACAAGGGCGCGATCGTCGCCATCGTCGGCGCCAACGGCGCCGGCAAGACCTCGCTGATCCGCACCATCGGCGGCATGCATCGCCCGGCATCGGGCCGGATCGTGTTCGAGGGCACCGATATCGCCGGGCTGCCGAGCCATCTGGTCTGCAACCTCGGCATCGGCCAGGTGGCCGAGGGCCGCCAGATCTTCCCGTCACTGACGGTCTCGGAAAATCTCGACATGGGTGCGATGCTGCCGCGCGCGCGGGCCCAGCGCCAGCAGAACCGGGACCGCGTGCTGACGATGTTTCCGAAACTGGCGGAGCGGATCGGCCAGGCCGCGGGAACGCTCTCCGGAGGCGAGCAGCAGATGCTGGCGATCGGGCGCTGCCTGATGGGCGAGCCGACGCTGATCATGTTCGACGAGCCATCGCTCGGCCTCGCGCCCACCGTGGTGCACGGCGTGCTGAAGACCATCCGCGATCTTAATGCCGCCGGCATCACCTGCGTGCTGGTCGAGCAGAATGTCGCGGTGTCGTTGAAGATCGCAAGCCGCGCCTATGTGCTCGAGAACGGCCGCATCACGCTGTCCGGTACCGGCGCGGAGCTGCTCGCCGACGAGCGGGTGCGACGGGCCTATCTCGGAATCTGAGAGCGCTTTCGAACGAAGTGAAATCTGTTCGCGCGAAGAAAAGCTGGCGCACGATCATGCCGACCGCGGCATCCGTCACACGATCTGGATTTCCGCCGGGCGCGCGCGCAGCGTCGCGGCGAGCAGTTGCAGCGCCTGCGCCAGTTCGGCGCGGTTGCGTGCCGCACCGAGCGAGACGCGGACGCCGTTCGCCGCGCCCGGCTCCACAGCGAAGGCGTCGCCACCGACCACCGCGAGGCCGTGGCGCAGCATGTCTGACAGGAAATCCGTGCTCGGCCATTGCCGCGGCAATGGCAGCCAGAGGTGATGGCTGCTCGGCCGGGCCGCATAGGGAAGGCCTTGCAGCATCCGCGCCGCCAACTGCTGACGGCCGATCGCCTCGTTGCGAACAGCGGTGACGATCTGATCGGCGACGCCGGTGCGAATCCAGTGCGTCACCAGCGCCACCATCAGCAGCGGCGGCATCTGCATCGTCGCCTGCAGGTTGCCGCGCATCGCCTGCTCGGCGGCCTGATCGGGCGTCAGCAGAAAAGCGACGCGCAGCGCCGGCGCGATGCATTTCGAGAGACTGGCGGCATAGTAGCTGCGCTCCGGCGCCAGCGAGGCGATCGGCACGGCGGCAGGTTCGAGCAACCCATAAGCGTCATCCTCGATCAGCCAGGCGCCGCTGGCGCGGACGATCCCGGCAATCGCCTGCCGCCGCGGCAGGTCGAGGGTGGCCGTGGTCGGGTTGTGCTGGGTGGGAATGAGGTAGATCGCCTTCGGCTGATGCTGCCGGCAGGCCTGTGCCAGCGCATCGGGATCGATGCCTTTGTCGTCCTGGGCGACGCCGACGAGACGCACGCCGAGCCGTGCCGCCGCGGCGCGGATGCCGGGAAAGGTGAGGCGCTCGGTCAGGACCACGTCGCCCGGCGCCGTGAGCGCGAGCAGCGTGTTGAACAGTACGGCCTGGGTGCCGGGATAGATCAGCAGACGATCGGCGCTGGCGCCAGCGAGGCGGGGATGCAGCCACTGCGCCGCGGCCTCCCGCTCGTCGTCGCTGCCGCCAGGCCGGGCATAATTGAGATAGGCACTGAAGCTCGCCTCGCTGCGCACCGCCGCCAGCCCCTGCGCGATGCGCAGGTCGAGATTGGCCTCCACCGGCTGGGGCGGGATGTTCATCGACAGGTCGATCCTGACCTGCGCCGGGATGTCGGCAGCCTGACGCGCGGTGGTCTCCGAGACGAAGGTGCCCTGCCCGACCCGCGCTTCGATCAGGCCGCGGCGGCGCGCCTCGCCATAGGCGCGGGTGACGGTGGTGAGATCGACACCGAGCGCTTCCGCCAGCGCCCGCTGGGTCGGCAGCTGCTGGCCGCGCACCAGCCGGCGACTGTGAATGTCGGCACTCAGCGCATCGACGATCCGCAAATAGATCGGCCCTTGCCACTCGTCAATTGCAGGGATCCAATCCATACAAATACCTACATTATCTTTGATTGTCGGCTAAACCGACCATATTGTATGGATCAAGCCATTGGTCAAGGACATTTGCCATGACAACCCCCGTCTCGCTCGGCCGCGCCATATGGCGCGGCTTCACGATGAAATGCCCCAACTGCGGCGACGGCCCGCTGTTCGGCCGTTTCCTCAAGGTGGTCGATCACTGTGAGGCCTGCGGCGAGAGCTACCGCGCACAGCGGGCGGACGATCTGCCGGCCTATCTTGTGATCCTTGTGGTCGGCCATGCCATCGTGCCCGCGCTCTACGCGGTCGAACTGGCCTACGCGCCGCCCTACTGGGTGCACGCGCTGCTGTGGCTGCCGCTGACACTGGTCAGCTCGCTGATCTTGCTGCAGCCGACCAAGGGCTCCGTGGTCGGCCTGCAGTGGCAGATCGGTATGCACGGCTTCCCCGGGGCCAAGCAGCGCCACCCCGCCTGACGCCCGGCGCGTGGCGCCCCGGGTCAGATCGTCTGATTATATTCGCCGACTTCAGGATGCGTGCGCAGCACGCTGTCCATCGCTTCGAACATGTCGCGCATGCGCTGTTCCGATACCGGGCTCTCGACCACGACGACGAGTTCGGGCTTGTTGGACGACGCCCGGACCAGGCCCCAGCTGCCATCCTCGACGGTGACGCGCACGCCGTTGACGGTGACGAGATCGCGGATCGCCTGGCCCGCGACCTTCTCGCCCTTGGCCTTGGCCGCCTCGAAGTGCTTCACCACGGCATCGACCACCTGATACTTGGTCTCGTCGGGGCAGTGCGGCGACATCGTCGGCGACGACCAGGTCTTGGGCAACGCCTCCTTGAGGTCGGACATCGACTTGCCCGGGGCACGATCCAGCATCTCGCAGACCGCGATCGCCGACACCAGCCCGTCATCATAGCCGCGGCCGAATGGCGGATTGAAGAAGAAGTGGCCGGACTTCTCGAAGCCCGCCAGCGCGCCGAGCTCATGGGTCCGGCGCTTCATGTAGGAATGGCCGGTCTTCCAGTAGGTCGCTTTGGCGCCCTGCTTCTGCAATACGGGATCGGTCAGGAACAGCCCGGTCGACTTCACGTCGACGACGAACTGCGCGTCCTTGTGAATCGCGGAGATATCGCGCGCCAGCATGACGCCCACCTTGTCGGCGAAAATTTCCTCGCCGGTGTTATCGACCACGCCGCAGCGGTCGCCGTCACCGTCGAAGCCGAGGCCGACATCGGCCTTGTGCGCGAGCACTGCATCGCGGATCGCATGCAGCATCTCCATATCCTCGGGATTGGGATTGTATTTCGGGAAAGTGTGGTCGAGCTCGGTATCGAGCGGAATCACCTCGCAGCCGATCGTTTCCATCACCTGCGGCGCGAAGGCTCCGGCGGTGCCGTTGCCGCAGGCGACCACCACCTTCAGCTTGCGCTTCAGCTTCGGCCGGTTGGTGAGATCGGCAATGTAGCGCGCCGGGAAATTCTCGTGAAACTCGTAGCTGCCGCCGCCCTTGTTCTTGAACGCGGCGTTGAGCACAATCTCCTTCAGCCGCGTCATCTCGTCGGGGCCGAACGTGAGTGGCCGGTTTGCGCCCATCTTCACGCCGGTCCAGCCGTTGTCGTTATGCGAGGCGGTGACCATGGCGACGCAAGGCACGTCGAGATCGAACTGCGCGAAATACGCCATCGGCGTCATGCAGAGGCCGATGTCATGCACCTTGCAGCCCGCCGCGAGCAGGCCGGAGATCAGTGCATATTTGATCGATGACGAATAGCCGCGGAAGTCGTGGCCGGTGACGATCTCCTGCTTGGCGCCGAGCTCGGCGATCAGCGTGCCGAGTCCCATGCCCAGCGCCTGAACCCCCATCAGGTTGATTTCCTTCCCGAACAGCCAGCGCGCATCGTATTCGCGGAATCCGGTCGGCTTGACCATCGGCTCCGATTCATAGGCAAGCGTATTCGGCACCAGGACGGATTTCGGCTTGGGGAACATGCGGACGGCCTTCTAAAAAGATGATGGGACGAAATACCCCGAAGCCATAGCGAATGCGGGCCTCGGAGAAAAGGCGGGAGCTCGGCATAGGCCGGAAATGAGGCGGATTGACAGCAATGCGGCCCCGCTCCCTCCTGCCAAGCGAGCACGCATCGGTTTACAGAAGGCGCTGACGCGCTTTCTTCACGCGAACGGTTCCGCGGTTCGCCTGGAGATGCGTTATTGTTCCAGCACCAACCGGCCTCCGGCATATTCGAAACGCCTCAGCCGGCCGAGAAACGACAGGCCGAGCAGATTCTGTGACAGGGCCGTGTCGGGCAGCACCATGGCGTCGACATCATGCACCGTGAGGTCGCCGACCTGCACCATCGCCAGCCGGGTGCGCGCCGCTTTCACCGTGCCGTTGGCGGTCGAGACCGCGGTGCTGAACGCATCCGGCGCGGGGCGGATGCCGATGCGCTCGGCCGAGCTCTCGTTGATCGCGATCACGGACGCTCCGGTGTCGACCATGAAGCGCAGGCGCTGGCCATCGACCCGCGCCTCGGTCTGGAAATGGCCCCGCCGGTCGCGCGGCACCACGACGCTGCGCGTCGCCGATACGCCGTCGCCGGTGGCGTCGGCGATCATCACCGCACTGGCGGCGGACGAGGTCCCGGCGGAAGCCGCCGTCATGTGATCGGCGACCTGGGCCATCACTGTGCCGAGGCCGATCATCACGCCGCCAAGGATCATTACGCCACGCATACGCCACTCGCCATTCGCATCTTCGTCGTCCCGCGGTGCGAGCACGGCCGCCGCAGGGTGACGAACGGGATGATTCAGCCTCAGTCGATCACGCTCTATCCCGCCGGCGCGGCAGCGCGCATCGGGGACCGCCCCTATTGTCGCAAAAAGCATGAGTTTAGCGTTAACGAAGCCCTGCTCAGGTGCCGCGCGGCTTGGCGCGCCGTGTCGGCGGCGCGCTGGCGGGATCCTCTGGCCAGGGGTGGCGCGGATAGCGCCCGCGCAGATCGGTCCGCACCGCGGCATAGCTGCCGCGCCAGAAGCCCGGCAAATCGCGCGTCACCTGCACCGGCCGCTGTGCCGGCGACAGCAATTCCAGCACCAGCGGCACGTGGCCCTTGGCGACAGTGGGATGCGTCGTCAGCCCGAACAATTCCTGCAGCCGGACCGCGATGGTGGGTCCCTGCTCGGCCTCGTAGTCGATCGGCAGCCGCGTGCCGGTCGGTGCCTCGAAGTGGGTCGGCGCCTCGCGGTCGAGCCGCGCGCGCAGGTCCCATGGCAATAGCGCCATCAGCGCGTCCGACAGGTCGCCGGCGGACAGCTCCTTCAGCGCGGTCTTGTCGAACAGCGCTGGCACCAGCCACGTTTCGTAAGACGCGGCGAGCGCCGTGTCGGAGAGATCGGGCCACGCCTCACCCTCCGCAGCGCGCAGGAACATGACGCGGCCACGCCACTGCGTCAGCGCCTTCGACCACGGCAGGCGGTCGAGTCCGATTCCGACGAGTCCCTCGGCGAGAATTTTCGCCGTCTCCGCCGTCGGCGCGACCGGCAGGATCGATTCCGACAGCGTGACCGCATGGAGCCGCTTGCGCCGCCGCGCACGCAGCGACAGCGAACCCCTGTCGAACGTCACCTCGTCGGCCGATTCGATCTGGTCGCCGAAGTGCCGCTCGATCTCGTCCTGGGTGATCGATGCGGCAAGCAGGATGCGGCCACGCGCTGCCGTGCCGGTCAATTCGCCGACCGCGACATAACGCTCGCGCGCCAGCGACGACGCCGGATCGAGCGCGGCACCGCGGCCGTTGGCCAGCACGAAGCTGCCGCCGCCGCGATTCTTCGCGATCCGGTCGGGGAAGGCCAGCGCGAGGAGAACGCCGGTCGAGAGCTGCTGCGCCTCTTGCGAAGAGGCGGAGGACACCTGCGTCACCCATCGCTGCGCCAGTTGGCGCGCGCTTGCGGCGCGCTGTGAGCGATCGCGCCGGAACTGATCGAGACGGACTTCGAGATCCACGCTGTCGCCGCCCAGCCCGCGCTCGGTGAGGATTGCGGCGATCGCGGCGGCCGCCTCCCCGCAACCCAAGCGCGCCGCATCGACGATCATCCGCGCGAGCCGCGGCGGCAGTGCCAGCGCCCGCAACCGCTCGCCTTCCGCGGTGATGCGGCCATCCTGGTCGATGGCGCCGAGCTCGCGCAGCAGATGGCGCGCCTCCTCCAGCGCCGGCTCCGGCGGCGGATCGAGAAAGGCCAGCGTCGCGGGATCGCGAACGCCCCATTGGGCAAGGTCGAGCACCAGCGACGACAGATCGGCGCTGAGAATCTCCGGCGGCGTATAGGCGGGCAGCACGGCGGTCTGCGGCTCGTCCCACAACCGATAGCAGATCCCCGGCTCGGTGCGGCCGGCACGGCCGCGCCGCTGGTCCACCGCGGCACGCGAGGCGCGCACGGTTTCCAGCCGGGTCAGGCCGATGTCGGGCTCATAGCGCGGCAGCCGCGCAAGGCCAGAATCGACGACAATGCGCACGCCGTCGATCGTCAGCGAGGTCTCCGCGATCGAGGTCG
>Ga0180217_1003638_pt1 | contig 12862 bp, 13 predicted proteins | sample eDN3rd37CBELigOP_FD_128521 | JGI IMG/M metagenome (GOLD analysis project Ga0180217, IMG submission 128521) | Enriched Organic Plus compost microbial communities from Emeryville, California, USA - eDNA 3rd pass 37_C BE-Lig OP (version 2) (version 2) ... | reverse complement strand
GTAAGCCTACGGTGAGGGCCGTCTTGCGGTGATGAGCTGCTGACTGCAGTCCTAGTGGTAGCACTAGGACTAGTCATATGACGAAGCATCCGATCGAAGTGATCACGTCTGTCGAGCGCCGTCGCCGCTGGTCTCGGGAGGAAAAGGAGCGGCTTATTGCTGCCTGTTTTGACCTGGCGCGGTGATCTCGGAGGTAGCCCGCGCAGCGGGTATCACAGAGACCCTGGAGGTCATCCCGCGTCAGTGGAAGGTCATCCAGACGGTGCGAGAGAAGTTCTCCTGCCGCGAGTGCGAGAAGATTGCGCAGCCGCCAGCACCCTTCCATGTGACACCCCGCGGCTTTGCCGGTCCCAACCTCCTGGCGATGGTCCTGTTCGAGAAGTTCGCCCAGCACCAGCCGCTCAACCGTCAGAGCGAACGCTATGCCCGCGAGGGCATCGATCTCAGCGACCGTCACGCCGAGGCTGCTCATATCGGTAAAATCCGATAACCCCAATCGACCGGGCTCGTGAGTTTGTCGGAAGATCTCCTCCTGAAAACCACCAACGCAGCGGGTCAACCGCGATCATGAGACGCTGAAACTTTGCGCCGCAGCGGGAATGTATCTTCGGTCAGGCGGCCCGACCTGCGGCATTCACCGGATGCTTACGTATTGGCGATCGCCGTCTTTCAGTCCGGGAAAAGGCGAGCCGCCGACCAGCCCCTCGTCACACCAAAGGAGTTAACTCCATCATGAGCGAAGAGCTCGCCTACATACGGCGAGGTCATAGTCTCGCGTAAACCTAAGCCCGTGCTCGAATGCGTAGAGATCCCTCGCTGGAACCGTGAGGTTGCCGGCACTCACGACAGAGCGCAGAAATCAGATTGTTCGCCCAAGCTTCTTGATCTGGCGCCAGTCCCGCGGTCTTGGCAACGGTCATAACCACCTTCGCTGCAGCGGATCATCGCGACAGGCTTTTAACCGTCTTTCGCACTGCGCGATATTAATCCGATCAGAATGTTCCGCATGGTAGCCACATCGTTCCGCGGGAGGTCTGCGAGTTCATCCTTTTCGAGTTTGCGTGCATGCGAAAGCACGTTGAGAAAGCACGTTTCGCCTTCTGGTGTAAGCCATAGACCTCCGCCGTCAGTCCGCACAAAATTGCGGGCAAGCAAACCGCTGAGTACGTCCTCGCTGGAGTTCACACCCAGCAGAAGCGCAGGCAGAAGTTCGGTGAGGGACCGCCCCGGGAAGGATCGGATGCCGCGCATAAGTCGGGCTTCCATCAAGCTGACACCTTCCATCTCCCGGGCTTTGATCAGTGTAGGTGAGATGGCTGAGTAGGCGCGCACCAACAGCGAAGATAAGGATTCTACTTCAAGTCCAAGATCATTGTCGCCAGGCGCAGAAGGCACCGCCATCACTGTTTGTGGATGGTCGACAGAAGACGCGTAGCGGCCTTGCACAAAAAGCAGTGCATCGCGCTCGTTATAGCGAGAGTAGCGCTCGACCTCACCGATCATGATCAGATGGTCACCACCATCATGGTTCCGGACACTTCGGCACTCGAAACTCGCAATGGTCCCCTCCAGGAGCGGCACATCGCCTAATCCGGCCCTCCAATTCACCCCGTCGAACTTGTCAGCGGTTGATTTCGCGAACTTCTGCGAGAGATCGATCTGGTTGCTCGCCAAGATATTGATCGCGAAGTGTGTGCAATTCTCGAAAAGTGTGTAGCTACTGCTGGCTCGCCGGATAGACCAAAGGACAAGTGGAGGGTCGAGCGACACGGAGGTGAACGAATTGGACGTCATACCCGCTAGTTCATTACCACTGCGGGTGGTAACCACAGCTACGCCTGTACCGTACTGACCAAGCGCGCGACGGAAAGCTGCGATGTCGTCCGCCGGTGTGCCTTGCTCGAAAACTTCCATGGAACCCTCCAAGTGGGTTGGTTTGCAAAGATTCAGACCCTTAAGCGTCCTCGATATGAGCCCGGATACGACCTGAATTCGGGTCTAACCATTGCTTGCTAGCGGCGTAGGCAATCATCGCGTCAAGTTGCTCCAGCCATTGCCGCAAGTTTTGCTGGCGTCCATAAGCGCGCAGGAACTCGATCGACACCCAGGCATGCCCCTCGACGTCAAAGTATACTTCCTCCGTGTTTTCGGACCATCTTGCTTCACGCAAGACTTTGAAGTGGGAAAAATCCGCTAGTTCGCGCAAGCTGGTCTTGCCGTTACTGTCGACGAAAACGATCATGCCACCAATATCTTTTGTTCGTTCATCTGACTTGAGCCGGGTCCTACACCTGGAAGAAGCCGAGCAGGTTTTCTTGCACTTCATCGGGGCGTTGCTCACATAGCCAGTGGCCGGAACCAGATACTATGCGAAAAGTGCTGTTCACGGCGATTTCCGCAGCCATGTTTTTCAATACGGGCGCACTGACACTGAACTCTCCCGCCAGGACGAGGACGGGCATTTTTAGCTTTTCCTCAATGAACGGCCGATTACTCTCCGCATCCTCGTCGAATGCTCGATACAATTCGAAGCTGGCCCGCATTGAACCCGGTATTGAATATGAACGAACGTAAAAATCTATATCGTCCTGCGAAACCGCCCAAGGCACGGTGAAACGCGATTTGAAGAAATGCGTCAGATATTCTCGCTCCCGTCCTGCCACCAAAGCCTCAGGCAGATCACGAACCTTGTGAAAATTGTTGTGCCACGCGCGAGGAGCCGATCGAACATACTCCATAGCTGCGGTTCCGGGAACAGGCGCGTCCAACAAAGCCAGATGAGTAACTTCATCCGGATGGCGTGAAGCGTAAGCAAAGGCGACCATTGCACCCATGTCATGGCCACAAACGCGGACCTTCTGAAAACCAAGTTGCTGAACTATAGCCCGAAGATCCTCCATGACGGTGACCTTATCATAGCCACTCATCGGCTTGTCGGACTCCCCGACGCCTCGATAATCAGGAGCGATCACTGTGTAGTTTTTAGCGAGAGCAGGAATGATGCCTTTCCACGCTTGTGAGGTCTGCGGAAAGCCGTGAATAAGCAGAACCGGCTCTCCGCGCCCGGCGATCCTGTAGTAGATTCGGACGCCGTTGACAGTTGCGTATCGGCTTGCAATGTCTTGCATTTGTTCTCTCAAGGTTTTTCAAAGTGTGGTTTTTGGCTTTTTAGGTGCTGTGGCTGGATGTAAGATCTACGGTTCACATCGAAGATGGTTTCGGGTAGTAAATTCAGCATTCGGCGAAACCTAGACTCCCACTGCGCTTGCCATTAGCGGTTGCCCGTCGCCCCTAGGCGATATCAATGCGCTTCACGAGGACCCAGCAAACTTTTTGGGCGGCGCTTTTCCCCTTTCCTGCATCGGAAAAAATTCTACCTCTTGTCCACACGATCGCACCTTTCTGCCGGAATATCAGCACGTTCAATCCAGATGAATAACAATTGCAACCGGATGCCCTTATCAAGTTCTAGCCAAAAAAAGGCTGTCCATGGCCAAAGAAGAAGCCAGAATCTTCCATCTCATGTAAGACCTTTAGCGAGTTTTCGACAGACGCTTGGTCCGAATGGACGAAGCTAGCTATTCCAGCCACACCACCTGCATCTAGGCTGCTACCCCAGGGTACAAGGCGCGATACGCTGTGAAATCCGGTCAGACGTCGAAGCACGCGCAATCCGTCCGACGCTTCAATCGCAGCATCCGTCCATGTCCTAAGGGGAGCTATAGCAATACAGCAACGAAGCCTACGTGGTGGCCACTCCAATCGACGTTGGAATTCATGCGGACGCAACACTTGTTCCGCGAGCAAATGCTGGTGGCTGTACCCGAATGCGGTGAACGCTGTATCGGCGGGCACAGCAGGAACCAATGGGGCGGCCAATACGTCCGCGAAGGCAAAACCTTCATCGCTGCTGACAATCTCCAAATAGCCCGCACCATTTATAATTCCGATCTGGTCAAGCGCGGTCATCGCTGCTTCCACCAAGCCAAGCGGTTCAGTTCCAATGCTCCGGGAAATACGGTGACGGAGAAAAAGCCGCCCATCTACTTCGTCTAGACGATGCTCGTAAATGCCAGCTATGAAGTGCTCACCATCATGGCTAACAGTATCTACTCCGAAGCAAGTGCCCGGCAAGAACGGCTCAACGAGACATGCTGGCGCGTGATCCCCAGTGGGGTCTAAGGAGGCAAACACGCGCTTGGCGTCTTCGCGGTCTCGACAAACGAAAATCGGATCATGATCGCCAATTACATCCGGTCGCAGCAAAAGAGGCGTGGCTGCCTCATTGATATAGCTCTCAAGATCCCCGGCGGTCGTCACTAGCCGGCTCTGATTTGAACCGGGGGCTGCTAACAACTTTCGCTGTTCTGAGCGCTGGGTACGCATCTTTCGCGACCTGATGTCGTTACCCTGATGGCCTAGTTGATGCTGCAATTGTTCGGCGAAAGCAACGGCTCCAGGTGTCGCCGCAATGATATTCTTAATCTCCCCGGCCCTCCTTTCAATGGCCCCGAGTTCATCATTCCTCGAAACGAGCAGGCACGACGGTTCCTCTTCACGAAAGGCGTTAAGGACAACTGAGTGGCTGCTGCTGGTATCCCCCAATACAACTGCGATCATTGTCTAAGGGCCCCGTGATTTTCCGTAGCCGTTTGAGCGCGTTGCTCTAGGCTACGCGATAGGCTGTTGCCATCTTCGAGCCTAGTGGCAACCCTTCGTGCGTGCTCCACGCTGAGCCACATGAGGTGTGCAAAAGGAAACCGCTGGTTGGTCGATGCCCCAAGGGCCCAGATGTTTTCGGGCTCACTCTCGGGAGAAACTCGAAGACGCAGATCTGGGCCAAGATCTGCAGCACGCGCGCCTTTAACGATGTCTCCTTCATTGCCGATCCTGATGACATTCTCACCTTCCAGAAGGAAACGCGGAAAGTGGTAACCGCTAGCAGAAACGATGTAGTCGAACCGCTCCGTCCTGCCATCGGGCCAGGTTACGACCCATCCGTTGTCATCTGCATTGATCGTTGCGGGGAAAGCGGTACTAATCTCGGCTTTGCCAGCATCTATGGCGTTGAGCAGCCGTTTTCCATACGCTAGCGGAAGCGAGTTAACGAACCGCGTGAGAACGCCATAGGCTTCACCCATGATTCTCTTTCGGAGTGTCGCGTCCCATCCCCCGAGCAGATCATTCAGGGTATTCACAAAATCAAAATTTAGATCCGCCCAACGCGCTCGTCCGGCTTCCGCGATGCTAATTTCTTCACGCAGTCTGCTTATGGTATCGGTCTCATATGAGATCTGCCTTTCTGGTGCAATGTCCCCGCCTGCGGCAATAATGGCATCCATCACAATCTGCCTTACTTTTTCCATCAATCTGGGATCCATTGGATCCAATGCAAACACCTTATTCCTATCAAAAAACTTCTTCCCTGGACTGCGAATTTCACCCCGTACGGATGAGAGACGCCCACTTGGGGACGTCATGACAACCGAATGCCCACTGCGCACAAGTGTCATCATGGCATCTTGCCCGCTTGAGCGGAGGCCAACAACAAGGACATGGGATTTCTTAGGCAGTCGCCTTAGCTTCTGGGCTGGGTAGGCACTTAATATTAGGCGTGGGTTCTCTTTTTGACCAGCTAGAATAGGCGGCACCTTCGGCGCCTCGAGGCCGATGCACATCAGGACATGTGAAGCTCTCAGCTGCTCGCCGCGCTCCAACTCGACTAAATAATTCACCCCATCCTTTGTAATCGATCGCGCCCGCTCAGCAATGTGCTTTACCGACTTGCCTACCAACGAGGCTCTCCGGAGAGCGTCCAGGTAGACCTGCCGTGCATACTCGCCAAAGAGATAGCGTGGCGCGTGGTGTTCCCGACAGGCTGGCCAGCCGCGATCAAGGAGAAACTCAACAAAACCGTCGGGTTTCTCATGGTCCATCCAAGTCAGGCCTGCGATTGAATTGCATAACAAGGCTGGGTCCGCAGCACAGAGTTCACCGAAGACATTGCCGAAACCGGGGGAGATTGGGTCGAGGATTGTTATAGTCGCAACATTGTCGCTCGATACCAGGAGGTTGAGAGCGGCAACTCCCGCGGGCCCTCCTCCCACAATCACCACGTCCAACTGGGATGGTTCAGGACCATTTTCGTGCTTGCGCATTAAACGCGATTTGGCGCCTATTTCATCCATTCATTCACCTAACTGCATCATTTCAAAGTTCATGTATCTCCGGGACACCGTCTGCAGTTTTAAAGAACGAGTATCATCTCAGAAGAGAGATTCTTGGCGATCTTCTTGAAAGCAGGAACCAGGCACCACACTGCTGGCCTGATACCTGCCATTTTCCTTACTGCTGCTCCGCGCTGATTTGATCCACGACGCTTCTTGTCGCCTCAATGTCACTCACAATGAAAGCTCTTGTTTCGTCGGGTGTCATTGTCTTTGGATCGTAGCCGAGCTGCTCGATCTTCTCGCGAACCTTTTCATCCTTATAAATGTCCACCACGGTGCTTTGCAGCAGCTCGATCACTTCCGTCGGTGTACCCGCAGGCGCTAGAAGAGCATTGAAAGAGAGGAATTCGTATTCAGGGTAGCCGGATTCTGCAATTGTAGGCACCTCCGGAAGCTGCTTCTTCCGCGCGGATTGGCTCACTGCTAGAATTTGATAATTCTGTGTGTTGGCGTTCGTTCCGACCGTGCCGCACCCGGCAAACCATATTGGGACCACCCCGCTCAAGAGGTCTACCATTGCCTTTGAATCACCGGTATAGGGGATGTGTCGCATTTTCAGGTCCACCTCCCGCATAAGGAGTAGGGCGGACACGTGACCAGGCCCGCCAATACCGGCCGTAGCATAGGTATACTTACCAGGATTTGCCTTCACTTCTTCAACAAACGCTTGGAAATCCGAAGCCGGGAAGTCTTTCGCCACTACAAGGGCTAGGCACGTGGTTCCTAGCGTGGTGACATGTTCGAACTCGCTAATTGGATCGTACGGCTTGGGCTGTTGAATGAGCGGCACCACAGTCAACGGCCCTTGCGTTGCCAACCAAAGCGTGTAGCCGTCTGGATTTGCGGAAGCAACATCGCTAGCCGCTATTGCACCACTCGCCCCCGGCTTGTTTTCAACAACGACCTGTTGGCCCAATCGCGCAGCCATTTCTTCGGCGATGATTCTACCAAGAAGGTCAGTTCCGCCTCCGGCGGCGTAACCGATCACTAACTTGATTGGCTTATTAGGGTAGTCCGCCGCACTCGCAGCAAATGCGAGGGCAAAACTCACAGCTAAAAGTGATAGACTTCTCTTGAACATTAGGTTCCTCCCTTTGTTATACTTCTGTGCACGAACTTGGCTATGCTTCGGGGTGCAAATCCTTCCCTTCGAATACCTCGGCGGCAATCTGGCAGGCGGACACAGCTACTGGCCAGCCTGCATAGAAAGCAATATGCGTAATTACCTCTGCTATTTCGTCTTTGGTCAGGCCGTTAACTAGCCCACGCCGAACATGGGGGCCAATAGATAGCGGTAGGTTCAAGGCTACCAAAGCAGCAATTGTGATTAAGCTGCGGTCACGCCTACTAAGATTTGGGCGTTCCCATACATCATCGTAAATTATCCCATCGCTTATTTCTGCGAGTTTGGGAGCCACCTTTTTCACGGCTGCCATTACATCATTCATAGTTTAATCACCCGTTTCAGTTTGCAACTCGACTCTTGAGCGATTGAGGACCTCATGGCAGTTACACGGCTTCGATACTATATGAATGGACAGACCTTTTCAAGGCGCATTCGCCGGATCCTTCAGCTTGTCCGCCATCACACACGAAAGATACAAAAGATTGGCCGCGCGGTCGTCACTCAGACTGCTCCGTTCGCAACGTCTGAGCTCCGAGCAATGCTTTATTCCTCCTCAGTGAAGATCACTTCTCGCCTCCGCCGTAAAGTGGGGACTGATATGAGGACCAGAAGCAGAATAGAAAAGCCTAACAAGGTCGCGCTAATCGGCCGTTCGACGAAGGACATAACATCTCCCTGCGAAATCAGCATTGCCCGGCGCAAATGCTCTTCCAGCATTGGTCCGAGAATAAAGCCTAGTATGAGGGGAGCGGGTTCGAAGGCAAGTTTGTATAGAACATAGCCGAGAACGCCAAAAGCCGATATTGCGACTAGGTCATATGCATTTTGATTTATGCTATATATCCCAACTGTCGAAAATATGACGATTCCGGGAAAAAGAACAAAGTAAGGCACCTTCAACAATCGAACCCACAAGCCCACCAACGGCAAGTTGAGCAGGATGAGCATCAGATTGCCAATCCACATGGAAGCGATAATACCCCAAAACAATTCCGGACGATCAGTTGCGACATTCGGCCCTGGGACGATCCCTTGCATGATCATCGCTCCAATTACGAGTGCCATGACGGGATTGGAGGGGATACCCAGCGTCAACATGGGAATGAAAGAGACCTGGGAACCGGCATTATTTGCAGATTCCGGCCCAGCCACGCCGGCGATTGCCCCCGTGCCGAATTCCTCCGGATGGCGGGAAACCTGTTTCTCCACCGCGTAAGACGCGAAAGACGAGAGGGTCGCGCCACCTCCGGGCAGAATGCCCAAGAAGGAGCCGATTAGTGTCCCGCGCATTATCGGCATCGCTGTCTCACGAAAATCCTTGCGGGAGGGGATGAGGCTGCTTATCCGCGCTACTCCGTTCTGCCGCCCTTCAGGGCTTTCCAGGTTTCGAAGGATTTCAGCGATCCCGAATATCCCGACGGAGAAGGCAACAAAGTCAAAGCCTTCTCTGAGTTGAGGGATGCCAAAGGTGAACCGTGGCAATCCAGTATAAATGTCTGTTCCGGCGAGCCCAAGCAGTAGTCCGAGCACCACCATTGTTATCGCTTTGATCACTGAGCCATGAGAGAGAACAACAGCCGCGACTAAGCCCATTACCAACAAGGAAAAGTACTCCCATGGGCCGAACAGAAGCGCCACACTCGTTAGTGGTTCGGCAAGTAGTGCGATCAGAACCGTTGCAAATGTGCCCGCAATAAATGATCCGATTGCAGCTATCGCCAAGGCGACGCCTCCGCGTCCTTGTCGTGCCATCTGGTTTCCGTCAATAGCGGTGACAACGGCCGATGCCTCGCCCGGCAAGTTCAACAGGATCGCCGTAGTCGATCCTCCGTATTGCGCACCGTAGTAGATGCCCGCGAGCATGATGACGGCACCTTCCGCGGGGAGGGAGAATGTCGCCGGGAGCAGCATCGCAATTGTAGCCGTAGGGCCAACACCAGGCAGGACGCCAACCAAGGTTCCTGCTAGTGCTCCCAGAAAACAGTACAAAAGGTTTTCAGGCAGGCCCGCAACACTGAAGCCCAATGCAAGATTATTCAGAATATCCATGCAGCTACAGTCCAATCATTTCGGGTGAGAAACGCGTGCCGAACAAAGGAACGGAGATGTTGAGGCCATAGGAGAATACGAAGAGGCAGAACACGCTCAGCCCAACAGTCAGCAGGAACCTCTTACCAGGCGATATATCTGGGCTAGCCCAACACGCCACTAGACATGAAATCGCCGTCGCCAGAATCAACCCCAGGGATTCGATGAAGACAACGAACGTTATTGGCGCCAGGCAGATGAAAATCAAAGCCCGCCATGCAACCTTTTCTGTCGACGCTCCGCCTCCATTACCTTTCCGGGATGCAATTGCTGCCCCGAGGGCCGTCAGCAAGATACCCAAAACGAATGGGAGGTAACCAGGCCCCATCTGGAGTGCAGTTCCAATTCTCAGAGTGAAATAGGAATAAATGCATACGGAAAGACCCACAAAAACAAACAGCAGCCCTCCCACCTTGTTCTGGATTTTCTCCCTCACTGCACTTCTCCCAACCTCCGCAAGACTGATGCGAACCGCTATGGATACCGCTGCCATCCTCGGCCGCCGCACCCCGATGAACCGCAGCATCGAGAACGTCTACTTAGCTCTCTAATGCTGCTCCCGTCTGTCCGGCGATTTTCATTATCATGTTGATGCTTACCTGCGGGCAGGGCAACCTTTATCGCTGTTTGCCCGCACCTGAACGTTCCAGTTCATGCTTCTGGATCATCGCAGCTGCCGCCTGCTCACGTTGACGCTCGAATCCCTCCGCTTTCGCTTCGACTAGGTCGAGTGATGCAGCTCTTTTCGCATTGCTGTTTTCTAGCTGAGGAACAACAAAGCGCATATATAGTTCATACGACTTATGCGTCTGCTCCCAGTCCGCCCAACTTGCTTCCATATTAAGAAAGCAACATTCATAGCCCATCTTGGCCTGGAGCTCTTTAATCTTCTTTACCGCATCGTCAGGGGTTCCTACCACTCCGTAACCCTTGTTGCAGTACCACTCAACTGGATCCTCTCCGTCCGGTATCTGGAAACGGCCGGGATGAAGTCTATTGCTGTATTCGAGATATTTATGGAATCCGAACCGTACATTCTCACGAGCCTTTTCACGGGTTTCGGCAATGTGCATAGGCCCCACGAGCCGCAGTGCACTCGGCCCCATTTTGCGGCCATGCTCCGAAGCGATCTCGTTGGCAATTGCCCAGTTTTTTTCAAGTGCACCGTAGTTGCTTCGATCCGTGGCAAAGCAGAGCATCCCGAAATCGTAACGCCCAGCCAATCGACCGCCCGATGGCGTAAGCGTGCTGGCTACGCAGATCTCCGGATAGGGCTTCTGAAACGGAAGTACCTGTACTTCTGCTTCGTTTAGGTCATACCAATCGCTTTTTTGAGTGACTTTTTCGCCCCGGAAGAGGCGCATGATGATGTCGATCGCATCAGCCATCCTGTCGCGTTGGGTCGCGGGGTCGATTCCCAACATAGTTGCATCCTGGATGAGCAAACCTGGACCCACGCCGAACTTGATGCGGCCGCGCGTCATGTGGTCGAGCTGAATAATGCGGTTAGCTACCATCAAAGGATTATGATAGGGGAGAGATACAACGCCTGTCCCTAGAGAGATACGACTTGTTCTAGCCGCAGCATACGCGATGAACAACTCCGGCGATGAGATCATCTCGTATCCAGCCGAGTGGTGCTCCCCGATCCAGGCTTCATCATACCCTAACCGATCGAGCCACTCGATGAGCTCAAGATCCTGCTGGAACAAGGTGGTCGGATTCTCATCCAATCCATGATACGGTGCCAGGAAGAGCCCGTGGCGAGGCTTTCCAATATTCATGTCCTACTCCCTCAAAATGCGCAATGCGCCATCAACGCAAGTGATGCTTCGCATCGTTTCGACTCCAAGTCAAGAAAAGGACCGTCCAAATAATCTATGCCGGTAGAGGCTCTCTCGTTTATGCATAAGTTTCAGTCTTAGTGCATCTACAGTGTCGCCAGAAGAGTGTGTTAGGCTTAAATCAACTACCCTAAAGCCCGCAAAATGCATTGACACCTTGGATCTCAGATAGATGCGCATTGTGAGGTGCCGGCTGACCATTGGAGTCAAAGTGTAAATGGCTTGGAAATTGGGTCGAGTCGTGCCACCCATCTGTGGATAAGTGGGTTTGGGAGCTCTTAGGAAGGATGAAAAAGTTCCTTGAAGGTAAAAGATCGGGCCAAATAAAGGGAAGACGGGTGTTCAGAATGGTAAGAATGTGTGATCAAGTGTAAAATGGTATAATCGGTGCACGAAGAGCTTGTGCTCATCATTCATAGGTCATCATAATCTGGCAGGAAGGGTTTCATGGAAGTTGCAAAAGCCGGAGGGATAGAGCTCGAAGCGGGGTCAAATGCAGCCTCGGTGGCCGACGCACTCGCGAGGACCCTACAAGGAGCTATCGTTTCAGGTGAACTACCGGTCGGAAGCTCGCTTCCGAGCGAGCGGGAACTAATGGTCAAATATAGCGTCAGCCGCACGTCTGTACGCGAAGCTCTGAGGATACTCGGTGCACAAGGGCTATTGCAGGTAAAGCGTGGCCGTAGTGGTGGGTCGTTCATCACTTCACCAACACCGAATTTTTTTGCTCGATCGCTCGACTTGTTCATCAAGGGACAGGATATGAGATTCGTGGACCTTGTTTTTGCACGAGAAGCGATCGAGCCGTTCGCGGCTGCCCAAGCGGCACTGTTTCGGACAGAACGGGAACTGGACGAGTTGCGCAGTCTTTGCGTGAGGTGTGAAGAGACACTATACGAGGTAGCTCGTTTCGTGGATGTCAATTTGGACTGGCATTTGGCAGTTGCGCAAGCCAGTCACAATCCGCTGTTCGTCGCATTCATCACCTCCATATCATCAGCTCTTCACACAGCTACCGAGTTAGAGGAATTCGACCTGAAAACGCGCAAGTCGGTGGTCGGCGTACACTGGCAGATTTTTAACGCAATTCAGCAGGGCGACGCCGATGCTGCCAAGAGGCGCATGGCCCGGCACGTTTCGGCTTATGGAGAGCGACTTTCCTCGATCAATCTGCCTCAAACCTTCGGCAACGGCGCGTCACCGGACTGAACGAACCACGATTGCTTACTTTAGCTCCACGCATGTCCTGGAATATCGCTTGGTCAGTTTAGTGCTAATCTGTCTTGCTGTAACTCTGAAGCGCCTCACAAAATCTTCGGGCCGCAATCCGCTTTATGGCGAGGAACGAGTCGACGACCTTGGGGTCAACAATTATCGAGAGAGCTGCGAATGCCGAACTACCTGTATGAATGTAACGTCCCGGTTGCTACCGCGGAGATTTCGCTTTGATGGTACGCATCCGATGAAGGCCGCAGGTATTCGGTTGCCTCACGTGGTAACGTCAGACATGGATATCGATGAAGACAAGATCGACGATGCGGTCCTGGCGCTATTGTGGCTGACGCTTCATAACG
>Ga0180217_1003637_pt1 | contig 12863 bp, 11 predicted proteins | sample eDN3rd37CBELigOP_FD_128521 | JGI IMG/M metagenome (GOLD analysis project Ga0180217, IMG submission 128521) | Enriched Organic Plus compost microbial communities from Emeryville, California, USA - eDNA 3rd pass 37_C BE-Lig OP (version 2) (version 2) ... | reverse complement strand
TGAGCTCCATGCGCACGAGCACGTAGCCGGGGATCCGGACGCGCGTGACCATCTTGCGCTGGCCGTTCTTGATCTCGACGACGTCCTCCATCGGGACCTCGACCTGGTAGATCTCGTCCTCCACCTCGAGCGTCGACTTGCGCTGCTCGATGTTGGCCTTCACCTTGCGCTCGAAGCCGGCGTACGAGTGGATGACGTACCACTTGCCGGGGAGCGAACGCAGCTCCTGACGGAACGCCTCGTACGGGTCGGCCTCGTCGGCCGAGTCATCCGCCTCGTCGGCGTCGGCCGACTCGTCGGCACCCTCGGCGCGCTCGGGCTCGGTGGCGGCGTCGGCGGGCGAGACGGATGCCTCGACCTCGTCGACCTCCTCGGCGGCGGCCTCGACCTCCTCGACGAAGTCCTCGTCGAGCACAGGGCGGTCTTCGTCGCCGTTGATGTCGGGTCCGTCGTACGGCGTGATCTCGTCGGCGGCCTCGGCCTGGCGCTCGGCCGCCTCTTCGGCGATCGAGTCGTTCAGCACCTCGGCTGCCGCCTCGGCCTCAGCGGCCTCGTCGATTTCCAGTGCGTCGTTCACGATCGCATCTGCCTCCGGGTCGTCGATGTCGTCGATGTCTTCGAGGTCGTCGGGGTTCTCGCCGTCTTCGTCCTCGTCGTCGACGATGTGCAGAGCACGATGCTCAGCCGCCTCGACTGCGCGCTCCTCGGCCGCGAGCACGTTGCCCTCCTGGGCTTCGTCATCCTCGCTGGACTGCTCGGCCGCGGTCGCCCAATCGGCGTCGTCGACATATCTTTCAGACACTTGACATCTCTTTCTTCGTGGACGGCTGCGGATGCCGCGACCCGCGCCGCTCGGTGCGATCAGGCGCCGCCCGGCACTCCGAAGACGACGGTCGTGACCCAGACGAAGAGCACGTCGAGGCCGTAGACGAAGGCCATCATGACGATGACGAAGCCGAGCACCACTGCCGTGAACTTCACGAGCTCCTGACGCGTCGGGGTGACGACCTTGCGAAGCTCGGCGAAGACCTGGCGGATGAAGAGGGCGATGCGCGCGAAGACGTTCGGCTTCTTCTCGCGCGGCGTGGCGTCGCCCTTCGCGACGACTTCGCCCTTCGGCTCATCCTGGACCATCGAACCCACCTGATTACCTTCCGTGTGTCAGCTTGGGCTGACGCGCAGGGCGGACAGGAATCGAACCTGCAACCTGCGGTTTTGGAGACCGCTGCTCTGCCAATTGAGCTACCGCCCTAGAGACCCGGGGGCCTCGGCAACCCGCACTCCTGCGCCGAATCCATCGCGATGAGGGAAGCTGCCCGACCGGCGGGCACGGCAAAAGAATGCAGATTTCAACTGCACCACCCAGTGTACGGCATGCCCTTGTGGGTGGCGAACCGAGCGGGGCATGTGGAGGGGCTCCTCAGTACTGCTGGATGCCGTACCGGTCGGGCTCGGGCTCGCGTCGGAAGCGCCGCCCGGTGAGCGCCTCGGGCCTTATCACGACGTAGTTGTACTTGAGCGTCGGGATCCACGGACGGAGGGGCAGCGTGTCGGCGTGCTCGACCTCGGCCGCCGTGTCGAGGCGGTGCGCATGCCCGCGGACGATGACGCTCCACGCCTCCTCGTCGGTGTGGTCGTCGACCTCGAACACGACCTCGTCGTTGACCGTCAACTCGAAAAGCTTGCTGCCCTCAGCGGTGCGGAACACGATCGTCTCGTCGTCGACGACGTAGTTGACCGGGAAGATGTCGATCACCCGGCCGACGTGCGTCACGAGCCGCCCGAGCTCCTGCGCGCGCAGCAGCTCCCAGCACTGGTCGTCGTCCAGAGAGACGACGGGCTCGGTGTCGCTCATGCCTCCATCGTGCCCTGCGGGAGGCATCCGGCGCCACCGTCGCACCCACTCCCCGGGAGGTTTCCGCGGCCCTACCATCGGGCGCATGACGCTGCACCAGCGAGACCTCGACGCGCTGTGGGACTTCTCCGATCCGGCCGGCTCGGAAGCCCGGCTGCGCGAGGCCGCAGGGGTCGAGACGGACGCCGCGACCCGCGCCGAGCTCGAGACCCAGGTCGCCCGCGCTCTGGGCCTCCAGGAGCGCTTCACGGAGGGCGACGCGGTGCTCGACGCCATCCCCGCGGACCTCGCCGCTCAGTCGCCCGCGGTGCATGTGCGCGTGCTGCTCGAGCGCGGGCGGCTGCGCAACTCGGCGGGTGACGCGGATGCCGCGGCCGCCCTGTTCCGCGAAGCGGTGGACGCGGCATCCGCGTCACCCGACCTCGTGTTCCTCCGCGTCGACGCGCTGCACATGCTCGCGATCGCCGACCCGTCGCGCACCGCCGAGGGGACCGCGCAGGCGTTCGCCGCGCTCGACGGCGTCGACGACCCGCGGACGCTGCGCTGGCGCGTGAGCCTCCACAACAACGCCGGGTGGGATCACTTCGAGGAAGCGCGCTTCGAGGAAGCCCTCGCCGAGTTCGAACGCGCGAAGGACGCCGCTGTCCGCTGGGGCACGCCCCTGCAGGTTCAGTGGGCCGACGACGCGATCGCCGAGGCGAAGGCCGCGATCACGGACCGACGCGGATGAGCTTCTTGTTGACGAACTCGTCCGCCGCCAGAAGACCCAGTTCGCGCGAGGTGCCCGACCGCTTGACGCCGCCGAACGGAAGCTCGGGCGAGTCGGCGAGCACGATGTTGATGTACACCATGCCCGCGTCGATGCGGTCGGCCACCCGCTCGGCCTGCTCGGGGTCGGTCGTGTAGACGTACGAGCCGAGACCGAACGGCGTGCCGTTCGCGATCTCGATCGCCTCGCCCTCGTCCTTCGCGCGGAAGACCATACCCACCGGGCCGAAGAACTCCTCCCGATACGCGTCCATGTCGGGCGTGACGTCGGTCAGGACCGTCGGCTCGAAGTACGCGCCGTCGCGCTTGCCGCCCAGGACGAGCTTCGCACCCTGCTCGACCGCACGCGTGACCTGCTCCTCGAGACGCTGCGCCGCCGTGAGCGACGAGAGCGGCCCGAGGACGGTGTCCTCCGCGAGCGGGTCGCCGAGCTTCGCGGCCTTCATCGCCTCGGTGAACCTCTCGAGGAACGGCTCGTACAGGTCGTCGGCGACGATGAAGCGCTTCGCGGCGTTGCACGACTGACCCGTGTTGTCGAGCCGCGCCTCGACAGCGGCCCGGACGGTCGCGTCGAGATCGGTCGTGCTGAGCAGGATGAACGGGTCGGAGCCGCCGAGCTCCAGGGCGACCTTCTTGAGGTTGCGGCCGGCCACCTCGGCCACCGCGGCGCCGGCGCGCTCGGAGCCGGTCACCGACACGCCCTGCACACGCGGGTCGGCGATGACGCGCGCGGCCTGCTCGTTCGTGAGGTAGACGTTCACATACGCACCGTCGGGCATGCCGGCGTCGCGGTACATCGCTTCGATCGCCGCGGCCGACTCGGGGCACTGCGACGCATGCTTCAGCAGGATCGTGTTGCCGAGCACGAGGTTCGGCGCTGCGAAGCGCGCGACCTGGTAGTACGGGAAGTTCCACGGCATGATGCCCAGCAGCACGCCGAGGGGTGCCTTGCGGATCACGGCGCTGCCCTCGCCGAGGATGTCGATCGCCTGGTCGGCCGTGATCTTCTCGGCGTTGTCGGCGTAGAACTCCGTGATGTCGGCGGCGAAGTCGACCTCGCCGAGCGCCGCCTCGAGCGGCTTGCCCATCTCGCGCACGATGATGCGGGCAAGCTCGTCGCGCCGCTCGCGGTGCAGCTCGGCGACCCGTCGGATGAGCGCCGCGCGCTCGGCGACGGGCGTCTCACGCCACGTGCGGTACGCGGCATCCGCGCGGGCGATGCATTCCTCGACCTCGGCGTCGGTGAATGCGGGGAACGTGGCCACGGTCTCGCCCGTGGCCGGATTGACGACGGCGTAGTCGGTCATTGCTCTCCGATCGGTTCTTTCAGACAGTCTGCCGTGCCGGGAGCGGGCCGGCACGGGAGGTCACGCGGCGGCGAGCACGTCCGCCAGCACGTCCAGCCCCTCGTTCAGCAGGTCGTCGCCGATCGACAGGGGCGGGAGGAAGCGAATCACGTTGCCGTACGTGCCGCACGTGAGCACGATGACGCCCCGCGCGATGCACTCCTTCGCGATCGCGGCGGTCAGCGCGGCATCCGGATCCCCTGTCACCGGGTCGACGAACTCAGCCGCGACCATCGCGCCGCGTCCGCGGACGTCGCCGATGCGCGGGTCGCCCGCCTGCATCGCGGTGAGTCGCGAGATGAGGATCTCGCCGACCTCGCGCGCCCGCCGCGAGAGGTCCTCGCTCTCGAACACGTCGATCGATGCGAGCGCCGCGGCGCACGCGACGGGGTTGCCGCCGTACGTGCCGCCGAGGCCACCGGTGTGCGAGGCGTCCATGATCTCGGCCCGGCCGGTCACGGCCGCCAAGGGCAGGCCCCCGGCGATGCCCTTGGCGGTCGTGATGAGGTCCGGCACGATGCCGAACCCTTCGCTCGCGAACATGGCCCCCGTGCGAGCGAAGCCGGTCTGGATCTCGTCGGCGATGAACACCACGCCGTTGGCGCGGCACCAGTCCACGAGGGCGGGCAGGAAGCCGTCCGCGGGGACGATGAATCCTCCCTCGCCCTGGATCGGCTCGATGATGACGGCGGCGAGGTTGTCGGCACCGACCTGCTTCTCGATGACGGAGATCGCGCGCCGGGCGGCTTCCGCGCCGCTCAGTCCGTCGCGGAAGGGGTACGACAGCGGCGCCCGGTAGATCTCGCTCGCGAAGGGTCCGAAGCCGCTCTTGTACGGCATGGACTTCGCGGTGAGCGCCATCGTGAGGTTGGTGCGGCCGTGGTAGCCGTGGTCGAATGCGACGACCGCCTGCTTCTTCGTGTACTTGCGCGCGATCTTGACGGCGTTCTCGACGGCCTCGGCGCCGGAGTTGAACAGCGCGCTCTTCTTCTCGTGGTCGCCCGGCGTGATGCGGTTGAGCGCTTCGGCCACGGCGACATAGGAGTCGTACGGCGAGATCATGAAGCACGTATGGGTGAACTGCGCGACCTGGGCCCGAACCGCCTCGACGACCTTCGGGTGCGCGTTGCCGACAGTCGTCACCGCGATGCCCGAGCCGAGGTCGATGAGCGAGTTGCCGTCGGCGTCGACGACGACGCCCCCGCCCGCGGCGACGGCTTCGATCGGCGCCGTGTGCCCGACGCCCGCGGCGACCGCGGCGGCCTTGCGTGCGAGAAGCTCCTGCGAGCGCGGCCCGGGGATGCTCGTCACGAGGCGGCGCGCCTGCGGGAGCGAGGGGCCGCCGAGAGGAGGGGCGGTGATCGTGTCGGCGGAGTCGGCAGCGGTCATGAATGGGAGGTTAAGAGCCGGATGCCTCACCCGGCACTCTCCTGCATGTACATTCTCTCTACGGTGATGTACGCCGCGTACAGAAGGGGCACATGACCGTCGTCAGCGACTCCCCCACGTTGCGCGCCCTCCTCGCGCGCACCGACCTGCGCCTGCGCCTGGAGACGGCGCCCGCGGACCAGGAGGCACTCGACCGGCCCGTGCGCTGGGTGCACAGCTCGGACCTCGCCGACCCGACGCCGTTCCTGTCCGACGGCCTCGTGCTGCTGACGACCGGCACGCAGTTCCAGGGCGCGGTCGAGGAGGACTACTCCGCGTATGTCGCCCGCCTCACCGCCCGAGGAGTGCTCGGGCTCGGTTTCGGAACAGAGGTGGTGCGGGAGGGGATCCCGCCCGCCCTCGCCGACGCGTGTCGCGACGCGGGGCTCGCGCTGTTCGAAGTCCCCTACCGCACGCCCTTCATCGCGGTGGCACGCGCGAACGCCGAGGCGATCGCCGCGCAGGCGTACGCGCGCCGCTCCTGGGCGCTCGCCGCGCAGCGCGCGATCTCGCTCGCGGCACTGCGCCCCGACGGCCTCGGGGCGACGCTCGCCGAGCTGGCGCGGCAACTCGACGCGTGGGTCGGGCTCTTCGATGCGACCGGCTCGCTCGCGCGGGAGCATCCGTCCGGCGCCCTCGACGCGGACGCGCTCGCGGACGTGACCGCCGAGGCCGGCACCGTGCTCCGGCGCGGCACGCGCGCCGGGTCGTCACTGCGGATCGGCGACACCCCGTTCACCCTGCAGACGCTCGGGCGGACGGGCCACCTGCGCGGTGTCATCGCGATCGCCTCCGGGGACCTCGACCAGGAGGAGCGCGGCGTCGTGACGTCCGTCATCGCCATGGCGGGGCTCGCGCTCGAGCAGAACCAGGGCCTCAGTCGCGCCCGGGCGTCGCTGCGCGCGGGCGTCGTGCAGTCGCTGCTCTCCGACGATCCGACGCTCGCACGGCGCATCGCGCGCGACGCGTGGCGCGGGCTGCCGCATCCGCCGATCACGGTGGCGATGACGGATGCCGCGACCGCCCGTGACCACACAGCCATCGAGTGGCTCGAGCTCAAGGCCGACGAGAGCCGCGGCGACGTGTTCTACGGGCGCGGGGACGACGGGCTGGTCATCGTGACATCGGCCGACCACGATGTCGTGGGCGAGTTCGCCGAGCTCTTCGGGGTCGGCGTGGGGGTGTCGCGACCCACTGCGTACTCGGCGTTCTCGGCGGCTGTGCGCGAGGCGCGCGTCGCGCGTGACCGTGGCGCCGCGGCCGGTGCCCGTGTATCGCGGTTCGGCGACACGGGGGTCGGGAGCGTGCTGTCGGCCGAGCCGTCCGATGAGGCGCGCGCGGTCGCCGCTGCCCTGCTCGCCCCGCTCGACGAGTACGACGCCGCCCACGGCGGCGCCCTGCGCGAGACCGTCCGCACGTGGCTCGAGCAGGACTGCTCGCACGAGGCGACCTCGCGCGCGCTCGGAATCCACCGTCACACCGTGCGGGCGCGGCTCGCGACGGCGCAGCGCGTGCTCGGGCGCGATCTGTCGTCCTTCCCCGAGCGCGCCGAGGTGTGGGCGGCGCTCAGCGTCGCGGGCGACTGAGCACGCGCTAGCACGAACTCGCACGTTGCGCCACGGCGTTTCCTCGTCGACGCCCGCGCGGCAACCTGCTGTCGATGAGGTGATTCTCATCGCGAAAACCTTTCAGGTGTTAGGTATTCGTCTTACAGTGATGACAGCGGCGTCGTCCTGCGCCGCACCAGCCGAGGCAGAGCCGCCCGGGGCGGCGACGACCGATGGAGGCGTCAGACCGATGACACGAACAGCAGCACGAAAGACTTCCCGCTGGACGGCGATCGGGGCGGTGACCCTCGTCGGCGCCCTCGCCCTCGCCGGCTGCGGCCGCAGCGACGAAGGCGGCGGTGCAGGCGGAGACTCGGCCGGAGAGGCCATCGACGACTCCCCCGCCACCGGCGAGCTCACCGTGTGGGCGATGGGCAACGAGGGCGAGGTCCTCGACGAGTTGGTCGGACAGTTCGAGGAGGAGAACCCCGACGTCAGCGTCGAGGTCACCGCCGTGCCGTGGGAGAGCGCGCACGACCGCATCGCCACCGCGATCGCCGGCGGCGAGACCCCCGACATCACGATGCTCGGCACGACGTGGGTCGGCGAGTTCGCGGCGACCGGCGCCTTCGAGCCGACGCCCGAGGGGCTCGTCGACGAGTCCGCGTTCTTCGAGGGCTCCTGGGAGACCGCGGTGGTCGACGATGTCGCCTACGGCGTGCCGTGGTACGTCGACACGCGAGTGCTCTACTACCGCACCGACCTCGCCGACCAGGCGGGCGTCGAGCCGCCCACCACGTGGGATGAGTACACCGAGTTCACGAAGGCGCTGCAGTCGGCCGGCGCGACGTGGGGCGTCTCGCTCCCGCCCGGAGGCTTCGACTCGTGGCAGTACGTGACGCCGCTCGCGTGGCAGCAGGGCGGCGACATCCTGAACGAGGACGGCACCGAGTTCACGTTCGACACACCCGAGTGGGAAGAGGCGTTCACGTATTACAAGAGCTTCTTCGACGAGGGCATCGCGGAGCCGCGGCGTCTCGAGGGCGGTGAGATCGAGCAGGCCTTCATCAACGGCGAGGTCGGCGCGTTCTACAGCGGGCCGTTCCACGTGAGCCTCCTGCTCGACCAGGGCGGCGAGGAGTTCGCCGACAAGTTCGCCGTGACGATGGTCCCGGGCGCCGACAGCCGCACGAGCTTCACCGGCGGCGGAAACCTCGCCGTGTTCGAGGACACCGACAACCGCGACGCGGCGTGGAAGCTCGTGCGCTGGCTGAGCCAGCCCGAGACGCAGATCTCGTGGTACGAGATCTCGACCGACCTGCCGAGCGTGCAGGAGGCATGGGACGACCCCACGTTCTCGGAGGACCCGTACCTGAGTGTGTTCGGCGAGCAGCTGCAGGATTCGAAGGCCCCGCCGGCGATCCCCACGTGGGCGCAGGTCTCGGCCGTCATCGACCAGGAGCTGGAGAAGACGACGCGCGGTGAGACGACGCCCGCCGACGCGATCGCGACGATCCAGCAGCAGGCCCAGTCGATCGGCACCGGCAAGTAGGATCCGCCGATGACCGCCGTCGCGACATCCGCCCCGCCGCGCAGCGCCCCTCCCTCGCCCGCGATGCGGCGGAGGGCGCGACGCATGACTCTCACGGCGTGGCTGTTCGCCCTGCCGTTCGTCGTCCTCTTCCTCGTGTTCATGGCGGGGCCGATCGTCGGGTCGCTCGTCATGAGCTTCACCGACATGACGACGCGGGACCTCCAGACGCCCTTCCAGGTGGACATCGTGGGGGTCGACAACTACGTGCGCCTGTTCCAGGATCCGCGCTTCCTGCGGTCGCTGCTGAACACGTTCACGTTCGTGGTGGTCGCGGTGCCCCTCACGATGGCCCTCGCGCTCGCTGTCGCGCTGGCGCTGGACAAGGGCATCCGTCGATTCCGCACGGTCTACCGCGTGGGGTTCTACACGCCCGTCGTCACGAGCATCGTGGCGATCGCGATCGTGTGGCGCTTCATCCTCCAGCCCGACGGACTGCTCAACGGATTCCTGGGGCTGTTCGGCATCCAGGGACCCGACTGGCTGCAGAGCACGACGTGGGCGCTGCCCTCGCTCATCGCGATGGCGGTGTGGCGCAACATCGGCACGCTCATGGTGATCTTCCTCGCGGCGCTGCAGGGCGTGCCGCGCGAGCATCACGAGGCGGCCATGGTCGACGGCGCGAACGCGTGGCAGCGGTTCTGGAACATCACGATCCCCGCGATGCGGCCGGCGATCCTGTTCTCGGCCGTCATCACGGGGATCGGGTTCCTGCAGTTCTTCGAGGAGCCGTTCGTCATGACGCGCGGCGGCCCGCTCGACTCGACGCTGTCTGCGGCGATGTACACGTTCCAGCAGTTCGGGTTCGGCAATTACGCGTACGCGTCGGCGGCGAGCTACGTGCTGTTCCTCGCGATCGTCGTGCTCGCCCTCATCCAGTTCCGTCTGCTCGGGCGCAAGGAGGACTGACATGACCGCCATCGCCCCCACTCCCGTCGAGACGACGGCCACGTCCGACGAGATCGCCCCCGCCGGACGCCGACGCACGGGCAGCCGCTGGTGGCTCTACGTCGTGCTGACGCTGGGCCTGGTCGCGATGCTCACGCCCTTTGTGTGGATGATCCTCGGGTCCTTCAAGACGGATGCCGAGATCCGCCAGCACCCGACCGAGTTCCTCCCGCGCGAGCCGACGCTCGACAATTTCACGACGCTGTTCGGTCGACTGGACTTCACGACGTTCTTCGCCAACAGCATCGTCGTGGCGGTCTTCGTGACGCTCGGGAACATCGTGTTCTGCTCGATGGTCGGGTACGCGCTCGCGAAGCTGCAGTTCCGCGGCAAGAAGCTGCTGTTCGCCCTCGTGCTCGGGACGCTCATGGTGCCGGGCGTCGTGACGTTCGTGCCGCTGTTCGTTCTCACGGCGAACCTCGGTCTGGTGAACTCCTACCCCGGGCTCATCCTGCCGTTCCTCATCACGCCGCTCGGCGTGTTCCTCATGCGGCAGTTCATGCTGGGGCTTCCCGACGAGCTCATCGAGGCGGCGCGCATCGACGGGGCGAGCGAGTGGCGCATCTTCCTGCGCGTCATCATGCCGCTGTGCGGCCCGGCGATCGCGACGCTCACGATCCTCACCTTCCTCGCGAGCTGGAACAACTTCCTGTGGCCGCTCGTGGTCGCCACGACCGAGGACATGTACACGCTCCCCGTCGCGCTCGCCCTCTACTCGGTGGGTCAGAACGCGGCGCGATACGGCCTGATGATGGCCGGCGCCGTCGTGGTCGTCGTGCCGGTGCTCATCGTCTTCGTGGTGCTGCAGCGGTACTTCGTGCAGGGCATCGCACTCACCGGCATCAAGTGATTCGAGAGGACTCTTCCCGCATGGACTTCCCCGACGGCTTCCTGTGGGGCGCCTCGACCGCGGCGCACCAGATCGAGGGCGGCAACATCAACTCGGACTGGTGGCAGCGCGAGTGGGGCCACCTGCCCGGACCCGCGATCGCGGAGCCGTCGGGTGACGCCGCCGACAGCTACCACCGCTTCCCGCAGGACATGGCACTGCTCGCGCAAGCCGGGCTCGCGGCGTACCGGTTCAGCATCGAATGGGCGCGCATCGAGCCCGAGAAAGGCTGGGTGTCGCGCGCGGCGATCGACCACTACCGGCGCATGGTCGACACGGCGCGACAGAACGGGCTCGAGCCGGTCATCACGCTGCATCACTTCACGAACCCTGTGTGGTTCGCCCGTGAGGGCGGATGGCTGACGGATGCGTCGTTCGACGCGTTCCGCCGTTACGTCGAGGCCGCGCTGCCGGTGCTCGAGGGCGTGTCGCTCGTGTGCACGATCAACGAGCCGAACATGGTGTCGGTCCTCGCCGACCCCGAAGTCGGGTTCCCGTCGATCGGGCTCCCGCCGGGGGTTCCGGACGTGACCGACCGCCTCATCGCCGCCCACCGCGCCGCCGTCGAACTCGTGCGGTCCACCGGTGCCCAGGCGGGATGGTCGGTCGCGACGCAGGCGTACCAGCCCGAGCCGGGCGCCGAGGAGGTCGCGGCCGAATACGGGTGGTCGCGGGAGGACGTCTTCCTCGAGGCCGCGAAGGGCGACGACTGGGTCGGCGTGCAGGCGTACACGCGCACGGTGATCGGGCCCGATGGGCCGCGGGAGATCCCGGATGCCGCGGAGCGCACGCTCACCGGGTGGGAGTACTATCCACCGGCCGTCGGCGACGGCATCCGCAACGCCTGGAAGCGCGCGCAGACGCCGGTCTACGTCACCGAGAACGGCATCGCGACCGCCGACGACCAGCGCCGCATCGATTACACGACCGGCGCGCTCGAAGCGGTGCACGCGTGCATCGCGGAGGGCATCGACGTGCGCGGCTACCTGCACTGGAGCGCGCTCGACAACTACGAGTGGGGCAGCTACCGGCCGACGTTCGGGCTCATCGCGTGGGATCGCGAGACGTTCGAGCGGCACCCGAAGCCGAGCCTCGCATGGCTGGGCGGCGTCGCGCGCGCGAACGCGCTGCCCGTGCCGCCTGGTCGCTGAGGAGCGCAGCGAGACGACGCGCGTCAGGGCTGGGGCCGCAGGTAGCCCCGCACGAACTCCTGGAACAGGGGCACCATGTCGATGGACTCGTCGAGCAGCCACTGGAGCTGGATGCCGTCCATCACGGCGCTGATGAGGCGCGCGGCGTGCGCGGGATCGATGTCGGCGCGGATCTCGCCCGCCTCCTGGCCCGCCCGCAGCAGCTCCGCCCCGCGCGCCGCCGTCTCGCGGTAGCGCTCGGCGAAGTCGTCGTGGGAGGGATGCTCGGAGTCCGTCGCCTCGGCCGACACGATCGCGTAGAGCGAGGTCAGGCCGCGGGAGGTCTGGTTGTAGGCGACGACCTTCTCGGCCTGCTCGATGAGCGTGTGCTCGGCGGGGTCGCCCGCCGCCGCGCGCACCTTCTCGTCGCGCTGGCGGAGCACCTCCGCGAAGAGCTCCTCCTTGTCGGCGAAGTGGTGCATCAGGCCGGCGGGGGTGAGCCCGACCCGTTTCGCGATCTCGCGGAGCGAGCTGCTGTGGAACCCGTTCCTCGCGAACACCGCGATGGCTTCATCGACGATCGCCTGACGGCGCGCCTGGCCCTTCGCGTAGCTGCCCCGCGTTCGGCGCTGCCCACCTGTGTCCTGCCCCTGTGCGCTCACGGCGACCTCCCTCTCGAGCGAGTGGAGAATTGCCCGGCTCAGCCGCGCCGGCCATGACCGGGCGCTCCCCACGACGACCCGAAGTCCTGTTCCGCATCGCCCGACGGAGGGCTGCTCCATCTCGCGATCGACGAAGTAGTCCCTCAGCGTAGCCCCCGTGAGGTCATTCCCATCGGGTCGCCGTGATCGTCCATCGCCGGTGAGGGAAACCTAACACTCGACAGGTAAGGACAGAACCCCATCACCGGTCCCATCGCCGCGCGCTGTCCGGGCTGTGCGCGGCGCGCTCGCAGTATCGGGTCAGCGCGGCGCGTGCGCCTCGAGGAACTCGTACACGTCGGTCGAGTCGACGCCCGGGAACGCGCCCGTCGGCAGCGTCGCGAGCAGGGTGCGCGGCGTGCGCACGTTCGGCCACGAGTGGTCGCGCCACGCGGCCTCGAGCTCGGCCGGCGCGCGGCGGCAGCACGCCTCGACCGAGTGCTTCGAGACTCCGCGGTTCGTCGTGTCGCGGCCGAGGAACCACTTCGTGTCGTCGAAGCGGACGCCGACCGACACCGAGTGGGCGCCCTCGCTCGAGTGCTCGACGCGCGCCGTGCACCAGTACGTGCCGTTGCCGGTGTCGGTGTACTGGTAGTACGGGTTGAAGTGGTCCTCGATGTCGAAGACCACGCGCGAGGTCCACCGGCGGCAGCACATCTG
>Ga0180217_1003636_pt1 | contig 12865 bp, 12 predicted proteins | sample eDN3rd37CBELigOP_FD_128521 | JGI IMG/M metagenome (GOLD analysis project Ga0180217, IMG submission 128521) | Enriched Organic Plus compost microbial communities from Emeryville, California, USA - eDNA 3rd pass 37_C BE-Lig OP (version 2) (version 2) ... | reverse complement strand
GATGAGGGTTCGATTCCCTTCACCCGCTCCAAAATGGGCCTATAGCTCAGCTGGTTAGAGCGCACGCCTGATAAGCGTGAGGTCGGTGGTTCGAGTCCACTTAGGCCCACCATTTATATTTTTCTTATTGTTGTTCCGCAGTAGCTCAGTGGTAGAGCATTCGGCTGTTAACCGAACGGTCGTAGGTTCGAATCCTACCTGCGGAGCCATTTTTTTATATGGGGAAGTACTCAAGAGGCTGAAGAGGCGCCCCTGCTAAGGGTGTAGGTCGGGTAACCGGCGCGAGGGTTCAAATCCCTCCTTCTCCGCCATACATAGAATCATGCGCCTTTTTAGCTCAGCTGGATAGAGAAACGGCCTTCTAAGCCGTCGGTCAGAGGTTCGAATCCTCTAAGGCGCGTATAGACAATCCCGTTAAGGGGTATTTTTTTTGCATATTATGGCTCCGATAGAATATATAGATTTTAACTATCAAACTTAAAAAGGTAAATGGTTAAGATAAAAAAGTCTCTATCAGAGTGAAATACATACATAAAAAGCCCTTCTCAACTTTGAGAAGGGCTTTAAATACTATGAAACTACTACTTTTTAACGTTCGCAAGCGATACCGTCTTTGTCGCGGTCTCTGCTTTTATTTTTGTCGTAAATAGCCTTTGAAACATGTGGCTTATATTTTGTTTTGCCACCTTTATTTTTAACTTTAGAAGTTCTGGCTACGCCGCCTTTATATACTTTATTCATTTCCTTACAGTTTTTGAAGCTTACTACCTTTTCCTTAGCGTCAACTGTATCAACCGCTGTTGTTGAAAAACCAAATATAAGTCCAGCGCTTAATACGACTGCAGATATTTTTTTCATGGATAACTCCCCTTAAATATGTATAATTTCGTCCATTATGGTTAATTTATCATAGGACCATCGCTTGGTAAAGATTAACATAAAAAATCCCATACCGAAGTATAGGATTCTCGCATTAATCTTCAAATAGTTCGTCCATTAAATCTTCAATTTCCTGCTTCAACTTTGCTGTTTCCTTTGTATCGATAGTGATTTTATCGCCATTGAATACAAGAACATCGCCAACATCCGCTTCTTTTGGCAATTTAGCCTTTGGAATATCCTCCATTGTATCGTTGAATTCAACGACTGCAAGATCTCCCTCAAAACGATCAATAATTCCTTTTTTCATTATTTCACCGTCTTTACTGTTATTTTCTTGCCTGTAGAAGTAAAGATAATATTCCCTTGCTTATCTGTGCGATAAACTTTAGATTTCGCGGCTTTTAAGCGATTTAGCGTTTGAGATGTTGGATGGCCATATCTGTTTGATTTGCCCACACTAATCGCAGCATAAGTAGGCTTAGCCTTGTTCAACAGTGCTGTTGTTGTAGAATCTTTCGAGCCATGATGACCTACTTTAAGAACATCTACTTTAGGGATTAATTTTTTTGCTAACATATCAGCTTCAGCTTCTTTTTCAGCATCACCAGTGAATAAGAATTTCTTGCTGCCATGTGTTAAGAGAAGAACAGCACTCCAGTTATTTAAGTCACTTTTGCTATAAGTTTTAACTGGTGCAATGAACTTAAGTGAAATATCTTTTGCTTTTGTACTGATTTCAACACCTTTTGTAGCTGTAGTAATTTTTAATCCTTTTTTCTTTACAGCTGTTAAAAAATCTTTATAAGCAACTGTTGTATGAGATACTTTTGGTGCGTATACTTTGTTTACTTTGAAAGCATAGATAACCTCATCTAACCCACCAATATGATCGGCATCTGGATGTGTAGAAACTACTGCATTAAGAGTTTTTACTTTCTGTTTCTTTAAATAAGCAACAACTTCATCGCCTGTCCCTTTGTTACCAGCATCGATTAGAATGTTTTCGTTCCCAGTCTGAATTAAAATAGAATCACCTTGTCCAACATCAATAATATGTACTTTGACAGTACTTGCAGCTTCTGAAGGTGCAACTCCAGTGAACAAAGCAAGAATTAATGAAAGGACAATTAGAATTTTTAGTTGTTTCATTATACGAACCTCCTAGTAATTTAGCATTCTATTTTTCACATAGAATGTTCCCCCTTAACTATTATATCCGACTGTATGTTTTGTTAATATATGAAAAGCCATCCATCTTTGAAGAAAAGAAGAAAAGTTTATTTATTTTTCTCTTCTTTTCTTTTTTAGTTGTTTTCTTCGGATAAGTGTGTAGGGGAGTTGATAGGAGCGGCTTCCGATATGTACCGAATTGTTATGAAAGCGAATACAGTAAGTAAGGGCAAGGCGTTTAGTCATCGAGAAATAACACCAGCGTGCCTTGCTCGAGTTTATAAAAGCACTTTAGTTCAATACCGAAACAAAATGCGAGACGTGCTTCTCAACCCTACGCCAACCTCTGGATATCAGAGCTTACTGCCGTATCTAAGGGAGTGTCGTGGGGATGAGCCCGCATGGGAGTAAGCTGGAAGAGGTTAAGTGGAGATTATACAAGTGTAGTTGGAGGGTACACCTCGGGGGGGGGCTGTCCCCGGAGTGTCCTGCTGATGTCCCTCGCCTTGTCCTGTGTCCTTCCCCTGTCTTATAGCGTGAGTGGGTGGTTGTTGGTTGGGTGGTTAGTAGTGAGACTTAGCTTATGAAATGGTTGATTCATGACCTATGCTAGGACATGGTTATGTGTCTTAGTGTCCCTGGGGATGTCCTTCGCTCACAGAGAGGAATTTACTCCCCTCCCCTACAGCTCCGAGTCCAATAGCAGAGCTTGCTGCTTCGTTCCACGAGTGTCGTGAGGATAGATATGATGAAGGAAAAGCAACAGTTCGCGGGATTACAGAAGCAACTGGAATTAGTAAAGCATTGTTATATAAAGAATTGAATAAGCGCAAGCAGCCGGTCGAGTAAGTCGGCTTTTTTTGTGCTCCGAACCTCCCGAGCTTCATACGTCATATTCTCTCATCTGCTATCCGAGAAAAATCAGCATCGTTTCGCAACCTCATAGTAGAGATTGTAAGTTAAAGGTATATTTTCTCCTTTTTAAAATCATAAATAAATTTTTAAATCACATATATAGGGTTATGTTCGGTAATATATTCGACAACTGTAAAATTTCTAGCTGTTTTTTTCAAGAGAACCATACCAGTATTATGATATTATTTAAAAATCATATGTTTTATTGGGGGATTGGAACATGAAAATGGCAAAACTTATTACTGGCTTGTGCCTGGGAAGCATGCTTTTAGCAGGATGTGCTCAAAATGAAGAAAGTGAGGCTGCAAAAAGGGAAGCAGAAGCAGTCGCAGTTGAAAATGAGGCACTTCAAAAAAAATTAGAACAACAATCGATAAAAGCTGAAGCAGAGAAAAAGGCTTTTCTTGAAGCGGATGAAGTAGGAAGAAAATTATTAGCAGCTATTATAGATGGGGATGATGAACGAGCCCGTGCACTTGTTGAAGACAACATAAAGGTAGAAGATGGTCTTTTACTTTTTGATGGTTACGAGTTTGATTTAAAGACATATGAATCACCAGACGAATCTTTAATAATGACAACATATGGATACGAATTACAGGATAATGGTGAAGTTTCAATAAGGTATATGTTTCCAACGAGTGGTCAAACTATTGGATTTGACTTTTCTAAAGCAAAAAATGAAGATACATATAAAGTAACCTATCTTTCGGATGGCCATTAAAATCTTTGAAAATTGGATAGAATATCTTTGGAAATTCGTCAGAACCCTTTTTCGGGGTTCTTTTTTAGTTCTACCTTTTAACAGTCACATTATTGTCAAAAGGGGAAAGCTTTCTCAATGTCGAAGCTATTTATAAAAGAGGAGGGAGCTACATGGAACGTAAATCGAAGCTATTATCACTATTAGATGATGAATATTTTGCAGTGGGTTTGGTTGACGTTGAGGGAGGGGTCATAGTGGACGAGTTTGATGATGTAGTTACTTTTTTGACTTTGGTTTTTCATGATCGGGTAGAAGCATACTTAAGTCTTTACGATGACGAAGCTCCGTACCGCGATTATCTAGCCAAGGGTGTAGCCGAAGATATAGAAACAGCAAAAGATTATGCATTTGCCGATTTGGATAGACAAGTACATTTGAATGTTCATTAATATTTCGTTGTTCTCTTCGTAGAAGCATTTCTGCTTACATATATAGTGAAAATACTTAAAAAAGGAGTGACGCAGATGGAACAACAGGATATTCTAGCAAGAATGATTAACATTGTTCCTTATCGAAGGCGCCTTTATGAGTTAATGAAGTACGACGTGTTTTGGCATAGATATGATGGGAAGTTAACAGAGAAGTATGATAAAACGTTATGCGGTGAAATTTTCAGGTCCTCTTTGGAATTTGTAGAGAATGAGAATTACGTATGTGATAACATCGAGAAATTGGAAAACTTACCGATTTGTCCAGATTGTTTAAAAATTTGGTATGAAGAGCTGGAGAAGGATTTTTATGAAAATCAAAATCTAGGTCGCTATGAATTAACTTTATCGGGGGAACACGCATTTTTTCTAAGACTATTTATAAGAACTAAAGGTTATGACGCTTTAAATGACCTTATAAATGATTGGGTTCATCAATTTCTAATTGAAAATAATTTACTCGAAAAAGTGAGAGAGGTATATATGGAAGAGGAAGGTTTGTGTGATTAGTAGCTGTAGCATAAGTACTCGTACCCCGCTCACTAAAAACATTGATATCTACCGTTTCATTTGAAGAATATATGTATTAAATGAGTAAGTTGCCCCTTTTTATTGCCGTGGTGGTAATAACATTATAGAAACACCAACTAGGCATATACTTGCCCCATCCCCACAGGAAAGCACGATAAATCCTCCTTTATAGACAGCATAAGCTCTATTGAATGGAATGTAACAATAACACCATATAAACCCAAAGTTATACCTCAAAAGATCTTCTAATAAAAAGCTTCGCTTCCCTTAACTATAACTAAATTAGATAAACTCCGCCTATTCCAGCAATTCCTATGAGTATAAATAGTACAATTGCAGAAATCATTTAAATCACGTTCTTGAGAGTTTTTATTCAGTAGAGTTATTATAACGTACCAGTGTTGGATGGCTACGTTAGTTTAAACAAGGGTCTATCCCATAAGTATTTCATTGAGGTTCCCTATGAAGCCGCACGTGTTTTCTCCGCCCTTTTTTATTCGAAGAATCAATTTACTCATCATACAGCTATGCTGAAGTTCATTCATAGAAGCAAAAGTAAGGAGGAAAACAATCTTTCTTCTCAGAACCCTTCTGTATACTAACAATAAAATCATTTAAAACAATGTGAGTCACTCTATTCAACAATCGAGCCATACAATTGAACAACATCTTTAAAGAAGAGTGGATATTTATTTTGAATATAGACGAGATTGTGAAGGACTGCACTTAAATGAAATGTTTAGAGATCCGTTATCCAAAGAAAAATCTCAGGCTTTAGGACAAAAAGTAGGGGATATTTGCTTTTTAATAGACTTAGGAAAAGGACTTTCTTATTTAATAAAAGCACCTCGTTAATTTAAGTACAATGTTTCACAAAGTAGTCCATTCTTACTTCCTTTATTAAAGGAATGCTGCAATATAGTTACATAAAAATTCTAATTTAAGGAAACCCCTGCAATTCAAAGTTACTGTATTTCAAAACTGAAATTTGACTTATTTACTTGAATTCTAAAAAATAATCAGTTAAACTGATTATATACTTTACTGATTATATATCGAGGTGATTATTTATTTTGGAAAAATGGAATCAATCTTATGGTTTTTTGCTTGGAAAAGTTCTTCAGCAAATGGAAACTAAGTTTGCTGAAGGACTAGCTCCTTATAAGATTAACTCTAGACAATATGGAGTGCTTTTATTTATTAAAGGAAATCCTTATTCGTCACAAAAGGATATTTCTGAAAATCTACAAATTGATCGGACAACTATGGTAAGCCATATCGACCATCTAGAAACTTTAGGGTTTGTAGAGAGAACAAGGAATCCGAATGACAGAAGATCCTATAGTCTTTTAATCACACCAAAAGGGAATCAAGTTTTAGATTCACGTTGGGAATTTCTAATTGAAACGGAATTAGAGGTACTAACCCCTTTAAGCAATCAAGAAAAACAATTGCTGAAGGGGCTTCTTGTAAAAATTTGGAGTACACTTTAAAACTGGAGGTAACATATTTATGAATGCACTTGATTATTTTAATGCACGTTTGGAAGCAACTGTTAGTCCTATGGATTATTTGAGATTGGCACAAGTCGATCCAGAAAAATACTTTTTGATTGATGTAAGAAACGGTCCTGAACATGTAAGAAGTTTAACAATTAAGGATTCTAAAATCATTCCTCAACAAGAGCTACATGAACGCTTACATGAAATTCCGAAAGATAAGGAAATTATTGTTTACTGTTGGGATGTCTGGTGTAACACAGCAGCTAAAGTAGCCACTTTTTTGTTAGAACGTGGTTATAAAGTAAAAGAGTTGACCGGCGGGATAGCTGCTTGGAAAGAAATGAATTTTCCTGTCTCAGATTCTTCACTAGATGTTAATCCGTCTGATAATTGTGGGTGCTGACTCTAATGCAGAATAACAGGTTTTGGATTGGCGTTGCTTCACGTGATCATGTATTGAATGCAGTCCAAGGTGGATTTGCTCAGCTTTGTCATGGAAAACATGCACCTTTAAAAAAGATGAGAACTGGTGATTGGATTATTTATTACTCTCCTAAAGTTAATTTCAGAGAAAGTGCTCCTCATCAAAAATTTACTGCTATCGGAAAAATTATTGATGAGGATGTTTATCAGGTGAATATGGGGAATAATTTCGTACCTTTTCGAAGAAATATTGATTTTATTTCTTGCACTGAAACACCCATTCAACCACTAATTTCAAAACTCTCATTTATTAAAAGTACGAAATACTGGGGTTATTCCTTTCGATATGGTCATTTAGAGATAAGCGAAAAAGATTTTAAACTAATTGCAGAAAAAATGGTTAATGAAAAAGGAGATTAGAACATTCTAATCTCCTTTTTGCTATAGTTATAAGCATCACAACTAAAAAACTTCTTCAGCTAACCTGCCCTTTCGTGGGAGAAGGAAATCAACACCATTCTTTAAAAGAGCCTAAAATTAAATAACTTTATTCCCATTTTGCACATTCTCCGCTCACTCGAAGAAGATCCCGCGCAGCCGCCGCCCGAGTCTCTTCCGACACCAGCCTCCTGCTGTCGCATCCGGCACGGTCTCCAGAGCCTCGCGCTCTAGTCGAGGAAGCATTCTTGCAAGCTTATTCAACCTGCAGCCATGCTGACGCCCATTCAAGAAGCATCCCCCACATACCTGCATGGAAGCAACAACAAGGAAGAAAACAACCTTTCTTCTAACAAAGAAAAGTTGTTTTCTTTTTTTCTTGTTTCGAGGGTTTCTTCGTAGAAGCATTCTCCGCTCACTCGAAGAAGATCCCGCGCAGCCGCCGCCCGGGGCTCCTCCGACACCAGCCTCCTGCTATCGCATCCGGCATGGTCTCCAGAGCCCCGGTCTCTAGTCGAGGAAGCAATCTCGCAAGCAAATTCATTATGCAGCCATGCTGAAGCTCATTCAAGAAGCCTCCCCCGCATACCTGCATGGAAGCAACAGCAAGGAAGAAGGTTTCTTCGTCGAAGCATTCTCCGCCCACTCGAAGAAGATCTCGAGCATACCTGTATGGAAGTAAGTTCAAAAGTAGCCCGCGCCAATCTCCTCCACCGCCACCCTCAGCTAAAGCTTCAGGTTGGGGCTCCAGAGCTTGTCGCTTGGTTTACTCGAAGAAGCTAATCTTGTGGAAGCTTATTCAACCTGCAGCCATGCTGAAGCCCATTCAAGAAGCTTCTCCCGCATGCCTGCATGGGAGTAACAGCAAGGAAGAAAACAACCTTTCTTCTAACAAAGAAAAGTTGTTTTCTTCTTTTCTTGTTTCGAGGGTTTCTTCGTAGAAGCCTTATCCGTTCACTCAAAGAAGTCTCTTAAGCAGTAAGTCCGCTTCAATCTCCTCCACCGCCACCTTTCAGCTAAAGCTTCAGGTTGGGGCTCCAGAGCCTGCCGCTGGGCTTACTCGAAGAAGCTTAGAAGAAGCTTCTATAAGGGGTTCCGTCAGGAAAATGCGGATTTACAACGTTAAACTATTTTTTTGGAAACAAAAACCTTGCTTCCCCAACGCTAAGCAGAAGAAGCAAGGTGAGTTAATAATTTCACTTGCCAGAATCACGAGGTGGATTCACCATGTTCATGTAATTTATATCTTCCAGGGTAAACAATATTCACCTCAACCTTTACATGGCGCAGGGAATCTTGGTTTAAAACGAGTTGCTGTTTTCCTGTGGCAATGCTCTTCCATTGATGTGGATGTTTGCGATACAAAGATTCGCCCAAATTGTAAATATCTATACCCTCTTTAAAAGCAGTTTGATACGTTTTGCGGATTTGCTCCTCTATTTTTTCCTGAGCCATTTGTGTGAGTTCCTTTTCAGTAAGGTCAATATGCAATTCATTGATTCCGGCTTTCACATTAACAGAAATGTCGAAAAACGCTTTGTCCAATTTTACAATTGGGGTCACGTCATACTCGGGTTTTTCTGCGACAAGAACAGCCGCAAGCTTCTCTTCGGCAAACAAATCAAGAGGCACTCGGATCGTGTGAGTACTTAGCCAGGGCATTCCCGACAGATCCTTAAGATCCATTCGTGCATAATAATTGTCTAGTTCATATACTTGGATGCCTGAATACCTAAGAAGCTCTTTTGGTTTATTACTTTCCTGCCATTGACCTTTGCGAAGCGATAATTCCGGTATATAACTAGTTCTTGCCTTTTCGTGTGAGTCCAGTATAAATTGTTGCAGGCGGACCGGAGCAAGGAAAGAATGCTGTCTGAAATTTTGCTCGGGATTGAGAAGAATTGATGCCTTTGGCGATAATCTAAAAAATGGTGTTGCCAGCAAGATTTCTTCAAGAGGCTCTCTTGTGCTGAACAGCCAGGGCAAGTACCTTATTTCACGATAACGGTTGATCAATTCCAGCACTTCTCCGACTTTGTTTTCTTTCATCAATCTCTCACTGAACAAGATGGCAGAGATTTGTCCCCAGTTTAAGCGCTGTTGTGATGTACTGTACAAATCATTTGCCCCTTCTGTAAACGAGGAACCTTCGCCTTTTCCCACCCAAACCGGGGGCTGCTCCGCTTTTTGCTGTCCCTCCAGCTTTGCCACTGTCGAGAAATCAAGCAATTGCACATATAGTGTGTATTGGCCATCGATATAGTCAATTCCAACAGCCGTTGCATAGTTCATGTTTTGCACTTCATATCTGCTCCAGCACCCAGTAAGGGTGAGGAGGAGGAGAAGTGCAACCATACTTTTATATCTCCTCATTTATGCCTGTCCCCTTGCTTTGTAGAATCTCGTGTCTTCAACATGTCCGGTCGTGTGTTTCGCCATTGCCAAGGTAATCGGAACAAAGCGTCGGCAAAGTCTTTAAATGGAGGTGATATCGGGGCCAAGTAAGGCAAGCCACATGAACGCAATGAGGCTAAATGGCTGAGCACAATAAATAATCCAAGAAAGAAGCCATAAACGCCAAGCATGGCAGACAGAATGAAAAGAAAGAAGCGTAAAATACTAATTGTTCCAGCTAATGAAAGGTTCGATAAAGTTGAACCAAAAATCTGTGTAATTGCTCCGATGACAACAATACCAGGGGATAAGAATCCTGCACGAATGGCCGCATCCCCCAGTATAAGTCCGCCTACAACCGTTACCGTGGATCCGACTGCAGAAGGGAGTCGGACACCTGCTTCCCGTAATATTTCTAAGAAGATAAGTACAATAAACATTTCAACTGTTACATCAAAAGGGATACCCAACCGGTTAATCCACAATGTTGCAAGTAGATAATATGGTAGTTGATCCTGATGATAGGAAAGAATGGCAACAAAAAATGCAGGAAGCAGTAGCGATACGGACAAGCCAAGTAAACGAAGCATTTGACCAAATGTAGTCGACAAAGCAGTAAAGTGGATATCTTCAGGTGTTTTCAGGAGCAGGAACAAATTGGCTGGCGCGATTAAGGCAGCCGGTGTACCATCCACAATCAACGCTACACGGCCATTTAGCATACAGTTAACGGTAAAGTCTGGTCTGCCTGTATACCCCATCAAAGGAAACAATGCTTTTGTCGGTTCCATTAATTCTTCTAGCTGAGTGGCGCTAAACGCTCCGTCAATGTTAAGATCATCTAATTTATTCTTTACATCTTGAACAATCTTAGGATCAACAATGTCACGAATGTATAGAATTGCAACGGTTGTTTTCGTGCGAACGCCTACTTTTTTCGTTTCATAAACCATACTGGTTGATTTGATTCGTTTCCGAATTAACGCCACATTGACTCCCAGTTCTTCCACAAATCCATCTTTTGGCCCCCGTACCGAGACCTCAATAGTGGATTCTTCCGGATTTCGTGCCGGTTTTTTTGAGATATCGAGGGAGAACAAGGAACGTAGAGTCGGAATAAACAAAAGCAGTTTGCCTTCAAAAATATCCGTTTCGGCCGTTTGCTCCCACTCCTCAAGAGTAACGAACTCTAATTGTAGTTGGCTCGACTCTGCAATTTCCTCATGAAGATGAAACCCATTGTTTTCATAAAATCGGGTCAAATGAGGAAGCACTGTCTCATGAATGAACGTTTGGTTGTCACTTAAACCCTCACAATAAATCAATAGGATTCTCGATTGTTCATCATTAGGTTTTAATTTGTAAATATGGTGCTTAACATCTTGACACATTTTAAAGTGTTGGATTAGTGATTGTTCATTAAGCGGTTGCAAGACTGTTACCTCTGTATTAGGCGATGGCCTCTTGCTTTCTGCACCCTGATTTCCAAATAATCTTATCATTCGTCGGAATAGTTTATTCATTCTAGCTAGTCACTCCTTTTGGCTCATTCTTAAGATGAAAATTCGACTGACATACAGGATCAAGGTCCCTACTGTAAAGATACAAAATGAAGGAAAATAAAATCTTCCTAACAAGTCTAGAAAAGCCATGTCGCTCATCGGCAGCAAAATGGCAACAAGCATGGCCAATGCGCCAAATAACACGGGTAACCATCTGCGTTTTTGTAAATTCCACATTTCTCCTAAGAGATAGATAGAAAGGGACACACGAATAAATGTACCGGATAGCCACTGATAAATCGAAAAAAAATCGACATGCTCCACATATTCTCCCAGTCTCACGGTTCTCCATTGATCGTAAGCGGGGTATCTTTGGTTAGCCGCTTCATCAGGGCCAAATATCGCAATCGAACCCATCAATGGTCCTAACGTAAGTCCTGTAAGGATGAAGCACATCAACATCAAGCTTTTAAATCCTGTTTTTTTTGTTAATTTGTGCTGAATCAGCAACATCAACAAAGACAACTCCAGCAATCCCCCGGCAACGTAAGGAACACCTTTCCATAATGGAGCTGTCCCGTTTTCTAACAAAGGAAAAAGAAGGGTATAATCTTTAAACTGAAAATTGGCAATCGCCACAAGATGACCTAGAATAACAACAAATGGCAACAATATTCCGCTCACAATTGCAATTGTACGGAGTCCTTGAAAAGCAGCAAAGAAGCATGCAACAAGTGTTGTTCCCGCAAGAACTAGTATCGGTGTTTGCGGCAAGTAAGATGCGATTGTCCATGTTAGAGTATCTTTTAAGGAAATAAAGCCCATGAGCCATAATAACAAACTATAAATAATCACTAAGATTGCAGATAAAAACTTTCCAAAGTGCTGATCTAGCCACTTTTTAATGTGTTGATTGTTCATGTTTTGAATGATGTAGTTCAAGCAACCAATCCAAACAGGTGAAGCGACAAAAACAAGAAGCACTACGAGCCAGGCATCTCGCTTTGATGCTTCTAGTAGTAAAGGGATAATAATAACGTGGTTCATTAATCCAACCGAAAGCATAATAATCATGTATGACTGAATAGGAGTAATCTTAGGCAAAAGCTCACCTCAAATCCAACAATTGGAAATAGAAACATCTTGAACTATAATTCCCTCAACAACTTCGTTCTATTCATCTGATATTACAGCCGTAAACTAGCACATGATGAGTCCTGGCTTATATCGGCCGGACCAACTTAGAGCAAGAAAAAAATGCTAAGCCCGTCACGACAAAGGCTTAGCATATATTTTGTTCATCCAGCCTAGCTATCCATTTTGATAAAACTTTAACGTGCTCGCAGTCAAGCAACCGTTTTCCCAACGAAACTACACATTTTCAATAATAATCCTTTGTGCTGTTCTCAGGTTGCGTTGTACAGTTCTCAACACATTCTCTTCTTCTGCGTAAGCCCTACTTGCACACCGTCAACAATTACACGTTTAATAGCCATATTGCTTTTCAGATTAGTCGATTTTCTCTTCAAATTAAACGCGCGTGCTAAACCATTAACATGACCTTGAGCGACCGCTTGCCGCCAATTCGGGTCCCTTAGTTTTTGGGCATCTGCTGGTGCTTTTTCAGTCTCAAGTATGCTCTTGGGACAGCAATTGTTTTAATTAGACCATGACTTTATAAAAACAACCTTCGTTTGTGATTGACTAAGGTTGTTTTTTATAAAGTGTTCTCGGAAAATACAGCCTTGCTTTAAATCTGAGTTTAGCGTATATCTCCGTTAAAATGTACTCGGAACCCTTTGATGATCGTGCCTAGTTAGATAAACAAATATTGATACTTCCTTATAGAAATAGCCTGCTTGGTTAGGTACGTTGTTTCACAATCCCCGGAAATTTTTAATATAAGTAATGAAT
>Ga0180217_1003635_pt1 | contig 12867 bp, 10 predicted proteins | sample eDN3rd37CBELigOP_FD_128521 | JGI IMG/M metagenome (GOLD analysis project Ga0180217, IMG submission 128521) | Enriched Organic Plus compost microbial communities from Emeryville, California, USA - eDNA 3rd pass 37_C BE-Lig OP (version 2) (version 2) ... | reverse complement strand
GCGAAGCATCCCCGACCGCGACAAACTCGGAGTTGGCGGCGCTCATGGTGGGCCGTGCGGTGGAACTCACCGTGCAGAAGCAGGCACCACAGCTCCGAGACGGCGGTCTCCAGGTTCGTGATCTGCGGGTGCTCTCGGCGAAGGGCGAGATCGTGGTCGATCATGTCTCGTTCGACGTGCGACCCGGTGAGGTGCTCGCGGTCGCGGGTGTGCAAGGGAACGGACAGACCGAACTCGTCGAGGCCATTGTCGGGCTCGCACCAAAGGTGGAGGGGTCGATCCGCCTCGATGAGACCGAGCTCGTCGGTAAGAGCGTGCGCGCGATCCTCGACGCCGGTGTTGGTTTCGTGCCCGAGGATCGCAGCGAGGACGGCCTCGTCGGCACGTTCTCGGTGGCCGAGAACCTGATCCTCGACCGATCGAACGACCCGCTGTTCAGTAGCGCCGGCACCATCAAGCGTCAAGCCCTCGAGTCGTTCGCTCGCGCCCGTATCCAGGAATACGACATACGCACCCAGGGCCCCGACACAGCGGCCGGCACCCTGTCCGGCGGCAACCAGCAGAAAGTCGTGATCGCCCGCGAGATGAGCCGAGAACTGAAGCTTCTAGTGGCGGCGCAACCGACCCGAGGCGTCGACGTCGGTTCAATCGAGTTCATACATAAGCGCATCGTGGAGACGCGCGATTCGGGGGTGCCGGTCGTGGTCGTATCGACCGAGCTCGACGAGGTCGCCGCCCTCGCCGACCGGATCGCCGTCATGTATCGCGGCGGCATCGTCGGAATCGTTCCGGGTGACACGCCCCGCGAAACGCTCGGCCTGATGATGGCAGGCGTACCAGAAACGGAGGCGGCCGCATGAGCGACGCAGTACCGCAGGCCGATCACAACAGCGCCGTGCCGCCACCGCCGCGGGCGAACGCGATCCTTAAGGAGATCCTGCGGGGAAGCGCCGTCACCACGATCCTCGCCCTCCTGCTTGCGATGATCGTCGGCGGCGTACTCATCGCGGCGACGAGTGAGGACGTGCGAGAGTCCGCCGCCTACTTCTTCAGCCGACCCGGCGACACGTTCGCGGCGATCTGGCACTCGGTCTACGGCGGCTACGAGGCGCTGTTCCGGGGAGCGATCTTCAACCCGAAGGCGAACGGCTTCGTGGCGCAGATCCGCCCGCTCACGAACTCGCTCGGGTTCGCAGCACCGCTCATTGCGGCGGGCCTCGGCGTGGCGCTCGCGTTCCGCGTGGGGCTCTTCAACATCGGTGCGCGCGGTCAGATGCTCATGGGCGTGCTCTTCGCGGGTCTGCTGACCTTCTCCCTCGACCTGCCCATGTGGCTGCACCTGCCCCTGGCGCTCGCCGCGGGGATCCTCGGCGGTGCACTCTGGGGCGGTCTCGCCGGGCTCATTAAGGCGCGCACGGGCGCTCACGAGGTGATCCTCACGATCATGCTCAATTACGTTGCCCTGTACCTGCTGATGTGGATGATCCGCACCCCAGGCTTGTTGCAGAAACCAGGATCGAACCAACCGATCTCCGATGTCACCCCAGAGTCGGCGCAGTTCCCTGAGCTCTTCGGTCCCAGCTTCCCGCTGCTGGACTGGGGATTCGTGATCGTGCTGATCGCGACCGCGTTCGTGTGGTGGTTGCTGGAGCGCTCCTCGCTCGGCATGCGCATGCGAGCCGTAGGAGAGAACCCGCACGCGGCTCGCGCCGCCGGAATCGGGGTTGAGCGCGTGTACGTGTACGCCATGCTCTTCGCCGGTGGCCTCGCGGGGCTCGCCGCCATGAACCAGGTGCAGGGGGCGGTCACCACCGGATTCACCTCGACGATCGACGCGGGGATCGGCTTCGACGCGATCACCGTCGCACTGCTCGGACGCAGCCGCGCATGGGGCACGCTCGCGGCGGGGCTCCTCTTCGGTGCGATGAAGGCGGGCTCGTTCTCGATGCAGGCACAGGGGATCCCCGTCGACATCGTGCTGGTGGTGCAGTCGCTCGTCGTGCTGTTCATCGCGGCACCACCGCTGCTGCGCGCCGTGTTCTTCCTGCCGCGAACCGACGTCGAGAAGGCCGCGCGCATGAGAGCCAAGGCCGCGAAGAAGGCGGTGGTCGCATGAGCTCGCTCGCGCAGACCCAGGCCGCGGACGGCACGGTGAAACTCGAGACCGTGCTCGAACGCAAGCTGAAGACCCCGATCTCGCTCGGCGTGGTCACCGTGCTTCTTGCGCTCCTCTTCCTGCTGGTGCCGCGGAGTGGAACGAGTACGTTCCGCCTCGGCGACGATTCTTCCGCACTCGACCTACCCGATGTGGCACTGCCGACCGCCGCGACGAGTTGGGTGCTCCTCGCGGTTCTGGTCGCTCTGACCGTGTGGGCCTTCGTGCAGGCGCTGAGCTACCGTAGGCCGCCGCTGTGGCTGATCGCGGTCTTCGGAGTCGTGGGGGTCTTCGCCTTCCTGGTTTGGGCCTCGGCAGGCGGGCTCGTGCCGGTGACGAGTCTCCTGTTCGGCGCGGTTTCCTTGTCGGTGCCGCTGGTCTTCGGCGCGCTCGGTGGCGTGATCGGTGAACGCGCGGGTGTCGTCAACGTCGCGATCGAGGGGCAGCTGCTGCTCGGTGCGTTCTCGGCGGCCTTGCTCTCGAGCATCACGGGCAGCCCCTTCGTCGGGTTGATCGGCGCAATGGTCGGCGGGATGCTCGTGGCGTTCGTGCTCGCAGCGTTCGCGATCAAGTACCTCGTCGAACAGGTGATCGTCGGCGTCGTGCTCAACGTGCTCGTGACCGGGCTCACCGGCTTCCTGTACGGCGCGCTCCTCGTTCCGAACGAGGCGGCCTTCAACCGGCCTGCGCGTTTCAGTCCGATCGAAATCCCGCTGCTCAGCGACATCCCCATCATCGGGCCCGTGCTCTTCAACCAGACGTTCATCGTGTACCTCATGTTCGTGACGGTCGCGCTCGTCTCGTGGGGCCTCTACCGCACGAAGTGGGGCCTGCGCGTCCGAGCCGTCGGCGAGCATCCGCAGGCCGCCGACACGGTCGGCATCAAAGTCAACCCGACCAGGTTCTGGAACGTGATGCTCGCTGGTGCCATCGCCGGCATCGGCGGCGCATATTTCACGCTGGTGTCGGTGCCGCAGTTCGGTAAGGAGATGACGGCTGGCCTCGGCTTCATCGCCCTCGCTGCCGTGATCTTCGGGCGCTGGGATCCGCTCCGCGCCTCGCTCGCGGCGCTGCTCTTCGGCTTCGCCACGAACCTGCAGAACCTCCTCACGGTGCTGAAGACACCGATTCCGAGCGAGTTCATGCTCATGCTGCCGTACGTCGTGACGCTGCTCGCGGTGGCGGGCTTCGCGGGCCAGATCAAGGCACCGGCCGCAGACGGCAAACCATACATAAAGGAGTAGCGCCGTGCATAGAAAGATTGACTGGGACGGGCTGCACGCAGCGGCATTGGAGGCCATGTCGCACGCTTACGTTCCGTACTCGAACTACCCGGTGGGGGCCGCGGCAGTCGTCGAGGACGGACGCCTCATCAGCGGTTGCAACGTGGAGAACGCCTCGTATGGCCTGACGCTCTGCGCCGAATGCTCGCTTGTTTCCGCCCTGCATATGTCCGGGGGTGGGCGCCTGGTGGCCTTCACCTGCGTCAACGCCGCGGGAGAGGTCATCACGCCGTGCGGACGCTGCCGACAGCTGCTCTTCGAGCACTCCGCCGAGGGAATGCTGATCGATACGCAGGCAGGGCTGCGCACGATCGAGCAGATGATCCCCGACGCGTTCGGGCCACGAGATCTCGAGGCCCACGCCTCGCGGAAGGACTGAGCCGCATGGCAGTCGAACCCTTCGATGCCGTCGACGTGATCAAGGCGAAGCGCGACGGGGGAGTCGTCCCCGAGACCGCCCTGCGTTGGATGATCGACGCATACACGCGCGGCTATGTCAGCGACCCGCAGATGGCTTCGTTCGCCATGGCGATCTTTCAGCGCGGCATGTCCCGAGACGAGATTCGCGTGATGACCGACGCCATGATCGCGTCAGGTGAGCGCATGAGCTTCGCCTCGCTCGGCAAGAAAACGGTCGACAAGCACTCGACCGGGGGCGTGGGCGACAAGATCACGCTGCCGCTCGCCCCGCTCGTCGCAGCGTTCGGAGTCGCGGTGCCGCAGCTGTCGGGACGAGGTCTCGGCCACACCGGTGGCACGCTCGACAAGCTCGAATCGATACCGGGTTGGCGCGCCTCCCTCACGAACGAGGAGATGTTCGCACAGATGGCCAGCGACGTCGGCGCGGTCATCTGCGCCGCAGGTTCCGGTCTCGCCCCCGCGGACAAGAAGCTCTACGCATTGCGCGACATCACCGGCACGGTCGATACGATCCCGCTGATCGCTTCGAGCATCATGTCGAAGAAGATTGCTGAGGGCACTGATGCGCTCGTGCTCGACGTGAAGTTCGGTTCGGGTGCGTTCATGCAGGCCGAGGATCAGGCTCGCGACCTCGCCCGCACCATGGTCGAGCTCGGGACCGATTCAGGGGTCGCCACCACGGCGCTGTTGACCAACATGAACGTGCCGCTCGGGCTCGCTATCGGCAACGCGAACGAGGTGCGGGAGTCGGTGGAGGTGCTCGCCGGCGGCGGTCCCGCGGACGTGCGGGATCTCACGCTCGCGCTCGCGCGCGAAATGCTTTCACTTGCGGGGCAGCCCGACGCTGATGCGGAGCGCGCGCTCGACGATGGTCGTGCCATGGACTCCTGGCGACGCATGATCGCCGCCCAAGGCGGAGATCCCGACGCGGCCCTGCCGGTCGCTCGGGAGACCCATACTGTGACAGCCTCCGTCTCCGGCACAGTGACGCGCATGGAGGCGCTGCCGTTCGGTGTGGCCGCGTGGCGATTGGGTGCCGGGCGCGCACGTGCCGAGGATCCGGTGATCCACTCCGCCGGCATCGATCTGCACGCGAAGCCGGGGGACATCGTGACCGCGGGGCAGCCGCTGTTTACGCTTTCGGCCGAGGATCCGGAGCGCTTCGACCGCGCGCTCGAAGCCCTCGATGGTGCCTACGCGATCGGGGACGCCACGGAGATGGCTGATCCTCGACCATTAGTGCTCGAGAAGATCACGGCGTAGCCGGAGGATTGACCTCAGTCGTCTCAGGCGCATGCGCCGAGAGGAACTCGTACATCTCGGTGTCATCGACGCCGGGGAAGGTGCCGGTCGGCAGCGGTGAGAGCACATGTGCGTGCATGCGAGCGCTCGGCCAGGCTTTGCCCTCCCAGCGTTGCAGCAGATCCTCGCTCGGCGCGCGGCAGCAACTCGGGTCGGGGCAGGTCGACGAGGTGCGGGCGGTGGTCGCTCGCCCCCGGAACCATTTCGCATCGTCGAAGGGCACACCGCAGGTGATCGAGAATGCCCCCTGAGTCAGGTCGCCGGTCTGCACGCTCGACCAGTAGGTGCCGTCGGGGGTGTCCGTGTATTGATAGAACTCGCTCGTGCGGTTGGTCCGGTCGAAGGCGGTGCGGCCGGCCCACTTGCGGCACACCATCTGCCCCTCGATCGCGCCCGTCTCGTCCGTGGGTAAGGGAAGACCATCGTTCTCGTAACCTCGAGCGAGCACGCCCCCGGCGTCGAGACGATAGTGGTGCACCTTCAGGTCGAGGTGCCTCGTGGCAAGATTCGTGAAGCGGTGTGCCGCGGCCTCGTGCGTGACGCCGAAGGCGTCGCGCAGATCCTCGATCGCGAGATTGCGGTCCCGCTTCGCCTGCTGCAGAAACTCCACGGTGCGCGACTCGGGGAGCAGGCAGGCCGAGGCGAAGTAGTTGATCTGCAACCGCTGCTCGAGGAACTCGGCGTAGCTCGAAGGCTTGTCGTGGCCGAGCACCCGATGCGCCATCGCTTGGAGCGCGAGAGACCTGAGCCCGTGTCCCCCCGGAATCGAGGCGGGCGGTAGGTAGATGCGTCCGTTCTCGAGATCGGTGATGCTCCGGGTGTTCGAGGGGAGGTCGTCGACGAAGATCAGGGTGAAGCCCAGCTTTTCAGCGAGCACGGCGACCTCGCGGTGCGTTACGGCACCCGTGGTGGTGTGGCCGACACTCAGCATGAGCTCCTCAGCCACCCGCTCGATGTCGGGTAGGTAGTTGCCGAGCTCCCGCATCTTGAGGCGGTTCGCCGTGTTCGCCCGTCGAGCCTCTTCGGGTGTCGCCGCCGCCGCTCGCGATCTGCGGGCCAGTTCACGGTGCAGGCCGACGAGCGCCTCGAGGGCATCGTCGCTGAGTGTGCGCGCAGATCGCACATGCGGTAGCTGCAGCGCCTGGTAGGTGGGGAGCATCTGCGCGCGTTCGAGCTCGAGCTCCAGTGCGCTGCGCTGGTCGGGCGCCTCCTGCTTGAGTAGTTCCGATGGATCGACGTCCAGCTCGCGGGCGATGGCCTGCAAGAGTGACAGACGGGGTTCGCGCTTACCGTTCTCGATGAGCGAGAGTTGACTGCCGACGACCCCGACTCGTTCGCCGAGCGCGTCGAGCGTGAGTCCGGCCAGGTTGCGGAAGTGCCGAATGCGCTTGCCGAGCAGCATATTGTGGAGTGAAGCTTCGTGGGTGCCTTGCCATGAATCCGGGGCCATCCTTTGACTATACGGCAAGAATTGGGAATCTTTACACCTTGATTTGTCGGTTTTGACCCCTAGAGTTCACTCAGAATGGTTCTAGCAGCACTTCTTTACAAGGGAGATACGAACGCATGGGCAGTGCATCGACGCTTGAGACCGCAACCTCCATCGCCGAGATGGTGCGGAATGGAGCCACGACGTCGAATCCCGAGGTCATCGAATGGGTGACCGAGGTAGCCGAGCTGACAAAGCCCGACGTCGTCGTTTGGTGTGACGGTTCGCAGGACGAATGGAATCGGCTGACCGCCGAGATGGTCGAGGCCGGCAGCCTGATCCCACTCAATAAAGACCTCCGCCCGGGAAGCTTCCTCGCGCGCTCCAACCCGGACGATGTCGCCCGCGTCGAGGACCGGACCTTCATCTGCACCGAGCTCGAGGCCGATGCCGGCCCCACCAACAACTGGCGCTCGCCCGACGATATGAAGAACGAGCTCATGCCGCTCTTCGACGGCAGCATGCGCGGTCGCACCATGTATGTCGTCCCCTTCTCGATGGGTCCGGTCGGAGGTGCGATCAGCCAGCTCGGCATTCAGATCACCGACTCGCCGTACGCCGTGCTCAACATGCGCATCATGACCCGCATGGGCCAGGCCGCTCTTGACGGCATCGCCCCGGGGAGCGAGTGGGTGCGCACGGTGCACTCGGTCGGCGCTCCGCTGGTCGACGGTGCCGAGGATGTTGCGTGGCCATGCAACGATCGGAAGTACATCACGCACTTTCCCGAGACCCTTGAGGTGTGGTCGTTCGGCTCAGGCTACGGCGGAAACGCGCTCCTCTCGAAGAAGTGCTTCGCGCTTCGAATCGCGAGCGTGATGGGTCGCAACGAGGGCTGGCTCGCCGAGCACATGCTGCTGCTCAAGCTCACCAACACCGACACCGGCAAGGTCTACCACCTCTCGGCCGCCTTCCCGTCCGCCTGCGGCAAGACCAACCTCGCGATGCTCCAGCCGACGATCCCCGGCTGGAAGGTCGAAACGATCGGTGACGATATCGCATGGTTGCGTCCCGGCCCTGACGGACGCCTCTTCGCGATCAACCCCGAGGCCGGCTATTTCGGTGTCGCCCCGGGCACCGGTGAATCCACGAACCCAGTCGCCATGGAGACGCTCTGGGGCAACACGATCTTCACCAACGTCGCGCTGACCGACGACGGCGACGTGTGGTGGGAGGGCAAGACCGATCAGGTGCCCGATCACCTCATCGACTGGCAGGGGCAGGAGTGGACTCCCGAGTCCGGTCGCCCGGCCGCACACCCCAACTCACGGTTCACCGTGCCGATCCAGCAGACACCGACGCTCGCCGATGACTGGTTCGAGCAAGACGGCGTGCCGCTCGACGCGATCCTATTCGGCGGTCGTCGCGCGACCAATGTGCCGCTCGTCGCGCAGTCGCTCTCGTGGCAGCACGGCGTCTTCATGGGCGCAACGATCTCCTCCGAGAAGACCGCCGCGGCTGAGGGCACCGTGGGAGAACTGCGCCGCGATCCCTTCGCAATGCTGCCGTTCTGCGGGTACAACATGGCCGATTACTGGGGCCACTGGCTTGAAATGGGGGAGAAGCTCGGCGAGAAGGCACCGAGGATCTTCCAGGTCAACTGGTTCCGCAAGGGCTCGGACGGTCGCTTCCTCTGGCCTGGCTTCGGCGACAACTCTCGCGTGATCGACTGGATCATTCGCAGTATCGAGGGCGAAGCACAAGGACGCAAGACGGCCATCGGCGTCGTCCCCGCGGCCGGCGAGTTGAACCTCAAGGGAATCGAGTCGGTCGAGGCCGATCTAGAAGAGCTGTTCTCCATCGACGCGGAATCTTGGCTCGCCGAGTGCGACCTCACCGAAGAGTTCTTCGCGAAGTTCGGGGATCGCCTACCCGAAGCGCTCAGGCGCGAACTCGAAGACTTGCGCGGGCGCCTCTCCGCCTAAGCGCACATCAGACTGTGGGCCCCGCCGTTCTGCCCAGCGGCGGGGTCCACTACCTTCGCAAGACGTCGCGGCGCGGGGCGCTTAGGGCTTCGGCGCGCACCGTGAAACCGTAATAAGCTGGAGCTCTGGCTGACGCGAGTCGCGTTCAGAGTATGGCGGCGCGAGCGACGCTTTGCTTGATGCCAGCGATGCCCCCCATAGCCCAACCGGCAGAGGCAGTCGACTTAAAATCGATACAGTCTGGGTTCGAATCCCAGTGGGGGGACCACCCGGCAACTCGGCGCTCGATCGGTCGCGACCCGGGACACGCGAGTGGTCGCGACCCAGGTCACGCGATTGGTCCCGCCTCGGAGACTGCGCCACTCGCTCAGTCCCTACGATCCCACTCAGCCACCACAATCTTGCGGTGCAGGACTGTAGGGGCGGAGCGAGATCGTAGGGTCGGGACGGCGTGCCCTGCAGTATCCGGGCTGCACGCCGGGCAGTGCTGCGCAGCGCACGCTGTGCCGGGCCACGCCGCGCCGTGCGCGGACCCCGCGCCACCTCTTGTCAGTGGGGGAACGTAGCATTCTGGCATGCGGATTCGTGAAACCTTCGAGGTCGTGCACTCCACCTCGTATGAGCGGCAGCAGTCGATTCTTGAGGCGATCGAGGAGCTCGAGCAGCAGCACGCTGACGGCACCATGGAGACTGCCGCGTACTTGCTGAAGAAGCGATCCCTGGTAAGAATGCTCTGACCTGCCGAAGCGGCTCCCACCGTCCGAAGCGGCTCCCGCTATCCGAAGCGGCTCCCACCGTGCGGCTCCGGCCTCGCGAGGACGCTCTGCTCTCGCGAGGCCGACCCGAGTGGTGCGCTGCGGTCGGCGCAGGCGCCACTACAGCGGCCCCAGCGTCGACTCCACCGAGGCATCAAGTGCGAGCGTCTCCAGGACTACCAGCAGCTGGCGCTCCTCGTAACGGAAGTGGCTCTCCATGATCGCCGCGATGCCTTCGAGGTGCATGCTGACTTCGCTCGGCGGGGCGGATCGATCGAGCGCTTCGCTGAGCCCCCGGATCAGGTGCTCGATCATCGAGTGATCGCGCTGTAGAGCCTCCAGCACCGGGGCAAGCTCCGGGTGCGCAGCTTCGATCGCGGGGAAGAGCGTGCGATCCTCGCCCTTATGGTGGCGGTCGAGGGCCACGCAGAACCCATGACAGTACAGGAGCAGATCTCGGGCCCGCTCCGTATCAACCGAGTCGGCAGCAACCGCTTCCTGTGCCACGCGCAACGCTTCGCGAAGCCGTTCGTGCACGCGGCGCAGCTCTTTGCTCCAGGCAATCAGCCTGTTCGTCTCGCGCTCAGTCACGCGAAGACGAAGGATGTGACGAGTTCATCGTGCATCTCCTTCATGTTCGGCGCCTCCATGCCTGACACGGTCTGCCACCAGCACGCGACGCTGCCAGCCACCATACCAGTTCGCGTTCCGGTGCGCAGCTGGATTCTGCAGGCCAGTGTGCAGCTGGCCGGAGCATTCCGGTGCGCAGCTGGCCGGAGCCTTCCCGTGCGCAGCCAGGTCCGCGGCAGCGGAACGTCCACCCTCACCGTAAAGCCGTCTAAACTTCGATTATGGCTCTCGATCTCAGCGCCTCCGGTCTTCTCGCCGCTGCTGCACGCATGCCGTGGCAAGATCCCGGCGACTACTGGCCACGCCTCACGCGCGCGACCCGTGACCGGAGTGCGCCGGTGGTCACACTTGGGCTCGAGGCGCTCGCGCACAATGCGCACGACATGCTTCGGCGCGCGAAGGGCAAGCCGATCCGCGTCGCATCGAAGTCGATCCGGGTGCGTGAGGTGCTCGACGCGGTGCTCGCGCTGCCAGGCTATCGAGGTGTGCTCGCGTATACGCTCGCCGAAGCGATCTGGTTGAGCGAGACGATCGACGACATCGTGGTCGCCTATCCCAGTGCCGACCGAGCCGCTTACGCCGAGCTGGGCAAGGAGGATCGAGCCGCGCGTCGTGTGACGGTGATGATCGACAGCGTGGATCAGCTCGACTTCATCGATGCGGTGGCCGCTCCCTCGAAGCGCGCGCCCATACGGGTCTGCCTCGACTTTGACGCGTCATGGAACACGAAGCTGCTCGGCAGCATCGGTGTGCTGCGCTCGCCGGTGCACGAACCCGCCGAGCTGCGTCGCCTCGCCGAGCGCGTGCAGCAGCGCCGCGGGTTCGAGCTTGTGGGGGTGATGTCGTACGAGGCGCAGATTGCCGGTGTCGGGGATCGCCCGGTCGGCCGACCGGCCAATGGTTTGCTGATGCGGGCGGTGCAGCGCAGGAGCGCCGCGGAGCTGGTCGAGCGCCGCGCAGAAGCGATCGCTTCCGTGCGCGCTGTTGCCGAGCTGGAGTTCGTCAATGGAGGCGGTACCGGTTCGATCGAGCGCACGGTCCAGGAGCCGGCGATCACCGAGGTCGCGGCGGGCAGCGGCCTGTTCGGGCCGAGGCTCTTCGACAACTACGCGTCGTTCAGCCCGGCCCCGGCGGTCGCGTTTGCCCTCGACGTTGTGCGGCGTCCGCGGGAGAACGCGGCCACCCTGTTGGGCGGTGGGTGGATCGCCTCGGGAGTATCGGGACCGGATCGCTCACCGCAGGTGGTATGGCCCCAGCATCTTGAGTATGCGCCTCGGGAGGGTGCGGGTGAGGTGCAAACCCCGGTGCTGGGCGACGCGGCTCGCACGATGGCGGTCGGCGATCGGGTCTGGATGCGGCACACCAAGTCTGGCGAACCAATGGAGCACACGAACGAAGTCGTCGCGGTGCGGGTCCTGCCCGACGACGGGGGGCGATCCTCGGCCGTCGCGAATCTTGCGACGTATCGAGGTGAGGGAAAGAGCTTTCTATGACCGCGAAGTGGAGAAACTGGGGTCGCACCGAGCACTCGCGGCCGGTGTTGGAGGTCGCGCCTCGCAGCATTGATCAGGTGGTGCTGGCTGTCAATCGTGCCCGGGAGACCGGTCATACCGTCAAGCCGATCGGTGCCTCGCACAGTTTCTCCGCCATCGGCGCGACTGACGGCATCCGGCTCGGCCTGGATCGCCTGCGCGGTATGGTCGATGCCGACCTCGAGAACGGCCGAGTGACGCTCTGGGCGGGGACCCACCTCTGGGAGCTGCCTGCGATCCTCGGCCCGCTCGGCTTAGCGCTCGAAAACATGGGCGACATCGATCGGCAGACCATTGCCGGGGCCACGTCGACCGGTACGCACGGCACAGGACTCGGATTCGGCGGGCTCTCGACGCGCATCGTCGCCGCCACGCTCGTCACCGGCACGGGCGAGGTGCTCACCGTCGACGAGCACGAGAACTCGGAGCTGTTGCCCGCCGTCGCGCTCGGTCTCGGGGCGCTCGGGGTGCTGCTGACCATCACGATCCAGTGTGTACCGCGCTACCTGCTGCGCGCCATCGAGGCCCCGGCTCCGCTTGACGAGGTGCTCGATAGTTACGAGGATCGCAACCGGGCCTCCGACCACTTCGAGTTCTACTGGTTTCCGCACACCTCGAGCGCCCGTACCAAGACCAACACGCGCCTGCCGATCGAGGCGGGCACGGAACCCCTCGGCGGGGTGTCGCGATTCGTGGATGAAGAGCTGGTGAACAATGCCGCGCTCGGGGCGGTCGTCGGGTTTCAGCGCTTCGCGCCGAGCACGACACCGAGGATCAACCGGGCGATCGATAGCGTCTCGAGCAGTCGCGACTACGTTGACGAGTCCCACCGCGTGTTCGTCACTCGCCGGCGCGTGCGGTTTCGCGAAATGGAGTACGCCCTGCCGCTCCACGCCGTGCCGACGGCGCTGCGAGAACTCAGGGAGATGATCGAACGCAAGAACCTACGCGTCTCGTTTCCGGTCGAGGTGCGCGCGGCGGCCGCCGACGACCTGCTGCTCTCGACGGCTCACGGTCGCGAGAGTGGCTACATTGCGGTGCACCGCTACTGGCGCGACCCCGAGGACGAGTACTTCCGTGAGGCCGAGGCGATCTTCAAGGATCATGACGGCCGCCCGCACTGGGGCAAGATGCACACTCGACACGCCTCGTCCTTGCGGCAGGCGTACCCTAAGTTCGATGAGTTTCTCTCAATCCGTGACCGGCTCGATCCGGACCGCATCTTCGCCAACCCCTACCTCGTTCGAATCCTGGGTGCTTGACGTGACATGCACAGGAGTTTTCTAGTGCGCGTCGATAGGATTCACGCATGAACGGTGGTTTGTTGGCTGTCCTGATCGTCGTCGGTGTGATCGTCCTCCTGGGCATTTACGCCT